>Ga0207433_10008801_pt1 | contig 16294 bp, 22 predicted proteins | sample YelNatPaOPGAMG01_FD_187559 | JGI IMG/M metagenome (GOLD analysis project Ga0207433, IMG submission 187559) | Hot spring thermophilic microbial communities from Obsidian Pool, Yellowstone National Park, USA - OP-RAMG-01 (SPAdes) (version 3) | ecosystem: Environmental > Aquatic > Thermal springs... | reverse complement strand
AGTTAATTGAAGATATTTATGATGGCGTTGTTGACGCTAAAAATCTTCCTGTTGACTTATACAAAGCTATTGCAGATTATTTAAAAAAGGCTTTATACAAAGGGTTTGGAACTTCATATAATGATGCTTTAGAAAATTTAGATGGAACATCTTTAGAACTTTTAAGTGAATTAAGGACAAACATTTATATGTTTTCAGCTGCAAAAACATATCAGCAAGTTAAAGAAATGGTTGATTTAATGATAAAAGATGACAAGTTGAAAACTTTTGTGGAATTTAAAAATGATGCTAAAGAAGTTTACGATATTTATAACGAAGACTATTTGCAAAGCGAATACAATACAGCTTTAGCTTCCGCGCAAGAGGCTGAAAATTGGGATAGAATTGAAAGAGAAAAAGAAGTATTGCCTTATTTGCGTTACAGTGCTGTTATGGATGCTAATACCTCGGAAATATGTGCGCCTTTAAATAACTTAGTGGCCCCGGTAAGCGATCCTATTTGGAACACAATAGCGCCTCCAAACCATTTTAACTGCCGTTGTTTGTTAGAAACATTAGACAAAGAAGAGGGTTCCGGTTTAGAAACACCCAGAGGTGAAAGAAACAGTGTTGTAAAAAGTGTTGAAAGTGAGATGCAGGACGTTTTTAAAATGAATCCCGGAAAGGATGGATATATTTTTAAGCCAGATCATCCTTATTTCATTGTTCCTAAAGAAGATAGAGAATTTGCGCAAAATAATTTTAATTTACCTATACCAAAAAAAGATTAACCATGAACAAACCTATTGATTGGAGTTCCTATGAGAGAACTGGTAATAATGCGATTGACCTTGTAGCGCAATGTGTTGGGTGGCATAGGTGGGCAAAAAAACCATTGAAAACAATTTATTTATCTTATCGCTATTACGAATTATTTAAAGCAGGAATGGCTGTTTTAATGGCAAAACAAGGTAAAATATTAGAAAATTTCACTGAATTTTCTTTTGATGGCGTAAAAATTTTAAAAGGCAGTGATTACCAATTTGATGCTATAAAATGTGAATATTATGTCAATCAAAAATCCATTTCGGCTTCAAAAAATTAGTGAAGGGTTAAAGGATATACCCATCCTTCTTGCTAATGAAAGTAGAAAGTATTTTATTGAAGCTTTTAAAAACCAAGCATGGGATGGTAAACCATGGAAAGAAGTAAAAAGAAGGCAACCGGGCACACCGGAATATAAGTACCCTAAAAATAAAGGGTTAGGCAGAAGGACATCGGCTATATTGGTAAGAACTGGTACTTTGCGAAGAGCAGTTAATAATTCTATCACAGAAGCTTCCATGACGGGATTTAAAATAAAAGTTACTGTTCCCGGAGAATATGCCAGTTACCTCAATGACGGAACGAATAAAATGCCTGCAAGAACATTTGTAGGGCATACAAAAGAGTTAGAACAAAGACAAAGAAAAATATTTGACAGAGAATTTGAAAAAATATGGCAGGGATAAAGCAACCGATACAAGATTTATTAACATTGTTATCTACAATTAATGTAGTTAATCAAGATGGCAATGTTACAACTTTGTATGCACGTATTTGGAATAATCAATTAAAAGATGAGGAGCAAGGCAAGCTTTATGCTTACGCTAAACCTGCTGCTTTTGTTGAGGTTATTAACAATGCGCAATTTGAGGAAATTGGTGTTGGCTTTCAAAGTTGTGATATAGGTTTTAGAGTGCATTTAATCCATGAGTATTACAACGGAGAAGTAACTTTTGAGCAAGATTTAACTATATTTGATTTAAGAGATACTATTGTTGCAACTTTAAGTCATGTTCAATTAACGGCTTGCGGACCATTAGTAAGAACTGCAGAAACGCAAGACTATACCCATGATAATTTGTACCATTACATAATAGATTTTATTTGTAATTTCACAGATAGCAAAGGGAGTTATTATGATGCACAGGCAGGGAAATACATTTATTATGGTCCTCCTACGGGATTAGATATAATAGCAACAAAAGGGCAGCAATCGGATTTAACCAATATAATTTCAACACAACCTTATAACATTAGATAATGGCAAGACCAGTTTCGCAAATAAAGCAACAAATAATGGATAGTATCGCTTCTGATAGTGTCCTTGGTACGTTATTAACATCAACAAGTAAGCGTTCTATTTTTGGACTTTTTGCTTTTATCATAGCATCTGCAATTAATCTGTTGGAGCAATTGAATGATATAGTCGTATCAAATGTTGAAACCATCGCAGCAAGTGCTTCACCTGCGACACCTTCATGGTTGCAAAATCAAATTTTAAATTTTCAATATTCTGATACAAATCCGCAGACAGTACAGTTTTTAAATTTTGTTCCACAATATCCTGTTGTTGATCCTACATTAAGAATAATTACTCGATGCAGCGTTAATACTTCTGCTGCTAATCAAGTTCAAATAAAAGTAGCTACCGGCAATCCTCCATCTGCATTAACATCCGCACAACTATCCGCACTTCAAGGTTTTATTAATCCCCCCTATGGTATTGGAATTGCCGGTATTACTTATATTGTTACAAGTTCAAATGCTGATAAGCTATACATAAATGGTAATATCTATTACAATGGTCAATATTCAACTGTAATATCAACAAATGTTCAAGCCGCTATAAATAATTATTTATCAACTTTGCCATTTAATGGCCAATTAAAAATTAGCGACTTAGAAATTGCAATAAAATCGGTTCAAGGTGTTACGGATGTGTTGTTAATTAATGTTGCTGCACGTGCTGATAGTACACCTTTTGGTTCTGGTGTTTATTTAGTGCAAAATCAGCAAGTAATAAGTAGGCTTTGGAATACTGTTTCAGGTTACATTGTACCCGAAACAACAGCAGGGCAAACTTTAGATTTATCATTAAATTATTATGTAAGTTAATGGCAAGTATTTTTGATATTACGTTTAGTAAATTTATTAATAGAAATTTACCTCCTGATAAGCGATTTAAAAACATTATTGCTTATTTGAATTGCTTATTTTCTCCCTTACAATGGTTTCAAGCGCTTTATTTAAACAATTATTTGTACGGTTCCACCGCGCCTCCTTATGCGATTGGGGTATATCAAAAGTACGATAGGGTTATATACAACAAAATTGTTTACGAAAGCCTTATAAATAATAATACTGATTTGCCAATTGTAGCAACAAGTTGGATGGTTGTTCAGCCCAATTTCATTGGCATATTTGAACGACTTAATTACAATGGCATTATTCTTACGCTAACTTATGCGCTTAATAAAAAGTTTGGTACTATTTTCAGGCAACCAAATTCTTTATCTGATATTTATATTGAAAATACACCGGTACCACCACCAATTTTTAGATTTGGAACGGTTGAGAAAATAAGTTCAAATGTAAGTACCATTACTTCAAGTGAATACATAGTTAATTCTTATAGCTTTATAACTCAATCTAATTTTGCAATATATTGTCCTGTTTCGGTTTATAATGCCCTTGATGTTACCGGCGTAAACAATGATAAAATTTTTAGAACTTTTTGTGATAAATACATTCCTGCAGGAATATTATATAAAATAATAACTTATTAACAATGAGAAAAATAGATACAAGTTATGTTACAGATACGGTTGCAATGCCTGTTAAATCGGGAAGTATTGACCATTTGCAACTATCTTATCAAGAGGCTTTACAGTCGCTTGCAAATGTTTTAGTAGGTCCGGGAATAGTAAATAGCAATGTTTATATTTTATTTGGTTGTGTAAATAGTGGCAGCGGTTCTAATTATGTTATTAGTGCCGGTGCGGTGTACTACTATGGCGAGGTTTTTTTAGTTGATGCTACAACGTTTACTGCAGCAAGTGGTCAAACTGCAGTTGCAAATGTGGTTATTACTTACAATAATACAAATGCCGATCCGGTTACATTCACCGATGGTAACAATCACAATGTGCATCAAATAAGAAAAATGGTAATTTCATCGGGAGTAAGCGGAAGCACTATTGCTGATTTTTCAAATTTTTTACAAACAAGAATTGATTTAGCACAAGTTGTTGTGCCTTCTATGCCATCAAATTATACTGTCACTTTTGACCAAGATAGAAGTATTTATGTTGCTTCTGCGCCAAATTCATTTACAATTAATTTAGATTTTACAAATGCTAATCCTGGCGCTGTTGTAAGAATGAAATGGACATTTGGGGCAGGTTTAACAGTCGCTATTAACGGGCCTGTTGGAACAACAATTATAAATGACAGTGGCAATTTGGCAAGTGCAGCGAGCAATAGAAATATTCTTTATTTATTGTATTGCGGTAAAAATGAAAATGGTAAAGATGAAGTTTCGTACACTATTAAACAAGCATAATGATTAGAAGATATGTATTTAGTCAAGGGGCGGGCGCGCCGGCATCAGTACCTAATCCAGTATTAAAGATTGGGGTAAGCGTTGCGCCATCATTTGTTCAATTTTACGCGTTCTTAACGTCCCCTGTTGATGCCGATATAAATATATCACAAGCGTTTGCTGATAACTTTATTAGTTGTGGAGGTCTCTCACAAGGTAGTATTCAACGAAATACAAATTACAATATTCTAACCGGAAATACTACAGGCACAACAAGCATGAATTACAATATTTTAACGGGAGTATTTAATACTACTCATGTTAGAGTGTACAATGTCATTGTAAATGGTATTGCAATAAATAATCTTGGCAGTCCGCAAAATATAACGGTGGGTACAAAAACTGTAACAGTAATACTTCAACAATGCTCGTAAATATGGCAGAGAACAAAAAAAAATATAAAAATTCTTCAAACGAGAGGAAAATACAAGCCTACCCTTCGCCAAAGTATTTTAAACTATTAAGTGAATATTCTAAACAAAACAATTTGAGCGCAAGTGCTATCGCTTGTAAAGCCATAAAACAGTTTTTTGATAAGTTGCAAAAATGATACTATCGAATTAAATATTTTAATTCAATAGTATTTTTACTTCGATGAATTTTATTTACGCGCATAACGTTGATACAGATACACCAATAATGCTAATTAATAAGCATATTGGTTATGATGAAAATGACGGTCAAGGTATTGACGGAGCACAATTTCAAAAAGAGTTAATTGCATTAGATGGGCTTGAAAAAAAATCTATTCAAATTTGGATAAACAGCGTTGGTGGCTTGGTAATGGATGGATATAATATTATCAATGCAATTCAAAAAACAAAAACACCGGTTGATACTCTTTGCGTAGGAATGGCTGCAAGTATAGCCGCAGTTATCTTTCAAGCAGGTCGCAAAAGAATAATGTCTGATTATGGAATATTGATGTACCATAACCCATACAGTGAAGGGGTTGATAAGAATAACCCTTTGATTGAAAAAATGAAAGACTCATTAACAACTATTATTTGCGAAAGAAGTGGTATGAGCCGAGATGATGTTGATAGAATGCTTGATAGGGAAACATACATAGATGCTAACGAAGCATTGCAAATGAAGTTGTGTGATAGTATTGAAAGCTCGGTCAAATTAAATACAAAGTATTATCCAAAAAACGTTACAAATAAAAATAAATTTTGGAACGAAGCTAATAAAGTAATTAACAAATATTTTAATATAAACAATATGCAAAAAGTTGCTAACAAACTTGGATTGAATGATGATGCAAGCGAAAACAGTATATTAGCTGCCATTAGCGCATTAGAGAATAAAGCTAAAGCTGCCGAAGAAGAGAAAGAAGTTTCCAACAAAAAAAACAAAGAAGAGTTGGACAAAATGAAAGAGGAAATGGATGAGATGAAAGAGAAGTACAACAAGATGAAGGAACAATACGACAAAGCTAAGGCTGAATTAGATGAGGCTGAAGATAAAGCCAAAGAAGAAAAAGCCAAGGCTTGTGTTAAAGATTATGTTTCTTCCGGCAGAATTAAAAATGAGGAAAAAATTGTTGCTCAATGGGTAGCAAAATTGAAAGAAGATTTTGAAGGAACTAAGTCATTACTTGATAGTATTTCGGTAAATAAAAAATCTGTTACCATTCCTGTTGCCAATTCAAATTTAGATTTAAATAAGCAGAGAAATGTTATTGCTACTGCAATGGCAGAAATTTCTGCAAAACTTGAAAGAAAATAATTTAAAAATTTTTAAAATAGAAAAAAATGGCAGAAGCCTTAATAATTCAGGACACCACGTATGCCGGTGAATCAGCAAGTTACTTTTTAACACGCCCAGTAATTGAAATGGACACCGTTCAAAAAGGATGTATTCACGTTCATGATGGGATTAAAAAACAATACACTATCCCTCGTATTGATGTAACTAATTTCATTCAAAAAAGACAAGCAACACCGGTAAGTCAAGGAACTGTTACTGTTGATGGGCAAGTAATTGTTCCCAAAGATTTAATGTTGTACATTGAATTTAACCCTCGTGATTATGAGCAACATTGGTTTGCCGTACAATTAAATCCAAAATTGTTAGATCGTGAGTTGCCTCCTACAGCAGAAGAATTTACAATGCTTCAAACAATGAAGCGTTTGAATGAATTTTTTGAAAAAGCTATTTGGAGAAGCCGTTTAGTATTCGATCCTTCTAATCCCAATTATGTAGCTCCTACTTCAAAAGGACAGCCTTCAACTGATCAACCTTACTTTTATTTCGATGGCTTAATGACTAAGCTTTTGAATAACGCAAGTACAATTCAAGTGTCAAGCCCCGCAACATTAGTAGCAGGTACTGCTTCAGGTGGTCAGGAAAATATAAGTGCTGCGTTAAACAGAGTATATAGTTCAGTTCCACAAGCTTTATTGTTTAAATACGGCCCTAAAGGATTAAAATTCCATGTTAGTTACTTAACCCAACAAATTTACGAACAGGATTTGTTACTGGGAACTTTCAAAAACCAAGATACTACCGAAAAGGGTATCAATAGATATAAAGGTTATGATGTTGTTCCTTTGGCCGGTATGCCTGATAATACAATTATCGCTTGTATTTCATCTCCTGATTTAGACTCTAACTTATGGTTAGGTGTAAACAGCACCGAAGATGAAAATGGCTTAATGCTTGCAAAAGTTCAAAACAATTCAGAACTTTACTTCATCAAGGGGTTATTCAAAATGGACACTCAAATTGGCTTCCCTGATTTCGTTGTTTTATACACAACTTTAACCGCATAAAAATATTTTAAAATGCCAGCAATTTCAAGAATTATACCCGGAGCAAATCAAGACGTTACGAGCCGAATGCTTACAAATGATTATCAAAGTCCGGCTTATGCAGGAACAATTAGCCCTAATATTACAATGGCTAAAACAGTTATTGGACCAATTGCTTTAACCGGAGCATTAACATTAAACCCTTCAGTTGCTAACTCATACATTGGTGATACTTTGAAGGTGCTTTTTACCAATGGAACAGGTGGTGCATTAGTCGTTACATTAGGTGCAAATTGCAGTGTTACAGGTACATTATCTGTTGCAGCAGGGAAGAAAGGTACTATATCATTCATGTTTGATGGTTCCACTTGGGTTGAAACAGGGAGAGCCGCAACTGTATAAAAATTAATTTATGGCTAAAAAAGTAAAAATTAATAATGAAAGTAAGCCTTCTGACATTCAAGTTGCTGACCATCTTAAGGCTTTATTTGAGCAATACCCACACATACACACTATTTGGGTAAATGGTAATGAATGGTATTTTTTTGAGAAGCCCGGATTTGAGCCAGTAGAAAGAAATTTTCAAGAAACAGAAGTTGACGATACCACAATCGTTGATGAATAAAAAAATAAAAAATGGCATTAAATAATGTTAGTTTTACATTAGGTCAAGGAGGTTCTGGAAGGCAATTACCGGGTACCGATTACATCAGTGGCCTTTTGTTTTATTCAAATACATTACCATCAGGTTTTAGCAGCTCAAACAGAGTTAAACAATTTTTTTCCCCTGCCGATGCTTTAGCCGCCGGAATTAAAAATGATTACAGCGATGAAACTAAGGCAACTGCAACATTCACTGTAACATCAATTGGCTCTACAAATGATAGTGTTACACTAACAGTAACAGAGCCTGCGGGGAAAATAGTAAAATTAGGTTCCTATGTTAAACCTTCAACTGATACTACTACAGCATTAGTAGCCACAGGAATTGCCAATGCTATAAACGCAGGTAGTTATATTCATGGTTATGTAGCTACCTCAGCATTGGCGGTAGTTACTATTACAGCAAGACCTGGTTTAGGTGTCTTTTTAAATACAGGTACTCCTTTAGCGGCAACATACAGCCAAGGGGCAACATTAGCAGGTACGCTTTCACAGTTTACAGGAGGTGTTGCAAGCTTTCAAGCTGTAATGTATTATCACATTTCTGAATTTTTTAGAATTAGTGGCAATACCTCTTTGTTTGTAGGCATTTATCCAGTACCTGGAAGTTATACTTTTAGCGAAATAACTACTATGCAAAATTTTGCCAACGGGCAAATTAAGCAAATAGGGGTTTACAAAGATTTAAGTGCAGCATTTTCTTCAGGGGATATCACCTTAATACACAATGTTTGTGCGCAAAATGTAAGCAACCATAAAGAGTTAATTGCTATTTATGCAGCAGATATAAGCGCTATTAGTGACATTAGCACACTTCCTGATTTATCGCAATTAACAGCAAATTATTGTTCAGCTATTATTGCACAAGATGGTGGCGCACAAGGAGCAAATCTTTTTTATGCAACCGGAAAATCAATAACAACTTTAGGAGCTACACTTGGTGCTGTTGCTAAAGCTTCAGTGGCTCAATCAATTGCTTGGGTTGCTAACTTTAATATTTCAGATGGTACCGAATGCAGTGTTATTGCTTTTGCTAATGGTGTATTATTTTCAAATGCATCTGTAACAGATAGTTTATTAACACAGTTGCAAAATTATAGGTATATTTTCTTGCGAAAATTTGTAGGCGTTGCCGGTAGCTACTTTAACGAGTCATCTACAAGTATTACACTTGCAAGTGATTACGCTTATATTCCTGATAATAGGACAATGCAAAAAGCAACGAGAGGAATTTACGCAAGCGTTATTCCCGCTTTAAACAGCCCTATTACATTAAATGCTGATGGCACTTTGTCAAATGAGGCAATCGCTTATTTTACTGGATTGGCCGAAGCGCCATTAATTCAAATGGTAAGAAATGGCGAACTAAGTGGCTTTAATGTAAGCATTTCGCCAAGCCAAAACATTTTGCAGACAGGAATATTAACGATAAATGTATCACTCGTTCAAATTGCAACAGGTAGAAACATTAATATTAACATTGGATACAAAGTATCAGTATAAAATATAATTATGGCAAGTCCTTTAATCAATGGCATTAATTATTCATGGGCGAATATTAAATTTAATCTTTTTGGAGTGCCTGTAATTGGCATTACCGAGATTGAATATTCACGGAAGATGAAAAAAGAAAATAACTATGGTTTAGGGCAAGATCCTATCAGCCGTGGTTATGGTAATATTGAAAATGAAGCAAGTATATCATTATATTGGGATGAATGGAGAAAAATAATTTCTGCAGCACAAAATAACGATCCTTTATTTATACGACCATTCGATATTCAAGTATTATTTGGTTCATCTTCTTTAAATTTTAAGCAAGACACTTTACGTGCATGCGAATTTATGGATGATCCTTTTACGGCAAAGCAAGGCGATACTAAATTAATCATTAAAATTCCTATTATTGTAGGATTGATTGAACATACAATTGCATAATTTAAAATTTAACCATGACAAAAGAAGAAGCAATTTTAAAAGCTGATGAGCTTACGAAAACACTTAATGTAAAAGTTCATCCTATTGTTTTTCAAGACAATGAAAATAGTGAGCCAATAATTGGTTTTATTAAAGAGCCTTCAAGAATGGTAAAGCTTGCAGTTTTGGATAAATCTGTAATGGGTGGCTTTTCTGCAGCAGCAGAAGTATTAGATAGTATTCTTATAAAAGAAGAAAGCGATCCGAGAATTTACAGTGAAAATCCGGAACATGACAGTATTTATCTTGGCGCTGTATCGGCATGTTATGAGTTAATAACATTAAATCGTAATTTGCTTAAAAAAAAATAGACGAGTACAGAATTGATGAAAACAGCAGCGATGAGACACGAATGGGTGCTCTTATTCGCTGCGTTTTGCATTTAGAACCTAATGAAATGACAGATGAGGAATTTGCTCGTGCCTGGGGACAAGTTAAATTTTTTACCGAACTTGCATATCAAATAAAATATCAATAATATGCCTGCAGTTGAATATGTGTTAAACCTTAAAGATTACCTTTCTGATAAGATAAAATCTGCATCAAATGAAACAGAAAGATTAACAGAAAAAATGGGTAGTTTAACTGAACGCGTAAAACATATTGGAGAGGCTTTCGGAGTTTCTTTCGCTATTTTTAAAGGCATTGAGTTTATTCATGCAAGTATGGAAGCATACGAACAAGTAGAATTTGCTCAATCGCAATTGGAAGCAGGTTTAGAAAGTACGAAGTATGCTGCAGGACTAACTTTTGATGAGTTAAAACAAGGGGCCATTGATGCCGCACATCAGTTTAAATTCACCGAAGGTTCAATAATGGAGATGCAATCCATTTTATTAACCTTCCCAGCCGTAACTAAACAAACTTTTGGTGAAGCTTCAAGTGTGATATTAGATATGTCTACCCGTTTAGGTACGGATTTAAAATCAACCGCCATTCAAGTCGGTAAAGCTTTGCAGGACCCGGAAAAGGGAATTATGGCATTACGTAGAGTGGGGGTAAACTTTAATGAAGCCCAAACAGAGATGATTAAAAAAATGGTAGAAGGTGGAAAAGCGGCCCAAGCACAAATGTACATTATGAATGAATTGAAAAACGAATTTGGAGGAAGTGCCGCTGCCGCTGCAAATGCAGATGTAATGTTTAGGTTTAATAAATCAATGGAGGAAATGAAAGTTACCATTGGGGAAGTTGCTGATAAACTCATGGAAAAGGTTGCTCCTGCATTAGAGTGGTTTATGGACACCATAAAGGGCATATATCATTGGGTTGTTGATAATGCTAAAGCTATAAAAGAATTTGCAATAGTAGTAGGGGCATTGGTGGCTCCTTTTGTTGCTATTACTGCTGCAAGTTATGCATGGGCTGTAGCGTCAGGCGTTTTATCTACTGTACTTGGTGCCGTTGCAGCTGTGATGGATATTATTGTTGCCAACCCAATAGTAGCAGCTATTGGTGCTATTGCCGCTATTGTAACGTGGGCTTATTTAAAATTTGCAGCGTTTAGAGGCGTTATTTGGGCGGTATGGTCAGTGATAAAAGAAACTGTTAGCATTGAAATTGATTTATTCAAAGCACTTTGGCACGTAATACATGGTGCTTTTACGCTTAACCCAAAAGAAATAGCAAAAGGTTTTAGTGATGGTGTTCAAACGGTGAAAGATGCCGCATTCAGGATTGGTAAGGCCGCTAAAGATGGTTACAAAGCAGGCGTTGCAGACTTTGAAGCAGGGCAAAAAGAAACCGTTGACAAACCGAAGGATTTAACAAAGCATAAGCCTTTACCTGCACAAGCGCAAGGGCCAACAAATCCGGAAACAAAAAAGGCACAAGGTAATAAGGCCGTTACTATTAATATAAAAATTGATAGTTTGGTAAAAGATTTTAAAATAAACACTACCAACATTCAAGAAGGGGCTGCAAAAGTGCAAGAGATGATTACCAATGTAATGTTAGCAGCAGTTAATAACGCTCAAATAGTCGCAGGACAATAATATGGAAGTTAATAAAATCATTCCGCCACAAACTAATCCTATTGTGATCAAGTCGCAACCGGTTAATGAATTTGTTAGAAAATACAACATTCAACATTTGCCGACAACGCAAGTAAATAATAAAAATGACTTTCAGGGAAAGGTTGAAGTGTTTACAAGAGATGCAGGCCTTTATAAAGGACCATTAGGCACTCCGGTAATGGCCGACATAACATTTGAAAGTGTTACTTATACAGATTTTATTACTGGCGTTAAAAAAACAACAAAGAAAATAACGTTAATCAATGTCTTAATAAATGTTTCTCAAGCAAAAAAAATAATTACAACAGAAATACAAGGTAGAAATGGAACTATTAAAGAGTATATTGGCCTTGATGATTATAACGTAAATATTAATGGATTTATTATTGCTAACAATGGTCAGTCTACAAAATCAGATATGATAGACCTTCAAAATATGTGTAATGCTCGAGTGCAGATACCTGTTACTTGTGATTTTTTAAATAGCTTTGGGATTTTTAACATTGTGATAAAAGACTACACTTTCAATCAAGAGGCGGGAGGTTATTCAAAGCAGCCATTTACCATTAATGCATTAAGCGATGAGGATGTAGTTTTAAAAATCATGTAATCATGTACACCGTACTTACAAGAATTACTTTTACGCAGCAGCCTTCAAAAACGTTTCCTACAAGGAACCAAACAATAATTTATAATTTTTGTCATGATTTCGGATTTAAAAGTTCATGGCGAGATTTAACTGATAATGGAGAAATAACACTTCCAAAAAATGTTTCTTTTGTTGATAAGTTTGGCCGTAAAATAGATACTTCCGGAACGAACATAAATATAGGTGGTTTTAGTTCTAATCCTCCTATATTTTTAAAGGGAGATAGTATTACTATTGAGTGGGGATATTCTTACAATCAAAATGGAAATGAAGTGAGTCCATTAACTACAATTTTCACCGGTTACATAAGCGAAGTAACTTCAAAAAAACCTTTTGTCTTAAAGATTGAGGATAATATGTATATTTTAAAGCAGTATCCGGCTAAAGGAGGTAATAATAATTTTTTTAGTGGTGCAAAATATACAGTCGAAAAAATGCTTGCAGAATTAATAAGCAATGCCGGGCTTTCATTTACAGTAAATCAAACAACATCAACATTATTGGGCGATTTTAAAGTGAGTAATCTTACTATTGCGCAAGTAATAAGTGAACTTCAAAAGCTTTATCATTTTGAAGCTTATTTTAGAGGTAATGAACTAAGATGCGGTTCACAAGTATATTTTCCCGGTGATGATGGTAATTTAACTCCCGGTTATGGTCCTAAGTATTACAAATTCATTTTTCAACAAAATATAATTAGTGATGAATTGGATTATAAAAGAAAGGACGATATAGTTTTGTCGGCGGTGTGTACTAATACAATTGAAGTTCCAAGTAATAAGCAAACAAAAGATGGCAAGACAAAGACAGTAAAGCAAAAGTTGGAAGTGTTAATTACTTTTCAAAATGGTAGTGCTGAACCCACAATATTTATTCCTACAAAAACAAATCCTATCCCGGAAAACGAAGGTGGAGAACGGCACAAATTTTATTTTTTAGGTGCAAAAACTAATCAAGATTTAATTAACTTAGGAACTGCACAATTAAAGAAATATTATTATACGGGTTTTCACGGTAAATTTACTACATTTGGAATAAATTTTATTCAGTTTGGTAACTATGTAGATATTTTAGATGCAATAATGCCCGAAAGGAATGGCCGTTACGTTGTTAAGTCGGTGGAATATAAAGGAGGAGTAGAAGGACTTAGACAAACTATTGAATTAGAATATTTGGTGGCTAATTTAGATGCTAAAGGCAATGTTATACAATGAGTGACAGAACATTAATAGAAAGCATACGGCAGATAGCAGGAACTTATAACCGCGACAATGTTCATTATATTGTCGCGGAAGTGGATAGTGTAGATATTGACAATCGTTTGTGCACCGTTACAACAATAAGCGGTGCTGAAAGTATTACTATTGAAAATGTTAAGTTAATGCCTTGTGTTGATGATGGGGTATTATTGGTGCCAACGGTAGGAAGTAATGTTTTTGTAATTACAAGTGACTACAATCAGCCTTTTGTAGCCATGGTGAGTGAGATAGATGGAGCAATAATTACATCAGGAGATGGGCAAATAATTATTCAAAATGGGTTGATAAGTATAGTTCAAAATAATCTTTCAATTGCTTTTCAGAATGGGAAAATACAATTAAATGACGGTAGTTATGGAGGACTTGTTGAAGTTATTAATCTTGTGACAAAACTTAATAACTTAGAAAATTTGGTGAATGATTTAATTTCAAAATACAATATTCATACACATATTTTAACTTTAAGTACAGGTACAGGAACCGCAGCACCAACAACAACAATAGAAACTGGAACATTAACACCAACACAAAGAAGTGATATTGAAAATACAATTATAACCCATGGCAAATAATAACGTTAATATGGATTTCGCTTTAAATGGCAATGATTTGTACATTGTTGATGGGGATATTGCTATTGCTGAAAGCGATAATCAGCATATTGCGGACACATTAAATGCTTTTCCGGGTTGGTGGAAGGAAAATCCCCAAGACGGAGTTGGGATATTTCAATATTTAAACAGTTCCGGCCAAGAACAGCTTATAAGAAAAAATATAATGATGCAATTACAATCAGATGGATATAATGTAAGTAATCCTATTGTTTCAACCGATGTAAATGGACAGTTAAATATTATTCCAAATGCAAGTATTTAGTGCAATAGCAGGGCAATCTATTTTTGATGTTTGTTTGAATACATACGGAAGTTTAGACTATTTAACAAAGCTAATTCATGACAATGGTATTGTTAATGTTGATGGGGATGTGTATAACGGGCAACAATTTATTTGGGATGATACCTTAGTGCAAAATCAACAGATTAATTTGGCTTTCCAACAATCGGGAACTTTTTATGCTACAGATATTGGCGGAAATGGTAGTGTTTATTATGTAATTAAGAACCCTTCACTTCCGGTTATACCTCCAAGTTCAGTAAATCCTCCTCCATCACCAACACAACAAACTTATCAAGTGGTTTATCAGACATATTTTACAAGCAATGCGGACGGTTTAACCTCTGCAATAATATCGGATATAAATGGAAATCCGATTGTGGGTTATGATATTGTAAGCGTTACTGATGAGATAAAAACGTTAAAGTATAACCCATCAAATCCCTCTGAAAATCAGTATTCATGGAATAAGTCTACGGCAACATTAACACTTTTGAATGGAGTTACTGTTGATAATGGAATGACTTTATTTATTTTGTATTCAAAAATTGTATCAGTATAATGAAAAAAAGTATTTTAATTTTTTTGCTAAGTGTGGTTAGTTTTTCTTTGTACTCTCAATCATGGACACCCATTAATGGCCGTCAACGTTTTGTTTCCGGATTAGGAATACCAGTAAGAGATACTATTACAAATACTTTTGCAGACAGTGCACAGATATTATTCAGACCTTATGACAGCACTTTGTATTACCGCTTTAAAGGCTATTGGAGAATGGTTGGTGTTGGCACATCTGATACAATATATACAGGTACTAATCCCGTTCTTACGCAATCACAGGGGAATAAGTTATTTCAGCAACCATTCAAAAGTGTAACAATAAAGTCAGATACTTTGGCTACTTCAAGTTTAAATACTATTTTAAAATCAACAGGTAATGTTACATCTCGAAATGTTGTAGGCGATAGTGTTATTGGCAGTTATAATAACTTAACGTTCAAGGGAGCAAGCGGAACACCATTAATGGCAAGTAGTTACATTAATGCAAATACAAGCGGTGCAGCTTATTTAGGTTATGGACAAACATTAAATGTTTCGGGATATACTAATGGAACATACACAAATGTACCAACTACTTCAACCAATGGAACAGGAGCTACTTTAAATATAACAATAAGTGGAACAAGTCCTCAAACATTAACGGCTGTAGTTAGTAATGGTGGCAGTGGTTATTATGATGGTGATACATTAATAATAAATAATTCAAGTATCGGAGGAACTACAGGTGCTATTGGTATAATTACAACAATATCTAATAATTATACGCCACAAATAATAAATATAAATAAAAAATCAAATTTATCTAATTTTTATAATTACAATTTTGCTTTATATAAATACGCAGGAATTAATAAGTTTAGTATATCCTATCAAAATTCAAACGGTTCATTAACACTGTACACACCATCTTATTTTAATTTGTCAAGTGGTGCAAGTATAAATTTAAATAATTTTACTAATTTATATAGCCAAATAACACAGGTTAGGGGGTATAATGAACCGTTTAGAGCATATGATTATTACGATAATGTAACAAAATTTGTTAATAATACTGCAAACGGTATAGTTGTTAATCACATCTATTATAGTGGAGGTATTTCTAAATATACAATAGT
>Ga0207433_10008797_pt1 | contig 16298 bp, 17 predicted proteins | sample YelNatPaOPGAMG01_FD_187559 | JGI IMG/M metagenome (GOLD analysis project Ga0207433, IMG submission 187559) | Hot spring thermophilic microbial communities from Obsidian Pool, Yellowstone National Park, USA - OP-RAMG-01 (SPAdes) (version 3) | ecosystem: Environmental > Aquatic > Thermal springs... | reverse complement strand
CTACTCTATTTCTTTCTTTAATTTTCTTACGCCCACCGCGTATATCAACTTTCCAAGCTTTGGACCGCTTTCTTTTTGAAGCAGCCATTCGTAGCATTCCTTGAAGAGCTGTTTTGGTTCTATTCCGGAATCCTTTGCTGTTGCAAACACGGCGTTATGTATCTCTTCGGCATCCATATCCTCTCTTAGCGATTCGATAAATCTCTTGACCGCTTCTGTTGGCTTGCGTTCTATCTTGATTTCAAAGACATACCTGTCAGGCACGAGCCCTCTTTTTAACCAAGTTTCTACATATCCTTTCAGATAATCCACGCCGTCTTGGTCTTTCAGGAGTTCGCCGACTTTCTGCCAGTCGCGGTAGATGTTGTAATAGATTATGATGTCGCTTACTTCTGCCTTCCACATTCTTTTTACTTCGCAGAGTTCGAACGCCACTGCTTTTTTGTAATCAGCACGCGTTATTGTTTTATCGTTCTTATCAATTGTCGACGCGTGCTTGAAATCGTCTAATATTTGGAAAAGCGTATCCTTGTTTATCGCTAGTTCTTTATCCTCGTCAACATCAGGCTTGAACAGTATGTATTTTATTATCTCCGGTGGAGCGAGCGTCAAAAGCTCGTTTACAGTATGCCCTATTCCCTTGCTCTTGCTGTATTTCTTTCCAAGGTATTTCAACAGCCCGAATTTATAGAGATAGGGCGGTTCTTCTTTGTATACCTTTTTGTGTATCGCAATGAGCGTGCTTATAGTCCCGCCAGGGCTGTGATGATCAACGCTTCCGCCCTCGACGACAACTTTTAAGAACTTCTGCCTTGTTGGCCAATCCAACCTAAACAACAATTTGTAGTGGTGGTTTTCGATCTTATCCTCTCCGACATGGCCGCACTTGCTGCACTTGTACCTGTATCTGCCGTTGTCGTATTCCAGGACAGTGTTTTTCGCAAGATTTTTGCATTTCTCGCATAACGGCACTATCGGAAACCAATCGCTCGGCATCTCTTCCCTGTTTGAACTAACGCGCACGATCTCCTTTACCTCTTCCTTTCTCTCGCACAGCATCTTTGCGTATTCGTCGTAATAGCCAGCAGCGTAAAGTTCGCTCGCCCGCAAAAATTCAAGCTCGACGCCGAAAGTTTTCATTATGCCTTTTGTCTCTGCGATGAAATGGTCGGCAAAACTCTTGTGGCATCCAGCAGGATCCCTCGCCAAACACAATGGCATTCCCATATCCTCTTCTATGATCTCGCTGTGCTGTTTGAGTGGTTCTGGTACTGCATCCAAATCATCGAAATCGTCTGATATGAAGACATATCTAGTTTCGCCGTATTTTTTTAGTTGCCTGCTGACTGCATATGCAAAGAGAAACTCGCAAAGCGTTCCGGGATGAACAGGCCCGCTCGGTGTTATTCCAGCTGCCACGACATACGGCGGTTTTTTACTCTCGCTTACTTTTTTTGCTATTATCTCTGTCCAATGCATGCTTTTCAAGTCGTCCATCTTCTTCCCTCTACAATATGATTAAAAATATATAGTTTATTGATTATTTAAATTGATTATTTAAATTCTTATGTTATTTTTGGTTATAAGGTGAAGTTATGGCGGGTAAAAAAAGAAAAGAAGATGAGGATGTTAGCGATGAAGAAAAAGGTTCATTGTCAGAACCTACTTCTATAAAAATCGGCAAACCAGCACAGGCAGAGCAAGCGGCAAAGCCGGAGGTTAAAACCGAGGAAAAAGCGGCGAGCGCAGCGACAAGCGCACAACCCGCTAACCCAGCAACTCAACAGCCGACTGCAAGCAAAGGAAGGGATGACAACACGCTCGCTTTTGTCGCTTACATACTTGGTTGGCTCACAGGTCTGATCGTTTTTCTTATAGCAAAAGATAACGCGAAGGACGTGAAGTTCGTTAAATTCCACGCGATGCAGGCAATACTCTTAGGTGTTGCTGCATTTGTTTTGAGCATTACCATAATCGGGATTTTTTTAGCGCCATTGATATGGTTGTATGGCCTTTACATTGGTTTTGTGTATGCGTATAAAGGACAGAAATACTACGCGCCGGTTATAGGCGAATACGCCGAGAGATTCAGCCAAGAAAATTAATAGCAGTACGGCGATAGCGTGTTTATACGCTTTAGCGACAGGCAGAAAAAAGAGTTGGCTAAACCTTTCGGCTCGTTCTGCACCTTGGCAGATGTCAGAAAGAGCAAGAGAAAGATAATAGCGGTAGGCGATGAGACCACTCTTAATCTTATCAGAAACGGCCTGTCGCCCCATCTTGCGGTGTGCGATTTTAAAATCAAAAGAAAGAAAATAAAACAGGGCGAGCGAAAAGAGATAATTGGTTTTTTTGGCAAGGTAAGGCGTGTTTATAAAAATCCTCCTGGCACCCTTTCCTCGCTCTTGTTAAGAAACGCTGAAGATGAGATAAAAAAAGGCGGGTTGATAAGGATAATCGGCGAAGAGGACATCACCGCTCTCGCTTTTATGCTTTTCTCGGACAAGAGATATCTTGTTCTCTACGGCCAGCCAAACTGCGGTCTCGTGATGGTAAAGCCGGAAAAAAAAGAACTGAAATCAAGAATAAAAAAATTGTTGGGTGAAGTCAATCAAGAATATAGAGAATAATTACCTGACGCTCTAGTTCATACTAGCATTAGAAAATGTTTTTAAACACTTTGTTACATATTATACAACAGTAGGATGGAACACCGAACAGTAAAGCAGTAAAGAGAGGGTATTATGCAAACAAAATTAGAAGATGAAATTCCTGCTTTGATTAATGCTTTAAAGAATAACAATGAGTATGTGCGAAAGAGAGCTGTTGAGGCGATTGGAAAAATCGCAGAAGCAAATCCAGGTAATAAGGAAGTTTTAGAAGCAATTCCTGCTTTAATTACTGCTTTAAAGGATAAGGGTTGGAGTGTGCGATTAAGCGCTGCTGTGGCAATTGGAAACATCGGAGTAAATGATGAACAGTTTGAAACTATTCTTAGGATGCTAAAGAAAGGAGAAACATCGGAAGAACGACATGGAGCAGCAATGGCACTTGATGAATTAAAGAATCTAAAAGCAATTCCTGCTTTAATTACTGCTTTAAAGGATGAGGATATTGATGTGCGAAGGAGTGCTGCTGAGGCAATTAGAGAGATTGCAGAAGCAAATCCAGGTAATAAGGAAGTTTTAGAAGCAATTCCTGCTTTAATTACTGCTTTAAAGGATAAGTTTGACTATGTGCAAAAGAGGGCTGCTGAGGCAATTGGAAAGATCGGAGTAAATGATGAACAATTTGAAACTATTGTTAGAATGCTAAAGGAAGGAGAAACATATAAAGAACGACATGGAGCAGCAATGGCACTTGATGAATTAAAGAATCTAAAAGCAATTCCTGCTTTAATTACTGCTTTAAAGGATGAGGATATTGTTGTGCAATGGACTGCTGCTGAAGCGATTGGAAAAATCGCAGAAGCAAATCCAGGTAATAAGGAAGTCTTAGAAGCAATTACTGCTTTGATTAATGCTTTAAAGGATGTGAATCCTGATGTGCGAAGGAGTGCTGCTGAAGCGATTGGAAAAATCGCAGAAGCAAATCCAGGTAATAAGGAAGTTTTAGAAGCAATTCCTGCTTTAATTACTGCTTTAAAGGATAAGTTTGACTATGTGCAAAAGAGGGCTGCTGAGGCAATTGGAAAGATTTCAGAGAAACTTGTTGATGAACATATAAAGCTTGCTGAACAGGCTATAGAAAAAGGAGAGTTTGAAGAAGCACTCAAGGCAATAAGAACTGCGACTATTACCATCACGAAATTTTACAAAGATGTATTTCTCATGGAAAAGAAGATAAACAAGACAATGGGAAACGACAGATATTTATTGGCGAAAAGAAGAGAAATATTGGAAAAACTACAAACCCTTACGAATAGAATATATGAAATTATGGAAAAGGAAAGACCTAGAAATCCGCTTAATGAGAATGAACCAATGAAATGGAAACTTCCTAAAAAAGATGAAAACAAAAATCAAAATACCAAAAGCAAGCAGATTATTTAATAGATAAAATTAGTTCGAATTAGTTCGCATTGGATTTCGAAGACTGCCTTTCTTATCTAATATTCAACCAGTCCAAGCATAAACAATGGCCTGCGCATGTGGTCTAACTCGCCCGGATGGACTAAGATGGCATTCTTCTTTCCTCTAAAACCTTTGAACTGTGAAATCCCCTTTCCTTTTCCGCCGATTTCTATAATAATATCATCTACTATATAATCTGGAGTTTTTTTGCCCGTGGTTGTCTTTAGATAGTAAAATTCTCTGTTTGAGAAACGTAATACATCAACGAAAAAATCTTCTTTTAAGGAGCCAAGGCATTCGTCAAAATTCTTGTATAACAGGCGATACGGAATGGAGAATAATATCTTTGGTTCTTTCAGAACATTAGTCCCTTTTGGGAAAACTCTGTTCAAAATAAATGTTTTTTCCAACAAATCCTAGCACATCTCGCATTTCATATACCTCTTCTCCTGATAAATTTTGCTATTTTGTTCAATCATTTGACAAAATAATAGCGATTTTGTAAAATTATTTGACAAAAACATATATCGAGCGTTTCGCTTTATGCTTTCGCATAAACGTAAGCGCTTTTAAATTAAAGAGAGAATATCATTCATGCTTTTTCAAGAAGTTGCGGTAGTTTTTAACGAGATTGAAAGCAAAAGCGGCAGGATAGAGATCACTTACCTACTTGCCGAACTTTTCAAGAAGGCGCAACCAGAGGAAATAGGAAAGATAGTTTATTTTGTTCAGGGAATAATAGCCCCGCCTTACGAGGGAATAGAACTTGGGATGGGCGAGAGATTTGCGGTGGAAGCGATAGCCAGCGCGAGTGGTTATTCCGCGAAAGCGGTAGACGACGATTACAAGAAGACCGGCGATCTTGGAATGACTGCGGAGAACTTTTTGAAAAAAAAGAAACAACAATCGTTGTTATCTAATCCGATCGACGTTCTCTATCTCTACGAGGCGCTCTTGCGAATAGCAAAGACCTCTGGCCCTGGAAGCACGGAATTGAAGAAGAAATACCTGGTTGAGTTGCTTAACAATGCAACGCCTTTGGAAGCTCGCTATATCGTTCGTTTCGTGCTTGGCAGATTGCGGTTGGGAGTTGGCGATCCGACAATACTCGATGGATTGTCAGCGGCAAGGTTCGGCGATAAATCTTGGAGAGAAAGGCTCGAGCGCGCCTACAATGTTTGCGCAGATATGGGTTATGTCGCGAAGCTTTTTTACGAGAACGAAAAAAACATCGAGGCGTTCAAGGTGCAACCTTTCAAGCCGCTCATGCCCGCCCTTGCCGAGAGATTGAGCACGCCGGAAGAAATAATAAAAAAGATCGGCAGATGCGCAGTCGAGGGAAAATACGACGGATTTAGATTGCAATGCCACAAGAAAGGGGAAAAGGTAGAACTATATTCAAGACGTTTGGACAAGATGACAAGGATGTTCCCGGAGATAGTTGACTCTATAAGAAAACTTCCTTTTGAAGAGATAATCTTCGAGGGTGAAACGCTCGCCTATAACGCAAAGGAAGGAAGATACTATTCTTTTCAGCAAACCATACAACGAAGGAGAAAACACGGCGTAAGCGAGATGGCAGAGGAATTGCCGTTGAATGTCTTTTGTTTCGATCTTCTCTATCTTGACGGGAAGGACTACACGCAAGAGCCGTACAAGACGAGAAGAAAAAAATTAGAGGAGATTTTCAAGCAGAACGGCGTGCTTAAATTGAGCGAGCAGAAGATTGTCAAAACAGCCAGCGAACTGAAAAAGCTTTTTGACGATGCGATCAAGCGCGGACTTGAGGGCGTGATGGCAAAGGATCTCGAAGCACCTTACACTGCCGGAAAGAGAAAATTCGCTTGGATAAAACTGAAGAAATCTTATGGCGAGGCAGTGGACACAATCGATGGTGTGATTGTCGGCTACTATCTTGGAAAGGGAGCGAGAGCGCAATTCGAGTTCGGTGGTTTGTTGATCGCTGTTTATAATCCTGACACCGGTAGGTTCGAGACGATAGCGAAGATCGGCTCTGGCTTCAGCGAAGAGGAGATGATGCAGTTAAAAGAAAGATTGGATGCGATAAAGAGGCAAATGCCACCGCCTGATCTTGATTACAAGTTAGAGCCTGATTTTTGGGTTGAGCCGAAGTATGTGGTGGAGGTTGTCTTTGACGAGATAACAGAATCGCCTATACACACCTGCGGGATGCACGGCGAGAAGGGTTATGCGTTGAGATTTCCGAGAATGCTTCGTTTGAGGGAGGACAAGGCGCCGAACGAAGCCACAACCACTGACGAGATTAAGGAGATGTACGCCTTGCAACACAAAAAATGAACTACTCGCCCACAAATAGAAAGATTTGCAGTTTTTTCTTTCCTCTTTCGATTCGAGATTGTCATAGCTATTGTCATAGCTAATCAGTCATTTTTTTAAGTGCCAACTAAGAATTAGCTTAACTGTCTTTCTGTTCTAAGTTCTTCTAGAAGGGTGTCGAATCTTTTTACAGCTTCGTTGATGTCCTTTATTTCTTTTACCTCGTGGTATGTAGAAAATCTCTTAAGTCGCCTTATACCATAAATCATCTCAAGACGGTTTACTTGTTCATCAAATAATTCACGGTATTGGCTGGCCTCTTCCTTATGGCTTCCTAAAACTTTGTCTTTGATTTCGTAAAAATAGTAAGTTAGCTCAACAAGTTCGTCTGCTTTTTTTGAAGACAGGGCTGGTGATAAGGGATTCCATTTCCAAGCTGTCCTTGACTCAGCTGCAAGCATATACTGAAGCTTCATGAATTTTTTCTCGCCTAGAATCATCTGCATTTTGCTAAGGATTTTTTCTTCCTCCTCTTTTGCCTTAATAACTATCTTCTTGGCGATTTCACTAAGTTTTATTATCTTTGAAATTTTGCTGAGAAGCTTATCGATCAACCTACCGATTGTGACCACAATCGCCAAATTTGGGCCTATCCGCCATAAAGTGCCAGTTATCCCGAGAATACTGCTAAAAATCTGTTTTGGTGTACCTACAGTCCATGGTCTGAGTGTATAGCTTACTATTTTCTGATAAGCTTCAAGACTTGAATATCTTACTGCAAATGGTCTTGCTTGCCCGTAAGCCCTTGCAACACCATCAGGCATTATTCCATATTTTTTCTGAAGCCAGTATTCAATCCAGCATTTTGAAAAATCAGCAGCAATTTCAAGTGCGACAAGCGCGCTGCCAATGCCAACAGTGTGCGGTATTCTATCTGTAAGCTGCTGGGATAGGTCAGTTCCATACCCAGATGTCTGGTAGAGATGTTCATCAGCATATAGAAAAAGCTTGTCAGCGCCTCCACCAACGAGCCATCTTAATATAGGGGCATCTTTTATTTCAGGTATCTGCGATAGATATGGGCAGAACACATAGAAAAATCCTTGGCCAACTATCGCAGATGTAACAACATTACGAACCGCTTTCGGTGCATCTTTCTTTGCCCGCACAGCGCATAACTGCTTCCCATATTCCAGCACCTCTTTTCTCTCAGCAGGCGGCAATTCTTTTGCAACCTTGTTGATGATAGCCCCGTCTTCTCTAAAGTAAAAATTTAGCGTTCGGAATAGGTTCTTAACTTTCTTCACTATAATGTGCTTTGTTATAATGTGCTTTGTAATTGGTCTTTTTTGTTGTACCATTTTTTGTTGTACTTCCATAATAATTATTTGTCTGAAAATATTTATTAACTTTTAGTTCCATCATTTACAACATAATAAAAGCCGGCTATTTTCTTTCGCCGTATTTTTCAAGGAATGCCTCGTATGTCTTGAGCATCATAGGTGTTATTGACGGTTTTTGCGTTGCTATGACTTCCAACAGATCCTCGGTAGTTATCTTTGGTTTTTCCACTCCTGCGAGCTTCTCGCGAAGCGCTTTCATTTTTACCCTTTGGCAGACCGAGGCGATGTCCGCACCGCTGTATCCCTCGCTCGCCTTTGCAACTTCGTCCAAGTTTATGCCTTCGGCAAACTCGCCAAGATGGATCTTGAAAATCTCTTTTCTCGTTTTTTCGTCCGGCGGAGGTATGTAAAATATCTTATCAAATCTTCCTGGCCTGAGCAGTGCCTTGTCAACAAGGTCTGGCACATTCGTAGCCGCGATTACAACAACTCCTTTAAGCTCGCGTATGCCGTCCATCTCTGTGAGGAATTGACCGACTACATCAGAAGTTGCTCCTACTCCTCTTGCCGGCGCGAATGTTTCTATCTCATCAATAAAAAGTATGGATGGGGCGTTTTCCCTCGCCCGGTTGAATGCCTCTTTTATTATGGAAGCAGCCTTGAAATATCCCTCTTTGCTTAAGTCAGCGCCGCTGAGAGTCTGGAAAGATACCTTCAACTCGTTTGCCGCTGCCTTGACCAACAGGGTTTTTCCGGTACCCGGCGGTCCGAACAACAGGATTCCCTTGCTCGGTTTTATCTTGAACTCCTTCATCAGATCCTCACGCAGGAGAGGCAATTGTATCGTTTCAAGAAGCGCCTGTTTCACCTCTTCCATTCCTGCTACGTCCTTCCAGCTTACTTCTTTCTTTTCTTCAATTTCTTCTGGTTTTGCAGCTGCGCTTCTTTCGAAATCCATCCTGAATTTCTCGTATTCCTCGAGTTGTTCAAATGTAGTGCTCGGTTTTATCCGCTTCAACATCGCCAAGAAATGCTCCATCGATATCGGAACGATCTTTCCAGCGAATTCTGCCTCTTTTGCTGCAAGTCTTTTCGCTTCTGTCACCAAGTTTTTCAGGTCAGCACCTGAAAAACGCTCGGTCTTTCTTGCCAATGTGTCAAGATCTACATCGTTAGCGAGCGGAAGTTTTCTCGTCAATTTTTTCAATATGTCCTTTCTCGCCGCGACATCTGGCAAGTGCATGTAGATGATCTTGTCAAATCTTCCAGGTCGCAAAAGTGCCCTGTCCAATTGGTCCGGGATGTTGGTTGTTCCGACAACTATCACGTTCGCCTTGCTTTTAACCGCGCCGTCCATCTCTTGCAGCATCGTGCTCAGTATCCTCGGCGTTACCTCGTCTGTTCCGCCCTTTGCCCTCTTTTTTCCTATGACATCTATCTCGTCAAAGAACAATATCGCTGGGGCCATCTTTCTGGCTTTCTCGAAAACTTCCACTACGTTTTTTTCAGATTCACCGTACCATTCGCTCATTATGTTCGCGCACTTTACCTCTATGAAGTTGTATTTTAACTCGCGAGCAAGCGCTCTCATAAGCATCGTCTTGCCCGTACCTGGTGGTCCGAACAGGAGAATTCCAGAAGGTGGTTTCATCCCATAGGCAAGCGCAATGTCTTTTTTCTCCAACGGGGTTATTATCGCGTCGCGAAGTTCCTGCTTGACATCCTCGTATCCGCCAACATCGTCAAGCGTCTCCGTGCTTGCAGTGCCAACATCCTTGAAGCCGAATTTGTCATACGCTTTCATTCGCTCGGTTCTTTCTATCTCCGCCTCTTTTGTTATCTTTATTCCGAAATGCTCGCTTGCTGCAATCGCTACAATGGTTAGTACTATCACTATTGCAAAATTTATGTTGAGTCCACTTCCGCCTGAGATTATTCCAGCAATATAATAAACAGGAAGCAGGAGAAGCAAGACAAGCGAAGATATTGTCTGCGGTTTGTTCTTCAGTTTGCCAGAGAGATAAGCCATGAGGAACAGCACTGCTGACCAACCGATTATTTGCACCAATGCCGAATCCCTGAACAACAAGGTAAATGATTGGGAGGCGATCACCGAAAGGCTTTCAAATATCAAACCTATGCTTTCGAAACTCAGGAAATCAGAGATTGCAGAAGAAAACGCGGTTTCGAGATTTGCAAAATCCACAGTCGGCCTATCAAGACGAAGATGATAGGCAGAACTGTAAAGCGAGAGATTTATTGGAAAGAAAACGCTGTTTTGCACGAGAAATATGGAAGACAACAAGAGAATCAAAAAGACAGATGGGGCTGCTATTAAGACGCTTTTTTTAGAACCGAAATAATAAGCCGCGGCTACCATCCCTATGGTGGATAGCGAACCGATAAAAGGAAATGCGCTGAAACTGAAAGGCGCGAATATCAATATCTGAAGGATCGCTATCAAGAGCCAGTTTTCAAATACCTCGAACATCACCACTGCTGTTGTTAGCGTGAAGATCCAGCCCAAAGACGGGGATTGATAGATTATTGCTGGCAATGCGAATATAAATGAGGATATCACGCCAAAAGGTTGCTTGAAATATGCTATTGCGCCAGCCACGATCGCAAGCAGGAAAACCAGCGGCAGTGGATAAAATTTTATCGTGGTTAGCATCATCAATGTTGCCAAGAATATTATAAGGAAATCCCAAAATTTCTGATTTTCTTTTACCATCAATGCATATGCTTTTATCTTGTTTAATTCCAAGCTCTCTTCCATCTGCTTCACTGCCATGCAACACTTTCTCGCAGAACTTTTTTAATCGTTGCTAAGTGTTGAGCATAGTAACAACAAAAAACAAACATAAACGGAATCGATAATAATCAAAAAATTTATAAATAAAGTACAAAGTGGCAGATCCTAATGCTATAGAAAGCGATGAAAAATAAGAGAATTCCACACAGCTACGGTAAAATGGATTCACAAAGCAATGAGCGCAAGTTGATCATCCTAGACGAAATTTCTCGCGTAAAGGAATGGGAATTTGCCTTGAAATATATCATCGATGTTTATTCGCGAAAAGACAAGACGTTTATCCTGCCTGGTTCTTCATCATGGGATATAAAACACAGTGTAGAGCGGCTGCCTGGCCGCAAGGGCGAGTTGAGCGGAGAACAAATATTGAGAACCCAACTGGCAATTATTTTAGATATGCCCCACAGTTTGTCCAAACCAGTGAAGGCAAGGCACTTTTAGCTGAGTCTGTCTGTGGCGATCATCTGTCAAGACTTTCCTACAACTTTGCACCAAGCGATCTATTCGATCAAACAAACTCTGTTTTTTATGTGAGCACACGCAAAGGCGAAACGATAGATTTCATCGTAGGATTGAGTAGCGAGCTCGTTCCAGTAGAGGTAAAATATCAGAACAAAATAAACAACGATGATTACAATGCTATAAAAAAATTCAAACACGGCATAATAGCAACGAAACAAAAATTCGAAACTAAAGGTATCACGTGGCACTACCATTACCCATATTGCTTTTATTTGTTTAGAAAAAACGAAAAACAAAATTAACCAAAGAGATTCGAAATAAGACCGAAGAATGAATAAACGAGAGATTCAAAAATCGGGAATGTTAAAACGCCGTTGTTTGTCGCTTTCATATCGTGGAGTATGTTTGATTGTATATCAACAGTGATATTCTTCTCGTAATGAATAAGCGGACTGGCGCTCGATTGCACTGATAGTTGCGTTTTGTAAACTTCCTCTTCATTTCCGACAATTTCGTAAACAATTGTCTTTTCGCTTTTTGCCGGCACGAAAACCGAGCGCTTGAACTCCCATCTTTTCGGTCCTTGCGCTTGGATTATGAACGCATCGCCAGTTGCGCCCTTGTTATTTATTGTTATGCTGAATTTTGCAGGTTGGCCTGGCCCGGTCTTTACATAAACCGGTTCGATAGACACATCGGCGACATCATAGGTGATATTTACCTTAACAAAAAATGTAGTTTCGCCCAACCCGTCAACATTGTTTTCGTCGATGACTTTTATCTTTGCTATGTATTCTCCTTCCTTCGCCTCAGGATCTGCAGTAAGCGCCACGCGCAAAGGCTTGTCGTGCAATTTGCTCGGAATTCCTATCCAGCCAGGTGGGGCTTTCTCCACAACTGCATAATCAAAAACTCCGCCTTGCCCAAATCTTCCGCCAGTCTTTACCTCTTGGTCTACGAGAACTTCTATTGTCTGGCCAGGCCCTATAGAGCCCAAATAAACAGTGTCTCCATCTTTTATCTCTTTATCGACAGGCGCAAGTACGTGCAGGGAGAATGCTAACCCAAAAAAAAGCATAAAGACAAAAAACATAGATCGTGCGTTCATGGTGTTATTTCTAACAGACATTTAAAAATATTTTGCATTCTGCGCTCAAAGGAGATCAACCAGCAACGATAGCATTAATAACAAAGCTTTCTCCAGAAACAAAGACTAAATTGCTAAGAGCGATAAGAACTGGTTTGTTTGGTTATGCTTAGATAAAGCAATAACAGAACTGCAAATATTAGAGGCAGAGGACAGTAATTGTTTTTTGGACTTGAAGGCGAATTGCAGTCTGGATCTTCGGTTTTACAATTAGGATCGCATTTACCATCGCTTTTTGAATCGCATTTTGAACCTGACGGATACTCATTAGGAGGAGCAACCGAATTCTCGACTTTTTCAGGTTGTTTTTCTTCAGCAGGTAGTTCTCCTTGATTTTTTCTCTGCTCTGAACATTTATAGGTACATTGAAAAACGTGCTGGTCATCTTCAACTTTATCACACATATTATTGCTTCTTTTTTGCAATGATACCATCTCTAGGTTAATATCGGATCTGTTGTTATAACACAAGGTATTATCTAGTAGAGTAACGTTGACGGAATAGTAAATATGAAAACCATAATTATTATTGTTTGCTGTATTGTTAATTAGAGCAAAGTTGGCAGAAGGGAAATAAAAACCACGATAACCGGAAGAGTAAATATCAAAACCATAATTATTATTGTTTGCTGTATTATTGATTAGAGTGAAGTTAGTGGAAGGTTTGTCTGAAGAGCAGATACCAAAACCATAACTATTATTGTTTGCTATATTGTTAATTACAGCAAAATTGGTGGAATGGTAAATATAAAAACCATAATAATAATGCTCAATCTTACAATTAGCGATTACGATATTAGTTCTACCACGTGTAGAAATTCCAGCATACTTTACAGAAGACGAAGGTGAAAGCCCTTTAATTGTATGACCTTGGCAGTCTAAGAAAACATCGTTAGAATTGATAAGGATGCATGCACGGGTTGCCTCTATTTGCTCTTTGTAGTCATCACCGTTTATGTCAGAAGTTAGGAGATAGGTACCTGGAGAGTTTATTACTGTACAGCCAGAAATGTAAGAAATCTCTGAAAAAGAAAGGGTGGAGATATACAAAAACATTGCGATTAAGATTAAGAAACGGATATTCATACAAAAACCCCTACTTTGTTTTGTTTTATATAAAAAAACAAAAAAATAAATATGTTACTTTTAGGTAGATTTTGGTATAATCAATTTCCAACTCAAACCTTATATTTTTAATCAATTAACGGACAAACTAGCTCAAAGCTTCATTTGGTCGATTATGTTCATACCGAGGGGGATGATGTAAAAGGTTATTGCAGCGCCAGCAAGAACACCAGTCAAAAGCCTGATTAGATTGGTGCTCTCGTAATAAAAACCGAAAATGCCGAAAGAACCTAAGAGTTGTGCTGTTCCATCTATGGCAAGAGGAATCAGCAGAATTATCAGATAAATGCCAGGAGGGACATCGCCGCTGTCCCATTTTCTGAATAGCGGATAAAAGAGCGCAGCCAAGACCATCGCTCCGTATATCCCGACATCGCGCGAACAAACAGCTATCTTGTATCCGACCTTTCCATCCATCACGCTCTTTATTATCCTGTTGTCGTTATTCACAAAAACGCCGGTTTGGGGCGTGCAATCACCGAAAGAAAAAGCGCTGTTTTCTTCAAAAACGCAGAACGAGCGCGAAAGCTTTTGATGGCAGGTTTGAGCATAAGCGTCGTACAACGAGCGAGCGGTCTTCTCATCTGAGAATGCTACGAACGGTGTAATTATCGCGCCGCCGATAAAAACAAGGAATATCAATACATAGACGAGATAAAAAATCTTTTTTATAAGCACCTTGTCAAATTTCATTACAGCACCTCTAAAGCGCGATTATCCGCTTTCCATTGTGGTAGACGGTTTCCTCGTGTCTCAAACCGTAATTATCATAATAGATCCCGGGTTCTATCGTAAATGTTGAAAAAGCAATTTCGTCGCTGTATTTCTTGCCAAACCTAGGGTACTCGTGAACCTCCAAGCCTATACCGTGGCCTATCGAGTGAATGGGTCGTGGGAAACCGAATTTCGAATTCAGATCCTCGTAGTGATTGTGCAACTCGTCGCTTTTCTTGAATCCGCCGCCATTGTCTATTAGCCTATAAGCCAACTCTTTGAGTTTCTCGTATTTCTCTTTTAACGCGTTGGCTTTTTTCGAATTGAAAAAGAAGCACCGGGTGATGTCGCCGCAGTAATTCTTGTATTTCACCCCATAATCGATAAGAACAAAATCGCGGACGATCTTTTTCGTATAGGAAGCATGCGGAGTTGCTGCGTTTTGTCCTGTCGCGACGATGGGCGGAAATGCCGGCTCAAGACCCTCGCTGTAAGTTTCGGTCAAGAGATTCTTTGCAACATCCTCTTCCTTCATCCCCTCGCAACTGCCAAACTTCTCTATTATCCCTTTCGAAAGAGACACCGCCTTTTTTATTTTCGAGATCTCCTCGCTGGTCTTTTTCATCCGTTTCTTGTAAAAGAGTTCCGCAGCGTCTATCACATCCCTTCCATCGCAGATCTTCTTGTAAACCCTGAACGGCATAGAGCTGTCGATAGCGATCTTCTGCCCAACTCTTTTCCTAACCTCGTCGAAAATGTCTTCGGCAACTATGAACTCGCCGTCAAAATTCCTGCCAAAACCTCGGTTAAGCGCGTTTGTTATTATCGTCTTTCCCTTGCCTTCTAAATCCTTCAAAATCAAGAACGCATGAGTGAGATTGAGGCCGGTGTAATAAAAGAAGTTCGGGTTAGCAACAGCACCGGAGTAGACTAAGAAATCATACTTCATAGGTCTTCATTCTCCCGTCTTCCTCTATCAGAAGCGTTGCGGGTTCCATCGATGCCTTGTAAACAAACTCGACCTTCTCGCCTTTCTTTATATTCTGCCTTTTAAAAGAAAAGTTTTCGTGCTTTACCTGTAGTTCGATCATCTTTATGTCCTTTCTCGCCTCGAAAGAAAATATCGTCTTGTCGCCTTCTATCCTCTTCTGCCAGACATAAGGTTTTTTGAAAAAGAACAATAGCAGGATTATCGCCAAGGCTGCGAGAACTATCACTCCTATGAGCAAAATTTCGATTGCCATTTAAACAAACCCCACCCAATCGTTACCTTTCGTGGTAATCACTTTTATACCTTTTTCTTTCAGTTTATTTTTTAATTGTTTATCATTTGTGCAGACAATCGCGTTGTTAGCCGAGGCGTATCTCATTATCCACGAATCAACAAAACCAGAAGACTCTATAACCTCGATCTCGTCTTTGTGCAACTCGAATACCTTCAAGCCGAGCTTTGCCGCTGCCCCTGTTTTTCCCTTGTTTCGCGCTATGGTCTGCAATTCCTTCAAGACAGAAGAGCCCGTCACGTAACGATGCTGTTCTTCGATTACCAGGTCTAGCAACTTGAATATGTCGATCTTCTTTTGATACGGAAGAAGAAAAAAATTCGTGTCAAGTATTACCTCTCGGACCATGATTCTCCTTTAATAGAAAGATTTTTAATTATCAACGTATATATGCTTTCAAGGTGATTGGAATGGCGACTAGGTTATCGAAAATGTATGATATGGAAATCTTTACCGATACTGGCAAGTATATCGGTAAGGCACAGGATTTTATCCTGGATTTTGAAAGCGGCGAGGTTTTGAGGATATTGACCGAAAACCTTCCGTCTGCTCGAGAGGATGTAAGAAAAGCGCTCAGGGAAAAAAGCATAATGTACAAGAGCGTTAAATCAGTTGAAGATGTGATCGTCATAACAAAAAATACAACTCCTACTAGCGTGGAGTAAACGGGTGCGAGCAGATGGCGAGTAACCTCAAAAAAGCGATAGCGATAATAGGAGGACTCGTAATCGGCGGAGGCATTACCTATCTTATATACACTATGGGCACCTTGGAATTGAGCGACGAGATGTGGGTCGGTTTAGGGTTGCTATTAACAATTGCATCAGGTACATCGCTTTATTTTATGACGAAGGGTGGCGGAGATTAGAAGCTTCGCCACATTTTGTTTTCTATTTTCTAAGGTGCTATGCTACAAAGCCTAAGTGAACTAATTTGATAATTTATCTATTAAATAATCTGCTTGCTTTTGGTATTTTGATTTTTGTTTTCATCTTTTTTAGGAAGTTTCCATTTCATTGGTTCATTCTCATTAAGCGGA
>Ga0207433_10008790_pt1 | contig 16305 bp, 12 predicted proteins | sample YelNatPaOPGAMG01_FD_187559 | JGI IMG/M metagenome (GOLD analysis project Ga0207433, IMG submission 187559) | Hot spring thermophilic microbial communities from Obsidian Pool, Yellowstone National Park, USA - OP-RAMG-01 (SPAdes) (version 3) | ecosystem: Environmental > Aquatic > Thermal springs... | reverse complement strand
AGGTCTCCCGCAGCAAGCGTTTTGAAACCCTATAAAACGGATAATTCTAACCAGAACCCCCCTGTGCGCACAATTCCTGCTTATAACCAGGCAAAAGACCACCGTTGCTCTCCAGATACCTCTACGTTCGGCTAACCCCAAACCTGGTCTCCTCACGAGATAGATAGCAAGCTGCAAACGACACAAATAGTAGCGGGCATTGCCTCCCTAGTTCGTAGCTCGTCGAGGCGCTGCCCCGTAGACGGATCGCCCCGGAAAGCTCCGTATCGATCGATGGAATCCACAGTGCGCCTCTCTGAGGAGACGTGCTGGCAACGCTGTGCCCTTCGAAGCGGAGGCTGCAAGGATTGCGACACTTCTCATGCTGAAAAACGCAACACCAGTGTATGTTGTGAACACCAAGTCGCAGCACAAGCGGGGTCGCGACACCCAGCTTGCGAACATTGCAGCGGCTAAAGCGGTAGCGGACGTGGTGCGGACGACGCTGGGGCCGCGAGCGATGCTCAAGCTCATCCTCGACGCTATCGGAGGTGTGGTCATCACTTCAGACGGGAACGCGATCCTGCGAGAGATCGACGTGGGGCACCCGGCGGCCAAGGCGATGCTGGAGCTGTCGCGCACTCAGGACGAGGAAGTCGGTGACGGAACGACCAGCGTCATTGTGCTGGCGGGGGCGCTTCTCCAGGCCGCGGAGCCGTGCCTAGAGGCGGGCGTCCATCCTACTGTCATCGTTGGAGCGTACATGCGGGCGCTCCAGGATGCGCTCTCAGAGCTGGAGCAGCGGTGTGCAATTGCAGTGGACTGGAACGATGAGGCGCAGCTGCAGCGCGTCTTGCGTGCCTGCCTCGGCACCAAGGTGGCTGCTGTCTACCGCGAGCGCGTTGCCGCCTGGTCACTCGCAGCGGTGAAGCTCATTGCAGAAAGCAGCGCGCCTGCTACCACCGCAGGAGCCGGCACCCAGCGTCCGCTCGATATCAAGAACCTGGTCCGAGTCGAGAAGATCCCCGGTGGCGACCTCGATGATTCTGCGGTCATCCGCGGTGTCGTCCTCAACAAGGACATTGTGCATCCGCAGATGCGGCGACGCATTGAGAATCCGCGCCTGCTTCTCCTGGACTGCCCGCTGGAGTACCGCAAGGGCGAGTCCCAGCTCACCGTTGAGGTGACACGCGAGGCCGACTGGGAGGCGCTCCTGCAGTCCGAGGAGGCCGTTGTACGCCAGCAGTGCGAGCGCATCGCGGCACTGCGCCCCGACTTGGTTATCACCGAGAAGGGTATCAGCGACTTGGCCGCTTACCTGCTGATGCGGGCGGGCATTAGCGCCCTCAGACGTGTGCGAAAGACCGACAACGAGCGGCTCGTGCGAGCAACCGGTGCGCGTATCGTGTCGCGTATCGAGGAGGCCAGCCAACAGGATATCGGGACGGGAGCGGGCCTCTTCGAGGTTCGACGCCTCGGCGAGGAGTACTACAGTTTCATTGAGCAGTGCACGGCACCAGGCGCGTGCACCGTTCTGCTGCGGGGCGGCAGTAAAGACACGCTGAATGAGCTCGAGCGCAACCTGCACGATGCACTGTGCGTCCTACGCAGCCTCTATGGTGACCGTCGCGTCGTTGCCGGTGGTGGTGCCACCGAGATGGCGCTCAGCCGGGCTCTGCTGCAGCGCTCTGCGCTCGTCGAAGGCGCTGCGCAGTGGCCTTATCGACAGGCAGCTGAGGCACTTGAGGTGATCCCTCGAACGCTTGCCGAGAACTGCGGCACCTCTGTGGTCCGGCTCCTTACGCGGCTTCGCGCAGAGCACGCAGAAGCCGGCCACTCGAACATTGGCGTAGACGGTACAAGTGGCGAGCTCATCGACATGATTGAAGCGGGTATTGTGGACGCCTACGCTGTGAAAGCGCAAGCACTTAAGACCGCAGTGGAGTCTGCGTGCATGCTTCTGCGTATTGACGACATTCTGAGCGCTGTTCGTAAGCGAGAGGGCAGCGGCACCGCCACAGGAGCAGCCGACGCTACCGAAGACGCCAACCCCACGGACTAGCGAGCATCTGCGGGATGTTTGCAAGGGTGCAGCTGGTGTATCCACTAGACCGGTACAGTAGTCTGGGTCGTGCCGACTGCAATCGCTTTCGGGCATACGCTGAATTTCATGCGAGTTCGTATGCTTAGCATCTTCTTCACTCTGGCTGTATCGCTAGACTTTGTCATAGACTTGGTTGCTTCTTCTTTACTACATTTCTTCTCGTGGCAGTAGAAAAGACCTCTTATTCTCTATTCGGTGACTGGAGTTTTTGCTGACTGTGAGAGATGTTTGTCTGTGCAAGCTGCCTACTCGGTTGCGTATCTGCTTGGAGACTTTCCCTGATAAAGATTCAATCAGCAGACAGTTTTTTTGCTCTTTCGTAGGAGAGAAAAGCTTTTGACAGAAAGATTTTTGTATTGAAGTTTCTGTGCGTTTGAAACTCGTCCGTGTAATCGAGCACCCAGTGAGACCATTCCAGATTATTGCAGTAGCGCTGTTCAACAGGATATGAACCTTTTCATTGCCGTGCACAGTAACGAACTCGTGCCTTTCAGCAGAAACCACAACGTCTTGTAGAATCCAGTGTTCTGATTCGGTAGAAGAATGCTTGACGGCACGGAGGTTCTCTGCTGGTTACGCGGCGATACCCATCCCTGGGAGCTTTATATATGGGGCATAAGTACGATCTGCTCTTCTCAACAGCAGCTCTTTGGGGCATGCGTCTCCACGTAACGCGTACATTTCCATTTGATCTGGACCGTTCGCGACCAGCGAGTGGACAGAGGCGGAGAACATATTCTCTGTGCATCGCTCGAAACATTGCTTTTCGGCGGAAAACGAGGTGCTAAACGACGCACCGCCCCGAGATGCTGTGGCGGCTGCCCTGCATAGCTGTTGACACTCGTGCCGCAATGCGCTGGTGAATGTTCGCCTTTGATTGTGCACATGAGCTGGGCATATCGAATTGTTGTTCTAGGGGCAGCTGCTCATTGTCAAAAACGAAAGTAGGAAATTTTTAACGGAGAGGCAGGGGTCGTTGCAATCTGGTCGGGTTTGTGTCGCGGATGTATTCAACTAGCTGTTTCCAGTAGAGACGCCACAGTTTGCAAGAGGTATCCAGGATTGATCTTCGATTTATTTCATTTACGGCACTTTGACGGCATCATTTCAAAGCTGTACGCTTTGCGCATCTGTTTCATCGGTGCTGAGTGCTAGCTGCGAAATGAGAGACTCGAAAAATCGTTTTTCAATCTCTGGCTCGTCACATGCAGGAGCACTCTGACGCGGGTGGAGTGTTCGATACCGAGCACTTCACTTGCCCTGCGAATTGCGTCCAGAACGTCGCAGTCCAAACATGCAGCTAGAACGATAAGACGCTGGATTTCAGTATCATCAGGAAACCGTCGACTTATGAGTACCCGGATGGCTTCCTCTTCGACAATTGGCTTGGCTGCACGTGAGAGCGATGATGATGCCCGTTCCTCGCCGAGCACAGCTACCAAGAAGCGGCGCATCTCACGTAAACGCTTTCGAGTGTGCGGCTCATGCAGAGGAAGCTGCTGAACATGGCTAGCGCGCCGCGTTCGCTCTTCCGTCTCTGATTCGATGGAGAGCGCTTCGTCAATCGAGCATCGCCAAACTTCCGCGGCTACGGCCTCTTCGAGCTCCTTAATTTGCGACCAACCGAGGCCGAAGAGACTCCGAAGTGCAGCAAGATTTTTTGCTTCGTAAGCGATCATATGTGCGAAGATGGTGCTCTTGTACATCCGCGAAACATAACAGCGATATGCGTCGCTTAACGACTCCTGCTGCTCGCGCCGCTTCTGCGGTATCACTACTTTGCGCATAACATTCGTTACTTGCTCATTGCCGGCAGCACATTCATCGATGCACGGGCAGAGCCAGTTCCGATACCAGCGGAGGAGCGCATCGGTTTCGCGGAGTGCACGTCCGTAGTCTCGTTCTTTCATGAATGCATGGATATTGAAAAGAAATTTTTCAATGTGTTTTCGCGCTACTTCTCCGATGATTTGGGGGATTTGCCTCTTGTTCCGGTGATTGCATTGCTCGCACAGCTCGCCAAGGCGTCCATGTGAAAAGCCTTGCAAATGATTCAAAAAAGCGGGAAATTCGGGTCGTCGCTCCGTTTCTCCCGGTGCTGATTCTGCTCTCGAAAGCGATGCACAGCGTATGGCTAAAACGCTGCCGTGGCAGTCCGCATAGAGTGCCTCGAAAAGCGGCGTTCCCGACATTGCTTCCGAGCCTGGTGCCGCTCCATTCCTCGAAGCATCGATGCCTTCAGTTCCTGGACAAGCAGCCTCGCGTCTCATGAAAAACCTCTGCAGCGCGCACCACCAGGATGCCTTAGAGGCTGCCACTGACGCGTGCTGCCCCGTTTCTGTCACCGTTTTAGGGGAAACCTGTGCGCCGTCCGCATCTGTTTTAACGTTGGATGATGCGCCTCTCGGTGTAGCCCATGCAGATCCAGAGAGCCTGTCAGAAGCAGCAATCCCCGACGATGATTCTAGCCGCGCATTGGCCACGGATGGCATAGAATGTTCAGGCTTCTGAACTTTCCGCGGCCTTCTCTGCGTCAGTCTAAGCGTGAACGATATCATGGCAAACGGTACTGCGAATCCGAGAAGCACGAAACCTGAAATTGCTCCCGGAATTTGTCGCAAGATTGTCTGGGGCGACGACAGTGCTTCTACAGAACTCTTTGCAAGCACACATGGGTTTTGCTTGGAGTCGGCGACGCGGTAGTAACCGGATGCTTGTTGCAGCCGCTGAGGTGCAACGCGCACAGATACCTTTTTCGTACTCTGTTCCGTTACGCCTTGCAGCGAGCCATGCGCGTGCGGGTAGCTATGTTTCAAATACTGTTGCACCTGGAGAGCAGCTTGATTCAAAAGACTCTCCATCTTTACAGCGCGCGCATGCACCGGTTCCAGCTGAGCGGTGACGTGGACTCCTTCGCAGCTATTGAGTTGACCCTGAACGACACCACGAATCAACCAGTATCTATGGAAACCTCGCCTCTCACACGCCGATGTAGGTCTCGCTGATGCACAACGAAACTTCGCTGCTTGGCTCCGACTAGCAGGTACGAAAGCGAACGCCAGCCGAAAACTTCTTGGCACAAGTTTCGGGTAAGGAGAACGTTGCCTGTGGTCGTTTCTTTTCCCAAAACGCAAACCTGAAGCTTTTCCACCGCCATTCCCAAAAAGCGAAGTTCTCATGGACACGGGAGCCCGTGCGTTGCGTTTCCGTGCGTCGCCTTGCCCTGCTCAGCTTTTCGGAGGACCTTGGAATACAGAACCCTTTCTTCCCAGTAGCGCGCACGGATGTGCAATGCTCGCGGGAAATCGTTATTTGGCGCGAAATCGCTAGTCGACAGCGGCGCTGCCGGCGGGGTCTCGCTGCTCAGCCATCGCCATGGGTCGTAACCTAAAGAATCCCAATTGTACATTTATAACCCTAATTGTACAGAAATCGCTTCCTCAAAGGCCATGGACCGTATCGCGTGGGAATTCGGCCCTTCATCGTCAGGGTCCTTGTACCCTTCCAGTTCAGTTGTGTTCCATCCCAGGTGCGTGTCACAAAACGCATTTTCGTGGTTTCTAACAGATACGCTGGAAGTGCATTCATTAGAAGAAATAAAAAATGCAAGGGGAAGGTATGGACGCAGAAGTCAGGGATACTGGTGGACCGTCAATGCCGGATACAAAAAATGTAGGGATTCCTCTTCCGACCGAGTATCGACTGAAGTAGAGCAACTGAAAAAGAAGCAGAAGAAGGGACACAGACGAGAAAATGTGCTACTTCACGGGATGATGACCAGACTTTGATGGCACAGAGGGCACACGTTCGAGGAATCCCTGCCATGGAGAGTTGAACCAGAGGCAACCAACGCATGGATTTCGTGAACCGAGACTTCAGCGCCGCCATCAATATCAGACGATTTGTGACGTTGAAGAAGAGACTCGAGGAGCTGACGTGGGCAAATTTTGTCCGGTAATCTCTCATGCTCGAAGTGTACAAGGAGAAGCTGAAGCCGACTTCAGGAGGCCGGTTGAAAAAGGCTGGAGTAGGCTGGGAGTGGATATTCTTTTAACCCTCGGTTTCGAAACTTTCTCGCTCCATTGCCCGAATACGATAAAACAGTTAGATGTTCGCTCTGCTCCTGCATGTAAATAGTTTATCCAGAATTTTCTAACGTGTACGGCCTCGACAATCGATGTGTAGCGATATGGTCTTGCGGATTGAATCGTGGTTGAAGGACCCGCGGTGGTATTTTCGGAATGACACCTTTGCAGCTTGGCCGGCGGAATTCGATATGTCACCGAAAGCAAGATGATTCGTGACGTGTTCGAATAAAGGTTCGTAAAATAACCGATATGGTCATCCAGTGGATATGTAGAAACCTCTACAATTCTGTTTTATGTACGCCCAGCATGGTAAAACCATGCATTGTCCTAGTTTTCGTGCTTGCAATCTCAAGCAAACTCGTGGGTGCAGCCATTCGAGCCGCAGATTGGATGGCGAGATGAGTCGACCTCTTCCCTCAACTACTAGTTTTCATGCTCGTGCCCATGGTCAATTGAACTCCTGCGCCAAATAATCGATTTCATTCGAAAAACAAATCCGCCACCGGTGACATCTGCAGAATGGTTACCCGCTGCAGCATGAGACCCCCATGGGGTATGCTCCTCGAGGCTGCCGTCTCATCTGATTCGCTCGAAAACGGTCATAGACTCGGACTTTAGTTATCATAAAAACCGCTTCCATCGGAGAGAGCGTCACAGAATTGCAGGAAGCAAGCGTGAAGGGATCGAAAGTTCTCGACTTGTTCGCCAGCCTCGAGTTCCTTTTCTGTGTAGGTTTCGTCTTCGATAACACCGCGAACCACGAATTCTCTATCGAATGGAACGACATCCGCTTCCATATACAGCTGATATACTACTCGGGGAGAAAATCGCCCAGAAAAAGTATGTGATTGCAGGGTACGGCAGCGAGCGTTGAAACAGATGAGGGCATCGAGGCGAGCCTTCTGTACCAGTCAAGTTCATGGATGGAGCAACGAATCAAGGCTCCATGCTCCGCAGGGCAGCGCTCGTAGGTGGAGACGATTTGGCGCCCATATAGGGATACTTGACTACAGCCAAGTGTGACCACTGCGTAGAAAACACCTAGCCTGTGCGCAAAGAAGATGAAGATGGCAAGCGAGGCGTAGATCGAAGCATCCGCCTGCCCATGAACTGTGTTGACAACTACCGAAAGAGGAAAAATTGTATTCCAAGATCATCATCAAAATCTTTCAACTGTTAACAACGGAGTTGGAGAAAAAACAGACCGGCTTCATTAAATCCAGAGTTCCGAGAGAGAAGCTGAAGCAGTCGCAGAAAAAGAAGGCGAAGGCTATTCGGGATGGCAATTGGAACAGACCCAAATTTTCAGCGTGTACGCCTTACATAGCTAAATGGACTCATTCCAGTGTACTCAAATATCGATACAGAACTTGCCGCATTCAGCGGAGCTGCGCCAGGTCGGGACCGCCTCCGTCAAAGAACGCTTCGCTACGTGCGAACCTCGAACCGCTGACGAGTGGCGATAAAAGGAGACGGTCTCTTTCTTTGGACAGTTTCTACCAGCTGTCCGCTAGATAGCGCTACGTTGCTTTTGATTCGCCGAGATTTCATTCGCTCACGGCGTAGTGCAGGTCTCAGATCCATGCTATGTTTAAATTGACTCTGGAAAGTTCTTGCGTTTGAGCGCCATCGCGACAGGGCGAGCGCTCTGCTCGATGATGCTTCCGATAGGGGATGGATCCAACCAGCTACGAATGTATTGTAGTCCTCGGCCGGCGCAATAGTATCCTTTTATCATTTCGAATTGGAAAGAGCGCAGTGCAAAACTGCGTGCTATTCTCGTCGCAGCCTACTGGCCGAAAATCTGGAATGAGAATGATTGTTCGCGTTTGGACCCATATTAGAATAAAATAGCACCAATGGAAACGCTAAAGCTTCGGTTTCTTCCCTCTCTCATTAACGACAGCATTTGCGGGCTTTTTCTGCGAATGGTTCCTTGTTCTGTACCATATCCAAGGAAGAAATCATGCGGCCTTTCGTTTCGGTCCAGCTCCGTAATGAACAGTCGAGAGATATTGATGACGGCATTAAAGATCCGATTTCTCCGCTTCCGGATCTTCTTCACGTATTTAACGCACAGGCGGGAACTTCGATCATCGCCTCGCTTCAAAATTTCATCGTCTCAGCGTACACGCTCGGTGCGAACGTCGCAGCGGAGGCGCCTGACGATGGTCAGGGTTTCCCATACGTACAAGAGATCTCACGCGTTGAGGCAGGCCCTGTAGTAGGCGGAGGGTTTACTTCCTTGCCCGGTACATGCCAGTGCTGGTTACAGACGGCAACCATCTGTGTTCTACCCCGTTTCCATACACAGTGCTGCACCTGACAATCAGGGGCTTCATCTGTGCTCTCTCGTCGACGAGTGCTATGTCCGCTGCACACAGGCAAAAACGCACGCTGTTCCATTCGACAGAGGGTATGTGGAACGCAATACTGCCCCATCACGCAGAAAATAACGAAAGCAAAGACCACGTTAAAGATCAGGTTTTCAAATTTCTTACCGTGTACGCTTAAGTTTCCAAAAGCGATAATGCACGCTCCACTGGAAGCGATCGCTGGGGTGACGGAAGTCCACTTTCTTGGCGCTGTTCCATGCCAGCACGACAGAAATAATGGGAGCGTCTAAGAGCATGTCCCGTGAGTGGTAGCATGCCTTTGCTGAAGCGCGATTCATTAATGGCTTCCAAGCAAGCGTAATGTGTCTTTAAACGGAACTAATTATTTAACATGACGAGTTCACTGAACTTCCGGCATGAGATTGTCATTAGTCAGCACGGGACGACGTGTCATTGGTTCGTCCTCTATCCAATGGCGCTCGTCGCCGCGCTAGCGACAAGCGTTGAATGAGAAAGATCGAGTCTGTTATGGGGGTGTGATTTGAGCATGCGACTCGTAGGGAAAGCAGACGAAATGAGGCTTGCATGTATAAATTAGATTACGATATCCGTTACTTTACGACAGTTGTTCGAGCGCGTGCCGAGTCACCTTAATGATGGTCTCGGAACGAGTTCCAAAGGCGAATATTCGAGGCAACCACTCCGAAACAACGACCGAGGATCGTAAAACGTCGTCTGAATTCGTAGCCTCTTATTGCTGCACTTGGAATGTCGACGCTGCATATCTAAAAAGTTTCGGATTCGTTCGATAGTCAGGGACAGAGGGAGCAGGTCAATTTTCCATTGTGAACGGACCCGGCTTTCGATGCCGTGCAGGCTAGTTTACCGATTAAGAGCGCATCATACAGCGCAGAGCGGCGTGCTGCGCAAGAGCTCACGCCAAATCCATTTGCATGGTGAAAGCAAACTTTATCCACATCGAAAACGAATGCATGGCTTAGAAATATGGTCCGGGCCTGTGCAGCATTGCTTTCGTTGTCGACGCGTGCGATAAGCCGCTTCTACGCCGCTATTCAACGCAGAGATTCCGGGGAGGCATCATCGCGAAACATAATGTCGCAGTCAATTCGTGACGGATAAACGCAACGTACTAGTCAGCGAGACGATTGCGTAGCTAAGCGATGGCCATGACGGCAAGCAAAACTTGGGGCCGGCTGGGCACTCGAAAGAGGATTAGAATCCTGCAAGGCGCGGTGACGGATACAATCCTCACAGGCATCCATTGGGCCTCGCTTCGCACACGAGTTCTACTCCCGGTCCGAGGAATCGACCACTGTGAAGAAAGGAAATTTCATGGTTTTTCGTTCCCAGTGGACAATGCTTGCATTCCATTTCGTCGCATTTATCCGCTTTTAATAAATACTGCTTCTCGGCCAGTTTCATTTAGCGCCTTCCTGGACTAGTATCAACCGTCTTCAACAGCGAAAATTTTTTTTGCTGCCTAGTCCTGGCAAAAAATATACTGGATAGCCGTAAGGCTGCTCTCTCTGCGCAGGACGAAAACATCTGCCAAAGACGTGGCTGCTCACCTCGGCACCCTCGAGCGTCGCGCACCCGCAGCACCGCGCTCACGATGAAGGCACGTCATTCAACGCTCGCAGAGCTCTGTTCAGCTCCTCCAACGGCCGTTCGCTTCTTCGTTTCAGCTCCTCTAGCCGAGTCCTCAGTGTGGTCACTTCATCGTCCAGCTGCCGTGAACGAAACTCCTCCTCGGCGAGCAGCTCACGCATCTCTTGAAGCGCGTGCTCCTTTTCGCGCAGCCGCAGCACCCGGAAAACGCGCAAAGGCGACAGCTTCGATGGTGCCAGGTGTCGGCGACCATCGACAAGCGGCGGTTGTTGCTCACATAAATAATCCAAATATTTGAGCTTCTCCCTCACACCAAACGCATCCAGCAGCAACGTTGCCTCACTTACGGCCGAGGGCGCCACGAGTTGCACAAACTGCTCGCGAAGCGCTTCCAAGCGCTCCGCTGTCAACGACCCTCCGTCCACGACACGCTGAAGTTCATGAAACGATTCCAGAAACGCACCCTCAGTCGCCGCAAATAGGTGCTCAACTGCGAGCTGGACAGCTTGTTGATAACACGCTAGACGAGCCTCGGTGCTCATACGCGTTCTGGATCAGCTGCCAAGAATGGCATGCAGCAGCAAGCGTGCGTTGCCCGCCAACAGACGCACGCCACTGTCTCGAGTGCGATCGATGGACGCCGCCGGATCGCGCGCCCGAATTCGAATCGCACACGCAGGGGGCGTATGCGTCAACGCTCATCACGCATGATCGAGTGCGCGCTCGATGAACGGCGCGTGATCCGTGAGCGAGAACGCACGCAGTGATCGCTGCGCTCGATCATTGTTGTTTGATTCGATCGTTGTTGTTTGGCTCGTCGACGCACGCGATCGCCGCGGGCGCCGCATCAGCGTGCAGCTCGACTGGGTGATTTCGGCGGCAACGTGTCCCGCCGGCGGATCTGTTCTTGCTAGAAAGCGATGATGTGCGGTTAAGGCGACGCGACTTCCATAGAGTCGAATGATGCTATTATTGAGCGTATTCTGTCGTTTAAGTGCATCGCATGCGGTCTAGGGTCAATGACAGAACGGGTGGGATCGAAGGTGAGGTTCTTGTAAGGGATCACCAGCACGGGCGCGACCTCGTTGGTGACGGCAGTAACCTGCAGGCGGCGGACAGCACGCTGTTGTGGACGGCGTTTTCTGACGCCGCGGAGCACCGCAGCGCGGCTTCGAAGACGGCGACGGCGCCGGCGAGTGTGTCGCAGGGCTTGTTCGCTTCCGGGCAGTTGCACTGTGGCAACGGAGGCGTCGTGGACAATGTCCGAGCTGGAGTTACTGCCGCGAAGCCGTTGAGTGCTTTGGAAAAGCTAGCTACTTCAGAAGTGAACGCTGGAGTTGCGCTGCGACGTGTGCTCCAGCGAGTTGCTACTGAGCTCTTTCCGAAGCACTGGAACCAGGCTGTTGCGCGATATGCTGCAGAGCTTAATCAAGTAAGCGCTGAGCACACCAGATCATTGACAGATCTTTGGGCTTTTCTTCTCTACAACGGCATACGCGCTCTCGAGCAGAGCGTACTCCTAGTCAGTGGAGCCCAAGGGCAGCAAGTATTTATCGATCTTTCAGTCCGTAATACATGTATTACGGGAGATATCATTTGGTTCTTTATTGCGGAGTGCCTCTACCTTGTAGGCAAGTATGCAGAGAGTCTCGTTCGCCTTGTGTCGGAGGTGGATATCTCTGGTCAACCGATTGGCAATGAGGAGGCTTCGCGGCTTGTCCTGGCTTTGAGAAGCTGGCCGTGCAATGGGCATCGAACTGTTCGGTTTGTTGCCTGTAGTTTGACTGGGTTCTGGCTCTCGGATGAGACGAGCATGCAGTGCCTGCAGATGCTCAAAGCAGAGCACAAATTCGGGATTCGTGAGCTGGTTCTGAACCACTGCCCCGTCGCGCATCCAAGTGCAACGAACACCGCCGGCCTCCTCGATGGCGTTCAAATTCTTCATCTGGCATCGACTAGAATTCGCAGCATGTGGAGTCTCGCAGAGATCGTGCGTACGCTCAGCACAACCGTGAGACACTTGTGGATCGATCAGCCACCGCTTATCGTACCGCGCTGGCACGTCATACCGTCACTCAAGGCTTGGAAGCGAACAAGATCCGGTGTGCACGCATCTTCTGACTCTTCAGAGGCACAAGAGCCTCTGGAAACGCATACCCGCGCACATAAGCTCGCCGTTTGGACACCGCGTCTTCGCTCGTACTCTCGGGCAGTCTCTGGTGCGACATCGCCGGCCGCTGCAGGCGCGACGTCGTCGCCTGCAGGCGCCCAGACGATGGAAGGTGCAGTTGACGACGAGCTGCAGACGAGGCGACTGCGGGCAGCTCCGATCGCCCGGCAAATGGCGGCGTCTCCTAACCCGGTAGTCCATGGAGTATATCCAGAAACCACGGGTAATCTGATGCTGTGGTCGGATCGCAGTGCACAAGCAGAAGTAGCGGAATCCAAGCTCGAGATTTTTCTTACGGTTCAGGTGCCAACGCTTGAATCCCTCAATGGTACTCCGTTGAACAAGGAAACGCGGAGCAAATACGCTGAATACTTTGATACGGGTCTATCAGGCTTCGGGCATGAGCGTCAGAGCCATATTGTTTCCCGCGTCGAAGCACGAGAGAACGGAAGTGATCACGCGAAAGGCCCGAGACGCGGATTTGGTATGGGGATCCTTGAGCGGATCGCTCCTCTCCGTCTCCGCTACGATAGACCGCGAGCGCGTCTCGTATTGCCGCCGTCATATCGACCGCGGCAGTTTGAGTACCACCCATCGGTACCGGGTCGCGTTGCAGTGGGCACACTCCAAGGGACCGTACTATTCATGAATACGAGCGCCTCCGGGGAGCCGCTGACGGAGATTTCTCTCACTGGATCCATCCCACAAGCTCGAGCGCTTTTTCCGACGTCGAGTGATGTTCATCATTGGCGGGACGCAACTACCCACCGCGGCACTGTGCTGGGGCTTTGTTGGCTACGGCAGCATCCGGAGACGCTTCTTGCCGGTGCCGATAACGGAGCTGTGGGGCTGATTCGCTTTGCGGAGGATGAAGGCTCCTTGGCACACACACTGAGCAGATTCCCGGAGTTTGTGGGACTCACTTCACTGCACGCAAACGCTTCCGATGAAATGTTCATCACCAGCGGCTACTCGATCGACGTTGCTTTGTACGATATTCGCAAGCAGCAGCAGATTCGACTGTTTCATGCTTGCCATCGCAAGCATATTAACGTCGTGAAGTTTAGTCATCACGCGCCGACGATATTCGCTACCTGCTCATTTGACAAGGGCGTTGCGCTCTGGGATACTCGCGAACAATCGCCTATCTATCGACGGCAGATGCGTCGTGGTAACGTGATGATTTGTTTCTCTCCCGACGACTCCCGGCTGCTCGTTTCCGGTGAAGATAACCAAGTTGTCCAGCTGGAAACCTATTCCGGACGGACGATGAATGTGCTGTCGATCGATACACGTGGCTGTACGGCGAATTACACTCGCTCCTATTATATGCGCTGTTTTGAAACGGATTTTATCATTACGGGCTCTTGCGAGGAGAGCATCGTCCGAATTTTTCAGGCGGAAACGGGTAAGCAGCTTTGTGATGTGGAAATGGATTGCATCCGGGAGCAGCTCGCTGAGCCTTTGGCCACGTTTCCCGAGGAGTTAACACGCTCTCGAGCGCTGCCGGGTGCAACTTTGCCCGTGCACCATTCGTATGTGCAAAGTCTGCGCCCGGATCCGTTTCGGCCCTTTGCGTTCTCGACGCTACTCGCTTACTACCAGGTCAATGTGTGTAGCGACATCATGGAAGTCAACCTTCTTGGGTGAACGTGTCGCGTCTACGTTGCCAGTTTCATCGACGACGAGAAAGGCGACGACAAGCAGCATTGACCTCAATGCTGTGTCGCGTTGCGATATCTGTGCAGCGTCGATGCCGACCAGGGCTTGAAGGACCATGCCACTTATTTGAATGCATTTCAAGTGATTCGCAAGACACGCAGGCGGGTGTAGTACGCGTGGCGATTCCATGGCAAAAGCATCACCTAGCGCTTGTGTTGGTGCACCACGCTCCAGCCCAGACGCAACGACGCGCTGTGCACGGTCGGAGACCGCACGACAGGCGGATCCGGATCCATCTGGACCAGAAGACCATGCAATGAGGTCTGAGGATTTTCGCAGCATCCACCATGATCGCGTTGCCCCATCAGACGCGATCCTGAATATGCTCGTGCTACTGGTGGGCATCCCCTCATCCTACGGGCCGGTCGTTCAGTCGGCCAGGGCTCGTTCGATCAGGGCCCTAGTTAAGTCCTTATTCAGTCCCATGACTGAGTCCACAGTACCGACGATATGGTGTACGAACTTTGTCAGTAGCGGATGTTCCACCATGAGACCTCCGGAACACGCAAAAACGGCGCCCTCAGCGATGAGGCGCTCAACCACTGACTCTGGTATTGGATGGAAGTAAACCTCGGCCCGGTCGATCGCTTCATACCGCTTTCCGGTTGAGAGGTTGCTTACAACGATAGACCCAACCGTTATCGCTGGAGCGTTCGCGTAGGACGCGATGAATTGACGAGCTTCAGCCGGGTCCTGGGGCTTTTCTAGTATGCGACCCTGGTGGACCACCACCTGGTCACCGGTAAGGAGCAGCAGAGGCTCCGCTGTAGTCCGACTGCTCCCCTTTTCATTCTTGAGTATCTTCACAAGCGCATCGGCTTTGGCGTTGCCAAGGAGTCGAACGAGTTGTTCTGCCTCGGGGTGACGGATCGCTTCTTCGTCGATCCCCGGCTTGAGGATGCTGAACTCGTAGCCTAGCTCCTTCAGCAGCTGTTGTCTTGAACGAGAGGAAGAACCGAGAATCAGTCTAAAAGGCCGTGGGTGCTGGTTCATATCGCTGTCTAGGCTCGTAGTAGCTGGTCGGCGGTAACACGCCCAACTATGAAACGATGACGGCTGATATACGGCCAGGAGAAGCCGAACAACGTTTGCGGCACTTGGGCGCCTGCCGGGAGCGGTGAACCAGCTGGCCGCTTCTGGAGAAGCATCGAACGTTTAAACAGAATGAATCACTTTGCGCATTCGATAAAAAGTACTCCCGATATCGCCAGTATTTCACTGTTCGGCGATTTTGCTGTTGGTCGCTTCGAGCCGGGCTCAGTGAGCGAATTTCAGAGGAATATTGCTCTAAGGCTGGCAAGCGCGTGTATCCGCGAAAGACAAGAGCTACGTTCCGCTAGATACCGATTCCATTCTTCCATTCAGCGATATCGGAAGTAGACGCATCGATCCTGAACGATACGGTAGACAGGCACGGCTCTTCCACCTTGGATCGACTCCCGCGAGCTGATTTAAAGTTGCAATCAGCATCTGGTAGCCCTCGTGGAGTCGAGATGCGGTTTTTGGTACACTACTGAAGCTTGTTACCTCTTTTCGGCGTATTAAGAGCGTTCAAGCGCTGCGTGAGAGGCCAAAGCTTCCCTCTAATGAGCTGATGCGTACCTTGGACACATCATCGAAGACGTACTTGGCAGAAAGCGCGGCAATATGGATGCTAAATCGCTGTACGTGTATTCGAATCCATAAAAGCGCATCATAAAGGAATAACGTATGTTCCTGATGCGTTAAAGCACAGGCAATACATCCTGCGCGAGAAACTCTCGTGCCATCCTTTACGGGGTCAAGATAATATTTCCGCTCATTCCGCTGGCATAGCGGGGAACTGGTACGCAAAGCTTCCATTGGCAGACGGGTGCTCTTGCTGCGAATTGTACAGCGAATATGTGGAACTCGATGCCCCTGATATTCCCAAAGAGAATAAGCCAAATGGAATGCCAGTTTTGTAGTCAGCTGGGTGCAGCTTATACCGGCCATTGCGGAACCGGAAGCGTGGCAACGTGGCCAACGCATATGCTGAAACGTTCCTGGAATATTGGATCCATCAAAAGTGGCATCTGCGATACAGCGAGAAGGTATGCTCACTGGAATGGGTTTTGAAATACCTAGAACGGCACGCATCGTTTTCCTTCTCTGATTCCCGTCGCCGGTATTCGACAAAAAGATTTCACCCCGTACATTCGAGAAAGGTCACGTAAGCACTACATGATGTCAGTGCTTGCATGTGAAAAACGAACTTACTTTCACATGCAAGTCATTCTACGAACGGCGGGTACAGGA
>Ga0207433_10008788_pt1 | contig 16308 bp, 13 predicted proteins | sample YelNatPaOPGAMG01_FD_187559 | JGI IMG/M metagenome (GOLD analysis project Ga0207433, IMG submission 187559) | Hot spring thermophilic microbial communities from Obsidian Pool, Yellowstone National Park, USA - OP-RAMG-01 (SPAdes) (version 3) | ecosystem: Environmental > Aquatic > Thermal springs... | reverse complement strand
CACGGCGCCACAGCCGCCAGAAGGATTGATTCTAAATTTGTTTCCGGGGATCATGATGACCACAAACCGGGTGCCAGCCTTAGCTTATTCTCCCCCGGAACCTGTCCAACCTACCGGCACCACCGCAGATCTCGGCGCTGTTGGCATATTGCAGCTTGAGGATCGAGACGTCGTCGCAACGGAAGTCGGCCTCAACGATCTGAATCCGGCCGTCTCGCTTCGGCCAGGAAAAAACGGTCTGAATATCAAAGCCCTGCCGGACCCGCTCTTCGTCATTTGCCGTGATGCGCTCTACCGGCGCGGCCTCAACATTGTCGATCCTCAGCGTCCTTTGCACCGGCACCTCGCCTGCCATCGGTGTGTTGCAAGCGTGGCAGCGTTCGACCTCGCCGTCGTGACAGGCGCCACAGTTCGAGCAGATGAAAATATCTCTCGTGGCGAGCTCGGCGCCATCTCCCGTACGGACTTCCGGCGGAAGCTTCGCCTTCATGACCCGGTACGCCCGGCCTTCGTGATAGATCAGACTACGCGGCCCGAATTCCGAGATCGCCAGGAAGCGGGCGCGCTGGAGGAAGGAGCCGGTCTTTCCCTCTCCGGGGATAAAGGCATAGAGCGGCAGCCGAGGGAAATTATACCCGGGCAGGAATCCTTCCGTTGCCAGGTAGCGGTAGGAATAAAAGTCTGAGCCGTTTGTCGCCTTGCCCTGTTCCAGAATGCTGATCTGGTCGCTCGCCTGCATCTGCGCCGCCTTGATCCGACGGCGATCCGCACCAGAAAGTCCTGTAATCTCGGATCGGGCATTGGCTTCCATAAGCTGGGTTCGAGCTGAGTTGTAGAGTTCACGCCATCGATCAAAGGCACGGTCGAACTCCAGCGGTGCGCGCTGGGCGACCGCAGTGACGAAGTCGTCAGGCTCGCTCATCCAGACTGGTTTCCGGCCATCTACCGAGGCGAGCACCTGATCGAGCACGCGCTTCATTGTGGGGCGCGCTGCTATGGCCAACTCAGGTCGGTCGATTACATCGTGGATCTCTTGTTTGAGAGGATAGCCGGTCTGAGTTAGATCGAGGATTTCCGGAATGTCCGGAGACAGAGCGAGCTTCGCCTCCGCAAGCCAGACGGCATGTAGGTGTGAGCGCACGAGCTCTTCGTTGGTGATGTCGAGCGCGGGAGGCCGAACGACGCCAGCGACCATGTCGTTCCGCCGTTCGAAGAAGTACTGGTCGTGCGGCGATTGCGCGGCGCAATAGGTTACGATCACGGCTGCCTGCCCGGAGCGACCGGCGCGGCCGGCGCGTTGCGCGTAATTCGCCGGCGTCGGGGGTACGTTTCTCAGATAGACGGCGTTCAGCGCGGAAATGTCGACGCCAAGCTCCATGGTTGGCGAACAAAACAAAGCTGGCAGGAACTGTTCCGACTCTCCTGCCGCCTTGAGCTCAGCGGCATTCTTCGTGAGATTTTCTTGGTCTTCCTTTTCAAAACGGAAGCGCCACTCGCGCCATTCGCGCTGTCTTTGCGACACTTGGGCGGTGTGTTCACGGCCTTCCAGCCCCCAAAAACTGCTACGACCGGCCTTCAGATCTTCAGCGATCTCATTGTAAAGATCATGAAAATATAGGTTTCCCTGAGCTGTCTTTTTCCGAACGGCTTCGCCAGGAACGATGCGAACAGCTGAAGGTGACAAACGCCAACCTTGTTGGTCAGCCTCGATGTCGACGCGAGACACCACTCCTTCCTGCGAAAGGAGTTCCATCAGGGCGGTCATCACGCTCAGGTAGTCCGACTTCCCAAGCTTGGTCCCGATGACGCTCTTGCGATTGATGAGGCGTCCGATACGGGAGTTATGTCCCGCTCGGATGATCGTCTGCTCTTCCCGCAGTCCCACCCTGTCCTTGCCCGGCGCTTGCAAAAACATCGCCGTGCGACTTCTGGGCGTTTCCTTCGAGTCGATGGCCCACGGTGACCGCAACAGATTTCGTGACTTTTGGGCCACGGAGTCGAGCTCGGTCAGATCCAAAGCTTCCGTACCGACGGCTAGGCCGTCGAGCATGGCGCCGAGCAGCAGTTTCAACATCGCTTTCCGCGCTGGCGCGTCGAGCTTGCCGAGATCCGGCAGGATGGCCGCCATCCGTTCGGTGTCTGCGGCAATCTCATCGAGCCCGATGAAGGCGACGTCGATGAGCTTGAGAACGGAGAGACTCGGGTTCGTGTAGCGCCAGCCCCGGCGGAGATCAGTCCAGACCCGATGGGCGAGAACTTTCGCTAAAGAGCGTTGCGCGTCTTCGCGGACTACGGCCCCTGACTCCGGATCCAGCATCCAATGGATACGGGCGTCCTTGTTAGCCGCGGTAAATCCCAGCGCCTTTACAACTCGGAGACCGAATTCGTCCTCGGCCATGCCATCGTCGCCGGCGTCCAGAACCGCCCGCAGGATCGCACCACGCAGTAGACTTACGAACAGATAGTCATTGAAATGACCCGCCTGGAGAGCCGCATCCTGGCGGTTGTCCGTGAAGCCGAGCAGCTTGCGTTTCTCTTTTGGAACGCCGCTGTTCTTCCAATTCATCCATTCCAAGGCGGTCGAAACTAGAAGTGTCGTGGCTGAGCTGCGGCCTTCACCGGATAGGCCTGCAAGCTTGGTGCGTTCGCGCATACTCGGATGCGGCTGATCGAGGCAGCACGGACAAAAACCGAATTTCCCCGGAATGAACCAAAAACTTCTCCCCGATGAATCTGGGCGTCCATCTGGAGCTACCTTTATCATCTGGGGAGCCCGGCGCTTCCTGTTCGCCCGAAGCCGCTCGACGCCATTACGCTCTTCTCGCCAATCCTCCGGGTAGGTCTCGATGTCACCGGTGAAGGCATAATCTGGATCGTCACCGCCAGTGGGTGTCAGATAGCCAGCAGTGTCTCCCTCTTGATCGTCGAGAGGCGCATCATCGATGTTCCTTGGAATAAACCGCACCCCATCGACATCATCGCTCTTGGAAACGACGTGAACCTCATGTCCACATTCCCGGCAGAACCGGGTCGGATAGAGCCGATGCCCCGGCGCGTCGGGATCTTCGAGCTGACCCTCGAACAGCACATTCCTTGGCTTCTCGGTCAGCGTGGTGAAAGTCTCACCCGCGCCCGAGACAAATTGATGAAGTTTGAACGCTAGAAATGCGCCTGTTCCCAAGCCACCCCGTTCCGTTTCCGGAAGGCTGATGCGGGTCAGGAATGACTCAAGGGCAGATCGGCAGTTTTCAATTTCTACACCGCTATCCCTCGACAGCAGTTCAGCCGCATCTTGGAATGGAATTGGTTTTTTGCGCTTGAGTTCCTGGTTGTCGTCAAGTCCGATAGCCAGCTCGGTCCAAACCGCCAATGGGTGCTTGGTCAAAACTTCATCTGTCAGCACATCAGGCGGTGAAGATGTCAGGATAGGTGCGAGCTTGGATCGTACATCCTCGAGTTTCAGGTGATCATCCGTCGCCCGTTGAAGCGACTCGTCAATAACGGATTCCGGACCGATGAACGTACCGAAAAGGCGCGAGGCAACGTCCGCGACGGCCTGTGCGCGGCTGATTTCGGATCCTTCGCTTGCCATGGTGGCCGAGGTCCCGATGCAGATTGGCGCTTTGTCGGGCGTGCAACGATTTCGAAGGCGGCGTACGAGAATGGCGACATCAGCGCCTTGGCGACCGCGATAGGTATGCAGCTCATCGAGAACGATAAAGTTCAGACCGGTTGCGTTCTCTATCACCTTGATGTCGAGACTATCTTGGCGCGTGAGTAGTAGTTCGGCCATCATGAAATTGGTCAGGAGGATGTCCGGCGGATCGTCGGCAATCCGTCGCCGATCTTCTTGGCTTTCTTGACCAGTGTAGCGCCGGACAATCGGTTTGAGATCACTTGGCAGGCCGGACTGGGAGATGAACTTATCGATCTCGTTCATCTGGCTGTTGGCCAGTGCGTTCATCGGATAGACGATGATCGCACTCGTTTTGCGTGCCCTCCCGGCTTTTCGCGCACGGACGATCGCATCGACTATTGGCACGAAAAAGCAGAGCGACTTTCCCGAACCAGTGCCGGTTGTGACGACGTAGCTCTGGCCGGTGCGAGCCTTTGCGATGGACTGCGCCTGATGCCGATGAAACCGTATCGGCGTCGTGCCAAAACGGAAAATGTGACCGGTGGCTTCGTCGAGGTCGCCCGAAGCGACCAGATCATCCACCGTCGCTCCCTGCAGATAGCGGGGATTAAGAGACAGAAGGGCGTCTGGCCAGAAGCGCCCAGCGTCGTATTGGCGATCGATTTCAGACTTCAGGTCATCAGACCGAATGGTGCTGAATGACCGCGAGAAGCGGGCGTAGGAGTCGATCAAACGATGGTCGAATTCGAACGCCTTCATGGTACTTTCCCCCACAAACATGACAGTGGCGCTGCCGCCAGTCGATCGCCAAACGGTACAAAGTCTATGCTGTCGTAGAGGACAACGCCGAAAGCGAAACGGTCCCCGCAGGCCTCTGCCAGCGCCCGCAGGCCCGCGAAGTCACCGGCCTTGACCGTGGCGCTCGCCTTCACCTCGATCCCCACGATCGTCCCGTCATCGCGCTCCAAAACGATGTCCACCTCACGCATCTCCCGATCACGGAAGTGATGAGGTGTCAGCCGCAGGTCCGAGGCCGTCATAAGCTTCAGGACCTCGGAGAACACGAAACTCTCCAGCAGCGCGCCGAACGTCCCACGATCCGCCTTGACCCGGTCGAAGGTGAGCCCGCGCACGGTCGCCAGCAGGCCGGAATCGAGGAAATGGAGCTTGGGTGTCTTGACGATCCGCTTCAGCGAATTGGTGAACCACGGCCGCACGGTCGCAATCAGGAACACCTGTTCGAGCAGCCCCACATAACGCTGCGCGGTTTTGTGGCTGACGTTGATGCCGCCCCCGAACTGCGAATAGTTGACCAACTGGCCGGAGTGCTCTGCCAGCAGCCGCACAAATTTGGGAAGCTCGGTCAGCTTCTCCACCTCCGCGATGTCCCTCAGATCGCGGGTCAGGATTGAGGTGAGATAGGACCGCAACCAATCTTGCCGCCGTCGCTCACTTTCGCGGCTGATCGCCTCGGGAAAGCCGCCGAGCAGGACGAGCTGGACAAGATCATCGCCGACGATCGCGTCTCGCTGGCTCTGGATCTTCCCCTCGAAAAGGCGGTCCAGGAAGGTCGGTGTCCGGCCTTCGATCTCAGCCCTGGCCAGCGGCAGCATCTGGATGGTTTCCATCCGGCCGGCCAGACTGTCGGCGATTCGCGGCAGGGTCAGCACATTCGCCGAGCCGGTGAGCAGAAATCGACCCGGGCGATAGTCCTCATCGACTGTCTTTTTGACCGCCAGCAGCAGGTCCGGCGCACGCTGGATCTCGTCGATGATGGCCCGATCCAGGCCCCGAATGAAGCCGGCTGGATCGGATTGGGCGGCCTCAAGCACCGTCTGATCGTCGAGCGTGGTATAGGTTCGGCCGGCGTCGCCCATCTTTCGAACGAGCGTGGTCTTGCCGGCCCGGCGCGGTCCCACGATCAGGACCACCGGGGTGTCCGAAAGGGCTTCCTCGGCCCGCCGCTCCACAAACCGTTCGAACATGCCCACCCCGATCCCCGGACAATTGGAACTATTGTTACCGGCTAATTGGAAGTCAATGGTCCGCTTAACGGAAGCGTCTGGGCCGCGATCTGGAAGTATGGAGGGAAAGCCTTCCCCCTGGTCGGCGCCGGTGTCGCCGACACACCCCCTTCTGCGGGGAGGTCCCCGCAACGCCCCTTAGAGTGAAAGTGCGGACCGGGTTCGCCGTGACGGGTTGAGGACTGGAGGAGAGGCCTCCGGCGCCCGTCGCGGAGACCCGCGATGTCCCGCAAGACCGCTTCAGCACGCCCCGGCCACGACCGGGCGAGCCTCTATGACGAAATCACCGGCAAGATCATCGCCGAGCTGGAGGCCGGCCGCGTGCCCTGGGTCCAGCCCTGGGGGACGGCCGCGGCGAAGGCATCGCTCGCCATGCCGAAGAACGCCGCCACTGGCCGGCAGTATTCGGGGATCAACGTCCTGATCCTCTGGGGCGCAGTGATCGAGCACGGCTTCCCCGCCCAGAGCTGGCTCACCTTTCGCCAAGCGCTCTCGCTCGGCGGCAATGTGCGCAAGGGCGAGCACGGCACCACCGTCGTCTATGCCGACCGCTTCGTGCCGGATGACGAGAAGCGACGCGCCCGCGAGACCGGCGAGGAAGCGGCCGCGATCCCGTTCCTGAAGCGGTTCACCGTCTTCAACGCCGCGCAGTGCGAGAACCTGCCCGCCGAGGTTGCGGCTAGTGCGCCACCGCCGCTGCCGGGCCTGATCGAGCCCAGCGTGGAGGCGCTGATCCGCGCGACTGGCGTCGACTTCCGCATCGGCGGCAACCGCGCCTTCTATGCGCCAGGCCCGGACTTCGTCATGGTTCCGCCGCCGCAGGCCTATTTCGAGCCGATCAACTGGCACCGCACGGCCCTGCACGAACTGGGGCATGCTAGCGGCCATCCATCCCGCCTCTGCCGCGATCTTGGGGGCGCGTTCGGCAGCAAGAAGTACGCATTCGAGGAGCTGGCAGAGATGAACGCCGCCTTCTGCTGCGCTTCGCTCGGCATCGTCCCGACCGTGCGCCACGCGGACTATATCGGCTCCTGGCTTGATGTCCTGCGCGACGACAATCGCGCCGTCGTGCGCGCCGCCTCACAGGCCAGCAAGGCGGCGGACTGGATCCTTGGCTTCCTGCAAGCCGATGACACTGTTCTTCAAGGCGAGCCCTCAACCGACAGGAGGGCGGCATGATCCTCCTGCCCCCGACCTGCGCGACCGTCTGCTCGTCAACGGCCGTGTGCCCGACGCGGACCATGTCCCTGTGGTCAAGTTCTTCAACCCGCTCGGGGAAGGCGTTTGGCTCGCAACGGAGTTGGACCCCGACGGCGACACCCTGTTCGGCCTCGCCGATCTCGGCGAACCCGAACTCGGCTCCTTCAGCCTCAGGGAGATGGCGTCGGTCCGCCTGCCGCTCGGTCTTGGAATCGAGCGCGATCTACTCTTCGACGGAATGGTCCCAATCTCGGCCTGGGCCGAGGCCGCGCGGCAAACGGGCAGCGTCCGCTCGGCAGAGCGTGTGCTCTACGCGGCTGTTAGGGCAAAGCGACAGGGCGCGTGATGTACCGCGTCGCCGGCCCGACGGATGCGACGGCATCTTCAGCGTTTGAACCGCCTGAAATCCGGAAAAGCGGAAAGGCTGATTTCCGGCCGCGCGTCTTTCCGATTCGTCGGCGTAGCGGCGCTGTCCTCAAGAGGAAGAGGGCTGCGCCGGTTTTCGCGGCGGGTTGGAGGTCGAGAGAGAGTCTCTTGGCCGCCCGCCGCGGAGACTACCCCCATGGCTACTGCCATTCAGAAGATCACCCTGTCGTCCTCGCGCGACATTCCCTTCAACAAACTGTTGCTCAGCCAGTCGAACGTCCGGCGCGTAAAGGCCGGCGTCTCGATCGAGGAGCTGGCCGAGGATATCGCCCGGCGCACGCTGCTCCAGGGCCTGAACGTCCGGCCGGTCCTCGACGCCGAGGGCGCCGAGACCGGCATGTTCGAGATCCCGGCTGGCGGCCGGCGTTACCGCGCGCTCGAGTTGCTGGTGAAGCAGAAGCGCCTGGCCAAGACCGCGCCGGTTCCGTGCGTGGTTCGCGATCCCGCGACCGACATTCTCGGTGAGGACGACTCGCTGGCCGAGAACATCCAGCGTGCGCCGCTGCATCCGCTCGACCAGTTCCGCGCGTTCCAGGCCCTGCGCGAGAAGGGGCGCTCCGAGGAGGACATCGCCGCGGCGTTCTTCGTCGGCGTGAACGTCGTGAAGCAGCGCCTGCGCCTGGCGTCGGTCTCGCCGACCCTGCTCGAAGTCTATGCCGAGGACGGCATGTCGCTCGAGCAGCTCATGGCCTTCGCTGTCACGACCGACCACGCCCGCCAGGAACAGGTCTGGCAGGCGATCTCTGGGTCCTGGCAGAAGGAGCCCTATCAGATCCGCCGCATGCTGACGGAGAAGGCGGTGCGCGCCTCCGACCGGCGGGCGGTGTTCGTCGGCCTCGACGCCTATGAGGCGGCCGGCGGCGTGGTGCTGCGCGACCTGTTCCAGTCCGACGATGGGGGCTGGCTCGAAGACATCGCGCTGCTCGACGGCATGGTCGCCGAGAAATTGAAGGCTGAGGCGGAGACGATCGCTGCCGAGGGGTGGAAATGGATCGAGGTCGCCATCGACTTCCCCTATGGCCACACCAACGGCCTGCGCGAACTGGAGGGCGTCGCGGCCGATCTCACCAGCGAGGAACAGGCGACGATCGACGCACTGAAGGCGGAATACGCCAAGCTGGAGGAGGCGTATGACGGCACCGACGAGCTGCCGGATGAGGTGGACGAACGCCTCGGCGAGATCGAGGCGGCACTCACCGCCTTCGACGACCGGCCCGTCACCTATGATCCGGCCGACATCGCCCGCGCCGGCGTTTTCGTCAGCATCGATGCCGAAGGCGCCCTATCGGTCGCTCGTGGTTACGTCCGGCCGCAGGACGAGGCGCCCGTCGTCGAACCGGAGCGGGACGACGAGACCGATCCGGAGACGGCCGGGGCGCATGGCGCTGATCCCGACGCGCCCGTGGTTCAGCGCGCCGTCATCACCATCGGCGGGCAGGTCGCCGGACCGGAGGATGAGGACGACGAGGACCTGAAGCCGCTCCCGGATCGCCTCGTGACCGAGCTGACCGCGGAGCGGACGCTGGCGCTGCGCGACAAGCTGGCGAACACGCCCGCCGTGGCGTTCCAGGCCGTGCTGCACAAGTTCTGCCTCGACGTCTTCGCCCGCTACTTCTCCTACGGGACGGCGATGGAGGTGTCGGTGCGCAGCGCCAGCTTCCCGGTGCAGGCCCAGGGGCTGAAGGACACGCCCGCAGCCAAGGCGATCGATGCGCGCCACAAGGCTTGGGAAGAGCGTTTGCCCAAGGACAAGGCCGATCTCTGGGACTGGCTCACCACCCTCCCCGGGGAGGAGCAGGCGGCGCTCTTCGCCCACTGCGCCTCCTTCGGCGTCAATGCGCTCTACGAGAAGGGCGACCGCTACGGCGCGGGCGTCTCGTCCCACACGGTCGAGCAGCGCATCGCCGAGGCCGATCGCCTAGCCCAGGCCGTGGATCTCGACATGGTGCAGGCCGGCTGGCGTCCGACGGTCGAGAACTATCTCGGCCGGGTGCCCAAGCGCCGCATCCTCGAGGCGGTGCAGGAAGGCGCCGGCGAGCGGGCGGCGCAGCTCATCGACCACTTGAAGAAGGGCGACATGGCCAAGGAGGCCGAACGGCTCCTGGCCGATACGGGCTGGCTGCCGGAGCCGCTGCGGATCGCCGCCGTGGACGACGCGCCTATCGAGACCGCCGAAGCCGATGACGACGGCGAAGCGCTGCCGGAATTCCTCGCCGGCGACGACGAGGAAGCGGAAGCCGACGCGCCGCAGATGATCGCGGCCGAATAGCTCGCGTGCGGGGCGGCTTCGGCCGTCCCGCGCCCCTTTCCCCTTTTCAGCCTGCCCGACCGCCCGGCCATCGGGCCAGGCATTTTCGTTTCAGGAGACCCTCATGACCGACACATCCGCCACGACCCCCGAGCCCGTTGCGCCGCTTACCGACTGGGAGATGAAGGCGGTCGCACAAGCCAAGCTCGAAGCCGAACTGTTCACCCTCAACAAGAGCGCGTTGCTCGATGCGCTGGCGCTCGCCGGCGTCACGCGTGTCGTCGTCAGCTTCGACGGCTACGGCGATTCCGGTCAGATCGAGAATGTCGAAGTTCAGGCTGGAGACGATCAGGTCGCCATGCCTGGCGCGGCCATCGAATTCTCCGAGGCCATCTGGGATCAAGCCGAACCAAGGCGTTCGTCCGCCGGTATCGCCGCCGTCGTCGAGAGCCTGGCCTACGACGTTCTCGAAAAGACCCATTGCGGCTGGGAGAACAGCGACGGTGCTTACGGCGACGTCATCTTCGATGTCGCGGATGGGGTGATCACGCTCGACTACAACGAGCGCTACACCGCGTCCGAAAACTACACCCACGCCTTCTGAGGAGGCGGTCATGGGACACTGCTATCACCACGCCCTCTCGTCGGTGAGGAAATGGGGCGGCGTCGCGGAAGACTATCTGCCGCTGCACCAGTGGTTCGATGAGTCGAAAGCGATCACCGCCGACTTCCGGCATCGGGCGCTGCGGCATCACGCCGAAGGCATCTTCATGCTCGAGCGCTTCTTTGGTCCGACGATCACCGTCTCGACGGGCCGCGTCGTTCCGGTGCGGCTTATCGGCGAGCAGCATGTGATCGAAGATCTCGGCTTCATCCCGAGCTTCGCCGACTGGGTGCGCTGCATTCGCCCCCAGCCGTGGATGGGCCGCGCGCAGCCAATCCACAAGCTGGTCGATCCCTTCGCCGCATCCGACGCAGACGCCGCCGAGATCAAGCCGCCGCAGCATCCCTAGCGGCAACCACCTTCGTTCCGTTCACCTGAGCCCGGTTTTGCCGGGCTTTCGCATCTCTGGAGACCGTCATGACCACATTCACCATCGAATCCACCTACCGCATTCCGATCTATCGCCACCGTGGCTACCAAGCCGACAAGCTGGCCGAAGCCTGCCGGCTGGCCATCGAAGACGATGACTGGGAGGGACAGAAGGAGGACTACGAATCCGCGGGCGAGACCTATGTGACCGGCATCTGGCCGGGCGACGTAACGCCCTACAGCGTCGCGGCGCTTCCGATCCCATCGCATTTCGGCGAATCCCTTCAGCGCAAGGCCGAGCACTTCGAGGTTCTGCTTCGACTGCTCAAGGTGTTCGCGCTCCCGCACGATGGCGGCCTGGCCGACGAGCCGTTCTGGCGCCAGCGGGCCCACGCCGCGATCGCGAAGGCCGAAGCGATCCTCGCAGGCGCACCCGATCCAGACGACGAAGGAGGCGCGTCATGACCGAATATGTCGTCAAGATTGCCTTCTGGCTGCGCGCCTTCGACAGCGTGACCATCGAAGCCAAGTCCGACGCGGAAGCGATCGAGAAGGCAAAAGTAGCCGCGACCGCCGCAATGGAATCGACGGCCTTCCCAGAACACATCGACACCGACGAGCGACGGGAAGGAGTCATCGCCTACATCGACCGGATCGCGCCGGACGGCCGTGAGCCCGTCATCAAGGATGTCGAGTTCGACGAAGACCGCATCCACGGTCGGCCCGTCGGCTGATCCCAACCACATCCGAACCCACCCGAAGCCCGGCCCCGCGCCGGGCTTTCGCATTTTAGGAAGACTGACATGGCCGACTACTTCACCCACTTCTCATGCTTGCTGGACCTCGTCACGCCCGGGAACGCTGCGCGCGCCCTCGACCTCTACGCCAACACGCCCGAGGACGAAGATGGGCTTCGCCTCTCGGATGGGTTCGACCTTTCAATCCAGAGCGAAGGCGGATCAGAGCTTTGGATTCGCGACGACTGCTCGGGAGACCCGGAGCGGGTGATCGCGTTTGTCCTGCTCTGCGCAGAGCAATTCGACCTCAAAGGCCTTTGGGGCTTCGAATACGCCAACACCTGCTCGAAGCCGCGCCTGGATGCCTTCGGCGGCGGCGCGCATGTGATCGACCTCGGCGCGCGCAAGAGCGTCGGCTGGACCGGCACCAACGAATGGCTGTGCCGCGCCTTGGAAGGAGATGATCCCGATGCCTGAGATCATCGAAACCACCGTCTATCGCCTCGACGAACTCTCCGATGCGGCCAAAGAGAAAGCCCGTGCCTGGTATCGCCAGACCGGCTTCGACCATGACTGGTTCGAGTTCGTCTACGATGACTTCGAGCGCATTTGCGCGATCGTCGGCGTCGACCTCAAGACCGTGCCGGTTCGCCTCTACAGCGGCGGCACACGGCAGAAGCCTTGCATCTGGTTTTCCGGCTTCTGGAGCCAGGGCGATGGCGCCTGTTTCGAAGGGCGCTACGGCTACGCAAAGGACGCGCCTCGAAAGATCCGCGACCATGCGCCGAAAGATGGCGAGCTTCACCGCATCGCCGATGCCTTGCAGGCGATCCAGCGCCGGAACTTCTATCAGCTCCACGCCACCGTCGCCCACCGCGATCGCTACTACCACGAATACAGCATGGCGATCTCGGTCGAGCGCGATAGCCCGACCGGCCAGGACATGACGGCCGACACCGAAGTGACCGTCATCGAGGCGCTGCGCGATCTCGCGCGCTGGCTCTATCGCCAGCTCCAACGCGAATATGACTATCTGACCTCGGACGACGTCGTCGACGAGGCCATCACCGCCAACGCCTATACCTTCACCGCTGCAGGCCGCCGGTTCGGCTGACGGCCAGCACCTCGCTTTCCGAACCTTGCGTCGCCGCACCCGATCCCCGGGGGCTTGTCTTGCCTGGACGACGCGCGACGCCGGTCAACGGGCAGGCCGTTTCCGCGCAAGGCGCGTGACCGTCGCCGCTTCACGCCGTCCGTGGCCGAACCCGCCCAACGGATCGGAGGCGGCGCAGATGTGCAAGGTTCTCAACAAGCGAGTGAATGGCGTCCCAGCCGGCGCCGTCTATATCGGCCGCGGCAGCAAATGGGGCAATCGGTTCCGGATCGGCCCTGACGGCGATCGGGCCGCCGTCATCGCGAAGCATGAAGGATGGCTGGCGGATCAGCACCATCTGCTGCGCGCGCTCGATGAGCTGCGCGGCCGCGACCTCGTCTGCTTCTGCGCACCGCTCCCCTGCCATGGCGACCTCCTACGTCGATTGGCGAACGCGACCCGCGACGAGCGGATCGCGTGGTGGCGCGCCGTGAAGGCGGCGGCATGATGAGAGGGAGAGGGCTGCCGGAACGGGTTTGAGCCGGTGCGGTCCGAGAGAGAGCGCCGTCCGGCTCGCCCGTTCCCGCTCTCCCGAGGCTCCCTTCATGAACGACCTTTCTCCGATCGCGGCCGACCAGGCCACGCAGTTGTCGCCTGGCCACCGTCCCGACGCCCTCGGCGCGATCATCGCCGCCGCCCAGCATCTCCTCCCACATATCGAGCGCGGCCAGCGCGTCGACGCCGCGATCCTGCGCACCGCCATGGAGGCGGCTTTCGGCGCCTCCGACGCTTCGGGCGCCTGGGATTGGAAGACGGCCTATGACGCCTGCGAGGCGGCGACCGTCCTCTTCCTCCGCAAATACGGAAAGGCGCTGTTCCGCAAAGCCGACTCTCCGGCATCCCGGCTTTCCGCCTTGACCAAGATCGCCGGCCTTCTCCCCACCCACACCCGCCGCTCCGCCGAGAGCGAGGCCTTTCAGCAATTCTCCACGCCGACCCCGCTCGGCTTCGCGGCCCTGACCGCCGCCGCCATCGGGCCTGCGGATCGGGTGTTGGAGCCTTCGGCCGGAACCGGCCTCCTCGCCATCCTGGCCGAGATCGCCGGCGGCGCGCTCCTGCTGAACGAGCTGGCCGAGACCCGGTCGGCGCTGCTCACCTCCCTCTTTCCGGCCGTTTCCGTCACGCGCTTCGATGCCGCCCAGATCGACGATCACCTTGATCCGGCCGCTGTGCCGAGCGTCGTGTTGATGAACCCACCGTTCTCGGCGATGGCGAACGTCGCCGGCCGCATGGCCGATACCGCTTTTCGCCACATCGCTTCGGCGCTCGCGCGTCTCGCGGAAGGCGGGCGGCTCGTGGCGATCACCGGCGCGAGCTTCGGGCCGGACACACCGGCTTGGCGCGACGCCTTCGTCCGACTGCAAGAGCGCGGCCGCATCGTGTTCACGACTACGATCGACGGCGCGGTCTACGCCAAGCACGGCACCACGATCGACACCCGGTTGATCGTCATCGACAAGGCGCCCGTCGAGAACCCGGCGGCGCTGCCGGAATCGCGGGGCACGGCGCCCGACGTCGCGACCTTGCTGGGCTGGATCGAGGAGCATGTTCCGAACCGCCTGCCGCTCGCGACAAACCTCGCCATCCCGATGTCGGTTACCGCCGCACCGCGGACGGTGCGTGGCTATCTCGCGCGCGCGGCCATGGCGCGGCCTTCCAAGCCGTCCGTCGTAGACCCGGAGGCCGTCGATCTCGCCTATGAGACCATCGACTGGACGCCGCCCGAGGGCGCGCGTCTCAGCGATGCGATCTATGAGGAATACCGGCTCCAATCGATCCGCATTCCGGGCAGCCAACCGCACCCGACCAAGCTGGTGCAGTCCGCCGCCATGGCCTCGGTCGCGCCGCCAAAACCGAGCTATCGGCCGCGCCTGCCGATCAATCTCGTCAGCGACGCGCTCCTCTCCGACGCCCAGCTTGAGACCGTGGTCTATGCCGGCGAGGCGCATGGCGACTATCTCGCCGGTGCTTGGACGGTGGACGAGACCTTCGATCTCGTCACCGCCGCGCGCGACGATGCGCCGAACGCCGTCCGCTTTCGCCGGGGCTTCATGCTCGGCGACGGCACCGGCGCCGGCAAGGGCCGCCAGTCGGCCGGCATCATCCTGGACAACTGGCTGAAGGGTCGGCGCAAGGCGGTCTGGATCTCGAAGTCCGACAAGCTGCTCGAGGACGCCCAGCGCGACTGGTCGTCCCTCGGCATGGAGCGCCTGCTCATCACGCCGCTCTCGCGCTTCCCCCAAGGCAGCCCGATCCGGCTGTCCGAAGGCGTCCTATTTTTAACCTACGCTACGCTGCGGTCCGACGACCGCGGCGAGAAGCTTTCCCGCGTCCGCCAGATCGTCGAATGGTTGGGCTCCGACTTCGACGGAGTGATCATTTTCGACGAGAGCCACGCCATGCAGAACGCCGGTGGCGGCAAGGGAGAACGAGGCGATGTTGCGGCCTCGCAGCAGGGCCGTGCGGGCTTGCGCCTGCAGCACGCCCTGCCGAACGCGCGCGTCGTCTATGTCTCGGCGACCGGCGCCACCACGGTCCACAATCTCGCCTATGCCCAGCGGCTCGGCCTCTGGGGCGGCGAGGATTTTCCCTTCGCCACCCGCGCCGAGTTCGTCGAGGCGATCGAGGCAGGCGGCGTCGCCGCCATGGAGGTGCTAGCCCGCGATCTCCGGTCGCTCGGGCTCTACACCGCCCGATCGCTCTCCTATGACGGCGTCGAATACGAGCTGATCGAGCACCCGCTCAGCGACGAACAGCGGCGCATCTACGACGCCTATGCCGGCGCCTTCGCCATCATCCACAATCACCTCGATGCGGCGATGCAGGCCGCCAACATCACCGGCGAGAGCGGCACGTTGAACGCCCAGGCGAAGTCGGCCGCCCGCTCGGCTTTCGAGAGCGCAAAGCAGCGCTTCTTCGGCCATCTGCTGACTTCGATGAAGACGCCGACCCTGATCCGCAGGATCGATCAGGACCTCGCCGACGGCCATACCGCCGTGATCCAGATCGTCTCGACCGGCGAGGCGCTGATGGAGCGCCGGCTCGCCGAGATTCCGACCGAGGAATGGAGCGACATCCGCGTCGATATCACGCCGCGCGAGTACGTTCTCGACTACCTCGCTCATTCCTTCCCGGTGCAACTCTACAAACCGTTCACCGACAGCGAGGGCAACCTCTCGTCGCGACCCGTCTTCCGGGACGGCCAGCCCGTCGAGAGCCGCGAAGCCGTCGCGCGCCGCAATGAGCTGATCGAGCGGCTGGCTTCGCTCCCGCCGGTGCCCGGAGCCCTCGACCAGATCGTCCAGCGCTTCGGCACGGACCTCGTGGCCGAAGTGACCGGACGCTCGCGCCGCGTGGTGCGCAAAGGTGACCGCCTCGTGGTCGAGAATCGCGCGACCTCCGCCAACCTCGCCGAGACCGCCGCCTTCATGGATGACTTGAAGCGCATCCTGGTGTTCTCGGAGGCGGGTGGGACGGGCCGCAGCTATCACGCCGAACTGTCGGCGCGGAACCGTCGGCTGCGCGTCCACTATCTGCTCGAACCCGGCTGGAAGGCCGACGCCGCGATCCAGGGCCTTGGACGGACCAACCGCACCAACCAGGCGCAGCCGCCGCTATTCCGGCCGATCGCCACGGACGTAAAGGCCGAGAAGCGCTTCCTCTCGACCATCGCCCGCCGGCTCGACACGCTGGGCGCGATCACGCGCGGCCAGCGCCAGACTGGTATCTGCTCATCCTGGTCCGTCGGCCAGTTGAATCGATTGTGAATTGACGCGACCACGGCGGATATGATTCGACGGGAGGCATGAGCGAGCTTCCTGACCTTTCCCTTCTATCGGATGCTGAGAAA
>Ga0207433_10008785_pt1 | contig 16314 bp, 17 predicted proteins | sample YelNatPaOPGAMG01_FD_187559 | JGI IMG/M metagenome (GOLD analysis project Ga0207433, IMG submission 187559) | Hot spring thermophilic microbial communities from Obsidian Pool, Yellowstone National Park, USA - OP-RAMG-01 (SPAdes) (version 3) | ecosystem: Environmental > Aquatic > Thermal springs... | reverse complement strand
CCCTCGGCAATGGCCTTGACCGTCAGCACCGCGAGCAGGGCGATCAGCGCCGTGGTCAGCGCCAGCAGCGTGCCGCCCAGCCCCATGAGGAATCCGCTGCCGATTTTGCTGCCCATGGTCAGGCTGGCGATGGTGATGGCCGCCATCGGGAAGGAATACGCCCACCACGACATGAAAAACGGCACTTTGCGGAATTGCGGGATTTGGTAGAACAGCAGCAGCGTGGTGAACAGCGCCACGTAAAACAACACGCGGGCGAAGTTGTCGACGACGCCGCCGTCGAGTGACAGATAGGACAGGAAACCCACCGCTGGCGGGGCGATGAGAATGAACAGCGTGGGCAGCAATTTGGCCGGCACCGGCGGGTGGAAGAAAAAGCGGTTCATCATCACCGTGAGCAGCACGATCCAGAACACCAGACCGATGCTGAAAAAGAACCAGGAGATTTCCGCCGCGCCGTGCGTCATGCCGGCGATGGGAACGAGGATGTTGCCGACCACTGGGATGAACCAAGCCGGCGTGGAGTGCTGGATCTGGTAGTGGGTATGGTGGATCCACGACGACATGATGACCACGGTGAAGGCCAAGTGCAGCAAGATCCCGCCCCACCACAGTGCTTGCGACCAGACGGGCTGCATGTGCAAGAAGGCGATCGACAGCAAAAGGGCGCTGATGGAAATGGCGGGAAAAAAGCTGATGCGCACCGGGTGGTTGAACTCGGCCTTGAGTTCACCGGGGTAACGCAGCGCCTTGGCGCCATAACCGAGCAGCAGCACGACGAACAGGGCGAGCGCGGCGTAGCTCAGGCCGACGCCCACGCCGTGCGGCATGGCAAGCACTTGAGCGGATTTGTGCCAGGCGATCGCCAGCCCGGTCGTACCCATGATGGTGGCGAACAGGGTGATCGGAAAATGCGCCAGCCAACTGCTGGCGTGCGCCGGTTCGGCGGCTTGAGGAGTCTGGACGGTGGACATGGCTGGAACAATGGGGTCAATAGTTGATAAAAACGCTACGGAATTGTGTCCGACAGCCGGGTAAAAAATCTTGATGTTCGGCAATATTGAAAAATTTTGATACAAGATTGTGACTCTGGTCACACCGAGGGTGGAACAGCCGGGCTTTCTATACTGGCGGCATGAAACCGCTTTCCGATTTGCGCAAAGACTACACGCGCGCCGAACTCGACGAAGCGCATGCCGAAGCCGACCCGCTCAGGCAATTCGAGCGCTGGTTGCAGCAGGCGATGGACGCGCAACTGCCCGAGCCCAACGCCATGACCGTGGCCACAGTGGGTGAAAACGGCAGGCCGTCGACCCGCGTGGTGCTGATCAAACACGTCGATGCGCGCGGCGTGGTTTGGTACACCAATTACCACAGCCGCAAAGGCCGCGAACTGGCGGCCAACCCGTTTGCCGCGCTGCAGTTCCACTGGGTCGAGCTCGAACGTGTGGTGCGGATCGAAGGGCGGGTGGAAAAGGTCAGCGCGCAAGAATCGGATGCGTACTTCGCCAGCCGACCACTCGCCTCGCGCCTCGGCGCCTGGGCGTCGCCACAGAGCGAGCCGATCACCGGCCGCGCCGAGTTGCTCAAGCGCGCGGCGGAGTTCGGCTTGCGTTTCGGCATCCACCCACCGCGGCCGCCGCATTGGGGCGGCTACCGGCTGGTGCCCGATTATTGGGAGTTTTGGCAGGGGCGGCCGTCGCGGCTGCACGACCGGCTGGCTTACACCCTGCAGCCCGACGGCGCGTGGCGGCAGCAGCGGCTCGCTCCGTAAAACCGGGCGCCGTTGGTCAGATTGGTGTTCCTTGGTCGTCGAGCAGCTTCAGGCTGGCGCTGGCGTCGGCTTTGCTGATGTCGATCTGCAGTTCGACGTATTCGGCGAGTTCGCTCATCGGCGTCGGGTCGGCCTCGCAGGCGCAGCCTGGGATGATGCTGGAATAGCTCAAGCCGGCCTTGAGCCGCAGGCGGTCGGCGAGTTCATGGCGCTGCAGCACCATCAGGCTGACAGCGTCGAGCAGGGCATGGCTGCCGTGTGCCAGGCCGCGCTGCAGCGGCAGCGCCAAAGCGTTTTGTTGCCGCAGTTCGTCGAGGACGACGGCAGCCAGCTTGGGCTGCGTCCAGGCGGCACGGGTTGCGGGCAAAGACAGCGGCATGGCGAGGCGGTGTGCGAGTTGCGCGGCGGATGTTGCGACATGGCATTATTCACGGCCATGTTTCGCCACGGAATCAGGAAGACCCGTATGCAGTCGCAACCCAACGTCCGCCGCCGCCACGCGCTGCGCGTCTTTGCCGCTGTCGCTCTCGCCACCCCATCGCTACTGATGGCGCAAACTGCCCGCCAGGCCGAGGCAGTGCTTGCTGGGATCGGCCGTGCCACTTTCATCGCCGAAGGGCGGGGGCCGCATCATCTGTACATTTTTTTCGACCCGAATTGCCCCTTCTGTCACGAGCTGTACAAAAAACTGCGGGGATTCGTCGGCAAGGTGGATGTGCAATTCCGCTGGATTCCGCTGGGTATGCTCACGCCCAGCAGCCTGCCCAAAGCGGCAGCGATCTTGCAGGCGAGCGATCCGCTGCAGGCGTTCTACAAAAACGAGGACGATTACGACTTTGCCGCCAACGGCCAGCCGGGCGGCGGCATCGAGCCGGCGCAGACCATTTCGCCCAAGGTCCGCGAGCAACTCGCCGCCAATCTGGCGCTGTATAACGGCCAGAAATTGTTCGGCGTGCCGGTGCTGGTTTGGCGTCAGGCTGATGGCCGCGCCGACATGATGATCGGCGTTCCGTCCGATGCGCAGCTGCAGCAGATTCTGCGCCAGGCGCGTTGAATTACAGACTGAATTGCATTCCTGCGGCCACGCCCCGCCCGGGCAGCGGCGCCAGGTTGCGTAGCGTGTCGAGCGTCGTGGCGTTGTACGCGCGCTGGTCGAGCAGGTTGTTCAGCTTGACGAACCACGTCCCCGACCGCCCGGCGGCGGAAAACCGCTGCGTCAGGCTGGCGTTGACCAGCACGTAGCCCGGCGTGGCGCCGAGCAGGTCGTTGGTCGGCACGCGGGTCTGCCGCGCGGCCATCTGCAGCTCGGCGCGTGCGCTCCACGGCCCCTGGGTGTAGACCAGAGCCGGGGTGAAGTGCAGCGGGGCGATGCGCGGCAACGGCTGGCCGTTGCGCAGATCGTCGGCGCGCACCCAGTCCAGCCGCGCGGCCAGGTCCAGCCGCCGGCCGCCGTGGTCGAACAACGGCTGCAAGGCGCTGGCCTCGACGCCGACGAAACGCGCGCGCACGCCGACCGAGTCGAATTCGGGCAGTGCACCCGGTGCGTCGGGCGAAACCGGCTCGCCGTCGCCGTCCACCGACTGGCCGCTGCGCAGCAGGGTGATGTAGGTGGCGTAGCGGGTGTAGAACGCGGTAGCGGTGTAGCGCGCGCGGCCGGCACTGGCCTTGATGCCCAGCTCCAGCGTGTGGCTACGCTCCTTGGGCAGCGCCGGGTTGCCGCGCTCGTAGGCGCCGGTGGCGTCGTGCGGGCCGTTGGCGTAGAGCTCGTCGAAGCTGGGCGCGCGCTCGTTGTGCGAGAGCGTGGTGGTCAGTGTCAGCTGCGGGGTCAGCGCGTATTGCCCCTGCAGCGCCACGCTCAGCGGGGTGAATCGGCGCGACTGCGGCGGGCCGAAGCGGGCGATACCGGTGGCCGCTTCGCCGGCGGATTCGACTTGCACGCGCGCGGCGCGGGCGCCGGCCGACCAGGCCCAGGCGCCGGCCTCGCCGCTGGCCAGCGCGTACACCGCGGTGTGGCGGGTGCGGGTCTGCGGCAGGAAGGCTTCGTCGCCCAGCGCGGAAAAATCGAAACGCAGCGCTTGCATCCCGACTTCGGCGCGCACCCCGCCGAAGCGGCGCTCGGCATCGAGCCGCAGGCTGTGGCCGCGGTTGACAAAGCGCGTGGCGGGCTCGCCACCGTCGATTTCGGTGTGGTGGTAGTCGGTGTGGGTGTAGTCCAGCCCCAGGCGGTCGGCGCCGAGCACGTCGCGCAGCGCGCCGCGTACCGTCGCTCGGGTGGAGTGCATGTCGATCTGCACGTTGGGGTCGACCACCGTGCCGTAGCGCTTGGCGTCGCCGCTGATCGCTGCACCGAAGAATCCCCAATCGCCGGTGAGGCCGCCGCCCAGGCTGCCGCCCTGGGCGCGCGCGCCCGAGTTCAGCACCCGGCCATCGACGATCGACGGCGCCACGGCGCCGCGCGGCGCAGCGTAATCGCCGGCGTCGCGGACGTAGCCGTCGGCGTGCAGCCCGACGTGGCCATCGCCGCCGTCGGCGGTGAACGCGGCGCTGCCGCTGCGAAACGCGCTGTCGGCGCCGATTTGCGCCGCGCCATCGATGCCACGCAGCGGCTCGCTGGGTACGGCGTCGTCGATCACGTCGACCACCCCGCCGACGGCGCCGCCGCTGTAGCGCAGCGCCTGCGGGCCGCGCAGCAGTTCGATCGAGCGCGCCGCCAGCGGATTGAGCGGGGCGTTGTGATCGTGGCTGGCGGCCGAGGCGTCGAGCAGCGGCGAGCCGTTGGCCAGCAGGTCGACGCGGTTGCCGTCGAGCCCGCGCACCACCGGGCGGTCGGCGTTCGGGCCATACCAGGTCGAGGTCAGCCCGGGCAGGCCGGACAGCGCCGCGCCCAGGGTGTTGCCGCCGCCCTGACGCAGCAGCAGCTGCGGGCCGCTGAGCGCGAGCGTCGGCGCCCCGGGCTCGCCGGCCACAGCGGCGGCGGTGACCTCGATCGTCGGCAATGCCTCGGCGCTGTGGGGCTGTGCGATAGCCAAAGTCCATGACGGCAGCGTGAGCGCTGCGACGCACTCGGCAAACCAATAACGCGTTGATGGTCGAGCGGACATGGGAGAGTCAAGCAAAAAGAAATTACATAAAGCATGTTATTACATAACGTTCAGGTGGAGCGAGGTAAAGGCGCGTCGTAGGCGTTTCAATTGGCTCGGGCGGGTTGGGGCCGATGCTTGGCGCGCAGGAGTCGGTCTATGCGAGCATGCCGGCTGGTGGCCGCTCAACGCCGCCGCTGCCCGGCCCATCCCCGCGTGGCGATCGGCGAGCTGCCGGCGGTTTACACGCCGCTCAAGCCACGCTCCATCGCGCAACGCGCTGCGGTAGCTGGGGCGCAGAATGCCGCCAATTCATTCTGGACGTCGCAGCAGGCTGGCGTACTGTGTGCGCAATTTGTCGAGCTTGGGAGCGATGACCGCGGCGCAATACCCCTGGTACGGATGGCGGGCGAAATAATCCTGATGCTCCAGCTCGGCGGGAGAGTAATTCGACTCGGGGAGGATTTCGGTGACGATGGGAGCAGTGAAGACGCGGCGGTTGCGCAAGTCCTGCACATAGACCTGCACCGCGGCGAGCTGTTCGGCACCATGGCAATAAATGCCAGAGCGGTACTGCGTGCCGATGTCGTTGCCCTGACGATTTGGCGTGGTCGGGTCGTGCACGGCGAAAAAAACGTCGAGCACCCTCGGCAGCGGCAGCACGTCCGGGTCGAAATCCAGCCGGATGACTTCGGCATGCCCGGTTTTGCCGGTGCACACTTGGGCATAGCTCGGCTGCGGTGAATGGCCGTTGCTGTAGCCGCATTCCACCCGCAGCACGCCGCGCAGCGGCCGGAAGGCGGCGTCGAGGCACCAGAAACAGCCTCCGGCGAGGGTGATGCGCTGTGGCAGGGCGGGCAAGGCAGAGGCAGACATGAGGGGGATCCAGGGTGTGACGATTTGTCGCGCAGGGCGTATTGTCCGCTGCTGACAAAATGCCCACTTTGCCCGGGCGATTGTCACATGCCGACGGCCCGGCTCGACATCAACGCTTTTCGTCAAGGAGACAGTCCATGATCTGCAAACGCAGCATCGTGCAACGCTGCGCGGCGGCGGCCGTGGCGGCCGTGCTTGCGCTCGGCGTGACGCCGGCCGCAGTCGCGCAGCGCGTCGCGGATATCGAAATCACCCAGGCGCAGGCCTTGCCGTCGATTCCCGGGGCGCGCAACGGCGGCGGCTTTCTCACCGTGGTGAACCATGGCACTGCGGACGATCGCATCGTCGCCGCATCGTCGCCGGCTTGCGGCCATGTCGAACTGCACACCATGCGCATGGAGGACAACGTGATGCGCATGCGCGAAGTCAGCGAAATCCCGCTGCCTGCGGGCAAAACGCTGCGCATGCAGCCCGGCTCCGGCTACCACCTGATGCTCATGGATCTCAAACAGCCGTTGACCGTTGGTGCGGTGATCCCCGTGGACGTGAAGTTCGCCCGTGGCGGCGAGGTCCACGTCGACCTGAAGGTCGAGCCACGTGACAAAATCGGCGGCGCGGCAGGCGCTGCCGGTCACGCCATGCACTGAAACCGGACCGCGAATGCCTGAGTTGGGTCGGTAGGCACCAAAGCACGAGCGGCGAAAGAAGCGGGCCGCAATCCGATGGAATGCGGCCCGGGGACCGACAGTCGGGTTTGCTGCCGCCTGTCAAGATCATGCAGGGATGCATGATGGGGGTACACCACGATCCGGGTTGCGCCCGGATCGTCTGCCGAACGGCTTTGCCGCACCGGCGCGTTGAAAGTACGCCGGGGGATGGGCTGCGTCAAGAACAAAGTGCAGTCGCCAGCAGGGAGATGGTCGAGGCGGTCTGCGCATGCTGTGCCAGTGGCTTGTTTTTGCCTCGAATCGACGGCGCACGGGCAGATGGTTCATGGTGCCGCCGGCGGCCGCGCTGAGGCCAGCAAGGCGTCGATCACCGGACGCACCCGCGCAGCCACCGCGGTGTCCGGCGCGATCGCCCGGCCCCATTCGCGCCGCGTTTCGCCCGGCCATTTGTGCGTCGCGTCCCACCCCAGCTTGCCGCCCAGCCCGGATTCGGGCGAGGCGAAGTCCAGGTAGTCGATCGGGGTGTGGTCGACCAGCACGGTGTCGCGCACCGGGTCGACGCGGGTGGTCACGGCCCAGATGACGTCGCGCCAGTCGCGGACGTTGACGTCGTCGTCGGTGACGATGATGAACTTGGTATAGAGGAACTGCCGCAGAAAACCCCAGAGGCCGAACATCACCCGCTTGGCGTGGCCGGCGTACGCCTTGCGGATCGACACCACCGCCAGGCGGTAGCTGCAGCCCTCGGGCGGCAGGTAGAAGTCGACGATTTCGGGGTATTGCTTTTGCAGGATCGGCACGAACACCTCGTTGAGCGCCACGCCCAGCACCGCCGGCTCGTCGGGCGGCTTGCCGGTGTAGGTGGAGTGGTAGATCGGCTGCTCGCGGTGAGTGAGGCGCTGTACCTCGAACACCGGGAACCAGTCCTGCTCGTTGTAATAGCCGGTGTGGTCGCCAAACGGGCCTTCGAGGGCGTGCACATAGCCGCCGATTTCCTTCATCGCCACCCCGGTTTCGCTCACCCCGCTCCAGCCGGGCGGCGCCGGCGGGATATGGCCTTCGAGCACGATTTCGGCGGTGGCCGGCACGTCCAGATCGACGCAGGTAGCGCGCGCGACTTCGGTGCGTGCGCCGCGCAGCAACCCGGCGAACTGGTATTCGCTCAAAGAGTCGGGCACCGGGGTGACCGCGCCCAGGGTGGTCGCCGGGTCGGCGCCGATGGCCACGGCCAGCGCAAACGGCTGCCCCGGGTTGGCCGCGGCGAAGTCGCGAAAGTCCAGCGCGCCGCCGCGATGCGCCAGCCAGCGCATGATCAGCTGGCGGCGGCCGATGCGCTGCTGGCGGTAGATGCCCAGGTTTTGCCGCTTGCGTGGCCGCGGCACGTTCTGCGGCCCGCGGGTGATGACTAGCCCCCAGGTCAACAAGGGACCTGCATCACCCGGCCAGCAGGTCTGCAGCGGCAGGGCGTTGAGATCGACCGCGTCGCCGTCGAGCACCACCTGCTGGCACGGTGGGTGCGACACGGTGGCCGGGCGCATGTCCCACACCGCTTTGACCAGGTGCATCAGCTCGCCTGCGTCCTTCAATCCGCGCGGCGGCTCGGGCTCTTTGAGCCGCGCCAGCACCTCGCCGATGCGCCGCAACTCGCTCACGTCGCTCGCGCCCATGCCCAGCGCCACGCGCTCGGGCGTGCCGAACAGGTTGCCCAGCACCGGCATCGCGTAACCGCTGGGCTGCTCGAACAGCACCGCCGGGCCGCTTTGGCGCAGCAGCGCGTCGCACACCGCGGTCATTTCCAGATGCGGCGACACGGCTTGCGGGCAGCGCCGCAATAGTGAGGCGGCTTCGAGCTGAGACAAAAAATCGCGCAGATCCCGGTATTTCATATAACTAAAAGAATTAAAATATAAAACCTCATGCATTGACCCGGAATAACGACCTTTCTAGAATCCGCTCCGTGTTTGCCCTAATACACCTGCTGAGCAGGCGGGCTACACACTCGCCCCGAAACACGCCTTGCCGTGATCGCCATGCCGATCCGGCGTGAGGGATGCGCGAACCCCGCAGGGTTGGCATCTTAGGCCGTCGGGCTCCCCTGGTGAGCCTGTGTTGTCGGATCTGTGCCATTGGAAATGACGTCTGCCTCGCTTTGTCGCAGCGGCTTTTTCGTTTAGACACAGGAGTGTTCCATGTTGCATGTCATGCAATCTGCCTTCCCCCGCGTGCGCCGTCTGGCCGGGGGGTTTTGGGAACTGACGCATCAAACCCTGATGATGGTCGGGTTGTTCGTCGTCGCCGGCGGCGCTTATCTTTACTTTCAGCCGCAGGCCATGTCGTCGCTCGACCGCGGTTTGACGCAATGGGTGCTGGCGCGCAAAACCGCGGCCGATGCGCTGCAGGCGCTGGCGCAAAAACCGGCCGATGCGCTGTTGCCGACAGCGCAGGCGGCGGCAACGCCAATGGATACACAAGCCGCGCTCACGCCGCAACAACGCGCCGTGTCGAATTGGTTGGCGCGGCGCTACAGCATCGCGCCCAACGCCATGGCGCAGCTCGTCAGCGCCGCCTGGGTCGTCGGCCGGCAGGAAAAGCTCGATCCGCTGCTCATCCTGGCGGTGATGGCGGTCGAATCGTCGTTCAACCCCTTTGCTGCCAGCAGCGTGGGAGCGACCGGCTTGATGCAGGTGATGGCCAACGTGCACAGCGACAAGTTCGCCGCTTTCGGCGGCCCGCAGGCCAGTATCGACCCGCTGGCCAATATGCGCGTAGGCGCGTTGGTACTCAAAGATGCCATCAACCGGAGTGGCTCGGTGCGTGCCGGGCTGCGGGCCTACGTGGGCGCGACCAACGACACGACCGAGGGCGGGTATGCGGACAAGGTGCTCGCCGAGCAGGCGCAATTGCAGCGCATCGCCGGTGTCAAGCCGCCGCTGACGGCGGCGGCCAAATCGGCAGACCTCGGCGTGCCCACGCCTGCGGCGCAGCAGTCGCCGTCGCTGACCTGAGGGGCGAACGAACCCGTCATCGCCTGCTCGTGCGCGCTCGGCCGCGCCGGGCGCAGCGGACGATTTGCGCGCAGCAGGGGCTAACGGCTTCGGCTACCATTGCAAGTTGCACGACTGGCGATAGAAGCCGGCAATGGAGCCGGGTTCGAGGTGGAGTCAACCACCGGGGAGTGCTGGGATTCGAGCCGTTCGCCTGGGCCAGCGCTGCTTGCGCTGTCAATGAAACCTTTCATTTGCCCAGGCTGTGCGCCCTTGCCGATGGTGTGGGGGCGCGGCCATAGACCAGGACTTTTGCCATGTTCGACCGCCGCATTCTTCTGCCCGACACCGACCCGCAACTCTGGGCCGCGATTCAAGCCGAAAACCAGCGCCAGCAAGACCACATCGAGCTGATCGCCTCGGAAAACTACACCTCGCCCGCAGTGATGCAGGCGCAGGGCTCGCAACTCACCAACAAATACGCCGAGGGATACCCCGGCAAGCGCTACTACGGCGGCTGCGAGTATGTGGACATCGTCGAGCAGCTGGCGATCGACCGCGTCAAGCAACTGTTCGGCGCCGAAGCCGCCAATGTGCAGCCCAACAGCGGCTCGCAGGCCAATCAGGGGGTGTTTTTCGCCCTGCTCAACCCCGGCGACACCATCATGGGCATGAGCCTGGCCGAAGGCGGGCACCTGACCCATGGCATGGCGCTGAACATGAGCGGCAAGTGGTTCAAGGTGGTGTCTTACGGGCTGAACGCGCAGGAAGAAATCGACTACGACGCGATGGAGCGGCTGGCGCACGCGCACAGGCCCAAGCTCATCATCGCTGGAGCGAGCGCCTACAGCCTGCGCATCGACTTCGAGCGCTTCGCCCGCGTGGCCAAGGCCGTCGGCGCGTACTTCATGGTCGACATGGCGCATTACGCCGGGCTGATCGCTGCCGGCGTCTATCCCAACCCGGTGCCGCACGCCGACGTGGTCACCACCACCACGCACAAAAGCCTGCGCGGCCCGCGCGGCGGGGTGATTCTGATGAAGGAGCAGCACGCCAAGGCGATCAACAGCGCGATCTTCCCCGGCATCCAGGGCGGGCCGCTGATGCACGTGATCGCGGGCAAGGCCGTGGCCTTCAAGGAGGCGCTGTCGCCCGAGTTCAAGGCGTATGCGCAGCAAGTCGTGACCAACGCCCGGGTGATGGCCGAAACGCTGACCCGGCGCGGGCTGCGCATCGTCAGCGGCCGCACCGAGTCGCATGTGATGCTGGTCGATCTGCGCGCCAAGCACATCACCGGCAAGGACGCCGAAAAGCTGCTCGGCGAGGCGCACCTGACGGTGAACAAAAACGCCATCCCGAACGACCCGGAAAAGCCCTTCGTCACCTCGGGCATTCGCGTCGGCTCGCCGGCGATGACCACCCGCGGCTTCAAAGAGGCCGAGGCGGAGAGAACGGCCAACCTGATCGCCGACGTGCTCGACCACCCCGGCGACGCCGCAACCCTGGAGCGAGTGCGTGCCGAGGTGAAAAAACTCACCGACGCGTTTCCGGTGTATTCGGCGTAAAGCGCGGCGTAAAGCAGCTCAGGCTGCGGTGCTCGTTGCCACCGCAGCCGTCAGCGCCGACAGCCGCTGGTGTTGCCGTCCGGCAGCGTCGAAATTTTCCGGCGCCAGCCAGAGGCGAAAGGCAGCGTCCAGCGCCGGCCATTCGGCGTCGATCACGCTGAACCAGGCGGTGTCGCGGTTGTGCCCTTTGACCACCGCGGCCTGGCGGAACACCCCCTCGAAGCGAAAACCCAAGCGCGCTGCGGCGCGGCGCGAGGCGAGGTTGCGGGTGTCGCATTTCCACTCCAGCCGCCGGTAACCCAGGGTGAAAGCCTGGCGCATCAGCAGATAAACGGCTTCGGTCGCCGCGGTGTGGCGCTGCAGCTGCGGCGAAAACAGTAGATGGCCGATTTCGATGCTGCCTGCTTGCGGCGTGATGCGCAAATAACTGGCGATGCCCACGGCGCGGTTGCTCGCCGCATCGACGATGGCGAAAAACAGCGGATCGTCGCCACCGCAGACCGTTTGCAGCCATTGGGCGTAGGCATCGGCGCTGGCAAACGGGCCGTAGGGCAGGTGGGCCCAGACTGCGCCGCTAGTGTCCTGCGCTAGAGCGGAGAACAGTGGCGCCGCATGGCGGTCGGGGTCGACGGGCTCCAGGCGGCAGTACCGCCCGACGAGCGTACGGCGCATCGGTCTGGGCGGGGCCTTCCAGTCACGCAGGGGGGCGTCGGGCGTCAGACCGGAGGTGGATGAAAAAGGCATGCGTTGCACGGGGTGGCATCGAGGACACCGGGTGAGAATGCGACAATGTACTGCAGCCAGACACGGCATGGCAGTTGGGTGACGGTGTGCGTTGCGTCACGGCCAGGCCCAACCGGCAAGATCGCAATGCGACTCCTCACCGTCACGCACACCGCTCATGTCGTCGCCCCCACCCGACCGCCGCAGCGCCGAGGCGCCGCCGTTTCGCCAATTCGCCCAGACCATCGCCCGGCAGAACCTGCCGGCTTTCGGCGCCACGCTGCACGAGGTGTTCGCCGCCACTGACGCTGCCAAATCCGGCCAGCAGATCGCCGAAATCATTCTGCGCGACCCGGCGCTGACGTCGATGGTGTTGCGCGCGGCGAACACCGCCAGCCTGGGCTATTCGGGGCAGAACAAGGTGGTCACGGTCAGCCGCGCCGTGGTGGTGCTGGGCATGAATGCCGTGCGCTCGCTGTGCCTGTCGGCGCTGGCAGTCGAAAAACTCGCCACCGCCAGCGCGTTTCGTCCCCGCGTTCTGGCCGCGCTCGGCATGGCGCTGCATGCCGCGGTGCAGGCGCGCGATCTCGGTCAGCGCCAGGGCATGCGACGCGAGGACGCCGAGCGGTTGTTCGTCGAAGCGCTGCTCGGGGGGATCGGTGACATGGCGTTCTGGTGTCACGGTGCCGACTACGCGCAACGCCTGCAGCAGTTGCTCGACGCCGGCGTGCCCGCGCCCCGGGCGGAGCAGACGGTGCTGGGCGTGACGCTGCAGCAATTCGGCCGCGAACTGCTGCAAGCCTGGGATTTGCACGCCGTGCTGCGCGACAGCCCGCAGGTGGCACTGGCCGACAGCCTGAGCCGCGCGGCGCAGCACGACTGGGACAGCGCGCAGACGCTGCAAATCAGCCAGCGCATTGCGACGCTGCTCGACAGCCCGCTGGCCGACACCCGGCTGCGCTTGCAGCACAATGCAGAGCAGGCGCGGTTGCTGGCGCACGCGCTGGGCGCCGGCGGCGCCACACAATGGATCGCGCCGTCGACGGCAAAAGCCGATGCGGCCGAGGAGGAACAGGCGCTGCAAATGACCGCGCAAACCGTCGTCTCTGCGCCGGATGCGATGCTGCAGTTGCGTATGCTCACCGAGATGGTGGCCGTGGCTAGCACGCGGCGGGACTTGCCGCTGTTGTTCCAGGCTGCTCTGGAAGGCTTGCATCGCGCCGTCGGCCTGGACCGTTGCGTGCTGTGTCTGATTTCCCCGGCCCGCGACCGTCTGGCAGGCAGGCTGGGCGCGGGGCAGGATGTGTCCGATCTACGCATGCGCCTGCAATGGCCCTGGCCGGCAACGCCCGACGCTGCATTGCGTGCCGGGCAGGTGGATTGGTTTTGTGCCGACCGGCCGGCACCCGACTTTTTGCTTGCCGCCACCGGGGTGGGCGATTGCTTCGTCGCCACGCTCACCGTCGACCAGAGCATCATCGGCATGTTCTACGCCGATCAGTGGCCGTCGCGGCGGGCGCTGACCGCCGACGGATTCGACGGCTTTCGCCGTTTCGTCGTCCAGACCGAGATGATCGTGCGGGGTCTGCCGCGCTGAGAGAGTTCACTCGGGTTTGTGATAGTCGCCCGCCGGTGCGAAATCTGCGAGCATGGCATGCGCTGCGAAACGGTTTCGCAGACGACAGAGGAGGCGGTATGACCATCAACGAAGGCACACTCGACCGCGCGCTGCGCATCATCATCGGCTTGATCCTCATCGGCCTGACCCTGGCCGGAGTGATCGGCTGGTGGGGCTGGATCGGTGTCGTGCCCCTGGTTGCCGGGGCGGTAGGCTTTTGTCCGCTATACGCCGTGCTGGGCATTCGCACCTGCCCGATGCGCAAAAACTGACGGCGCGCCGACGCCCCGGCCGATGTGCCCGGGGCAGGGTAGGCCGGGCTCATGGCCGGCGTAACTGCAGCAACGCCAGGCCAAAAGCGCAAAACACCACGGCGCAAGCCCGTTGCGGCCAGCCCGAGGCAAACCACGCCTTCAGCCGCCTGCGTGCCAGCACCGCCAAGCTGGCATACGTGCTCAGCGCCAGCAATGACACGAGCATGAAACTCAAAGTCAGCATGGCGTATTGCGGCAACATCGGCTTGGCCATGCTGATGAACTGCGGAAACAGCGCGGCGATGAACACAATCGCCTTGGGGTTGGTCAGCGCCACCATCAGCCCCCGCGGGTATTGCGCGTGGGGCAAGGCGGCGAGCGGCCGCCGGCTACGCGGCTGCGCCAAATCCGCAGGCGGCAACGTTCCGGCATGGCGCCACTGTTGCACGCCCAGCCAGATCAGGTACGCCGCGCCGACGAGTTTGAGCAGGGTGAACGCCGCTGCAGACGATTGCAGCACCACGTTCAACCCGAGCGCGCTCAGCGTGGACAACACCAACAGCCCGGTGATATTGCCCAGAGACGACCAGATCGCATGGCGCCAGCCCAGATGCAGCGCGTTGTGGATCGACAGCATCACCGCCGGGCCGGGGGTGAACGACGCGGCCAAAGCAAAGCTGATGAATAGCAAATAGCTGGTCCAAGACGGCATGGGGTGTCAACGCTGGTAGGCCGTGCAGGGCTCGAACCTGCGACCAAAGGATGATGAGTCCTCTGCGTGGTGGTTCGAGAGCAGAAAAATATATCCTAAGTTATTGAAAAATATGAAGCGTGAATCCTTTGAAATCATGGAAAATTTGCTCACGTTTGCTCACGTCGCCTAGCCAAAGGACGTGATGTGCCGTTCGCCTGACCGGATGCCGGGCCCGCTTTGAATGGTGTGGGTGCCCGGATGCGTTGCCCGCGTGCGACAGGGCGACTTTCGGTGCAAGGTCGATGGGTCTGAGATTGCTCCATTGCGTTTTATCGACCCATGCTAACCCAGACTTTGAACGCGGTTGCGCTGGGTGGTGGCAATTGGCGTCTGGTTGGGGCGACCGGAAACACCCTGTTGTCTTGCCCTCCAAATGCCAGCGAGGAGGGGAGATGTTTGGATTTGCAGGCGTTGTGGGCTGCCCAGGAGGTGTTCCCGCCCGGTTCTTTTGCGGCCCAAAAAAGCGCCTAAAATAGAGCCGAATTCGGCCTATTTATTGGAGTGACAATGGAATCCATCTTTGCGGATATCGTGGTCAGCATGTCCGAATTCAAGAAGAATCCGGCCGCTGTGCTGAAAGAGGCTAACAGCCGGCCTGTGGCCGTGCTCAGCCACAACCGCCCAGCTTTCTACTTGGTCGAACCGAAGCTGTTCGAAGCCATGCTGGACGAGTTGGCCGACCAGGAGCTGTACCGCAAGGCCGTGACCCGGCTGGCCCACAAGGAGAAGGCCATCGAGGTGGACCTTGACGACCTCTGAGCCTCAGGCGAAGCGCCAGTACAAATACGCGCTTCGCTTCATGCCAGAAGCGCTCGAAGAGTGGCGCAAGCTAGATGGCTCCGTCCAGACCAACCTTAAGAGGCTGCTCGCCAAGCGCTTGGACAACCCCCATGTGCCCGGTGGAGAGCTCCATGGCCCCCTTGCGGGTTGCTACAAAATCAAGCTGCTCCGGCAGGGCGTGCGGCTGGTCTACCTGGTTGAAGACGACGTCCTGGTCGTCACCGTCATCGCCGTCGACAAGCGCGAAGACGGAGTCGTCTATCTGTCGGCGATGTCGCGCTTGGCCGCTTTTCTCGACAAGGCGCTGCGGGCAAAGCAGGGCCCGCAGCGTTGAGATGGGGCAGTTGCGCGCTGCGCTGCCCCCTGAAATCAGCCACATGACGGTCTGCAGTCCAATAACCCCTGAGAGGAAATTGGACGAAGAAGAAGCGATTTACCGAGGAGCCAATCATTGGCTTCGTGGGTGAGGCCGATGCCCGATTGCCGGTCAAGGCGTTGTGCCGCAGGCACGGGTTTTCGGCGGCGAGCGACTACGCCTGGATGGCCCAGTTCGGCGGCATGAACGTGTTGCACGCCCAGCGCCTGAGGGCCGTGGAGGTGGAGAACACCAAGCTCAAGAAGCGGCTGGCCAACTCGATGCTGGAGATCGACGCCATGCGGGAGGTGCTCAAGGGAAAGTGACGGCCGTGGCGGCCAAGCGCGAGTGCGTTCGACAACTGCAGGCCAAAAGTCTGAGCGAATGCCAAGCGTGCCGGTTGGTAGCCATCAGCACCAGCGTGCTGCGCGAGCAGCCTCGCACCGATGGCAACAAGACACTGCGCGAGAGCTTGAAGGAATTGGCGGGTCAGCACCGCCGCCACGGCGACCGAATGCTGCACGACCGTCTGCGCCAGGAGGGTTGGGCGATCAACGTCAAGCGCACCTGGCGACTCTACCGCGAGGCAGGCTTGGCGCGGTGCGCATGCGTCGGCACAAGAAGCTGTCGGTGCGCCAGCGCCAGCCGCTGCTGCGGCCTACCCAACCCAACGAGGTGTGGAGCATGGACTGCGTATTCGACGCGCTGGCCAACGGCCGGCGGGTGAAGACGCTGACGGCCGTTGACGACTGCTAGGGAAGGTCTGCACAACCCCCGCCAAAACGCGGACTGATGCGTCCATGTTCACATGGTGAAATCATGGTCGAATTTCGTGCTGAATTCACGGTGTTTTGACCCGATTGGGCTGGTTTTCGGGCCGTTG
>Ga0207433_10008784_pt1 | contig 16315 bp, 13 predicted proteins | sample YelNatPaOPGAMG01_FD_187559 | JGI IMG/M metagenome (GOLD analysis project Ga0207433, IMG submission 187559) | Hot spring thermophilic microbial communities from Obsidian Pool, Yellowstone National Park, USA - OP-RAMG-01 (SPAdes) (version 3) | ecosystem: Environmental > Aquatic > Thermal springs... | reverse complement strand
CTTTTTTAATAAGAAGCAGGTATATCCTGATTTTTGAGGAAAATTACGGGTGATTTGTATTTATTGCCAACTACTATTTACCATTTTAGTGCCACTTTTTAATCCTAATAACCGGGGATTTGCGTAAACCACGCATACTTATGACAAAAAATGCAATGATTGAATTTAAGTAAAACCGTTTTTTACGAAAAAATCAGCGGTATACCTGCTTCTTGATACTTATGGGTAATGGTGAGTTACGAAAGAGGAGCAATCACTTATTTTCTTTCCAATCAACAATCAGCAACTGGCAATCGGCAATGTAGTAATTGAATCTACCGAATTTCCTTATTGCCAAATTGCCTTATTGCCTGATTTTTTAATCTTTTAAATCTTACCAATCTGGCAATCTGAAAATCTTGCAAATTTACAAATGTTTTTCAAATCGTAAATTGTAAACCGTAAATCGTAAATGTCTTTCTCACATTTCACATCTCACATTTCACATTTTACATTTCACATCTTATATCGTAAATTCCTTTACTGTCTGATTTTCCTTTTAAACTAGGATGGAACTCCATCTTCTTCTCAATTGTTTTTTACGAAAAAATCAGTGGTATACCTGCTTCTTAATATACTTATGGCGAATGGACATCTAAGGGGGATTTTCAATTTCTTATATATTTTTTTATTCTGATATTACCTCCTGTAAGTGAGGCAGGTTTTTTGTTGTTTTTATAAATCCCCAATTATATTAAATCAATTACAATTTACTTCAAATTATTAAAAAACATTATAGGGCATTATTAAATAAAACAGGCAGGCATAAAAAAAATTTTATACCTGCCTGATATTATTAAAATTACTTTTCTGTTTCAGATGTTGCCGGTGTTGCTGTTTCAACCGGGGTTGCTACTGCTTTTGTTTTTTTTACTTTTTTAACTTTCTTTACTTTCTTTACAACTGGCTTTGCTGCCGGCGTTACTTCTGTTGCTGCTGTTGCAGATGTTGTCTCAGGTGCTACTGCTGCTGTTGTTCCTTTTTTTGCAACAGCACTTTCTGCTGCAAATGCAGCTGATACTGCAAAAGCTAAAACCATTATAATGGATATTATTTTTTTCATCTTGGTTCACCTCCTTTCCTAAAAAAGATGTTTATGTCGTAATAAAATAGTATAAAAATAAGAAAAATTAATCTAAAAAAGATAAACTAAGATATTATTTTATTTGCCTGTTGGTTAATAAAACAAATGGATTATTTGGTGGGTTTTTTATATTTAATACATAATATAAAGGTGAAAAACATTTAAAACCTATGTACTCTTTTAATTCATTATTAATAAAAACAATTTTATTTTTGTTTTTATCTTTGTTTTCATAATAATATTTTATTACATAATTATTATCCGTACCTTTTTGCTGTTTATGTTTTTTATTGGCAATTATCTTTTTATTATGTTTGGCATTAGCAACTTTTTGAATATCAATTGATGTTTTTTTGTTAATATTCAATGGTTCGTTTATTTCAGTGTAAAAATCAGCTGAAACAAAACTAACAACTATTAAAATTATTGATAATGTTAATAATATTTTCTTCATAATTTTGTCTCCAGTATTGCATTTAATTATATAACTATATTTGCTAATGTCAAGTAAAATATTATTTCGTTTCAAAAATTAACTTTTCATATTATTAGAAACCTTTTACAATTAAAAGTTCCATAACATTTCTTTTCAATTGCTGGTTGTTATTTGATTTTTGTTTTTCTAATCGGCAATCGGCAATGTATTTCAAATCTCCCCTGGCCACTCTTTACTGCCGTAAAATTCACTTCGTTCATCACGGCACTTTGAAAGAGGGACAATTACTTATCTTCCTTTCTCCCTTTCGCAAAGCTGACCATTACCCATATCTTTATCTATATAATAAGAAGCAGGTATATCCTGATTTTTGAGGAAAATTACGGGCGATTTGTGGCGTTGTCTAGTTTACTTACTCCCAATTTTAACGCCCTTCTTAATCCTATCCAAGGGTTGTTGCGTAAGCCTCGCCTACTTTTGACTGTAAATTCTTTGCTCGACTTCCCTCTACCGTCTTTTACGAAAAAATCAGCGGTATACCTGCTTCTTGATACTTATGGGTAATGGACAGTTTACGAAAGAGGGGCAATCACTTATCTTCTTTTCAATCCGCAATCAGCAACCAGCAATCGGCAATGTAGTAATTGAATCTACCGAATTTCCTTATTGCCAAATTGCCTTATTGCCTGATTTTTTAATCTTTTAAATCCTGCCAATCAGGCAATCTGAAAATCTTGCAAATTTACAAATGTTTTTCAAATCTTAAATTGAAAATCGTAAATTTTTTTTATTTCATCCATTTTAAAATCTTCTCAACCGAATACGTATTTATAATATCATCTTTTGTTGCCCAGCCACGCCGCGCCTTTCCAACACCATAAATAATATAATCAAAACTTTCAAATATATGTGCATCAGTTCCTATCGTAAATTTAACCCCGTATTTTATTGCTTCCTTTATATATATATCAGATATATCGAGTCGTTCTGGCTGTGCATTTATTTCAAGAGCAATATTATTTTTTGCCGCTTTATCAAAAATAGCACCATAATCAAGTTCGTATGGCTCGCGCATATTTATCATCCTGCCGCTTATATGGCCTATCGACTTTAAATATTTATTATCCATTGCTTTTAAAATTCTTTCTGTCATTTCTTTTTTATTCATTTTAAAATTAGTATGCACAGACCCAATAACAAAATCAAAATTTTGCAAAACATCATCAGAATAATCAAGCGTCCCATCCTGCAATATATCGCACTCTATTCCTTTTAAAATTAAAACTTTGTCTTTATATTTTTTATTAAGTTTATCAATTTCCTGCAGTTGTTCTTTTATTCTCTGGATTGATAACCCATGTGCAACTTTTAGACTCTGGGAATGGTCTGTTATGGCAATATAAGAATACCCCCTTTTTATTGCTTCCTTTGCAAGTGTTTCAATATCATCTCTGCCATCTGAATAATTTGAATGAATATGAAAATCTCCTTTTATGTCTTTTAAATCAACAAGTTGCGGGATTTTATTTTCTGCTGCTAATTTAATTTCGTCCGCACCCAAACGTAATTCCGGCGGGATGTAAGAGAGTCCTAATAATTTATAAATATCTTCTTCTTTCTCTCCTGCAATCTTTTTTTTGCCTTTGTAAAGTCCATATTCATTTAAAGTAAATCCTTTTTTTACAGCAATTTCCCTTATAAGAACATTGTGTTCTTTGTTACCTGTAAAATACTGCAGTGCCGCACCTATTTCATCTTTATTAAAAACCCTTATATCTGCCTGAATACCTTCCAATAAATGAACACTTGATTTTTTTTCACCTTTTGCAATAACACTATCAACAAAATCAAGAGAAGTAAAAGTATCCATTAATTTCTTTTTATCATCACACACAGCTAAAATATCAATATCTCCGACTGTATCTTCCATCCTTCGTAAACTTCCAACTGGTGCTATATAATCAATTTTTACTTTATCCTTCAAAATATTAATGATTTTATATGCAATAGGATATGCTTCTCCCAAGAGTTTTCTTTTTTCACCCTTTTTATATAATTCTATCCCTTTTAATAATTTTTCTTCTATTTTAGGTCCATATCCTTTTACTTCACGCAATTTACCACTTAATAAAAATTTCTCAAGCTGGCTTATTGTTTTTATTTTAAATTTGTCTCCAAGCAAAAAAGCGGTCTTAGGTCCCATTCCGGGAATTTTAAGAAGCATTTCTAAGTTTTCAGGCAATGATTTTTTTAATTCTTCCAGATATGTTAATTTACCTGAATCAATCAATTCTGCTATTTTTTTTGCAATCCCTTCGCCTATATTTTGAATTTCTGTTAAACCCTTTATTCCTTTTTCTTTGTAAATATCTTTTAATTCATAAGGATATGAAGATAAAAAACGTGATAATTTTTGATATGCGCGTATTTTAAATTTGTTTTCTCCTTTAACTTCCAACAATTCTGCTATTTCATTTAATATTTCAATTATTTGATGATTGGTCATAGTTTTATCCAAATAATAATAAAAATTATTCCTATCATTTATACAAGAAAAGATTATCCCTATGTATCACTTCCTGATAAAAATTAGTTCCCATTATTTTTTCAATTTCTATATTTTTCTTTCCTTTTATATTTTTTAAATCATTATAATTATAATTAACAACCCCCTTTCCTATTTTATTCCCGTTTTTATCAACAACTTCCACTGCATCTCCAAAAGAAAAATTTCCGGTAACATCAACAACCCCAACAGCAAGCAAACTTTTTCCTTTTTTTAAAATTGCATCAATAGCACCATCATCTATTTTTATTATTCCTTTTGTTTTTAATGACATAAAAATCCACTTTTTCTTTCCTTCTATTTTTACATCTTTTTCTTTTATTAATGTACCTTCTTTTTCTCCTGAAACAATTTGCTCTATTACTTTTTCTTTATTGCCATTAGCAATAACAACAGGAATACCTATATAATTTAATTTTCTTGCAATCTCAAGTTTTGTTATCATTCCGCCAGTGCCTAACAGTGTCTTACCATCCGCTTTTATTTTTTTTATAGCATCATCTATGTCTTCTATTTTTTCTAATAATTTGGCATCTTTAAATTTATTTGGATTTTTATCAAAAATACCGTCAACAGAAGTCAAAATAATTACCAAATCAACATTTAAAAGATTTGCAACAATACCTGCAAGTGTATCATTATCTCCAAATTTTATTTCTTCTGTTGCAACTGTATCATTTTCATTTATTACAGGAATTACTTTCCATTCCAGCAATTTATTTAAAGTATTTACTATATTTGTCTTTTTTATTTTATTTTTCACATCATCATGTTCAATTAAAATCTGTCCAATTGTTATGTTATTTTTATTAAATAAAATTTCATATTCTTTCATCAAAGTTATCTGGCCCACTGATGCTATTGCCTGTTTTTCAGCAAGGTCAAAAGGTCTTTTTTTCATACCAAGTTTACCAATGCCAGAACCAATAGCACCTGATGACACTATTACTATTTCCTTGTTTTTATTATGTAAATTTGATAATTGTGTTATAAAAGAATTTAAAAATTCTTTTTTTAATCCTTTTTCATCTGTTAATAAACTTGTTCCTACTTTCACAAGAATGCGCTTATACATTTTTTTCCTTTCTGCTATTCTTCGAAAATAAAATCTTTATTGCCTATGACCACAATATCGCCTGATTTTACTCCATTTGCTTTTAAAAAATCATCTATTTTATTTTTATTTAAAAATTTCCTGAATACACTTAATGTTTCAATGTTATTAAAATCAAGCATAGCAACATATTTTTCAATTTTTTTACTTTTAAGTTGAAAAATATTTTCTTCTATTTTTACTAATTCTAATTTATCTTTTTCTTCAAAACTTTTTTGAATCTCTTCTCTGGGTATTTCCACAGGAATATCCTTTATAATATTATATAATTTATTTAATAATTCTTCCAGTCCTATATTTTCTTTTGCAGAAATAAAAACCGGGGTAATTTTCTTTTTCTTAAATTCAGTTTTTATCTTTTTTATTTCATCTTCTTTTAACAAATCAATTTTGTTTATTACAACAATTTGAGGTTTCTTTAATAACTTTTTATCATACGCTTCTAATTCCTTATTTATCATTTTATAGTTTTCAAAAGCATCACCCTGTGTTGGGTCAACAAGATGTATAAATATTCTCGCCCTTTCAATATGACGCAAAAATTCAAATCCTAGTCCTTTTCCTTTTGATGCACCCTCTATAAGTCCCGGAATATCTGCAACAACCACATCCCTAAAATCAATAAAACGTACTATACCCAGAACAGGAACAAGTGTTGTAAAAGGATAATCAGCAATTTTAGGATGCGTATTTGATATGCGGGAAAGCAGTGTTGATTTTCCGGCATTTGCTTTTCCAATTATGCCAGCATCAGCAATAATTTTAAGTTCAAATATTAATTCTTTTTCTTCGCCTGGTTCTCCTTTTTCATAAAATCTTGGCGCCTGTCTTGTTGATGATTTAAATCTTGCATTTCCACGTCCACCTTTACCGCCCTTTACAAGTAATAATTTTTCTCCATCATTTATTATTTCTCCTAAAACTGAATTATCAGAGGGATCTTTTACAACTGTGCCTAAAGGCACCTTTATATAAACATCTTCACCTTTTTTACCATGTTTATTTGAGCCCATTCCCCTGCCACCATCTTCTGCAACATATATTTTTTTATAATATAAATCAAGTAAGGTATTTATTTTTTTATCACCTATTGCAAAAACACTTCCTCCGTTTCCACCATCTCCACCATCAGGGCCACCTCTGGGAACATATTTTTCCCTGCGAAAAGTTGATGCACCATCTCCACCTTTACCTGATTTAACTTTTATTTTTGTATAATCTACAAACATATAAAACCTCTATATAGAATATACCAAATCTACCGAATTTTCCAAATCTACCAAATTTAATATCTTCAAATTTAAAAAAATCGTTAATCAAAAATCGTTAATTGTAAATTATATAACTATCCGATTTTCCATTTAGACGGGGGTGGAACCCCTCTCTACAACTACATTTTTCTGTCATTCCTGCCCTTGAATGAATCAGGGATAAACTTAAGCAGGAATCTAATTTTTTAAACCGTAAATTGAAAACCGTAAATTGTAAATTTTCTATTCATCAATTTTTATTTCTTTTAAAAACTTTGTTTTTCTGGCTGTATTTTTTATACTATACTTTGAATCAACAGCTACTTCTTTACCCCATCCATAAAGAGTATTATAAATCCCGTCTTTTGTCATATCCATTTCAGCACAATCTGTATTTCCAGGTCCCCATTCCCATGCAAGCCAGCCTGTTTCATTATTATAACACTCTTCAATTATTGTTTGATATGGTATTGAACCCGAACATCCAACTCCTTTGTGGGCAAATTCAGCTACAATTAAAGGCGCATTTACATATTGTGCCGCAGTAAATGCCTGTTTCACCCGCTCAGGGCTTCCATCTGTCCACCACATATGTATAGAAAAAATAACATTGTGCTCAGGGTCTGCTTTTACAATATTTTCAGCACAAACCAGATATGGTGTTAAATCCTGACCGCATTTTAACATATCAATTATAATAGGAACCTTAATACCTGCTTTTCGCATCTTTTTTATAATATCACTATATGTTTTCTCATAATCTTCAAGTGATATATTCCAACCACCTATTTCATTTCCATAATTAATCATTAAATATTTTTCATGTTTTTTAATAATAGAAACCATTTTTTTATCTGTCCAGTATGCAGTTATCTTATTAAATAATTCTTTTTCCCATTTACACGTCGCATCATGCAATTCAATCATTGGTATCATTTTTTCTTTTATGCAATTTTTTATTGCAGTATCCAATCCATCCATTGTTCCATCCTTTATTGTCCAGACAATACGCACAACATTTGCACCTGTTTTTGCTATTTCTGAAAAAGACGGCACTCCATCAGGGTCGGTCCATACAACCATTTTATTTACACCGCATAATATTATTTTTTCTCCATTGGGGTCATAAATATATTTACCTTTTGTGTAAAAACACGAATGTGTAATTTCTTGTGCAAACAAACAGGAAAACAATAACAAAATTACTATGCATATTGTTGCTTCTTTCATAATGTCCCCTCCAGAATATTTTTTCAAACATCCTTTCCGAATATCTTTACCGCACATCCTTTCCGAACATTCTTACCGAACATTTTATTCTATTATACCACAAAACAAAAAAAGCGGCTCTTATTAAAGCCGCTTTTATTTTATATAAAATTAAATTTATGCTGGTATTACTGATACCCTTTTTTCTCCACCATTATTATGAAATTTTACTTTACCGTTTACTTTTGCAAAAATCGTGTGGTCTTTACCAAGTCCGACATTCAAACCTGGTTTGATTTTTGTTCCGCGCTGCCTTACTATTATTGTTCCTGCTGTTATCAAATTGCCATCGTATCTTTTTACTCCGAGTCGCTGTCCTGCAGAATCTCTTCCATTTCTGCTTGAGCCCTGTGCTTTTGTGTGTGCCATATTAATTCACCTTCCTTTAATTACAACTGAATACTTAATATTTTAATTTTTGTATATTTTTGTCTATGTCCTTTTTTTCTCCTGTAGCCCTTTCTTCTTTTCCACTTGAAAACAACAATTTTTTTACCTTTTATTTCTTTATCCAGAATCTCAGCTTTTATTTTTACATTTTCAACTGTTGGTTTTCCAACTTTAATTTCATTTTCTGTAGCAACAAGAAGAATTCTGTCAAAAACAACTTCTTTACCCTCTATATTTAGTTTATCTACATTTAATATAGAGCCCTCTGTTACTTTGTATTGTTTTCCTGAAATTTCTACAATAGCATACATAATTATTACCTTCCTTTTTTTTATATAAAACTGGTGAGCCGGCCGAGATTCGAACTCGGGACACCTGCCTTAAAAGGGCAGTGCTCTACCAGCTGAGCTACCGGCCCAGTTTTAATAATAAAATAATATTTAATCTTTAAGGTTTGATTTAAAAGGCAGATAACCTGATAAAACAAACGCAGGTGTATATTTTACATAATTAAATCTATATGTCAATAAATTTTTACACGATTTTTGTAACACCTACATTCCGATAGGTTTTATTAAATATAAAAAATTTTTTTCTTTACTTTTCTTGTATTAATAAGATAGCCTATGCTCACTCTTTGAAAAAGAAACGAATTTAATAAACCCCCCACCTTTTCTAAAGAGGCACAAAGAAATATTTTCAATTCTTTATGTTTTTTATACTACCTACTGCAATTGAGGGATTTCCGATTTTTCAGTAAAAATAAAAAACATAGCATATTTAAAAGATGTTAAAATATTTTTATAAATATATATTAGTTTGTAAAAATTAATGATTATATTTTACATAATTTTTATTTGACTTTTATTTAAAATAAATTATAATAAAAAAAAGGCCGGAGTGGTGAAACTGGCAGACACAGGGGACTCAAAATCCCCCGCCCTTAAAAGCGTGTCGGTTCAAATCCGACCTCCGGCACCAAAAAAAATAAAAAGGTGGATTATGAAAAAACAATTTAAAGAATCAAGAAAATTTCCAAGATACACAAAAATTATTCAGGTAGAATGTAAGGTTAAGAGTTTCCCGGAAGATTTAATAGATAAAAAAGCAAAAGTAAAAGAAGGTGAAACTTTCAGGGCTACTACAATTAATGTAAGCCAGAGTGGCATACTTATAAATTATGATTATATATTACCTGAGCGAACAGAGCTTGAGCTCACTGTAACAGATGAAGCCATTACTTCAAAAAACAATCCTATGAAATTTGATGTAAAAATTGCATGGACAAAAAGAAACGCTTATAAAATATTTGGCAGATTCTCAGCCGGGCTACATATTATAAAGGGCAACAAAGAAGATATAGACAGATTGGTTGAACACTTTAATTAAAAAAATGTCTTTATCAGAAAAACAAAGATTTATCTTTTTATCAATATCTATTTTAACTCTTTTTTTTATCCTTATATCTATGGTTCCACCATCTGTTTATTCCGGCGACTGTGGAGAAACAATAACAGCTTCATATACCCTTGGAATACAGCATCCACCGGGCTATCCTACTTTTTCACTTATAGCAAAATTATTCACATATATTCCAATCGGTGACATTTCATATAGAATTTACCTTTTCACAATTACTGTATCTATTTTATGTTTTTTACTAATCCATATTTTTTTTAAAAAATTTTTAATTATATTAAATATTCCTGACTTAAATTTTTTATCTTTTTATCCATCATTCATATTTATTACCGGTTTTACAGTATTACAACAATCAATAATTGCCAAAGGTGGAATTTATATTTTAAATCTTTTTTTTCTTATATTATTTTCAATTCTTCTTTTGGATATTTATACGCAGGGTAAAAATAAAAAAAATCTTTTTTTATTTTGTTTATTATTTGGATTATCTCTTGGTAATCATCTTATGCTGCAGCTAGTTTTAACCCCTGCATATATTTACATAATATACAAATCAGGAATATTAAAAAATTTGAAAAAAAATGATTATATTATTTCTCTTTTATTTTTTATTTTAGGTGCTTTTATATATATTTATCTTCCCATAAGGGCAAAAATAGCCATTTTAAATTGGGGCGATCCGTCAACATTTTCTAATTTTTTTGAAGTTATTACCCGTTATCAATATATCAGGTCTGAAATAACACGTTCTTTTTCAAGCACTTTTTTCCAGGCATTAAAATTTTTTGTATCTTCTATTTATGAAAATATTTTTATTGGTTTTATTTTTATTGTTTTTGGTTGTGTTTTTATTTACAAATTAAATAAAAATTTATTCTGGTTTTTAATCTTAATTCCTATTTTATTTCTTTTAATAACATCTTTTTATTTAAATCTTAAAAAAGACCACTTATATATTATGGAAACATATATAACTCCTATTTATTTCTCTTTTTCAATTTTATTTGCTCTTGGTATTCATTACATATTTAGTATATTAAAAATTTATAAATTCATGCTTTATATTTTTTTTGTTATTTTCCTTTTACAAACCTGCATATTTTATAAAATATTAAATATAAATAATTTTTTTATTGCTTATGATTACAATAAAAATATTTTATCCTCTGTTGAAAGAAATGCAATACTTTTTATGTCCGGCGATGGTGTTGTATTCCCTGCGTGGTATCTTAAATATGTAAAAAATTATAGACCAGATGTAACAATTATCGGCACGCCTGTACTTCCTATGAAATGGGTCAGAGATAATGCCATAAGGCAAAATCCGGAAATACGTATGCCTGTTGTAAAACAAAAAATAGGGACAGAATCAACCGGTTATCTGATAAATGCGATTATTAAATTAAATATTGCGAGATTTAATATTTATTTTTCTTACAACAAACCAGAAGAAAATGCAATTGACAGCGACTTAAAAATTATGCCCAAAGGAATGGTTCAAAAAGTTTTACCCAATGAATATGCTTTTGTGAGTGATAAATATATTGTGACAAATGCAAATATGTGGAAATTTTATAATCTGCGTGGAATTTATTACTGGCAGAAAAAATTTTCACCGCAGGATACTATAAATTTATATGCAAAAGATATGTCTGTTGCTGCAAATTCTTCCGGAACTTTTTTTGAAGATAATATGTTATATGATTGGTCGCTATACTATTTTAAACTTGCTCATAAATTATTCCCTTCTGACCACGAATATGTTTATAACATCGGTAATGCTTATTATAACCTTGAAAAATATGATATGGCTTTAATTCAGTATAAAAAATGTATAGAAATGAACCCTAATTATGAAAATGGATGGTATAACTTAGGTGTTACTTATTATACATTAAAAGATTACAAACAGGCAATACATTCATTTGAAATGGTAAAAAAAATAAATCCCCAAAGAACAGATGTTGACCAAAACATCAGGGCATTAAAAATGTTTTATGGAAATAGTAATTAAATTTACGATTTTCAATTTTAAATTTAAGATTTGAAAAAAAATATAAACTGAAAATTGATAAATATTTTCCTCTACCCTTCGGGGCTGTCCATTACCCATAAGTATCAAGAAGCAGGTATACCGCTGATTTTTTCGTAAAAAACGGTTGAGACAAAGTCATGCAAAGAATTTACAGTCAAAAGTAGGCGAGGCTTACGCAACAACCCTTGGATAGGATTAAGAAGGGCGTTAAAATTGGGAGTAAGTAAACTAAACAACACTGCGAACCACCCGTAATTTTCCTCAAAAATCAGGATATACCTGCTTCTTATTATATAGATAAAGATATGGGTAATGGACAGCCTTCGGGGAGAGGATAAAGGTGAGGGGTTGGATATTGGAAAAATCGAGAATGAAAAATAGATTATGGTAGCCATACTTCGTCTGGCAAATGTTTTTAAATTTCAAGATTCCAGATTTTAAGATTTAAAGATCTTAAATTTGGTAGATTTATTAACTACCCTGCTGATTGTCGGTTGTTTTTTGGTATTGGTTAAAACAAAAAACAATAAGCGCTTGACAATTGAAATGAATTTGAAGATCTATCCTGTTCTTCTATCCACCACAAATTCACTTTTTGGAAATTTTTGTGCGTATTGTTTTAATTCCCGAGCAATATCTTCTGCCTGTGCAAAATGTATTAATTTCCTGTTTAAATTTGATACAACACTAACTGAAAGTGTCATAAGTGGTGTTCTTACTTCCTCACCACGCCTTGTATGAGTCACAATATACCCTTTTTCCCTGTCTTCTTTTTCATAATGCTGTTCAATTAGTAAATCAAATGATTTTATTAATTCTGTGCATAATTTTGCGTGTTTATCCGGATTGGTTAGAATAACAAAATTATCACCACCAAGATGACTGACAAAATCATTTTTCTCACCATTTTCTTTTACCACATCATAAATTAAAGTTGAAAGAAATTTTAAAACCGCATCTCCTTTTTCATATCCATATTTCTTATTATAATATTTAAAATCTTTCATATCTATATAACATATTGAAATTTTTTCATTTTCTTCTAATTTTCTTGCAAGTTCCTGCTGAAAAAATAATGCATCAGGCAGGCCTGTAAGTGGATTTATTTTTCCTAACTTTTTTGCAAAATCATAAATTTCCGAATCATATGACATATGAAGGTCAAAAACTTCAGAAGTTGTAATTTTTTCTTTTAGCAAATCATCCTGTAAAAATCTAGAAGAAGTAATAAGGTCATTTATCCTTAAATTGTATTTTTTAAGAATATCTCTTATAGCAATAATTTTTTTTATCATTGTTTTGGTAAATTTACGGTGTCCGGAAGGAAGCCGTAATGGTTTAATAAGCCCCAAACTCTCCCAGTATCTTAAAGTTCTTTCTGATAACCCACTTAATCTGGCTGTTGCTCCAATACCTATCAAAGTTTCTTTCATAGATAGCATCTCCATTATAAGTTTTAAAGAAAATACCTATGTCCCCACTTTTCTATCTCTCCTTTTATTTTTTAATTAGTATATCTTATATATTTTAGTTATAACAAATAATAATTATTTTGTCAAGTAAAAAGATTTTTTCTAAATTAATTAAATTATATTTTTTATATTTAATATTTATATTAAATATCCATTATTTATTTAAAAATATGTGATTTTTCATAAAAAAATTTTAAGTGTTATCTATTAAAATACACGATAAATAAGTAACGCCTCAGTTATAGGAGGTGATAATAAAAATTGAAAATCCCTCTTAATCTCCCTTTAGAAACTGTCCATTACCCACATCTTCTTTTTTAATAAGAAGCAGGTATATCCTGATTTTTGAAGAAAATTACGGGCGATTTGTGGCGTTGTCTATTTTACTTACTCCCAATTTTAACGCCCTTCTTAATGCTATCTAAGGGGTGTTGCGTAAGCCTCGTCTACTTTTAACTGTAAATTCTTTGCCCGACTTTTCCTCAACCGTTTTTTACGAAAAAATCAGCGGTATACCTGCTTCTTGATACTTATGGGTAATGGACAGTTTTTAAAGAGGGGTAGGGGGAGATTTTATTAATGTAAAAAAGTACAACAAAAAAATTTACTTTATATTTTATAAAAAACTACCATAACTGAGGAGATACATAAATAACATTTTATTGCTTGACTTTTAAGTTATAAAAGAATATATTTTATTAAACCATTTTAAGGATTAAAATTATGAAGAAAAAAATTAAAAAAACAAAAAAACAGGTTAATATATTGATAATTATTATTTCTATCATTATTTTTCTTATTATTCTTTTGTTTACCTTTTTTAAATTATCAAAAATACAAATTAAAAATTATATAAATATAAGTAAACAGCCAAACTCTATTGTAACTCAAAAATCTTTTGTAATAACAAATGAATCAGGAAGTATTAAAAAGGAAATACCAATAAATCCTGCATCTGTTGGTGATATAAAATTTGAAAGTCCGGTAAATGTAACTCCAAGACCGACATTTACCCATGTTATTAAAATTATACAAAACGAAGAAGCAGATAAAGATAATAATTTTAATTATTTATTTAAAGCAATAAACTCAAAAGATGAAATCTATAAAATAGAAATTGATGCTGCAAAATTCCTTTATGACAGTGGCAGAGCGGTTTTTATAGATGCAAGAAGCAGGGTTGAATACAATGAATCTCATATAAAGGGATCAATTTCAATACCGACAAACGCAACCCCGGAAGAAATTAATGATTTAAAAAATAAATTAAAAGGTAAAATTCTTGTCACTTATTGTCATGGAATCGGATGCCATTTATCCGACAAAGTTGCCTATAAACTTTTTGATATGGGATACAGAAATATCGCTATATTTTTTGGCGGCTGGAATAAATGGAACGAATATAACTACCCTGTAGAAAAATAACTGCATGTTTTTCAATTCTTACAAAACTGAAATTATTTTATATTTTCCTCTTAAACATCTTTTCCAGTTCATAAAAAGAAATTTTTATAATTGCAGGTCTGCCGTGCGGGCAGGAATAGGGCGATGAAATCTCAAAATATTCTTTTAAAAGTCCTTCTATTTCCTGATTTGAAAGTTCATCACCTGCTTTTAATGCTGCTCTGCAGGCAAGGGTTGATATTATCTTTTTTAACACTTCTTCATTTTCAGCTTTTTCTTTTTCAATTAAAAGAGATATTGCTTCCCGCACAAACAAGGTTGCTGCTTTTGACCTTATTATCACCGGATGTGTTGTTATTTTAAATTCCTTTTCACCAAATTCTTCTATTTCAAAACCTATTTTCTTAAAAACACTTATATTATTCTGTATTATCTTTTTTTCATGTTGATTTACTTCTATTATCTCAGGAATGAGAAGTTCCTGCAACCTAACATTATCATTATTTATTTCTTTTGTTATTTTTTCATAAAGAACTTTTTCATGTGCTGCATGCTGGTCAATTAAAACCAGGTTTTCATCATCTTCGCCTATTATATATGTCTTGTTTAATTGCCCAATTACTTTAATATATAAATATTCTTTTGAATCTGATTTAACTTCAATTTTTTTGTCCTGATGTTTTACTTCGAACGGTTTGGATTTAAACAGAGTTTGGGGGTTGGCATCTGCCTCATTTATAAAATAATCTTTTATTGAATTTTCTATTTCCTTTTTTACATCATAAACAGAATTTATCGCCGGTTGTTGCACACTTAAATCAGAATATAAAAGGCCATCAGCCACCGCCTGTTTTATCATATTGTATATTTTTCCTTCGTCTTTAAATTTAACCTCTGCTTTTGTTGGATGAACATTTACATCAATCAAAGAAGGATTTATATCAATAAAAATAAAAGAGACAGGATATTTGCCTTTCATAAGATGAGTTGAGAATCCATCATAAATAGCATAATTTAATCTTTTGCTGGTCACGTTTCTTTTATTAACAAATAAAAATTGTGCATTTCTATCATTTCTTGAAATCTGAGGTTTGCCTACAAAACCGTATACTTTTATGTTGTCAGATAAATTATTTATTTCAATAAGATTATCAGAAATTTCTTTATTAAAATATAATCTTATGCGTTCTTTTAAATCTGCATCTTTTGGAAAAAATAAAATTTCCTTTTCATCCGTTATTAATTTAAATGAAATTCCTATATTAGCCAGAGCAATTCCAAGAACTGTCTCTATGATATGTAATTCTTCTGTGTAATTTGTTTTTAAAAATTTAAGCCGTACTGGAGTATTAAAAAATAAATCCATTACTTTTATTGCAGTCCCTTTATTTATTGCTACTTTTTCTTTTTTCTTTATTTTACCTGCTTCAAGATATAAAAATGTCCCTAAATTATCATTTTCGGTTTTTGTCATTATTTCAACACGGGATACAGAAGAAATAGCAGCAAGTGCTTCCCCGCGAAAGCCCATTGTTTCTACATAATTCAAATCATCAATACTTGTAATTTTACTTGTGGCATGACGTAAAAAAGCATTTTCACAGTCAACTTCATCCATACCGCAGCCATCATCTTTTATTTCTATTAATTTTTTTCCAGCGGCAATAATATTTATAGTTATATGCTGTGCATTTGCATCTATTGAATTTTCTACAAGTTCTTTTACACAGGATGCAGGTCTTGTTACAACTTCACCTGCTGCAATTTGATTTATTACATTATCTGCTAAAACCTTAATCACACCCAATTTTTTCTCCTTATTTTCTGTTTATTT
>Ga0207433_10008775_pt1 | contig 16323 bp, 13 predicted proteins | sample YelNatPaOPGAMG01_FD_187559 | JGI IMG/M metagenome (GOLD analysis project Ga0207433, IMG submission 187559) | Hot spring thermophilic microbial communities from Obsidian Pool, Yellowstone National Park, USA - OP-RAMG-01 (SPAdes) (version 3) | ecosystem: Environmental > Aquatic > Thermal springs... | reverse complement strand
GCCGGGTGCTGCGCACCGGCACCCGCGCGCGCAAAAGCAGCGCCGGCTACGACCTGACGCGGCTGTTCGTCGGCAGCGAAGGCACGCTCGGGATCATCACCGAAGTCACGCTACGGCTATACCCGCAACCCGAAGCCGTGGCCGCGGCGATCTGCTCGTTTCCCGACGTGGCCAGCGCGGTCGATTGCACCATCGCCACCATCCAGTCGGGCGTGCCCATTGCCCGCTGCGAACTGATGGACGCCAACGCCGTGCGCGCGGTCAACGCGCACGATCACCTGGGCCTGCCGCAAAGCCCGCTGCTGTTGATGGAGTTCCACGGCTCGCCGGCTGGCGTGCGCGAACAGGCGCAGACCGTGCAGGCCATAGCGCAGGACTTTCGCGGCTCGGACTTCGCCTGGGCCGACACCCCGGAAGAGCGCAGCAGGCTGTGGGCCGCGCGCCACCACGCCTACCTTTCCGCGCTGCAGACCCGGCCCGGCTGCCGCTGCGTGACCACCGACACCTGCGTGCCGATTTCCAAACTGACGCAGAGCATCAACGCCACCGTCGAGGAGGCGCAGGCGGCCGGGCTGCCGTATTTCATCGTCGGCCACGTCGGCGACGGCAACTACCACATCGGCTACCTCATCGACCCGGCCCAACCCGAGGAACGCGAGTTGGCCGAGCGGCTCAACGCCCAGCTCGTGCGCCGCGCGCTGGCGCTGGGCGGCACGTGCAGCGGCGAACACGGCATCGGCCTGCACAAGCAGGACTTTCTGCGCGAGGAGGCCGGCGACGACGCGATCGAACTGATGCGCACCCTCAAGCACGCGCTCGACCCCAAGGGCCTGTTCAACCCCGGGAAAATTTTTGTCTGACGGCGGTTGCCGGCCGCCGGCGCGTAGCCAACATCAGGCGGCGGACGGCGGCTCCACGGCCAAGAACAACTCGGCCAGCGCAACGCTCAGTTGCAGGCTGTCGAGTTCCCGAGCGAAAGCGCCAGAGCCAAAGCGCCGGTGAAGTCGAGCAGTTCGAACAAACCCCGTTCATTGCGGCGAAACACTTCGACGCTGCGGCGATCGGGGTCGATCAGCACGTACTCACGAACGAAACGATTTGCCGACAGAAGCACAGTGCATTCCCGCCGCGCTGCCGATACGGCACGACACCACTTTTTGGGCAACACAGCTTTGCTGCCGGCAGCGGCAAAAGCCGGGTTAGTCCTGCCCCGCTGCAGCGCAGCAAAGGCGATAATTCGTCAACAAATACAACAGATTTCCCCTGGACGGACTCGCCATGAACGCCCCTTTGAACCCCGACCTGGCTGCGCGCGCCGCGCGGCAGGCCGAAGTCGTCGCCGCGCTGGCGGCCGAATTGCCCGCCGAGGTGCTGCTGCATCAGCCCGAGGAGGTCACGCCCTACGAATGCGACGGCTTGAGCGCCTATCGGCGCAAACCGCTGGTGGTGGTGCTGCCGGAAACCGAGGCGCAGGTGGCGGCCACGCTGCGGGTGTGCCACCGGCTGCACGTGCCTGTGGTGGCGCGCGGCGCGGGCACCGGGCTGTCGGGCGGCGCGCTGCCGCATGAAGACGGCGTGCTGCTGGCGCTGGCGCGGTTCAACCGCATCAAGCGCATCGACCCGGTGGCGCGCACCGCCACCGTCGAGTGCGGCGTGCGCAATCTGGCGATTTCCGAAGCCGCCGCGCCCTACGGTCTGTTCTACGCCCCCGACCCGAGCAGCCAGATCGCCTGCACCATCGGCGGCAACATCGCCGAGAACTCCGGCGGCGTGCACTGCCTGAAATACGGCCTGACGGTGCACAACGTGCTGCAGGTGCGCGGCTACACCGTCGAGGGCGAGGCGGTGACCATCGGCAGCCTGGCGCCGGACTGCCCCGGGCCCGATCTGCTGGCCGTGGTGATCGGCAGCGAAGGCATGTTGATGGTGGCGACCGAAGTCACGGTCAAGCTGCTGCCCAAGCCGGTGTTGGCGCGCTGCATCATGGCCAGCTTCGACGACGTGCGCAAAGCCGGCGACGCGGTGGCGCAAATCATCGCCGCGGGCATCATCCCCGCCGGGCTGGAAATGATGGACCAGCCGATGACGGCGGCCGCAGAAGCCTTCGTCCATGCCGGCTACGACCTCGACGCCAAGGCGATTCTGCTGTGCGAGTCCGACGGCACGCCCGAAGAAGTCGAGGAAGAAATCGGCCGCATGACCGCGGTGCTCACGCAGTGCGGCGCCACGGCGCTCAAGTGCAGCGACAGCGAAGCCGAGCGCTTGCGCTTTTGGAGTGGGCGCAAAAACGCCTTTCCCGCCAGCGGCCGCATCTCCCCCGATTACTACTGCATGGACGGCACGATTCCGCGCAAGCGCGTGGCCGACATGCTCGCCGCCATCGAGGCGATGCAGAGCAAATACGGGCTGCGCTGCGTCAACGTGTTTCACGCCGGCGACGGCAACCTGCACCCGCTGATCCTGTTCGACGCCAACCAGCCTGGCGAGCTGCGCCGCGCCGAGGAGTTCGGCGCCGAAATCCTCGAAACCAGCGTCGCCATGGGCGGCACGATCACCGGCGAGCACGGCGTGGGGTTCGAAAAAATCAACTCCATGTGCGTGCAGTTCAGTGCCGAGGAGCGCGAGCAGTTCTTCGCCCTGCGCCGCGCGTTCGACCCGAGCGAGACGCTCAACCCCGGCAAGCAGATCCCCACCCACGCGCGCTGCGCCGAATACGGCAAGATGCACGTGCGCGGCGGGCTGCTGCCGTTTCCCAACATTCCGCGGTTCTGACCTGCTTTCCCGCACCGCGCGGCGCCAGCCGGGCCTTGTCTGCCCGTGCATTCCTGGCCGCGCCGTGCGTGCAGTGAAACGACGATGCAAGCAGACGATCTCATCCCCCTTTGGCAAGACCTGGTACGCGACGCCGCGGCACGCGGCGAGCACATCCGCATCCACGGCGGCAACAGCAAAGCGCCGTGGATGCCGGCGGTGCAGCACAGCGGCGCCGAAACCGCCGAGCACACCCTGGACACCACGCAACTGGCCGGCATCACGCATTACGAGCCGACCGAGCTGGTGATCACCGCGCGCGCGGGCACGCCGCTGGCCGAAATCGAAGCCGCGCTGGCCGCGCATCAGCAATTCCTGCCGTTCGAGCCGCCGCACTTCGCCCGCTCCGGCGCGAGCACGGCCACCGTCGGCGGCATGGTCGCCTGCGGTCTGAGCGGCCCGGCGCGCATGAGCGTCGGGGCGGTGCGCGACTACGTGCTCGGCGCCAGCCTGCTCAACGGCCGCGGCGAAGTGCTGCATTTCGGCGGCGAGGTGATGAAAAACGTCGCCGGGTTCGATGTTTCTCGGCTGCTGTGCGGCTCGCTGGGGTCGCTCGGCGTGATTCTGTCCGTCTCGCTCAAAGTGCAACCGCTGCCGGCGGCGCAGGCCACGCTGCGCTTTGCCATGACGCAGGACGAAGCCATCACCCGCTGCAATACCTGGGCGGCACAGCCGCTGCCGATCAACGCCAGCGCCTGGCTGCCCGACCGCAACACCGGCAAAGGCGTGCTCACCTTGCGGCTGCGTGGCGCGCAGGCCGCAGTGCAGGCGGCGTGCGCGCGGCTGGGCGGCCAGCGCCTGGACGACGCCGAAGCCGCGGTGTTCTGGCAAGCGCTGCGCGAGCAGACCCTGCCGTGGTTCGCCTCCACCTGGCCGGGCGACTCGCAGGCGGCGTTGTGGCGGCTGTCGCTGCCGGGCACGGCGCCGACTCTGGATTTGTCGGGCACGCAACTGGTCGAGTGGTACGGCGCGCAGCGCTGGCTGATCAGCGCCGCGCCCGCGCCGATCATCCAGGAGGCAGCGCGGCAGGCCGGCGGCCACGCCACGCGGTTTCGCGGCGGCGACAGCGCGGCCGAGGTGTTCTGCACCCTGCCCGCGCCGCTGGACCGCATTGCCCGCAACGTCAAAGCCGCGTTCGACCCACACGGCGTATTCCCCACTTTGTTTTGACCGCCCGCGATGCAAACCCATCTCAGCCCCGAATTCGCCGCCACGGCCGACGGCCAGACCGCCGAGGCCATTTTGCGCAACTGCGTGCACTGCGGCTTTTGCACCGCCACCTGCCCGACCTACCAACTGCTCGGCGACGAGCTCGACGGCCCGCGCGGGCGCATCTACCAGATCAAGCAGGTGCTCGAAGGCGCGCCGGCCACGCGCTCGATCCAACTGCACCTGGACCGCTGCCTGACCTGCCGCAACTGCGAAACCACCTGCCCGTCGGGGGTCGAATACGGCAAGCTGGTGGACATCGGCCGCGCCGTGGTCGACGCCAAAGTGCCGCGGCCCACAGGGGAAAAGCTCGCGCGCTGGGCGCTGCGCGAAGGTCTGACCTCCCGGTTGTTCGCCCCGGCGATCGGTCTGGGTCAGGCGCTGCGCCCGCTGGTGCCGGCCACGCTGCGCGACAAGCTGCCGCCGCGGCAACGCGCCGGGCAGCGGCCGCAGCGCACGCACGCGCGCAAGGTGCTGCTGCTCGCCGGCTGCGTGCAACCCGCGCTGATGCCCAATATCGGCGCAGCCACCGCCCGCGTGCTCGACGCCGTGGGCGTGCAGCCGCTGCTGGCCGAGGGGGCAGGTTGCTGCGGCGCGATCCGCCAGCATTTGTCCGACCACGCCGGCGCACTGGCCGACATGAAGCGCAACATCGACGCCTGGTGGCCGCTGGTGGACGGCGGCACGGTCGAGGCCATCGTCATGGACGCCTCGGGCTGCGGTGCGATGGTCAAGGACTACGCGCATCACCTCCGCCACGACCCGGATTACGCCACCCGCGCGCAGCGTATCAGCGCGCTGTGCAAAGACATCAGCGAATACCTGCCGCAGTTCACCACCACGCTCAAAGCGCTGCTCAAGACCAGGCCGGCAGACCATCTGGCTTACCACCCGCCGTGCACGCTGCAGCACGCGCAGCAGGTGCGCGGCGCCGCCGAAACCCTGCTGCGCGACCTCGGCTTCGAGGTCAAACTACCGCTGGAGAGCCATTTGTGCTGCGGCTCGGCCGGCACCTACTCGGTACTGCAGCCCGAGCTGTCGGGCGAACTGCGCAACCGCAAACTGCAGCGTCTGGCCGAAACCGCACCGCAGCGCATCGTCAGCAGCAATATCGGCTGCATCCAGCACCTGCAAGTCGGCACGACCATTCTGGTACAGCACTGGATCGAACTGCTCGACGAAGCGTTGCACGGCCAGCCGTAGCCGTCTGCCCGCCGCAGACGCCGCTACAGCAGCGCTGCGCCGACGATCAGCGCGCCGCCCAGCAGCAGCCGCGCGGTCAGCGGCTCGCCACCGATGAGCACGCTGCTGACCCCGGCGATGACGATTTCGGTGGTCATGATCACCGCCGTCAGGTGCGAGGGCAGCGCCCCGGCGCCGAACTGCAGCCCGAAATTGGCGGCGAGAAACGCCAGCGCCAGCAGCGCGACCAGCGGCGCCCAGTGCGCCACCGCTGCCGCCGCCGGCCACCCCGCCGCACCCATGCCGACCAACGCCGCGCCCAGCGCCGCCGGCACGACGGCGCCGCCCGCGAACATCGCCAGCCCGCGCGCCGCGGCCGGTGCGGCGGCGAATTTGCGCAGCAGCACGTTGTTGAGCGCAAAAAACATCCCGCCGGTCAGCCCCAGCCAGTCGGGCAGGCTGCGCGGCAGCGGCAGCCCGCCCTCGGCCGGCCACAGCACGATGGCCGCACCGATCAGCGCCAGCGCCAGCCGCGCGGCACCGCCGGCGTGCAGCCGCTCGCCCAGCAGCGCCCAGGCCAGCAACGCCGCCCACACCGGCATCAGATAGAACAGCAGCACCACCCGCACCACGTCGCCGCTGGTCACCCCCCAGTTGAACGCCGCGTTGGTCGCGCCCGCAGTCACGGCGATGCTCCACAGCGCCGGCTGCGCCAGCAGTTGCCGCAGCGCCCGCGGCTGCGCGGCGGCGATCAGCGTGCCGCCGATCACATACATCGCCGCGGTGGCCCACAGCGGCGGCAGCCCCAGCCCTTGCAGATGGCGAAACGGCCACCACGACAGCCCCCACACCGTGGCGTTGAGCAGCAGCCCGGCCACCGCCGCCGCACGCAGCGCCGGCCGCATGTCAGCGCCCGCGCAGTTCGGCCAGGCCCGCAGCCAGCGTGGCCGCCGACAGCTCGCCGATGTGCAGCCGCGCCACCTGGCCGTCGGCGCGCACGAACAGCGTGGTCGGGAAACCGGGCGAGTCGTACGCGCGCATCAGCGCCTGCTGCGGGTCGAGCAGCACCAGCGGCGGCGCCAGCTGCTGCGCGCGCAGGAAATCGGCCACCCGCTGCGCCGGCTCGCCTTCGGCGACCAGCACGATGCGCGCCCCGCGCGCGCCCAGCGCCGCCTCGCGTTGCGCGGCCTGCACCAGCATCGGCAGCTCGCGGCGGCACGGCGGGCACCAGGTGGCCCAGAGATTGACCACCAGCGGCTGGCCGCGCAGGCTGGCCAGCGCCAGCGGCGGGCCGGCCAGCGTCGGCAGGGTGAGCGCGGGCAACGGCGGGCGCGGCGGCTGCGTCGCCTGCAGCAGCGCGCTTGCCGCCAGCACCACGGCGCCGCCTGCCGCCGCGCTCAACGGCAGGCTCTGCCGCAACGCCGGCCGGCGCCATGCCCAAAACGCCACACCGGCAGCCGCGGCGGCCCACCCGGCCAGCGGGTCGAAGCCGCGGTCGCGGATGTCGAGCATCGCCAGCACGCCGGGGTAGGCGCTGGCATGGCGCAGCACGAACACCGCGCGCGCGGCCAGCAGCGCCAGCGCCAGCAGCGGCAGCAGCGCCGGTTCGGCGTTGCCGCGGCCGGATTTTTGCGCCCAGGCGGCCACCCACACGGCCACGGCGTAGCCGAGCACCAGCAAAAGCGGCGCCCAAGGCAACACCAGCGGCCCCAATCGCAGCGCGTCCATGTCAGCGGGCGGCGGCTCAATGCGACGCGCCGTCGTGGCGCGGCTCGCCGATGAGCTGCGTCCAGTCGCGTTCGCGCTGGTTGCGCCGGTGCCAGAGGATCACCAGCCCCATTGCCGCGGTGACGAACGCGCCGAACAGCGCGATCACCCACGGCACGGACAAGTTCAGCCGGATGAGCAGGGCGTAGAACGACAGCATGAGGAGCACGCTGACGTTTTCGTTGAAGTTCTGCACCGCGATCGAGTGCCCGGCCGACAGCAGCACATAGCCGCGGTGCTGCAGCAGCGCGTTCATCGGCACGACGAAATACCCGGCGAGCGCGCCGATGAACACCATGAAGCCGTAGGCGACGAGCATGTACAGCGGCAGTTGCAGCAACCCCAGGTGCAACTGCAGCGCCGGCAGCAAATCGCGGTTGAAAAACGCCAGCGCCACGGTCGTCAGCCCCATGCCCATGCCCAGCGGCAGCACACTCAGGCTTTTTTTCAGCGGCACGCGCACCGCGGCGCTGACCGCGCCGACGGCCACGCCCACGGCCACCGCCGCCTGCATCACCGACGCCATGGTCAGGTCCAGCCCGAGCGCGTGCTCGGCCCATTTGAGCACGATGAACTGCAGCGTCGCGCCGGCGCCCCAGAACAGGGTGGTGACCGCCAGCGAAATCTGCCCGAGCTTGTCGGTCCACAACACCTTGCTGCAGTGCGCGAAATCCAGCAGCAGCGCCAGCGGTCGGGATTTTTGCCGCTCATACCGCGCGCCGGTGTCGGGAATGCGCAGATTGCACAGCGCCGCCAGCACGTACACCAGGGTGATGACCAGGATCGCCGCCTCCGGCGTGGTGCGGATGCCCGCAGCCACCAGCGCGGGCAGGCCCAGCAGCAGCTCCGACGCCGCCTGGCTGACCAGAAAACCACCGAGCACGGTGCCGAGGATGATCGAGCTCACCGTGGTCCCCTCGATCCAGCCGTTGGCCGCCACCAGTTGCTGCGGCGGTAGCAGTTCGGTGAGGATGCCATACTTAGCCGGCGAATACGCCGCCGCGCCCAGTCCGACCACGCCGTAGGCCAGCAGCGGATGCACCGAGAACAACATCAGCACCAATCCTGCGACCTTGACCAGATTGGTGATGAACATCACCTTCCACTTCAAAATGGCGTCGGCGAACGCGCCGACGAACGGCGCCAGCACGACGTAGGAAATGGTGAAAAAGAACTTGAGCAGCGGCGTCATCCACGCCGGCGACTGCATCTGCACCAGCAGGGCGATGGCGGCGATGAGCAGGGCGTTGTCGGCCAGCGATGAAAAAAACTGCGCCGCCATGATCCAGTAAAAACCTTTTTTCATCGGCTGGCTGCCCGCGGTGCGGGGCCCTGTGGCTGGTCGGGGGGCGGGAAACGGTGCATCGATTCGTTGGCAAGGGGCTGGCGGCAGTGCAATGCACCGCGGGCGCCGGCGGCGAGCGCGCGGCACGCTGGCGCGGTTTATAGCACAGGGCTTTTGCGACAATGGCCGCACTGCAGCCGCATCGCCGCCAGCAACACCGTCTCACTGCCGCCCATGCCCCGCCCGATTTCCGCCGTCATCCACACCGCCGCGCTGGCGCACAACCTCGCTCGCGTGCGCCAGGCCGCCCCTGCCAGCAAGGTCTGGGCGGTGGTCAAGGCCAACGCCTACGGCCACGGCATCGCCCGCGCCTACGGCGCGCTGCGCGGCGCCGACGGCTTTGCCCTGCTCGACCTGGCCGAAGCGGAAAAGCTGCGGGCGTTGGGCTGGGTCGGGCCGATCCTGCTGCTCGAAGGCTGTTTCGCCGCCGAGGATCTGGCGCTGTGCGAGCGGCTGAACCTATGGCATGTGGTGCACTGCCGCGAGCAGATCGACTGGCTGGCGGTGCACCGTGGCAGCCGCGCGCACCGTGTGTTCCTCAAAATGAACACCGGCATGAACCGCGTGGGCTTCTCGCCCGCAGCCTACCCCGCGGCATGGCAGCGGCTGAGCGCGTTGCCGCAGGTGGGCGAAATCACCCATATGACGCACTTCGCCCGTGCCGACGAAGCCGGCGGCATCGACGAGGCGATGCAGCGCTTTTCCCGTGGCGTGGGCGCGCTGCCGGGCGAGCGCAGCCTGGCCAATTCCGCCGCGGTGCTGCGCCACGGCGGCGACCGCCGCGTCGCCGCCGACTGGGTGCGCCCGGGCATCGCGCTGTACGGCAGCTCGCCTACCGCGCTCGCCCCCGACGCCGCGCACTGGGCGCTGCAGCCGGCGATGAGCCTGCGCAGCGAACTCATCGACGTGCAGCACATCGCCGCCGGCGAACGCGTGGGCTACGGCGGGCTGTTCACCGCGCCGCACGCCATGCGCATCGGCGTGGTCGCCTGCGGCTATGCCGACGGCTATCCGCGCGTGGCGCCCACCGGCACCCCGGTGGTGGTCGACGGCGTGCGCACCCGCCTGGTCGGCAGGGTGTCGATGGACATGCTCTGCGTCGACCTGGAGCCGGTGTTCGCCGCCGGCGGCCAGCCTGGGGTGGGCAGCACGGTGCTGCTGTGGGGGCAGGACGCGCAGGCCGAACTGCCGATCGACCAGGTCGCCGCCGCCGCCGGCACGCTGGGCTACGAGCTGATGTGCGCGCTGGCGCCGCGCGTGCCGGTGCGCGTGGAGTGAGCGCCTTGGCCAAACCGCAGACCGTCTACATCTGCTCTGCCTGCGGCGGCCGCTCGGCCAAGTGGCAGGGCCAGTGCCCGCACTGCCAGGCGTGGAACACGCTGGTCGAAACCGTCGAGCGCGGCAGCGACGGTGCGAGCCGCGGCGCCCGCCACGGCGCGGCAGCGGCGCAATTCGGCACCCGCGCCGGCCTGGCCGCCGCCAGCGGGCCCGTGCTGCTGACCGCGGTGCAGGCCGAGCGTCACCGCCACCAGCCCAGCGGCATCGGCGAGCTCGACCGTGTGCTCGGCGGCGGCCTGGTTCCGGGCGGCGTGCTGCTGCTCGGCGGCGATCCGGGCATCGGCAAGTCCACCCTGCTGCTGCAGGTGCTCGCCGGCCTTGCCCCGGACATGCCCGTGCTGTACATCAGCGGCGAGGAATCCGCCGCGCAGGTGGCGCTGCGGGCGCAACGCCTGGGCCTCAAGGAGGCTGCGGTGCGGCTGATGGCCGAAACCCGACTCGAAGCCATGCTCGACACGCTGGCCGTGGAACGACCCAGCATCGCCGTGGTCGACTCCATCCAGACCGTCTACACCGAGGCGCTGTCGGCCGCCCCCGGCTCGGTGTCGCAGGTGCGCGAATGCGCGGCGCAGCTCACCCGCGCGGCCAAGGCCGGCGGCATCACCCTGGTGCTGGTCGGCCACGTCACCAAGGAGGGCGCGCTGGCCGGGCCGCGGGTGCTCGAACACATGGTCGATACCGTGCTGTATTTCGAGGGCGACACGCAGTCGCGCTTCCGCCTGATCCGGGCGATCAAAAACCGCTTCGGTGCGGTCAACGAGCTGGGCGTGTTCGCCATGACCGAGCACGGACTCAAAGGCGTGTCCAACCCGTCGGCGATTTTTCTCTCCACCCACGCCGAGCCCGTGCCTGGCGCCTGCGTGCTCGCCACGCTCGAAGGCACGCGGCCGCTGCTGGTGGAGGTGCAGGCGCTGGTCGACGCCGCCGCCGCGCCCAGCCCACGCCGGCTGTCCGTCGGCCTGGACGCGGCGCGGCTGGCGATGCTGCTGGCCGTGCTGCACCGCCACGCCGGGGTGGCCAGCGGCGACCAGGACGTGTTCGTCAACGCCGTGGGCGGCGTGCGCATCACCGAGCCCGCCGCCGATCTGGCCGTGCTGCTGGCCATCCAAAGCTCGCTGCGCAACCGCGCGCTGCCGCGCGGCCTGCTGGCCTTTGGCGAGGTGGGCTTGGCCGGCGAAATCCGCCCCGCGCCGCGCGGCCAGGAGCGGCTGCACGAAGCGGCCAAACTCGGCTTCAGCCAGGCGATCATCCCCGCGGCCAACGCGCCCAAGGGCACGACGCGGCAATTCGAGGGGCTGGAGCTGTACCCGGTGTCGCGCATCGACGAAGCGCTGGAAGTGGTGCGCAGCCTGGGCTGACGGCGGCCGCCGGCCTGGCACCGCGCGCGGCGTCAGCGCCGTTCCCACCGCCCGCCTTCGGCGCGCCAGCCGTTGCCCTGCGGCACCCAGCGGTGCGGCACCCAGTGATAGCCTGGGCGCGGCGCCTCCCAACGGCCGCGGTGCCAGACCCAGCGGCCGCCGATCCAGCCCCAGTAGCCGCTGATCCAGATCGCCCCGGGGAACGGCGCCACACCGACGACCTCGTATTGCGGGGGCGGTGGCGCGACCGGGGCGACGTCGTACACCGGCGCCGCCGGTGCGTAGACCGCGCCGTAAGGCGGCGGCGCGGGCGCCACCACGCACCCGGCGAGCGCGCCCAACCCCGCGGCGGGCAAAGCCAAAATCACCACCCGCCGCGGCCAGGCGGCGCGGCGTACGGACTGAGCGGATGCAGACATGACGAGTTCTTTCGTAGCGACGTGGGACATGCCGTTTCAACGCCGCAACCCGGCCGATCCGCGACAGCCGCCGCGGCTTTTTGTTCGCCGACGGCTCATGCGAACGCTGGCGCGCTGCCGGTCTGCTCCACGCCGGCAGCGTCCTGGCGGAACTGTTCGGCGTCGCGCCGCTCCAGATGCGCCGGCCCTTCGCCCCCGGCGTCGGCGACGACGGCGAAAATCTGCTGGTGGAACGCCGCCACGCCGACGCGGTGCGCCACGCTGACCAATGTGGTGTCGGGCAGACGCTGCCGCAGCAGCGCGTACATCGCGCGCTCGGTCGGGGCGTCCAGCGCGCTGGTCGCCTCGTCCATGAACAGCCACTGCGGGGCGATGAGCAGCGCGCGCGCCACGGCCAGGCGCTGCTGTTCGCCCGGGGACAGCCGCTGCATCCAGGTATCGACCTGGTCGAGCGCCGCCTCCAGGTAGGGCACGCGCGCCAGTTGCAGCGCTTGGGCGATCTGCGCCGAAGCGAATTGGTCGGGCGACTGCGGGTAGGTCAGCGCCTGTCTGAGCGTGCCCAGCGGCAGATACGGCTTTTGCGGCAGGAACAGCGTGCTGCCGGCCGGGCCGTGCGCGTGCTCGGCGTGCAGCGCGTACGGCCAGATGCCCGCCAGCCAGCGCACCAGCGTGCTCTTGCCGCTGCCCGACGGCCCGGTGAACAGGGTGTGCTGGCCGCGGCCGATGTGCTCGCCGGCGCATTGCAGCAGCGGCCTGCCGTCGGGGGCAAGCAACAGCAGATCACCCAGCGCCACCGACTCGCGCGCGCTGCGCAGCGGCACCACCGCCGCCGCGCCGCCGGGCGGCAGCCCCAGCGGCGACGCCGGCGGCGGCGCGTTTTGCGCATTGCGCATCGCCTCGACGAAGGTCTGCAGCCGCTCGACCGTGGCGCGCCAGTCGGCGATGCTGGTGTACGCGCCGATGAACCACGACAGCGCACCCTGCACCTGGCCGAACGCCTGCGCCGTCTGCGTCAGCCCGCCAAGCTGGATCTGCCCGGCGAAATACCGCGGCGCGGCCACCAGGATGGGGAAGATGATCGCCAACTGGCCGTAGAACGCGGTGTACCAGGTGAACAGCTTTTGCCGCCGCATGATGCCCCACCAGTTGCTCCAGACGTTGGCGAAGCGATCGCGGTGGCCGTCGAGCTCGCGCTGCTCACCGTTGTACAGCGCGATGCCTTCGTCGTGCTCGCGGGTGCGCGCCAGACCGAAGCGAAAGTCGGCCTCGTAGCGCTGCTGGTTGAAATTCAGCCGGATCAGCGGTTTGCCCACCCAGTGCGCGATCACGCTGCCGACCCCGGCGTACAAAATCGCCACCCACACCATATAGCCGGGGATGGTCACGCCAAACAAGGTGATGGCGCCAGACAGCATCCACAACATCAGCAGGAAGGAAAACAGCGTCACCAGCGACGAGACGAAACCGAAAAACAGGTTCAGGCTGCCGTTGATGAAGCCGCCGATGTCGTCGGCAATGCGCTGGTCGGGGTTGTCGGTGTTGCCCTGGCGCAACGACATGCGGTAATGCGTGCCGCCGGACAACCAATCTTTGAGAAACACCTCGGTCATCCACCGCCGCCAACTGATTTGCAGCATTTGCAAAAAATATTGCGAATACACCGCCAGCGCGATGTAAAGGAAGGCATAACCAGTGAACACCAGCAGCAGGTGTTTGAACGCGGCAAAGTTTTTCGCCTGCAGCGCGTTGAAGAACTCGCCGTTCCATTGCGTGAGCTTGACGTTGACCCACACCAGCGCGAGATTCATCGTCAGCACCAGCAGCAGCAGGCCCCAGCCTTTTTTTTTCTCCTCCGACACCAGGTACGGTTTGGCCAGGGCGTAAAAATGACGGAATGCGAAACGGTACGACGGCGCAGAGGCTTGCGGCTGCATGGCGCGGAACACTCCTGAAAACTCGGGCGGCTGCGGCATTGTGCCTGCACGCGCGCAGTCGTCATGCCGGTGCGGGCTTGCCGTTGTGCGCAGCCTACGCCGCCCGGCTGAGCCACGGCTTAAACCCGGGTCGTGTTCGTCCTACGGGCCGAGGCTGCCGCGGCACGCACCGTATGATGCAGATTTCCGAACGAGCGTGCTTTTTGCCATGACCGACCCGACCCCGCCCGCCGCGCTGCAAACCGCCTTCGACGCCGCATTGGCGCGTTCGCGCACCCTGGCCTCGCGCCCGGACAATGCCACCTTGCTGCAGCTGTACGCGCTGTACAAACAAGCCACCGCCGGCGACGTGCAGGGCGAGCGGCCGGGCATGGCCGACTTCGTCGCCCGCGCCAAATGGGACGCCTGGGCTGCGCTGCGTGGCCAGACCCGCGCGCAAGCGATGCAGCTCTACGTCGATCGCATCGCCGCCTTGATCGGGCAAGACACGCAGCCGAACCCGCGGTGACATTTCGTTGCCTTCGTGTGGTTTGTTGTTCTTGACGCATATCAAAGTTTTCCAGATCTGCGGCAGCAAGAATGGGAACACACCAAACCCATTTTGCCAATGTGCGCCAATTTGTCGCATGCGGCACGACGGGAACAACACGGAGGCTGTCATGCACCTGTCGACACGTTCACAACTCCTTGAAAATCGCTCGTTTTGGCGCGCCGCGCTGCGTGTGTTGCGCCAGACGCTAGCCACGGCAGCCGGTCTGATCGCCTGCTTGTGGTGGGCTTCGCCAGCGCAGGCCGTGCCCGCCTTCGCCCGGCAGACCGGGCAGGACTGCATCGCCTGCCACGTCGGCGGCTTCGGCCCGCAGCTCACCCCCTTTGGCCGCGCCTTCAAACTCGACGGCTACACCCTGAGCGACGGCAAGAAGCACATCCCGCTGTCGGCGATGTTGGTAGCCTCCTACACCCATACGGCACAAGGCTACGGCGCGAACAACTACATGGGCCCGCCGCCTGCGGGCTTCAGCGCCAACGACAACTTCACTGCGCTGCAGCAGGCCTCGGTGTTTCTCGCCGGGCGCATCACCGACCACCTCGGCATGCTCGGCCAGGCCACCTACTCCGATCCGGGTTCACAAAACCTCGCCTGGGACAACACCGAACTGCGCTACGCCCATCCCTATGCCGTCGGCGCCACGCAGGGCCTGTTCGGCATGAGCCTGAACAACAACCCCACGCTGTCGGACGTGTGGAATACCACTCCCGCGTGGCAATACAGCTACATGGCACCGCCGTTCGGCAACAGCGGCCCGCCGGTCACGCCGCTGATCTACAACCTCGGCCAAAGCGTGGTCGGCGCCACGGCCTACACCCTGATCGACAACAGCTGGTACGCCGAAGTCGGCGCCTACCACAACCTGTCCACCTACTGGGCCAACGCGCTGCATGCGGGCAACGCCTCGCTGCAGGGCGAAGCGCCGTACTGGCGGCTGTGGTACTCCAAGACCGTCGGCCCGCACGTGTTCGAGGCCGGGCTGCTCGGTTTTGACGCGCGGCTGAACAATGGACTGCCGGGGCTGCCCACCGACCACTATCACGACATCGGCATCGACGCCACCTACCAGTTTCTCAATGGCGGGCCCAACATCTTCACCGCCAACGCCATTTACATGCACGAGCGGCAGGATCTGAACCAGTCTTTCCTCGTGGGCAACGCGAGCAACGCCAGCAACACCCTGAACACCGCCAACATCAACGTGTCGTACTGGCTGAACAACACCTACGGCGCGACCATCGGCCTGTTCAGCACCACGGGCTCGACCGACGCGGCACTCTACGGCAACGGCTACAGCTCGCGCACCGGCAGCCCGAACACCAATGGCGCCACTTTCGAAATCGATTGGAACCCGTTTGGCAAGAGCTGGGTCAATCCCGAGAAAAACCTGCGGATCGGCTTGCAATACACCCTGTTCAACAAGTACCTTGGCGCCAAGCACAATTTCGACGGTGCCGGCACCAACGCCCGCGATCTCAACACCTTGTACCTCTATTTGTGGACCGCGATCTGACCCGGCACGGCGCGTTTTTTCAGGAGATTTCAGGAGATGAGTCATGCCCGAACCGGCCAACACCATTTACTTCGCCCAGGCTTTTCACCATGGCGAAGCCGAGCAGCACAGCTACGTCGTCGCCGTCGGCCGACGTGAGACAGTCGAATCCCTGGCGCGCGCCGAGCACGCCCGGCTGCGCGGCGCATATGGCGTGGCGATTTACCGCACCCGCCTGGACCTGCCGACGCAGGACAATTTCCGCCTCGTTGGCTACCTGTCGTCGGACATGGGCGAAAAGTGGACCTGCAGCCAGCCGGACGAGGAACCGGTGGCGTGATGCGCTGCCGCGGCGCCGCCAGCGCCGGGAAGCGTTCATCCTGACTCAGCGCATCATGCCCAGCCAGCGCGGCAGCGCCAGGCTGATGATGGGCAGGTAGGTGACGAGGGCGAGGAACACCAGCATGGTCAGCAGCCAGGGGCTGACCGCTTTGGTCAGCTCGGTGATGCCCATTTTGGCGATGCCGCTGGCCACATAGAGGTTCAGCCCGACCGGCGGGGTGATCATGCCGATTTCCATGTTCACCACCATGATGATGCCGAAGTGAATGGGGTCGATGCCCAGATGCATCGCCACCGGAAACAGGATCGGCGCCAGGATGAGCACGATGCTCGACGGCTCCATCACATTGCCGGCAATCAGCAACAGCAGGTTCACCAAGAGCAGGAACAGCACCGGCCCGAGCCCGGCGTCGAGCAGCCATTGCGCCATGTGCTGCGGCACCTGCTCGGAGGTCATCAGAAAGCTGAACAGCACCGCGTTGGTGATGATGTACAGCAGCATCGCGCTCATGTTCGCCGAGGCCAGCAGCACCCGCGGCACGTCGCGCAGCCGCAAGTCTTTGTAGACGAACACGG
>Ga0207433_10008773_pt1 | contig 16332 bp, 17 predicted proteins | sample YelNatPaOPGAMG01_FD_187559 | JGI IMG/M metagenome (GOLD analysis project Ga0207433, IMG submission 187559) | Hot spring thermophilic microbial communities from Obsidian Pool, Yellowstone National Park, USA - OP-RAMG-01 (SPAdes) (version 3) | ecosystem: Environmental > Aquatic > Thermal springs... | reverse complement strand
GCTGGGTTATCGTTATGAAGGGACCTTTTGATGTCTGAGGCTGGACCTTCACATAGACAGAGCTGTTGAAGGCTGAATCCCCTCCGTTGTTCTTCAAGCAGAACCTGAATGTAAGAACATCACCTGGATTGACAAGAAGGCTTGTAGCCAGCGGGTTCTTCATTATTATCCAAAGCTCCGGATTTCCAACCCTTCCCTTGTATTTTTCACCCACTATTATGAAGAAGGTCTTCGATACCGAAACTGTAGTGTTCTTGAAATCGTACACTATCTTGTCAGCTGTGCTTGCAGTTTTATTATATGAGAAAGCTGATTTATATGAAAGAGATAATCCAACCATGTAAGTTGCGTAGTACTTCCCTCCAGGATCAACTTTTGTCGTAAGTGTGAAGTCCTGTTTTGCCTTTGGGTCAAGGGATATGGAGTAATAAAGGGGTTTTGTTATGTTCTTCGGCGGAGACACCTGTAAAATAGATATATCACCGCTTCCGTTCACCTTCATCCAGTTTATCTGCAGTGTTGCATTGTATACAGGCTTATCTCCTATGTTTACAATGCTGAACGGTAAGTTGAAGACCTGTGCTCCCTCATACCTAGTGATGTTTGAGAAATTAGATTGAACATCGAGGGTCTCTGCAGGGTTGAAGACCGAATTTTCCACATTGAATGTGATACTGTTGGTTCCTATTTCACTGAGATTTATGGTAAATAATTCGCTTCCTAGCATTCCCCATATAGAACATCCTTCGTATATGGATCCGCTCTTCCCCTCTCTCAGATCTAAGCTTGTGTGTCCTGACGGACAGTACACATCAAATGTTACGTATCTCTGAGACTGAGATTGACCCTTTATCGTGATCTTTATTGAGTATCCTCCTCCTATCGCTATTGTTCCGCCATCTGCCAGGGCTATCCCTCTCGCATAATATTTAACAGGAGCGGATGATGAAATATTGATCGGAAATAGAAGGAGAGCAAGTAAGAGCAGGAAGATCCATCTCATCAGCACACCTACTGGATATTCTGTTTCATTTTAAAAATTCTTGCTCACTTCAAGGCTTAGTTTTATCAAGCATAAGGTTAAATTCAACCTATAGTATAGTTCAGTAGCTCAGCAAGGATGGAGCCATGTTTTTAACGTAGCTCAATCTAGTTTCTTAATTGAATTTATATTAAATTAGATATACTAGTACTGACAGAGAATGTTTCGACAGGCATATTTAAGCTTTTCTTTTTCTTAAGATACAATTGTATCTTGAGATTTTTAACATTATTGCTCTAATGTTGGGAGCCGGTAAGGCTATTCCGGTTTTTCTCGAGCTTTTTAACATTACTAATAATGTTTAAAAACACAAGCAGGGTTGTTTTTGGCTTTCAGAGGCAGGAGGAGGGCGGAAATAAGTAATGCATAAAAAATAATGTTAAACGTGAAATTCAACATGTATAATTGTCCTGTCATGCAGCTATACCCTACCGTATCCCCAGCACTTCTCAATACTTCCATGGAATATCATGAACGTTTTCCATAGCATTATTTTGGTGAGGATGGATGAACTTTCCTCTCATTTGCCTCCGAATGAAGATTCAGAGGGGATAATGTTAAGCATGAAGCCTAGCACGTGCCTCTCAAATGTCCTACATCTTAAATGCCCTTCCTCTGAAAGGTATTACCGAGGTCATACCTCATAAAAATGAGAATGTATACCTGAAAAAGTACACGTGATAGGTCAAGTCTCCTCTATAATGGAGGTATGTTGTTTAGAGGATCTCCTTTCTGAATAGAATGGATATAAAAAGCAATCATAGACGATTGCAGAAATTTAAATAAAAAAGGAAGAAAGGGGGATCAGCCAGCCGCACCGGCTGGTATCGCAACTATCACTGGCGTCAGAGCTGCAGGATATAGAGGAGCAGGAGGCACAGTTGGCTTTATTCCAAGAACTATGACAGCATTTGGAGCCGTCCTTCCTGCTGCATAGAACACAGGAGCTGTAGATGATACAAGCTTTGTCGGATCTGCTAGTGCAACTGAAGCAGCCAAAGTTCCATATCTATCAGTGCCTGCTACAACAAGCATCTGTCCTGATCCAAATGGATTCTTCTTCGCATACTCTATGACTCCGAGTCCGTTTCCTCCCTCAACTCTGTATATGTAGTCCTTGCTTATTGGGGCTGGAATGTATCCTTGGTCAACCAATATCTTCAGAACTGCGTCTAAGTCGTATGTCTTCCCTGCATACTCTAGTGCCCATACTCCATTCACCTGCTTGAATGTCACATCAAGCAGTTTGGCATCATTCAGGTACTTCACTATTGTGTTCACTGCAGGTCCTCCTATCAGTATCAGATCCTTGTCTGCAAGATCAGTAGATAGTGTGTTGTTCGCAAAGACCCAGCTGTCAAGGTATATTATAGGCATCTTCACGAAGCTGAACACTGCCTCTCCTGAGAATACCTGGTCAACATCAGCTGCTGTTGTTATATCCTTTGCATATGTCACGTTTCCTGATGTCTCCACCTTTATCTGTGTTGTTCCCCTGAAACCGCTTATGTTCTCAAACCTGTCGAATATGCCTGAGAACACGCCAGTGACCCCGCTTGGTGTGACCACAGTAGCATTCTTCTTCAGTGAGATAGCTCCTCCGTATGAATCAGTTATCCAGTTATCCTCTGTCTTGAAGTATGGACAGTATATGCCTGACTTCAGGGTATCTGTCTTGAGCCAGTACACTCCAGCATATGCGCCGCATATGTATGTGCAGTAGTATTCAGCCTTTGGAAGTTTCTCTGTGAGCGGGCATGTAACTTTCCCTACCTCTGTCCTGTTCCCTATTGATGTGAATATGTAATCATAGCATCCTATGTGCTTTGTTACATTGAACTCCCATTTGTCTATTCCATATGAGCCATTGAATACGTACATCTGGTCTGGTTTTGCGAAGAAGTACGCGTTCACATTGCCATTGAACCATGGAAGTGCATCTGCTGACCATATATACGTCCAGCCATTTGAGTCTCCGGATACGTTGAATATACCCCAGGCTCCTGAAACAGGCGCTATTGTCTTGTTGAATCTGGCAGCAGCTGTCTTAGCGGCATCAGGATAGTGTGCGGATACTCCATTCTTTGCTGTTGGACCCCATAATGCCGTTATAGTGCTATCCGGTATCCCTCCTATCTCCATCGTTGTCGCGTTTGCCGTGAATTTTGTGGAATTAAAGGCTGCGATTATGACGCCAAATCCGGGAAGAGGTTTCCATGATCCGCTATCTATTGCAAAGTATGGAACTCCATAAACACACTCTCTGTATTTAATGCCTCCTACATTCACTGTGCACTTAGTTCCAACATAGATATTGGGATCTCCTATCACTGTGACATTGCCAGGCCCCGTATATGAAGAGCCAGAAGATCCATCAAAGTAGCTTCCCTTCGTTATGTTGAGATATGCAACAACGCTACCGCTGCTTGGATCTATCATTGTAAGCAGGGCGTAATTATGACTCTTATCGATCCTTACCATGTTTACATGCAGTTTAAATCCAAGCCAGGGTATGTTTATATCTCCTGTGGTATTTGAGAGCTCAGCAGGATAGTACTGCAGGAAGAATCCTTTCTTAGGTTTAAGTGAGTCTCCTGTCCCAGCATAACTATAAAGATCTCTGTGGAGGCTAGTGACATTCTCACCTAGTATGTAGTGGAATGAAGCTGGGTATACCGACATCCAGTCAAGGGGCATTATTACATAATCGTAGCCTGCTTTTCCTACATCAGGATTGCAGTATATAACAGTTGTATCCTGTACTATTGACCCAGGCCCTGCCCTGAAGATCATGCCCGGTTCAGCATTTACTTTGGATCCTTCCTTCTCCGTTGTTGTGTTCCACACAAAAGGCGTTCCATCGGTTGCATTAAGGATTAGGAACTTTGACCAAGCTACACTATAGCTGTCCACCTTAAGCCCACCATAGTACAGTGTGATTCCATGTGCTGCGGCATCCTCAACATCCACATACGGTGCATTAGTGTAGTACAGATGGGATCCAATCTTCATTGCAAGCATTGCAGCCCCTATCATGTCCACTGAAGCAGCCTTGTCGCCTATTATTATTGCCATTGTAGCCTTTCCATCCGTTGTGTATATTGTGCCCGCCTTAACAAAGGGCTCCGGGAACATGGATATCGGAGTTGCGGCAGCTGGCAGAGCCCCCACAAGAAGGGCCACCAGCAACAACATCGCTGCCTTCCTCATTTTTCTCACCTTTTTGAGATGCCCTTTCGGGCACCCGATGCTGGCTGAAACAATATATAAATGTTGTTGATGAAACGTTTCTGAAACGTTTTCAAGACAAAAGAATGTACTATCCTACATGAACCTCAGCTTTAGGAGAGCATTATATTTAAATTTTATATATATCTTTTTTTTAGGTTTGTTGTCGCACACTTGCTCTTTAAAGTTGAGCAAGGGTTTTTCCACACTTAGGGCATAAGAATTTATCTCCATCTTCAGATGGTACTGGAGCCATCCACTCATAGCAAAAGGGACAGACAACGATCTTATCAGTTCTTAAAAGCTTGGCAACGGCATAAGCCATGGAGAAGAGGGAAAATCGGAGCTTTCTCATCATCTTGAGGAGATAATCCACCTTTTTGTCCATCTCACTCTGAAGCTCTGCTAATTCGCTAAGCTGTTTCTCGATTCCACCGCCTAGGACTTGGGAGATTTCCCTGAATGAGACTCTCAGAGCTTTTGCTATCTCTCTTGTGCTTTTTCCCTCGGAATAGAGCCTTTTTATCTCCTCTATCTTCTCCTCAGTTAAGGGCACCGAGGAAAAGAGAGGAAGGAAAATAAAAGCCTTCTCTGTTTTTGTTTTGATCTGATATCATCCTGTTACTAGGTAATGTTGCCCCTGTTATTGCTTGCTTCCCTCTGTTATCACCTGATACCCTGCTATCAAAGAAAAGGGAGATCCCTGTAATATATGCTCTATTCCTAATATTCCCCAATATCTCCTGCTTTCCCCCATTACTTCCAAGAGTATTCGGTTGCACGCATAAAGATGCTAGAGCATTATTTTTAGCTAGAATGGGTCAAGCTTATGCCTGTATAGATCTCATAGTAACCTGTATCGATCGGATTTGCTTTATTGAACGTGAAGTAGAATGCAGCTAATTCATATGCACATGCAGATATAGTCAGACCTGCATATAGCTTTTAAGCGCACACAGGGAATGATGAATCCAGACAACCTTTAGCTTCTCAGGTAATCCCTTATCTTCCTCAGGTATCTGAGGAGGACAGACCTAAAAGGGATGACCTAGGTCTGACCTTCGGAATCGTCAGCTGACTCCTGCCCTGAGTAGCAAAGATATGGATATGTATTTCAAACATAGGACACTACAGAACACGCAGAAGTCAGCCATTATTAACCCTCATGGAAGCCAAAGTTATATTAGGAGAAATAATAATAGCCGAAATCTGTGTGTTCCGTAGAGCTATATCTTGACATTACTCTAATCCTGTAAATCCTCTCAGGTGATCAGGTAGCTTATCCCTCAGGATCTTTATCTCCTTATAGTATCTCTTACAGAACGCGCGCGTGCATTCATTTCTAAAACCTTCTAGGACCTCTAGCTCTTATCACTACATTTCATCAGAGTTTCCAGATCAATTTTGTGTGGTATTTTGTGGAATATATAGAGATCTGGGAACAGGAAGAAAGCATAGCTACTGAGGGAATCACTATGATAGAAGAAGGCTTCCCAATCGAGGACCATGTCCTCATAAAGAATAAGCTTCTCATTGAAATCCGCTTCGATATATGTTGAATCCCTCAGTATGCTCATAAAGTCCGTTTTATATCCTACATACCTCCTACTTCTGTTCTCCATGCCCAGAAGAAACATAACCTTAGAGAAAAGCCTCTCTAGATCCTTCTCTCCCTCTCTGTAAATCCCCCATCGTAGATAAAAAATCCCTATAAAAAATCCCTATAACCCTGTCCTTATCGACAAAAGTCCGTATAGGAATGTATTCCTTGAGCTTCTCCGTTAAGACTCTAGCAAATTTATGAGGGGAAGGTGCTTTATTCTCAGTCAGCTCTTCCATCAGCTCATCTCTCAAATAATAGGCTATCTCCTCAGCTATCTGAATCAAAATCTTTATATTCTTCTTCAGGCTTTTTATTATTGAGTTGTGTGGTCTCCATCGGAGATCACCTTACTTTCTTTTTCCTCTCCCTGATGCTCACCTCTCCTTCCTTGCAAACCTACTAAGGCTCTCGACAATTTCTTCTTTTCTTCTGTAACACATTTCATTTAAACAACCTATAAGGGAGTTCAGAACGCTTCTGTACGGCTCTATCGCCCTTGAAATAGCGTAATCGAAGAACTCATGATAAAGAGTCTCAACTGCTTTTTCTTCATCCTCCTCATAGACATAGATCTTCTTCTCCTTAACCTCACCTGAGAGCTTGTTATCCTGAGGTGTCCAAACTACGTCAAGCTCAAATCCAAGCCCCGTAGCCCTTTGTAGCCTTTCCAGCTCATGTCTAAGCCTTTCTTTTACGAGGAAATTTGGATATCCTGATCTCTTCTCACTCTGTCTCTCTTTACCCGCATTTTTACTCATACTCTTGCGCGCGCACTCCCTCTGTAAGCTATTTTGATTATCTTCTACCATCAGGAAAATAGGACTTTACGCTTTATAAGCCTTTATTCTTATATTTTAAGGCAAAACTTTTTATTTACAAGCTTAAATAAAAGTTTTTATTTGAGTTATAATATTTTATATTCAATATTATGTAGCTCTTCCTATCGCTATCTTCCAGCGCGGTAGATCATGCGCGTGCATTTTTTTTCATTTTTATCTAACTCTTTAACCTCTTAATCTTAAGCAAAAACTTTCTAGAACTTTTTGATTTATGCATGTGTCATGTTTCTATCTATATAATAAAGTTTAGTTTAAAACTTATTTAAGCTTGAATATATATGCTTAAATTTTACCCATTACTAAACTTTCGGGGGGAGGGAGAGTGAGCAAAGATGTTCAGGCTAAAGAGGGGCGATCAAAAAAGACCTATATTCTGATAGGAGTAGCCCTTGCTATCATACTCTTGTTTCCGACCCCGCACACTTACACCACCAAGGAGCCAGTTTATGGCTATGTGACAAGGGAGAGGCAGGTGCCCTATACAGATTATGAGTTCCAGACAAAAAGAGACTTGGTGAAGACGATACCTGTACCGAATGTGATAAAGGATGGCTACTACTACTATCAAGATCTTTATGGTCTTCCTGATGGAACTCTCTACATCACCGTGGATATATCAAGCACTGAGGATCTAGAGGTTCTGATAAAAGATACAAGCGGGACAATCTACGATTATGATTCAAGACGCCATTATGGCTACATATACGGTAGAGGACCAGTTCTCTATGTGAAAATCGCCAACCCATCGATATTAGGTCTTGGTCCCGACGCTGTCTGCAGCGGGAAGATAGAAATATACCATGAGTACACCGCAAAGGTGCCTGTGATAAAATATAGAACGGAGACTTATCAATCTTGGGAGATTATACGCTATGAAACAAAAACTTGGACTGAGATGAAGCCTTGGTGGGCACCTTAGAACCCTGATATGAGGAATCAAGGTTATAGTGGCATTAGAGTAATGTGCGCATTTTAAGCTTAGCTTAAATAAAAAGAGAGAATACTTCCTAAAACTTTTTATTTGTCTATTGAGAATAGTACCATATGAGCAAGGGTCTTGTCGTGCTCGGGGTAATCTTAGTGATCTTGGGATTTGTCCTTCCGGATATCCCTGCATCAGGGGGCTATTCCATGCGTGAGGTGGATAGCCTCTGTAAATCATCCCTCGGAATCCTGGGAAGGGCTATTTCTCCAGCAGTCCAAAGTGAATGTAGCAAAGCTGCAGCAGTAGTGCTCTTTTCCGAGATCTTAATAATAATAGGCGTTGTGGCAGTTGTTGTAGGCTTGCTTAAGGGAGCAAGGAGCTCCCCTAAGGAGGAGATTAGTTCAGCGCAGGCTGCTACAGTAGGGAGATATTGCAAGTTCTGTGGGGCATATATAGGAGATGCTAAGTTTTGCCCTAAGTGCGGAAGAGCTCAAGATTAGAAGAAATCTGCTATTTTATGGCGGATATGAAGGGAGTAGCTCACTTGGAAAAGCACATATTGAAACTCCTCCTATAGATTTACAGTGAGCTTGGATCTGGTTAAGTATCCATTGATAATGTATCAGCTCATAATTAGCCTGTTGTAACACTCCCTGAGCATACTGTAATTGTTGCTGGCATTGATTTGCCTGATTCTCCGCATTTTCAGCCCTTTTTGCCATATCCTCGTATTTTGCATTCACATCCTTGTATCTCTGAAGCAAAATGTCGTACTGGCCTTTCAGCCATGTATACTGCCCGTTTAAATGCAAAACGTACGCAGAAAGGCCCAGAACAGCAACAAGAAGCAAAACTATGATAATGCGTTCCATAAATAAATTTAGAGAAGTTTCCAAGAAAAACTTTTCGACTAGCTTTCCTTTTTTTTGTGATTGTTTTCTCCCTCAATACAACGAAGCGAATTCAAAAGATAGGTATTTCACTAGCTAGCTCATCTAAGTGCGCGATAAAACACTCAGAAACCTATTAAAAAGCAGTTTAAATCGATATCATACAACTCTTTTTATCACTATCTTCCCAGATGGAAGTATCGTGTATATGTCCCATCCCTCCCTCAGATATCTCTCTAAATCCTCCTCCCTCACTATCTTCTTTGGATCTCCAGATCCCTCCCTTATCTTCTTCATCTCGTTCTCTATAATTTTGAGCTCTTCCTCCTCTGTAAGCTTTCTTCCAAGCTCCCTCTCCTTCTCTATCCTTATTCTCATCGGATCTATTCCCATCATCGCTGCAAACCTCCTTATTGCCTCTATAACAGCCTCGTTCTTTATCTTCTCTGGGCTCTCAGCTTTATATATCGTTAGGAAAGGTTCAGCTTTCTTCCATTCTTCTATTAGCTCTGGCTCTGATGGTCTAAAGTAGCTCAGATCAAGTCCTGTAACCTGTCCCATCCAGAGGCTTATCGTGGTCCTCGATACTCCAGCCCTCTCAAGCTGAGTCCTGTAGAACTTTCTTAAAGAGTGGATGTGGAGCTGATGCCCTCCGCTGCTGTCCCTGTAGTCCATCCCAACCTTCTTTATCGCTGAATACCAGTACTGCTGAGCGTGGATTTTCCTGAGAAATTTATCGGGATCTCCCTTCCTAGGCCAGAGCCATTCACTTCTTACACCTTTCCTCTCCCTATCGCTCAGATATTCCCTCAGGGTATCAACGCACTCCTTTGTGAGGTAAACCTTTCTCATAATGCCTGTTTTTGCAGTTCTTACGTCTACATATGGGGGATCTGATTCCATGTGGAGATCCGATACCTTGAGCTGAAGGCATTCAATTAGCCTCATTCCAGTTGATGCTAACATCAGGAATAGGGCTTTGTTTCTTAACCCCATGACGCTGAGTATCTTCCTCAGCTCATCTATAGTTGGAGCCCTATCTGCCCTGACAGCTTTTGCAGGAGGAAGCATAATTCTGTACCTCAGAATATCAGATCTTATCTCTGCACCTGCCATCCTGAGCATCCTTATTAGAAGGTGAAGGTAGAACTTCAGGGTCTTTGGTGCAAGGTTCTCCTCCTGTATCTTGGCAAGAAAGCCCCTTATTGTCTCATATGCATCTATTCTACCCTTTACAATATCCTCTATTGCCTCTTTGTATCTCTTTCCCGTCACATCCTCCAAGATCCTCAGGACCTTCCTAACAGCGTATATTCTCCTATCCCCTGTTGAAGCTATTGACTCCACTATCGAGTCAATATTTAAATAACTGGAGCCAGTTCTCCTGTTGATCCTCCTCGCCATATCTATCCTAGGTAGTAGGGGAGGAGGGTCGATATAAAATTGAGCTACGTTGGGCCCGTAGCTCAGCAAGGATAGAGCGACGGCCTTCTAAGCCGTAGGTCGCGGGTTCAAGTCCCGCCGGGCCCGTTTTCTCAAAAACAATGTTAATTTAGGAAAAAATCCAGGATTAATTATTGGGACATAAAACCGGAGATCATAGGTTTTAGAGTTTTCTAGTGGGAATAGGCATAGAGTAACTGACAATAAGGAGCTATATAATGACGGCATAGTCAGGATAATTAGCTGAATGCTAATCGAAGGAAAAGCAGCGAATATAAAAATGCAAAGAGCCTAATTGGAGCCTTAGAGCTAATCAGCGAAAACGCCATTATCAGCGCCTTAGTAGTTTTACTATCTCCGAGGGATCTCCTGTTACAGGAACTCTCGCTACTCTTTCCATGCTAAGTTTTCCAAGCCATGGTATGCCGAACTGCTTCCCACTGTTGGGATCAACTATCACAAGATACTCCCTCTTTGGATCAAGTCCCAAGTTTATGTTCTTCGATAGCTCTAGCAGAAGCCTGTCAACTGCAGCAGCAATACCCTCGGATGAGTTGGCTGATACAACCATTTTTCTTCCGCTGAACTCCACTTTCTCCTCACCAGAGACAAAAATCAGATATAGATCTGCATTCTCCAGAGTGCTGCTCATGTTGACAACTGTCACATTCCTCAAATTACCCTTGCTGAGGATCGTAGTCAAATAGATTACCGATGTCTCCCCCTGTATCATGTAGTTTCCCGTGTCAGGCCTGTATAAGTGCTGATCAAATGCAACACAAAGCAATATCCCCTGCTGTTTGGGGGGATTTGATTGTTTTATAGATATACTGCCAGCTATTATGAGAACCAGCAGAATTACCACAGCAGCCAAAATTGCCGGAACATACCTCCTCAAAGGATCACCTCGCAGATTAGATGTTTACCTCCTCCTGAACCCCTTCTTCTCGAATTTAAGCTTGGGGATCCTCTCACTCCTTATCTTATATGACCTGTAGATCCTGAGCACAGCTATAGCTGCTATTATCAGAACAACAATTGATATTATTATCATTGCAAATGTGGACATTACCATGTCTACATAGGTCATTGCTGATAACCTATACTCATCAAGAAATCTCCCCATGTTGTCCTTGTATGAGAGCTCCGACTTCACATAGGTCTTGAGATCTAGTGATGGATATAAGTCTGAGGCCTTCGCTGCTACATATACTTTTATTGAGTTCATGGGGCTCAGGTTTCCTACGTACAGATGCACTGATCCATCCGGATCAACTCTTCCTCCTTTAGCTGAGAGGGAGATCCCCTCACCCGGAACAAACTTTATCTCAATATCCCTTGCCTCTGCATTTCCCGTGTTCTCAATCCTGAACGTCATGTTTCTCAGGGCACCCCACTCCATCCTCACCTGCTGATCTTCAGGTATGAGCGAGATCAAGGGCCTCGTTATGTTCACCTTTATCTGGGATTCTGTTGATCCAGTGGAGCCCAGTGCCTTAACATACTCTATTGATGTTGTAGATAGATTATTCACTCCTGGAGGTGGAGATGATGCCTTCACAGTATAAATGAAGGTAATCCTCTGCCATGGATCCATTTTCTCAAGGAAGTAGAAGCCCTTCTGCTGTGTTTGCACGACTATGGCTGTTCCATTGTCCTTTCCAATGACATCAAATCCAGCTCCAAGCCTCTCAGCTATCTTCACCTGAACCGCTGGAATATCTCCCTGGTTCTCAATTGCTAGTACAACTAAAGCAGTGTCCTTCAGGCTCATCGATTGCCTGTCAACTTTCTTCTGCACTATCGCTATATTTGCATCCCTCAAAACCCTTACTACGATTATTTTTGTGTAGAGGAACTCCTTTGTTAGGGGATCTATCAATGTCAGCCTTATCCTTGAGTCCCTAGGCTGCTGGAGCTTTGGAGGTGTCTTAAACTGAAGCTCAACTGAGCTGGATGAGCCGGGATTAATGCTCATGTCAAGGGATGCCTTACCGGTTATTGGATCTGATGGATCACTTAAAAATTTCAGCTTCATTTCTCTCTCGAGGTTGTTCTTCACCAGAACCTGCAGTTTCAGGGTGGAGTTCTCAACTGTTTTATTTTCAGATATGAAGCCTGAGAGAGCTGAGACCATAACAGTTATGGATGAGGATCTAAGCCATGCCTCGAAGAACCTAAGCACATCGTAGGTCTCCTGGCATCTAGTCCATATGAATGGGGTATATCCATAAGGGGGAAGCCCATCCTTATTTACAGCTCTCGCTATGCTCACAGCTATGCCTGAGAAGCTGCTAAGCACATCCTCTGTATCAAGTATTCCAGCAGATGCCAGCCTGAGAAGGCCTCCAAACACGACTGCATTGTCTATTGTTGGAGCCGGGTTGCTCGTTATGTGCTGCTTAAGCTCGGATGCCACCTTGGAGAGCAGATTCTGATCAACATCAAAGCCGAGCATCTCAGCCTCTATCAGGGATGAGACTATTATCGAATCCTTGACCGGATCCAGCCATCCAGTTGATGAAGCCTTCTGCTCAAGGTAGGTTATCGCACTCCTTATATTATCATCCACATTTACATCATAGAGCTTTCTTACAGCAATTAAAGCTGATAGAACATATGATGTGGTGAGAGGATCAGGCTCTCTCTGGTAGTAGGACTCGGGCTGTGGGGCCCATCCTCCGCTTTTATCCTGAAGCTTCACTAAGGAGTATGCAGCGTTTTTTATCTCATTCTCTGCATCTATTATCCCAAGTGCTTGGGCATTTGAAAGGAGGAGCAGGACATTTGAACTAAATTTAACATCTATATAGTAACCTGATGCCTCGGATGTCCATAAGTTCCTTGTCCTCTTGCTGAGAAAGTAATCAACTATTCCCTTTATTTTCGCACTTAAATTTCCCTCATTAAGAGAGACAAATCCCTTGTGAAGGAGAGCTTCCGACATTATCAAGCCGGCATAAAGGTTTGAATAGTCATCTGGGACCGCTGAAAAGGCATATGGCTGATATGTGAATATTATGCCTCCAACCCATCCGAAGGCCTTGACATCTGCTATGTTGCTGTAAGATGGTATTGACAGGAAGTAGTGGGCCGAGAGCCTTATTCCCTCAGCTGAAAGGGCTAATGGATCCTGTTGTGCTAGAGCTGGCTCTAAAGGAAGGAGAAGGAACATGAGAGGTATGAGAAACAATCTGAATTTCATTGCCATATGGGGGATCAGCTGAGAAGCTATAAAAAGCAATCATAGACGATTGCAGAAATTTAAATAAAAAAGGAAGAAAGGGGGGATCAGCCAGCCGCACCGGCTGGTATCGCAACTATCACTGGCATCAGCGCTGCAGGAGCTGTAGATGATACAAGCTTTGTCGGATCTGCTATGCAATTGATGTTGCCAAGAATCAAGGTATATTATAAGCATCTTTACGAAGCTGACTGCCTCTTCTTCAAGTTTCTGGTTGACACCAGCCGTTGTTGTTATATCTTTTGCATATGTGACATTTCCACTATCCTAGCATAAACCTAGGCTCCTAGGAGCTTTAATATTTAAAGATGCTTGGTATCCCGATGGCACTTAAACCTCAGGTATCATACAGCAGGCTCGTTGACATTTTCATTTCAGAGATCACATCACCCTACCTTTCAGATATTGAAAACGGGTTCTATGAAGAAGTAAAACACATGATAGCGAGGATGAGAGAGGGAGCTGATAGAAGCAACGATCTAATGGCTGAGATTTTGAGAAGAGAGGCTGAGATATGTGAGGAACTTCTCTTAAATATAGCCAGAATAAGGGCCTTGAAGAGAATAGCAGCAGGAACATTTGATGAAGCTCCTTCAGAGGAGAAGAATGCTATAAAGGGAAAAAGAGAGGAGATAAAAGTTGAGAGAAGGAGGAACTTTGTTCAGGTAATGTTTATAAAACCAGCTCCGAGCATAGTGGGGGAGGACCTCAGGATATACGGTCCCTTTAAAAAGGGGGATGTCGCCCTCATACCGAGGGCAAATGCTGAGGCCCTTGAGAAGAAAGGAGTGGTGGAGGTGGTTGAGTGAAGGTTCCTGAGGAGATGAGGACATACTGCCCGAAGTGCAACAGGCATACTGTGCACAAGGTCTCAATATACAAAGCAGGGAAGGCAAGAACCTTATCATGGGGGTTGAGGCAGCTTGAGAGAAAAAGATCTGGTTACGGAGGAGAGCCAAGAGGAAGGCTCAGAAGAAAGGCAAAGCTTACAAAGAAGGTCGTATTAGTGCTGACATGCAAGGATTGTGGAAGAAAGGTGATGAGAAATCTGGGAAGGCTTTCAAAGGTTGAGATTGCGCAAAGCTAAGTGGAGGTGTTTATATGAGTTGTTTCTACAGGGTTAGGTGCCCTAGCTGCGGGAATGAGCAGATAATTTACTCACATGCCTCAACTACAGTTAGATGCCAGATATGCGATGAGATACTGGCTGAGCCTAGGGGAGGAAGGGCGAAAATAAAAGCACAGATAACCTACATCTACGGGAAGAAAACCAGTTAAAGATACATATAAAATTTAAAAGAAGCCCCTTTTTAAGGTCAGATGCTTTGTTCAGAGGTGATCAAATGGAGGACTTTCCCAAGAAGAACGACCTTGTCATAGCGACTGTGAAGAGAATAGAGGAGCACGGAGTGACAGTGACCTTGGATGAGTACAACGGGATGGAGGCATACATACCGAGAAGCCATGCTGCCTCAGGAAGGATAAAGGACCTCAGGAGCATAATAAAGGAGGGAATGAAGGTAGTTGGAAGGGTTTTGAGATCTGACAGAAAGAAGGGGCAGGTTGACCTATCCCTGAGGTATGTATCCGATGAGGAAGCTGAAAGGAAGATGGAGGAATGGAAGAACAGGAACAGGGCAATATCCCTCTTAAAGCTCGCTCTCGGAAGCGCTGATGCCGCATATGATGCCTTCAAGAAGCTTGCATTGTACTACAAGGAGCCCCTTGATGCACTTGAGGATTGCCTTGAATCAGGCCCACAACCTCTGATAAAAGCTGGAATAGATGAGAGATCTGCTGAAAAAATAGCTGAGGTTGTAAAATCTCAGATAAGGCCCCCTATTTATGTGAGGAAATCGGTGATGAGGATAGTATCCTACAGGCCTGATGGAGTTGATGTGATAAAATCAATTCTAAGTAATATAAATGCAAATATTTATACTATTGGAGCACCGAGATATGTAATAGAGGTTTCATCAGAGAACCCCAGATATGTGAAGAGAACCTCGGAAAGAATAGTTGAGAGGATAATGGAGGAGATAAAGGGGAAGGGAGAGGCCGAGCTCATAGAGGTGATAGAGCAGAGGAAAAGAGTTGAATAATCGCTCCACGAGAAGTTAGGAGTCTCCTAGTATGATTCAAATTAACCTGTCGGATTATGAAAATCTTCTTGCTCTTCTGACAATAAAGCTTTTTCCACCTTTTTAGCTATGACATTTAGCTTCTTATTGCTCATATCTTTTCAATAATTTATTTTTAGGAGCAATTAACTATTTAAATGATAAAAGCGAATTTGAAGGATGAGCTCGCAGCTCAAGCAGAGATTTCTAAAGCTTCTAAAGGAGGATGAGGAGTTCAGATACGCTGTAGCCGGACTTCTTGGCCTGGAAGAAATTCTGAAAAGGCTTGACAGACATGAGGAGCAGCTTGTCAAGTTGAGGGAGGACATGGTTAAACTTAGGGAAGACATGAATAAGTTGAGGGAGGATATGAACAGGGGATTTGAGCTTATAGAGAGAAGGATATCTGCTTTAGGGGCGAGATGGGGCCTCCAAACAGAAGAGGCATTTAGAGAGGGATTAAGAGGGATACTGGAGAAGGAGTTCGGTGTTAAGGTTGAGAGATGGGTTGAGAGGGATAAAGAAGGAATGGTTTACGATCATCCGAGTGATGTAGAAGTGGATGTAGCTGTTAAGGATGGGAAAACTATTTTAATAGAAATATCCTCTCATGTAAAGGCATCTGATATCCCGATTTTCAGGAGAAAAGCCGAATTCTACGAGAAAGTAACTGGAATAAAAGCTGATAGACTGGTAATTGTCACCCCTTATGTGGATGATAAAGCTCTTGAGATGGCAAAGGAGTTTGGAATCGAAATATATACAAAGGTATAAACTAGATCTCCGCTTTTCCTCTCTCCCTGAGCACTATGAGAGCTGCTGCATATGCAGGAAGCTCCAGAACCTCATCTCTGCTGTATGGGCCAAAGATAAGCCCATTAATTGAGAATCTTGGCACTTTTCTCGTAATTCTCACCTTAACTGGACTGTCTGAGAGACCAACTGCATCTGTGAATGGATCGAAGTCATCAAGCTCATCGTAAGTGAGCGTCATAGCT
>Ga0207433_10008769_pt1 | contig 16338 bp, 13 predicted proteins | sample YelNatPaOPGAMG01_FD_187559 | JGI IMG/M metagenome (GOLD analysis project Ga0207433, IMG submission 187559) | Hot spring thermophilic microbial communities from Obsidian Pool, Yellowstone National Park, USA - OP-RAMG-01 (SPAdes) (version 3) | ecosystem: Environmental > Aquatic > Thermal springs... | reverse complement strand
CCTTTTCTCTCTATCTCTTCTTTCAATAAATCCAATTTTTCCCGAAGAGAATCAAACTCTTCTTTATTCCATTCCTTCTCTAATTTTTTCCTGTGTTTTCCAATTTCTGAAAGAAGTCTTTCTTTTGACTTCTCTATTGAAACCAGTTCCCCCTCCAAAACCTTGATCTTATTATTAATGTTGATATTTGCCTCAATAATATTAGAAAGTTCATCTTTTAGCTTTAAAAAAATTTTCTTAGACTCCTCATAAATCCTGAGTTTATCATTCAAAACTCTTTCTATTTCCTCTATTTTCTGAAGGGCTCTCTCCTTTCCCTTTCTATTCTTCTCAATTTCCTCATAATAAATCTTCTCCTGAGCATACCATTCTTCAAGTTCTTTCTCTATCCTACCTATTTCTGTCTGGCTTTCTTCTAAATTTCTTAACAGGAACAATTTCCTTTTCTCTTCCTTTTCAATATTTGCTCTTTCCTTTTCAAATTCTGTTTTTTTATTTAAAAACTCATTCCTTGCTTCTCTAATTTCCTTTTCAAGATTCAAAAATTCTTCCCTTTTCTCCCTTAATTTACTTTCAAGAGCAAAAATTTTATCATTCAGGCTTTTTTCTCTTAACTCTGACTCAGATATTCTAAGACTGATCTCTTCCAGTTGCTGAACAAGATCTTTTGACTTCAAATAGAAAAAGAGAATTAAAAGATCCCTGAGCCTCTCCCTTAAATTTTTATATTTTCTCGATACCGATGCCTGTCTCTGTAAGGAATTTTTCTGTTTTTCTGTTTCTTGAATTATATCTTCAATTCTTATCAGATTCTGTTTAGCCTCTTCCAGTTTTTGCTTTGATTCTTTTTTTCTCTCTTTGTATTTGACTATTCCAGCAGCCTCTTCTATTAGGGCTCTCTTCTCAGTAGGTTTGTATGTTATTATAGCTCCTATATTTCCTTGCTCAATGACAAAGTAATCTTTCCCTCCCAGCCCCCTCTTCCACAATTCATCCTGGAGATCTTTCAGCCTTACTTTTTTCCCGTTTATTCTAAACTCAGATTCTCCTGAGCGATAAATTATTCTTCCCACGGAAAGAGGTTCTTCCCATTCTTTATCTTCAATCCAGAGAGTAACCTCAGCCATTCCTGAGGGTTCTCTCTTCTGGGTGCCGCTGAAAATAATCTCTCCCACCCTTTCTCCCTTCAACGACCTTAACCTTCCTTCCCCAAGAGCCCAGATTATAGCATCTACAAGATTTGATTTGCCACATCCATTGGGACCTACTATAGCAGTTACACCCTCATGGAATTCAATTTTTGTTCTTTTATAAAAAGATTTGAAACCTTGAAGTTCTATTTTCTTTATATACATTAAATTATTTTCCCAATTCTATAAGAACTTTTCAAGGGATTAAAAGCTCCTGTCAATCTCTTCCAATTTTTATAAAGGAAGATGAGGAGCTAAACTGAACTGGTCTCCCTTTGGAGTCAGTTGCCCCAATCCCTTCTATTTGTATCTCTGAACTACCCTCTTTTAAAGTCTGAAGGGTAAAATTAATTATTGTTCCTGATGGAATACCCTTCATTGGTTCAGAAGATGTAATTCCTATTGTTATTATTCCTGAACTGTTATTAATATCCTTAAGAAATGAAGGTGGTTTTGTTCCTGAAACAATACTACCTCCTGGATTAACATCCTTTACCTTCAGGATCGAAGGATCAAATCTTATCTGGAAGCTTAAATTGGAAATTTGAGTTGAGGTGGAAAGGAAAACTTCAAGAGCAACATCTGCATTTGTAGGAGAAAAAATTGATGATGGAACAACGGACAGGACATTTTCTGAAGATGGAGCTTCCTCTATAGCCTCAATTCCTGGCTTTTCTATTATCTCCCTTTCAGCAGGTATCATTCCTGGCATCATCCCACCTTCCTCAGTTCCAGTCCAGAAAGGCTCAAGATCCTTTGCATCTATGGGTAAAGACTTTATAATGTGGGGGGTTATTGTAAGAATTATATCTGTCTGAGATATTGTTCTTTCATCGGCGGAGAAGAGATCTCCTATAATTGGAATGTTCTTTAATCCTGCTATCCCCTTTAGGGATTTTCTCTCATCCTCCCTTAGAAGACCTGCAAGAAGGGTTGTTTCTCCAGCTTTAAGTCTGATAAAGTTTTCAATCTGTCTGTTTCCAAGAATTGGAAGGTTAGCATAACCATATCCAGAAAGGGATGTAACTGTAAGTTTTAGTTCAAGAGAAACCTCATCTTTGGAATGGATTCTTGGTGTTATCTCAAGGCCTATACCAACATCTTTGTACTCAAAGGATGTTACTGGCTGTTGGGCAATCCCTCCTGCTGCAATAGGTGTGAAAGTTGTTATGGGAACGGGTATTTTCTCACCAATGTTAAAGTTTATTTTCTTGGAATCCACTCCTCTGAGCCTTGGTTGAGCAATTATTCTTGTGGAACTATCGGAATGAAGGAAATTTATAAGGGGGGTCGGGACTGAAAGGAATATGTCTTCAGAGGGGAGAGATTTTAAATCGGGCCAACTAATATAACCATCCTTCATTTTCGAAGGATTTATTTTTGAGGAAACAGCATAGGGGCTCAGATCAATTCCATACTGAAGTAATTTCGATCTGTTTACTTCCATAATTTCAACATCAAGAACAACCTCTCCTCCAGGCTTGTCAATCTTAGAGATCAAATTTTCAAAAGTTTCAAGATCAGCAAAAGTCCCTCTAACAGTTATCGAGTTAGAGGCTTTATCAACAGCAATTCTTGGGGTTCTTCCTACAGTAGAAAGGATCTGCCTTACCTGTTCAGCATCTGCATATTTAAGATAGAATGTCTTTATTCCTTGTATCTCATACTGCCTTCTTTTTACTATGTTATCGGGAACAATTACTACAGTCTTTGGATTCACAACTGTCCAAAAATTCTTTGAGACAGAACAAAGGGTGGAAAGAGCCTGCTCTGCTGTCATATCCTCGAGTTCTATAGATAAAATAGAGTCCTGGTATTGAGGATCAAAAAGGACATTAATTTCGAAGAATTTTCCAACACTTTGAAATATAGAACGAAGGGAGGTGTTCTGAAACTTAAGTTTTATTTTATCTTCCTTAACGATAAGTTGGAGAGGTTGAGTAAGCTTCTTTGGAACTTCCTTTTTTGACTCCTCTTTCATGTAACTTTCAAGTTCCCTCACTAACCCTAAATTTGTAGGATCAAATTTTATTGCTTTTTTATACTCTTCAATCGCCTCCTCCTTCTTCCCTTCACTTCTTAAAATCCTGGCTCTCTGAAGATGGTATAGAGAACCCTCATATTTGGCTCTCATAAGGGCAACTCTATAAAGAGGGTTTTTGGGTTTTTCCCTCAAAGCTTTTTCAAAATAGAAAACTGCTTTCTCATAATTCTTGTTCAGAAGTTCATTCTCTCCCTTTTCGTAATTAACACTTATTGTTGCACAACTCCAGAGAAAAATAATAGGAATAATGAGAAATAATTTTCTCACTGCTCGCCTCCTTTAAAAGGAATTCTTAGATTTTCATTGGTTAAAAGATAAATCACCTCTATTTCGTCTTCTTTTATTTTAAGTATTTTAAAATTCGTTATCTCCTCACCCTCTCCAACAATTCCTTCAACTCCATTAATGGAAATTAGAGCGAGTTTTTTTCCTTTGGAAATTATAAAGCCTTTAAATTCCAGAACTGGAATATTAATCTGATTTTTATCCTCTTGTTCTTTTCCCTCCTTTTTTACTTCAGGAATAACAATTTCTTCTTTCTTTAAAAAAGGATTTCTTTTAGATGGGGTTATCTTTTTTTCTTTTTGAAGCTGGTAAGATTTAATAATGGAATCCTCCTCCCTTCTCTCCTGAGATAATAAACATGTGAAGAGAAGAATAGTCAAAAGGATAGCAACAAAATTCCTCATTCTTTTCTTTTTGTATAAATATAAATTGAAACTTTTGCATTTATACTATCTGAGGAAGTAGAAACTAAACTTATGCTTTTTAAAACAACAAACCTTGGCTCCTTTTCTATTTCTCCAATAAATCTTCTAAGAGAATCATAAGGAGCAACTAAACTGAAATCTATTTTTATTCTTGATATATTTTCTAAGATATCCTCATAGGAATAATTAATATCCCCTATTGAAACACCTGAATTTAAAGAGAGCTTTTTAATTAGCAATCTAATCTCTTCTATCGAATTTGGAAAGAGATAATCCTTTTCAATAACAAAAAGCTCCTTTTTAACTTCTTCCCACTTTGTAAGCTCTTCCTTCAGTCTTGAATTTTTACCCTTAGCTTCAATTAAAGATTTTCTTAGGTAGTTGTAGGTATCAAACTGGGACAAAAGGGAATTTTTTAAACCTGGAATGAGGAAAAGATAGATTGTAATTTCAATTATCAGAAAAAGAAGAAGATAAATTATAATCCTTTTCTCCTTTTCCTTCATGTTAGCCCTTCAACTTCATAGAAATCAAAAATATTTTCAATCCCTCTTTCTCTCTCTCTGAGCTAATAGAAACCTCTGAAACCAGTTTATTTTTCGAAAGTTTGTTTATTGTCTTCAATAACTCATCAAGACTTTCTGAAGATATTTCAGCGGAAAAGGTCTTCTCCCTTGAAGAAGGTGTGAGGGATAGCAAGACTGTTCTATCAGTCAGAGATTCTTCAAAGATAGAAAGAAGTAAGAGCCAGGAAAGGCTCTTCTCTTCTATCATAGAGTTTACAGTATCAACCTTCTTCTTATAGTTTTTCTTTATTTCTATTATCCTGGACTCTAACTCCCTGTTTTCATTTGAAAACTTCTCCAATTCCCTTCTCAAGTTCTCAAGGGATTTATTATTTCTAATATAGGAGTTTATACCCTTGTAAATTTGAAAGATATCAAGGCAGAAAAATAAGAGAATAGCTAAAATCAGAAGAAGAACTGAAATTATAAAGGGATTTTTATTCCTTGGAGGCTCTGGTGAAAGATTCAAAAAAAGTTTCCCTACTCTGTCCATTCTGGAATCCCTAAATGGGGTGCTAAAAATTTTACATCCTTAATATTAATGCTGGATGATATTGAAAGAAAAGGCTTTTCGAGACCATCCCATTTCTCCTCCGATATATCCCTTATCCACACCTCTTCAGTCTTTAAACCTTCTTTTTCCTGCAACCATCCAATTGTTGAAATAGCCTCATCAATAACTTCTTTTTTTGTAAGAGCTCCTATCTTACTCCTGAAAATAAAAACAGAAGATTGATCAAAACCAAAAAAGGTTGTTCCTCTTGAAAGTCTATTTATTAGCATAATTCCATTTTTAGAACTTGAAAATTTTTTTATAAAGTTGTAAAGGGTGAGAATTGGAATTGAAATAAAAGGAGTTTTAATTCCAAATTTATCCATCCATAAAATGAATTGCTGTAAAACAGACTTATAAATTGTAACCGCAAGAACCTTTATCTCCTTATTCTTTCTGAAAATGTTGTATCTAAGTATAAATTCTTCCTTAAGGGGAAATAATCTTTCAACTCTCCATCTAATTAGTCTCTCAATTTCTATCTCATTTTTTGGTAAACTTTCAAAAGAAAGAATAAAAACATTGGAGAGAAAATCAGGGATCAAAAGAACTGCCTTATCTATCTTGAAATTTTGAGATTTTAATTTTTTCAAAATCTCCTCGAATCTACCTTCCTCAAAATTTATTTTCCAATCTCCATTTGAAAGCATTACAATCTCATCTTTAAAGCCTTCAATTAGATAACTTTTTATCTTCCTTTTCTCTTTAAAGACAAAAACACCAGTCGAATCCTCAAGGGAGATGGAAAAGCTCGGTAAATCTACTCCTTTCCAAAATTTCTTTAAAAATGATAGTTCCATTTTACTCCACAAATGTTACCCTGTTTAATTCCTTTAAAGATGTTATCCCTTTTAAAACCTTCTCTAAACCGTACTCTCTTATGGAAACCATACCTTCCTCTTTTGCAACTTTTTTAATCTCCGATGTTGGTTTCCTGACTAAAATCATCTCCCTTATTCTGTCTGATAGCTCAAGGATTTCTCCTATTGCAGTCCTTCCTTTGTAGCCTGTAAAATTGCAATAAGGACAACCCTTTGGTTCAAAAAATGTATGTTCTTTATAAATAGATGGATTCAAACCTGACTCAAGAAGTTCATTTTCACTGTATTTTTTAGGAGTTTTACATCTCTGGCAAAGAACCCTTACAAGTCTTTGAGCAAGAATACAATTTAAAGATGAAACAAAGCTATACGGGTCAACCCCCATATGAATAAACCTTCCTATAACATCAAAGACATTGTTGGCATGAACGGTCGTAAAAACAAGATGTCCTGTGAGAGCTGATTGAATAGCAATCTGAGCGGTCTCTGGATCCCTTATCTCACCAACCATTATTTTATCAGGGTCATGTCTCAAAATTGATCTCAATCCCCTTGCGAAAGTCAAACCTTTCTTTTCATTCACAGGTATCTGGGTAATACCTTCAATCTGATACTCAACAGGATCTTCAATTGTAACAATCTTTTCTTCAGGAGACTTTATCTCATGAAGGACAGCGTAAAGGGTTGTTGTTTTACCTGAACCTGTTGGACCTGTCACAAGAACCATTCCATATGGCTGATAAATGTATTTTCTGAACTTCTTTAAAAGTTCTTCAGAGAAACCAAGATGATTCAGTTTCAATTCGGCAACAGCCTCTGTTATCATTTCCCTGTCAAGGATTCTTATAACCGCATCCTCTCCCCAAATTGATGGCATTATAGAAACTCTAAAATCAATTGTCTTGTTTTTGATTTTTAGTCTAAACCTTCCATCCTGTGGAATTCTCTTCTCTGAAATATCAAGATCTGACATGACTTTAATCCTTGATATTATTGAAGAGTGAAACCTCTTATCAAGGGGTTCCATTGCCTGATAGAGAACACCGTCAATCCTATATTTCACAAGAACTTCCTTTTCTTTTGATTCTATATGAATATCCGAAGCTCTTTTCTGAACCGCAGTAAATATTATTGTGTTGACAAGATTTACAATGGACTTATCCCCTTCAAGAATTTTCTCAACAGAAATAACCTCCTCTCCCTCCTCTTCTTTAACCTCGAGGAGCTGAATTGAATACCCTTCTGTTGCATTTCTTAGAATATTTTCAGAAACCTCACTCCTTCTCAAAGCTTCATGAATTGCAGATAGTGAGGAGGAATAAATTTTCACCCTCTTCTTTGCATATAATTCAATTTCATCTATTGCAAGGAGATCATCTGGATTAGCCATAGCTATTTCAAGAATCCCATTGGATTCTCTTATAGGTATGAAATTTAACCTGTAAAGGAACTCAGCAGGGAAAAGTCTAACAAGATTGTTATCTATCTGGATACTCAAGGGATCAATAAATTCAACTTCCTTTTTCATTTATTTCTCCTACAATATTATTATCTCACTAAAGTTACTATTCTGAAAAGGGGTAGATAAACTGACAGAAGCATTCCCGCTATCAGAACCCCCATAAATAGAATAACCACTGGCTCTATCAAAGAAACAGTTGCACTGAGCCCTTCCTCAATTCTCTCATCCCAGTAATTTGCAACTTCTGAAAGCATTTCTGGAAGAGAAGCAGTAGACTCTCCAACCCTTATCATTTCTATTGAGATTTCAGGAAAAATACCTGTCTTCTCAAGAGAAGATGAAAGGCTTTCACCACTCCTAACATCCCTTACCACTTTTGAGAATTTATCGGAAATAATTTTGTTGGGAATAGCTCTGGCAGCAGTCTCAAGAGCAGAAACAAGTGGTATACCCCCTTCAAGAAGGAGTCCAACTGTCCTTGAAAATATGGAAATAGAACCTTTTTTTATATAATCCGAGATAAAGGGGATTTTAAGCAGGAAAGAGTGCACAACCCTTTTCCCTTTCTCTTTTTTTATTACCCATTCAAAAAGTATTATTAGGAATGAGATAAAAATTAGCAAGAATTTTATATTTCTCGAGAAAAATTTTGAAAGTTTTATTAGAAACAGGGTTATAGATGGAAGTTGAGCCTCAAAATCCGCATAGAAACTTGCAAATCTTGGAATTATGAAAGAAAGAAGAACAATTAACACTGCAATAGCAAATAAAAAGAGGAGGACAGGATATGCAAGGGCATATTTTATCCTTCTTTTTACAGTAATTAATGCCTTTTGATAAACAAGAAATCTTCTAATAGTACTTTCAAGATTTCCTGTTCTCTCGCCAGCAAGAAGGGAGGCAATATAAATAGAAGAAAAGTAGTTCTGCCATGGAGAAAAGGCTTCCGAAGGGGACTTACCCTTTTTTATATCTTCCCTAACATGAAAAAGTATTTCCTTTAAAAGGGGAGTTCTTGCTCTTTCAGAAAGAATCTCAAGAGCTCTTAATATCGGAGTCCCTGCTTTTATAAGGGCTACAAACTCATGATTGAAAAGAAGAAAATCACTTTCAGCAACCTTTCTTGCAAAAATTATCCTTATGTTTTTTAAAATCGAGAAAAAATCAAATTTTATCTTGAGAGGTAAATAACCTTTCCCTTCTATAAATTTTTTTGCCTCTTCCCTATTTTTTGCAAAAACCGCTAAATTTTGAATTTTTCCCTTTTCATCTGAAAATTTACAACTATAAACAGGCATAAAAACAATATAAAATATAAAATTTTCTTAGTCAAATTTTTATTTTCTCAAAGTAATCCTTTGCTATTTCTATATCCTTTTTAATCCTATCCCTCAACTCTTTTTCATCCTTGAATTTCATTTCATCTCTTATTTTGGTAAGGAGGGAGATCTCCACCTCTTCTCCAAAAATTTCCCCTTGGAAATTTATAATGTGGGATTCGACGGATTTCTCAGTTTCTTTCAAAGTAGGTGCATGCCCTATATTGGTAACCGATGGAAGAGCTTTACCTTTTAGATGGAACTTTGTTACAAATACACCCATGGGAAGGATTTCATTATCACTTTGAATGTTAGCAGTTGGAATTCCGAGCCTTTTACCTATTCCAAAACCTCTTACAACCCTTCCCTTTATGGAGTATGGCCTTCCAAGAAAGGGGATAACCTCCTCTACCCTCCCTTCCAATAAAAGATTCCTAATCAAAGAGCTTGAAATTTTCTTTCCATCAATCTCAAAAATCTTTACTGTGAATACCTCGAACCCTTTTTTCTTTGCTATTTCTCTTAGAAAATCTATATTCCCTTCCATTCCTTTTCCAAATCTAAAATTTTCTCCTACAAGAATTCCTTTCATTTTAAAATCCTTTATAAGAATATCTATAAAATCACCTGCTGAGATCTTTGAAAAATCTTCATCAAACCTAATTGCTACCACATTCTCAATCCCTTCTTCCCTAATCTTCTCTATCTTCTGGGATAGGGTCTGAATCAAGAGGGTTTTCCCTTTGCCAAGAACTGTGTCTGGATGGGGATAAAAGGTTATAACAAGTGGTAGAAGTTTTTTCTTCTTTCCAATTTCCAAAAGCTCTTTGAATATAAATTTGTGCCCAACATGAACACCATCAAAAACACCAACTGTGATAACTGTTGATTTCTCAGGCTTTTCTATATCCTCAATCCTTTTCAGCTCCATAATTTATTACTGAATTAAAAATTGAATTTATGAAATCTTCTTCAGCTTTCCTAATTGCTTTTTTATTTTCCTTTTCTTCTTTAGTAATTATTGGATTTCCTAACCATAAAAATCTTAGGGGTTTATCAAAACTTGAAAAAATTATAAGCAAAAAAATTACTATTAAGACCATTGCGGTAATCTTCAAAGATCTATTTTCAACCCTTTCCTCCACAAGCTCTTTCACTACTTTCTCCCTAATCAACCCCTTCTCTATTAGAGATACTATCGACTTTAAAGTTATAAACTCATTAACGTGGCTCAAATCTATAATTTCTTCAACATTCCTTTTCCCATCTATTAGTTTTAAAGTTTCAAACTCAATTCTGCTGAGTTTTTTTTCTCCGGTGCTCTCTACGAAATCATCTACCACCTCGAATTCAGGCTTCACTGGCAATGGTTCAAAAACCACTTTCTTAGAACGAATATATTGAGTAATTCGAGGCCATTCATCAAGCATCTGCATACCCTGCATTAGAATATTGTCAACCTCAATTGGAACAAAGTATTCTTTGTCGTATTCAACAGTGTCAGAGCTCTTAAATTTGAATTCCCCATCCTTCCATTTAAAAAGGGTAAAGATTATTTTTGTTGCTTGAAGAGTAAGGGAATTGGATAGATCTTCTTTACTTATTAAACCAATATCAACAAGAATTTTCCCAAGTTTCTCATTGGTTTTTTTCTGGATATTTAGCGCTCTATCCAATTCCTTTTCTGTAATTTTACCCTGTTTGGTCAAGACCCTGCCCAACATTGTCTCAACCCGATGAGGAAATGCTTCTACCCCTACAATAGAACCATTGTGAAATATTAATGTTACAAATTCATCACTCCTTCTAAGGGTCAAGATACCAGTCCTCCTCTGATAACCAAACATCTGAATAAGGTCAGCAAAGGAGTATTCTCTTAAAGTTCCTTCCATTCCTCCCTCACCTTTTTGTCAAAAATAAAAATTGAGATTAAATAAAAAATGATAGAAAACAAAACAAAAGCAAAAGGAATTGAGAAAGGCTCTGTTTCCTTAAGGAAAAAAGCAGAAGAGAGAAGAAAAACAAAAATTGTTAACCCTATGTATCCCATAGAGGATTTCTCATATCTTATCAGAGCTGAAAAGGGAACAAGCATGTTAAATATCCTGTAAATGTTCATTTCTTTTAGCCTTTTCCTTTTTATCTCCCTTGCCTTTGAAGCCCTAACAATCTCAAGTTCAGGGGGCTTCCATACAAATAGTTTATAGCACTCTTCACAATAATCAGGATTTGTTATCTTTAAATCAAAATGAATGTTTATACTTTTTCCACAGGAAAGACAAAATCTGGATTCTCCATAAAGAAGAGGAGAAAACTTTAAGATCAAATTAATCAAAATTCCAATTAAGATGGTAATAAAAACAAAAAATAGATCTGGGCTTAAAATATTTTTTGAATTTAAATTTTCTTTAAGAATTATTTTCCATCCATATAGAGAATTTAGCTCTGGCCATATTAGCCCTTCCCCTTTTCCCTTTAATGCCTTTGCTTTTTCCTTGTACCTTTCTGCATATTGAGTCTCTCCTATTGTCTCAAAAAGAATTGAGAGATTGGAATAGGGAATGTTAGACTTGGGATACAACATCAAAGCTTTTTCATATAGCCCTTTGCTCTCATCATACTTTCCTTCTTTTAATTTTATATTCCCAAGAGTTACAAGGGAATAAAGATTTGGACTTTGATTGTTTACTTCATTTAGAATTTTTATTGCCTTTTCCAACTCCCCCTTTTCAATATATTTTTTCGCATCAAACAAAGTAAAGAACTTACTTTTTAAACCATTCCTTGAAATTTCCTCAATCAAAGAGCTGGAAATTTTGTTTCCAATTATTCCAAGAAAAATCAGTAAAATAGAAACCACAACTAATCTCTTCTCTTTATTTTTTAGAAAAGACCAGACAAAAGCTGTCCATATTATAGCTGAAAGGGCCCACCCCATAAAAAAAACTGCTGGAATAATAAGGAGTAAAACAAAGCTAAAAATTTTAGAACTTTTCAATGATATATCCCCCAAAATCCTTGAAAGATCATCCCTTACAAGAGGAAGATATTTTAAAAGAAAAAGGACTGAAAGAAAGAAAAATGAAAGGAGAACAGAAATAAAAAAGGACTTCAAAAGAACAGAAAGAAATATCACCTGGTTTTTGAAATCTTTCAAAAAGGAGTTGAAGGCTTTTGAAAGATATTTAATAAAAAGATGTATATTACCCCTTTTAAGTTCAAAAAATGAAAGGGCAGACCATCCCCTTCCCATATCAGGATTTAGATCGAGGGCAATCTTTACAAACCTCTTTGCATAGGATATTTCTCCTCTTTTATAGAGATCCAGAGAAAAAAGGTAAAGGGCATAAGAAAATTCCTCCTTTTCAGAAAAGGAGGAATTTTCTGCTGATTTCAACGCCTCTTCCCTTTTACCCTCTTCCCACAAAAAAATAATTTCCCTCATTTTCTGGGCAGATTCAAAGGCTCTTATATCAAAAACATTAAGAAAGATAACCATTAAAAACAAAAATCTTTTCATTTGCTTTTTTCAAAAAAAGTACTTTTTAATTTGTAAAGAATACTATTCAAAAAGGTTTCCTCCTCTTCTGTAAGATTACCCTTTGTCTTCTCTTTAAAAAGATCAATAAGGTCTATCAATCTTCTTGCATATTCAAGATCAAGCTCACTCTTTCCCGATAATGGGTCATTTATCTCTCCCAGTTTAACCAGAGCTTGAGTGTAAAATGGAACTAATAAAGATGTTATATCAAGAGGAGGTATAAATCTGTTCTTCTTCTCTTCTCCCATTTAAACTTCCCCGCTCCTCAAACATTTATTTTTCATAAAAATATAATATTTTAAAATTTTCTCAAGGTCAAGCAAAAAAATAAATTTGATTTTATCGCTTCAAAACAATAAAATTTTTCTATGAAGGTAAGGGTCAGATTTGCACCAAGCCCTACTGGATACCTCCATGTGGGAGGTGCGAGGACAGCCCTTTTTAATTGGTTGTTCGCAAGGAAAGAGAAAGGAACTTTTATTCTAAGGATTGAAGACACTGATGTTCAAAGATCTTCAGAAGATATGGTTTTAGGAATACTTGAGGGAATGCAATGGCTTGGATTGAACTGGGACGAAGGCCCTATCTTTCAATCCTCTCGTCTTGAAATTTACAGAGAAAAGGCAGAAGAACTCGTTAAACAAGGGAAAGCATACTATTGCTACTGTTTACCTGAAGAAATTGAGGAGAGAAGAAAAAAGACTGAATCAGAGGGAAAAGTCTGGATGTACGATAGGAGGTGTTTTCATCTATCGGAAAAGGAGAAGGAGGAACTGAGTAGAAGGGGAAGGAAAGCAATAAGATTCATTGTTCCTCCCGGGAAAACAATTTTTAAAGATGTTGTACATGGTGAACTTGAATTTGAAAATAAGAATATTGAAGATTTTGTTCTTCTAAAATCAGATGGCTATCCAACCTATCATCTTTCAGTAGTGGTTGACGACATTGAGATGGGTATAACCCATGTTATTAGAGGGGATGACCATCTCTCAAACACACCTAAACAAATAATGCTTTATAATGCGTTTAACCATTCCACCCCTATCTTTGCCCATCTTCCTCTCATTCTTGGACCTGACAAAAAGAAACTTAGTAAGAGGCACGGTCATACTTCCGTTACATATTTTAGAGATATGGGTTATCATCCTCTTGCCATGTTCAATTTTCTTGCGAGGCTTAGCTGGTCTCCAGGAGAGGAAAAAGACATATACACTGTTGAAGAAATGATTGAAAGATTCTCCCTTGACTCAATAAGTCACAACAATCCTATTTTTGACCTTAACAAATTGGACTGGCTCAATTCAAGAATCCTATCAACATTCCCCCCTTCTTTTTTCTTTAATGATTTCAAAGAAAATTTGAAGAAAAGGAAAATATGGGATGAGAGCTTTTCAAAGGATTGGATTGAAAAGGTGATATCCCTTTTCAAAGAAAGAGCGAAGACAATCCATCAACTTGTTGAAGACTCTTTACCATTTTTTTCGGATAATTTTGAATACGAAAAGGAAGCGGTAGAAAAATATCTTTCTGAACCTGAACTCTCTAAATATTTGAAGAAACTTCTCAGCAGACTCTCATTAATAAAAAAATTTGGAAAAGAAGATGTTGAAAGAGTTTGTAGAGAACTGGCAGATGAAGAAGGAATAAAAGCCTCCATACTAATCCATGCAATCAGAGTTGCTCTAACAGGTAAGAGGGTCACTCCTGGTGTTTTTGAAATGATGGAAGTTATTGGTAAAGAAAAGTGTCTTCAGAGAATAGAAAGATTGATATCTTTTTTGGAGGAAAGAAGAGATGGGGATAGAAATTGATGGTGAGCATTTGACCTTCAATGAATTTAAGAAGGTTTGTCTTGAAAAGGAAAGGGTTTTCCTTTCAGATAAGGCAAGGGAAAAGATAAGGAATTGCAGAAAAATTCTTGAAGAGATTATAGAGAATGGTGGGGTGGTTTACGGAATAAATACTGGATTTGGAGCCCTCTCCAATATAAAAATAAGCAATGAAAATCTTAAAAGACTCCAGCTAAATTTAATTAGAAGTCATGCGGGAGCCCTCGGAGATCCTCTTCCAGAGGAGGTTGTCAGGGGGATCATCCTCCTTAGAGCCAATGTTCTTGCGAGGGGGCACTCTGGAGTGAGGGATGAAATTGTGGATTTTCTATTATCCCTTTTAAATAACCAAATCACTCCTTATATTCCTTCTCAAGGATCTGTGGGAGCATCAGGAGATCTTGCTCCCCTTTCCCATCTTGCCCTTGTCCTAGTTGGAGAAGGAGAAGTTTTTTACAAAGGGAAAATTTTACCATCTTCTGAAGTATTAAAGGAAGTTGGTCTTAAACCTCTATCCCTTGAGCCAAGAGAAGGGCTTGCTCTCATAAATGGAACTCAAGTGATGACCTCTATTGGACTGAATGCTTTTCTGCTGGCAGAAAATGTAGTTAAAGCAGGGGATGTCTCCGCTTCAATGACCTTAGAAGCATTAAGGGGTTCTCTCACACCCTTTGACGATAAAATTCATTTCCTGAGACCTTATGAGGGGCAAATTGAAACAGCAAGGATTATAAAAAAATATCTCGAAGGCTCTGAAATCTTGAAATTGAGAGAGAAGGAAAGGGTTCAAGATTGTTATAGTCTTAGATGTATTCCTCAAGTTCACGGTGCAATAAAGGATGTCCTATCCTTTGTCAGGGGAGTTCTCGAAAAGGAAATCAATTCAGTGACAGATAACCCAATTATTTTTCCCAATGAAAAGGAAGTCCTATCTGGAGGCAATTTTCATGGAGAACCTGTCGCATTTGCAATGGATTTTTTATCAATTGCAATGACAGAACTTGGAAATATTTCTGAAAGGAGAATAGATAGATTGGTAAATCCTTCCCTTAACTATGGGCTTCCTCCTTTTCTTACAAAATCCCCTGGCTTAAATTCTGGACTCATGATGGCTCAGATTGTTTCTGCTTCCCTTGCCTCTGAGAACAGAACTCTTTCATTTCCTGCAAGCGTTGAAAACATACCCACAACAGGAGGGCAGGAAGATCATGTTAGCATGGGGACAATATCTGCTTTTAAAGCATGGAAAATAGTGAATAACACTAAGAAAATAATTTCTGCAGAACTACTATGTTCCTCCCAAGCTCTTGAATTTTTAAAACCTTATGAGCCATCACCATTTATTAGAAAGGTAATTCAAAAAATAAGAGAAAAGGTTCCTTTCTTAGAAGAGGACAGTAGAATTGATATTTACTTGAATGAAATATCCAGAATGATAGATTTTTGGGGTCAAATCTTTAATTTTTAATTTTAATTTTTTCTTAAAAATGAAAAATATGATTATTTTTTCTGGAACTTTATGAAACAAACTTTTATAAATAAATACAAAATTAAAGAACCGACCCCAAAATATTAAAACACTTGACAAAGGATAAAAATAGTTAGAAAATCATATCTGATGAAAAAATTAAAGGAGGCTTAAGATGCAAATAAAAATCGAAGGGGAAAAACCTCCCTCGAAGTTAGTTGAAAAATTCCCTCAGTTTAGTGGGGTAAAGGCATATGAATGGGATGACTGGAGGTGGCAGTTAAAAAATTCAATAAGAACAGTTGATAAATTATCTGAATTTATCGAGCTGACAGAAAACGAAAAAATCCAGTTAAAGATGGTAACCTCAGTTTATCCTATGTTTATAACCCCTTACTATCTCTCTCTAATAGATCCCGAAAATCCAGAGGATCCAATAAGGAAACAAGCTGTCCCTTCTATTGCTGAGCTTATAGAGTATAACGACTATGAAGAGGAAGACCCTCTTTATGAAGAAATCGATTCTCCCTGTCCTGGATTGACCCATCGTTATCCTGATAGGGTTCTTATCATAGCTACAAATTTCTGTCCAACTTTTTGCAGACATTGTACAAGAAAAAGAATCTTTAAAAATCATGGAGGGAGAAAACCAACCCTCGATTTAAACTCTGCGATAAATTATATTTCAAAACATGAAGAAATAAGAGATGTGGTTGTTTCAGGTGGAGATCCCCTTACCCTTCCTTTTCCGATACTTGAAAGGATTTTGTCTGCTTTAAGGTCAATTCCTCATGTTGATATTATAAGGATTGGAACGAGAGCTCCCGTAACTTTA
>Ga0207433_10008768_pt1 | contig 16339 bp, 15 predicted proteins | sample YelNatPaOPGAMG01_FD_187559 | JGI IMG/M metagenome (GOLD analysis project Ga0207433, IMG submission 187559) | Hot spring thermophilic microbial communities from Obsidian Pool, Yellowstone National Park, USA - OP-RAMG-01 (SPAdes) (version 3) | ecosystem: Environmental > Aquatic > Thermal springs... | reverse complement strand
CAACCGGATCGGTCGCGGTTATGTACCGCCTCATATTCATAGATCAATAAAAGATTAAATTTGTTTGTGAGTGTAGCAGAAAAAAAACAATAAAAAAAGGCGGGGGCTTTACGCTCCCGCCGTTGTTTTCTGCATGCGTCCCGCATCGCGGAAATGCTTCTCCTCCCGTACCTCTCGCAAGACATCGTAAAATTTTTTCCGCCAGTCGCACACCGAGCGCCAAACGAAACTTGCTCTGCTCAGCTGAGTGATAAATGGCAGAATCTCCGCCTCGCACTGGCTGAAAAGCGCCGTTCCGCGAGCAGGCTTCCCAAGTTTGCCGCAGACCACGTCGATGTTGGCCGCGATGATCCGCAGTTCAAAGCGCACCAAGCGGATAGGTAGATGTGCCCGAAGCAATGGCGGCTCGTGCAAAGCAATGGATCTTTGGAAGTCCGCCGCAGTCGATTGAACCTCTCCCTCGACCCAGCTCACGATAGTGGGATGGTAATGACGCTGTTCCTCTATCGTTCTCTTGAGCCATTGATTGGCCTTGTACCAATGATGGCACGAGAAACATATCCGCTGTCCCAGGCATTGTTCCGGAACCGGAAATTGACCCCTACACTCTGTACAAATTTTGAGAACCATCACCGCCTCCTCTCTAGTAAGAACCGACTGAATAGAACCATGCCTTGCACCGCTTGTCAAAGCATCCGCGTGCAAACAAAAAACACCGTAACCGGTGTTTTTTATACACGTGCGCGGGAGAGGATTTTCCCTCGCCTCTCGTCGCGCCGCCGCGCTCCTCGGGCTGGGCACCGCCTCGCCGTCCCGACGTACTCATCGGGACATGGCTCCAGCGTTCAAATCCCCCGCGAGCAAAGAAGTTTGCTCGCCAGCGCATGTCACAAACAAAAAAACACCACCACCGATGTTTTTACATATGTGCGCGGGAGAGGATTTGAACCTCCATGGGACATAATGCCCGCTACCACCTCAAGGTAGTGCGTCTACCAGTTTCGCCACCCGCGCAATAAACCAACAACATTATCAACGAAATCAGTATAGGAAAGAGAAACACTATTTTCAACTCCCATTCAAAAAGAGGGGCGCGTCCCCTCTTTTCTATTAAAAATACCACGTTGTTGAGCACTATACCGCCAGCCCAACTTTCTGACGAGAGCGTTTCTTTGAAACGGTGCGCAAGAAATACAGTTTTGACCGCTTCACTTTTTTGGGCGAGGAAACGATTTGGATACCGGAAATTGCCGGCGAAGAAAACGGATAGATCTTTTCAACGCCGACGCCATCAACAACCGCGCGGACCGTGAAAGTGGCATTTGATTGAGCGCCATGTTTGCGCGCCAAGACCACGCCCTTGAATTTACTGGTGCGCTCCTTGTCTTTTTCTTTGATGCGTTCGGTAACCACCACCAAAGCGCCCGGCTTTACCATGTCCATAACATCCTTGTTCATATCGGGGCAATCCTACTCTGTTTCTTGATAAAAGTCAACGAAATCGGCCGGGGGGTCTGCGACAAATTCAACCCGTCTCCCCGGATCGACATCAAACGCAATTGCCTGAGCGTGCAGCATAAGCCGCGGCGCCAAAAGATAATTTTGTTTTCCGCCATAGAGCGGATCGCCGATTATCGGCCATCCGCGCGACGCAAGATGCACTCTGATCTGATGGGTGCGTCCCGTGCGCGGCATAACGTGCAGGACAGAAAACCATTGACCGCGACGCTGGAAGTGCTGCACCACTTGATATGCCGTTATGGCTTCTTTTGCCATTTTTGACGAGCGCGTGCTGCGCTTAGTCGTCCCCGACGTGATACCGATGGGTTTGTCGATGATCCCGGCTCCTTCGGGAACCTTCCCGCGCACGACCGCCAAATATGTTTTTTCCACCGCGTGAGTCGCGAATAATTTTTTAAGATACTCAAAATATTCCTGCGTCAATGCAACCACCATCACGCCCGACGTATCTTTGTCCAGCCGATGCACGATCCCGGGCCGATATGTCGGATCATCGCCGACCGTTTGCGTTTGAGGGAAATGCCTACGTACCCAGTCGGCAAGGGTTGGTTGCGTTGATTGATCCTTCATATGCGTGGCCACGTGCACCAAAAGCCCGGCCGGTTTGTTGATAATCACAAACCGGCCTGCTTTGTCTCGATGAATCATCGCAATCTCTTTGACATACATGGGCGAATAAGCGCCTAGGACACAGAGGATGAAGCGCCCGATGCCTTTTTTATTTCTTCGTCCAAGAACTCATCAATAATCCTGTCAGCCGCTTGTTTTTGTTTTGTCTCAAGCATGCCCCACTGCTCATCCTGCCAAAGATCAAATTGCTTCAAGATTTTTTCCACGCTTTCCAACTGCGTGTGTTCCGCCTCTAAAGAAACCAGCAACGCCTCGGCATCCCGATCGGTCAAGTCGGCGGCATTTTCAATAATCGCGTCTTTTATTTCTTGATCGATGGGTGACGCCGCCAATAATTCACCTAATCGCTCTATTTGTTTTTGATCCATAGAAGTAAAGTTTTAATAAGTGCGTGGCATGATTACATCGCTTGTATGCGAGCCAAATTTTCAACTAATGGCTTGAGTTTAAGCAAGTATCCCGCCTGCATATGAGTATCCAATGGATTACCGGGGATGTTCCACACATTAACGCCGATGTGGTTCCCTTGCGCCACCAATTTTGACCCCTCCATGATCTGCGCATTGGTCGGATTAGCGATGCCATGTGCCTTGAGAAATTCTGCCGTAGTCCGCCAAATGGTCTGATGCATCGGATCAACAAGTTCAGCGGGGGGCGGAACAACATTGGGCGCCCCACCAATCGCGTGAGCGGGAGCCGCCTCGGCAGCTGCCGCGCCCGGAGCGGTTACCAAATGCAACGCAAGTCCATCCAAGGCGACTTCAACGCCGCCATAAATATACCGCTTCCACCATCCCGGATCCAAGTTGCGCCGCATCAATTGCGCGTATTGCTTAAAATCGCCACGGACCTGCCCGTTGCGCATTCCGTTGAGCTGATGACGCATCCGCTCTTGCAATAAAGCGATTTTTTCAGGCGTCAAAACCTTTTTACCCACATCAGCGCTCCGATACCCTTGCAACAACGACCGTTTTTCAAGACGATCCTCCAAAGATTTTGTCGCATCCTGAATGATATTTTCAATAACCCGCTCGTTGAATTTTATTTTCTCGGCGCTAATACTTTGGGACATGAGTTCATATTCTTGAGCGGTCGGCTCGCGATTAATTTTCTCAAACGCACTTCTCATTTCTTCCGCCTCCTTAAGCGCTTCCTCTTTACTCAACCCGCTTTCCTCTTCAATGATTCGCGACTGCGCATTAACGTCCTTTCCAATATCACGCGTTGCGGCGCGAAACTTTTCGGCCTGGTGAAATTCCCATATACCAAACGTCGCCACACCCTTGAGACGCTCCTTCAAAAATCCCCACGTATTTTTCAGCTTCTCATTATTTTCCCCAAAAACTTTTTTCAACAGTCCCGCTTTGGCGCCTTCCCACTTTTCTTTGGCCGACTCATTTAATGAGCTCCACCCCGCTTTCATCCGCTCCCATAGCGATGGTTTTTGATCGGCGGCAATATTGTTCAGTGCTCCCAAAGCGGCCTGGCATGCCGCATCCTCGCGCTCCTTTTGACTCATTTGATCCCATGGCTTTTTTCCGCCAGCGGACTCCGAAACGGACGAGTCGGTTGATTCTTTTTTCACCCCCGAAACAGCGGCACTCTCTTCGGCGGCTTCCCCGGTCTTGATCGGAGCAGTTTCTCGAGCGGGCGAATCCAAACCATCAGCCACGGACTCCTTGGAGCTATTGGCTTTTTGCGTTTCCTCAGAAACATGCACTGCCTCTTGGGCAAATGCATTCCGGGTTTTTTGGGCAATCTCTTCGGCCTCGCTCGTCGCTTCTTGAGCAGCTTCCGTTGCCTTTTCTTTATCTTCCGTTAACGCATCGGGGTTTTCTGTAACTTTTGAGGCAGTGGCAAGAACGTTTTTGTCAAATTCAGCCATCTTTTTTTTCAAAAACTCCTCCCTGTCCTTCTTATTTGATGCCTCGATTGCCGCCTGCGCGTCACGCACGCGCTCCTCAACGGATTTCTCGGAATTATTTCCTTCCGTCAAAATTACGCGACGCTTGTCGACAACTTTGAGTTGGCGCTCCCGTTCCTCTTGCTCCTTTTCAATCTCTTCATTTGATTTTTGGGCCCCCTCTAGATTAATTCCCATGATAATTTTAAATTAATGTTAATATTTTTTAAATAACACCAATCTCATCTACTTAACCGGCTTTTTCTATATCGCGCCGCAATTGCTCCATTTTTCTCTGGCGCACTTCCTCGAGAATTTCGGCGATGCGCGCCTGAAAGCGCGCATCAACATCCCGCAGCTCTTTCTCAAAATCAACCAGGGCATCTGCCAGCTTTTTTTTCGCATCGGGTGATTGCACGTCATTCATAGATTTATAATAAACCAGTGATTGCAGTTACCAGTGACCTTTTTAATGATAATTATTATACATATTTTAAAATAAAAATCAATACTCTGCGCGAGACTCGCGTCGACTAAAAAACTTACGGAAGAGTATATCACAAAACGGCATCGAGATGAAACGCCCACTGATCATCGATCGTCCCCATCACCATGAAGCGCGCCGCGTTCAAGACGCGAAAAAAGCTTTGCAAGATTACCGCTGGCAACATCTTCCAAACCAATCCCCAACTCAGTCGCCAACTGGGATACGTACCACAACACATCGCCTAGTTCCTTGGCAATCGCATTTCGCGTTTCGGGATCAATGACGCCGTTTTTATCGCGAATCACTTTTTTTATTTTTTCGGCAACTTCGCCGGCCTCTCCAGAAAGTCCCAGCGTCGGATAGATAAAATTGTGTCCGGCGTCTGGATAGCGCACCGTCCGCCGAGATTCTTTTTGATAGTCTTCAAATGTCATAGGTGTGCGCGATGCAGGGATTGAACCTGCGACCTCTTCAATGTCAATGAAGCGCTCTACCACTGAGCTAATCGCGCGTATACTGTGATGAAAAGTACAGCATCGGTGCGCAAGTAAGGAATCTGACCTTCGTTCCTGGGTTTCCTACTGCGGGCACCGCTACGCGGTGTCCTCGTAAAACCCATAAAAAAACCTTTGGTTTTCACCCTCTGTCTTACTGCGCGCCGTGTCTATGCGCAGTGTGCGCGAGGAAGGAATCGGACCTTCGACCTCTGTCTTATCAGGACAGCGTTCTACCACTGAACTACTCGCGCGAAACATTATCCCACCACTAAACGTGCGGGCATTGTATCGCGAGATAATAAAAAAAGCAAGGAATTGCTATGGCGTTTGTGTACTCGATGAAACGGGAGTAGCAGGAGCTCCCAAATTGAGCTGGCGCAAACCGTCAATATTAAAGTGCACCATCGTATTCCCCGTTGAATCGGTCTCTAAGCCGCGCCCGATTTCTCCGGCAACAAAACCAAGCGCCTGAACAAAGAGAGTGATTATCAGCGCCGCCATCACTAAACCAACGACAACAAAATAGATGTCATGCTGATATTTTTTTATGGCAACAAAAAAATCTTTCATATGATCAATGTTATTTACCCGCAAAAAGCATAATTCCCGAAAATGAGGCGCGATTGTTCTGCGTCGTCACGTCAAGAGCGGTAATGTCTATATATGGATACTGCGCCTGCAACATACGGAGGAAATTGAAAACGCTCACCGAAGGCCCTTCCGCTGTGGCGGTAAAAGAAATAGACCGCATGCCAGATGCATCAGGAGCTGTCTCCTGGCCAAAGGTAATATTAACGGCAACACCTTGCGACGCCCCGAGGTCTTGAAGATTTTTTTGGACCAACAGCACCTGGTTTTCGGTCGGCACCAATCCGCTCACGGCCACTTCATAGCCCCGCGCTTCTTTGGCCTCTTGTGAGAGCTGGGAAAAATTTTGAGATGAGTTGTAAAGCGCCACCCGCTGTTTCTTGGAGGCAACCAAGGCGTCTGTCTGATTGGAAATATTGAGCTCAAATAGAACAACAAAAACAACCACCACCCCGATAATGACGGCAAAAATAACTAATTGAGTGATGAGCTTTTTTTTAAACTCGCGATCAATCATCTTTATGCAACAATAACATCTTCTCTTTAAATAGTGTATACTACCACTCGATGGAAGACAACGCCCCAGTGCGGTTTGACCGCACACACCCTCTCTTCCCCCAAAAACTTGGCGTTTTTGACGAGCATCCAGGACAGGTCTGGTACGCCAAGGGCAACCTTGCGGCATGCGCTAAGCCGGCAATCGCCATCGTCGGAACGCGCCGCGCCTCGCCAACGGGCTGTTCTTTGGCGCGCGCCTTTGCGCGATCCGCCGCCCAGCGCGGACTAGTGGTTATCAGCGGACTGGCGCTAGGCATCGACACGGCCGCTCACACCGGATGTCTTGAGGCACACGGCACTACTGTTGCGGTTCTAGCCAACGGATTAGATAAAGTGTATCCGGCCACCAATACCGCCCTAGCCACACGCATTCTTTCCAGCAATGGCTGTTTTATTTCACAATATCCTCCCCAAACGCCCTCTTACCCGAGCCATTTTGTCGCCCGCAACAAAGTCATCGCCGCACTGGCCGACGCTGTCGTGGTTATTGAAGCTCCGCATAATTCGGGCGCGTTATCCACGGCCGCCTACGCCAAAGAATTTAAACGTCCAGTGTGTGTCGTTCCCGGTCCTTGCGATGCGCCACTCTACCAAGGATCCATCGATCTGATCCGGCGCGGCGCCTTCTGCGTCAGATCATTAGAAGACATACTCAACGATATCCCCGCGCTCAACCACGCCGTTCAAAAAAATGAAGTCAGTACCCGAGGTGCGACCGCGGATAACAGCACGACCATGAGCCAAAACGCGCAGGACATTTACGCCGTATGCGTAGCGTCACCCACCCCCCTTTCCATTGACAAGCTTTCGGCGTTGACTACACTAAGCCCCCAAGACGCCAGCGCAGCAATTACCGAATTGATTCTCGCCGATGCGATTCAAGACTTGGGAAATGGAACCTACCGGAAAAAAATATGAAGCTTATTATCGTCGAATCTCCGACTAAAGCAAAAACAATTTCTTCTTTTCTGAAAGGAGATTTTCGCGTACTCTCATCCTACGGCCACGTGCGTGACCTTCCCAAAAGTAAACTCGGCATTGACGTCGACCATAACTTCGAACCGCACTACATCATACCCCCCAAGGCCAAAGAACACGTCGCTGAATTAACCGCCGCGGCCAAAAAAGCCGACGAGGTAATTCTGGCAAGCGACGAAGACCGCGAAGGAGAAGCGATCGCATGGCACATTGCCTATATCCTTACACACCCGGAAGAAAAAAAGAGAAAAAACAAGAGCGGCGCGAGCGGAGAAAATCACACACAGCCGACGCAACGAATTGTTTTCCATGAAATTACCAAATCCGCCATCGAAGAAGCCCTCGCTCATCCGCGGCAAATCGATCTCCGTCTTGTGGATGCGCAGCAAGCGCGCCGCGTACTTGATCGCCTCGTCGGCTATGAACTGTCCCCATTCCTGTGGCGGAAAATCCGCTACGGTCTTTCGGCTGGGCGGGTACAAAGCGTTGCTCTACGCTTAGTCGTTGAACGCGAACGCGAAATACAAAAATTTTCCGCCCAAGAATATTGGTCCATTGACGGATTGTTCTCCGCCGCACACGACCAAAAAACATTCTCGGGACATTTGGCAACCTACGCTTCAAAGCATGTCGGCAAGATGTCGATCCATACCGAATCGGAAGCTCACGCCATCGTCGCCGCGCTCCAAAAAACCGCATGGCATGTTGAAGCCATCGCCACCAAAGAAATCGGCCGCGCGCCCGCCCCGCCGTTTACCACATCCACGCTCCAACAAGAGGCGGCGCGTAAATTCGGATTTTCCGCCAAGCAAACCATGAGCATCGCCCAACAGCTCTACGAGAACGGGCTGATTACCTACATGCGCACCGACAGCGTCAACCTAGCGGCAAGTGCAACCGCGCAGGCGCGCGAAGTCATCATCAAACAATTCGGCGCATCCTACGCGCTTGAAGCTCCGCGCCACTACGCAACTAAGAGCAAGGGAGCGCAGGAAGCGCACGAGGCCATTAGGCCGACTGATTTTTCCCGGCCGGCTGCCGCCATTTCCTTCAAAGAACGCGGTCACCAGCGGCTGTACGAATTAATATGGAAACGCGCCCTGGCCTGCCAAATGCAGATAGCCCGCCTCCAGCAAACAGCTGTTGACATCGCCTCACCGAGAAAAGAACATATATTCCGCGCCAACGGGCAGGTGGTTCTTTTTGATGGATTCATGCGCGTCTACACCGAAGGGTCGGATAACGGGCCCGAGGAAGAGGACAACCTCTTGCCGCCGCTGGCGCGCGGCGACGCGCTGACTGCCCGCGCCATCACGCCCGAACAGCACTTTACCGAGCCGCCGGCGCGGTACACCGACGCCACGCTCATCAAAGCGCTTGAGTCCTACGGGGTGGGACGCCCGTCAACCTATGCACCGACCCTCTCCACCATTCAAGAGCGCGGCTATGTTGAAAAAATAGATAAAAAATACGTGCCCACCGATATCGGATGCGTCGTCAATGATATGCTCGTAAAACATTTTCCCGAAATCGTCGACATCAACTTCACCTCGCACATTGAAGAAGAGCTGGATGAAATTGCTGAGGGGCGCATTCCCTGGACACAAGTGTGCAAAGAATTTTACGACCCGTTCAAAAAACATCTGGACGAAAAAGAATCGTCAGTGGAAAAACATGTCGAGATCTCCCAAACGCTCTGTCCGCACTGCGGCAAGCCAATGATCATTAAGTTCGGCCGCATGGGGAAATTTCTCGCCTGCCCTGATCCGGAAAATAAATTCACTATGCCCATCCCCGAAGAGGCGGCAAAAATAAAAGAGCTGGAAGAGAAAACAAAAGACGAGCGCTGTCCGCTCTGCGGGGCGCCGATGAAAGTGAAGCGCGGACGATTCGGTTTCTTTCTCGGCTGCAGCCGGTACCCTGAATGCAAAGGTATGTCGCGTATATGGAACAAAATCGGATTTACCTGCCCGGCATGTCTGGAATCGCCGGAACGCAGAGACAAGCCCGGCGATCTGGTTGAACGCAAGGGCCGCGGCCGCAGCAAACCGTTCTGGGGATGCACGCGCTATCCGGACTGTACCTTCATCCTCAACGTTAAACCAACCACCCAAGAAGAACTAGCCATCCTCTTCAAAGAGTGGAAAGAAAAAATGGCCAACAGCAAAGACGGCGGTAAAAAAACCGCCGCAAAAAAACGAGCGCAAAAAAGAAATGACCATCGATTCCCTGCTTAACGAATACCGCCGCCACTTTCCCGCAAACGGAGACCACGGCGAAGAACTGATCCGCCACGCGTTTGCGTTTGCCAAAAACGCCCACAAAGATCAAAAACGCAAAAGCGGCGAAGAATATTTTTCGCACGTGTTTGAGACCGCCAAACAGCTTGCGCGCTGGCGCTTGGACGCGGCCTCTATCGCCGCCGGCCTTTTGCACGACTCCATCGAAGATTGCGGCATTACGCGCGAAACGCTGGAAAAAGAGTTCGGCGAGGAAACGGCGGCGCTGGTTGACGGCGTCACCAAGCTGGGCGCGCTCAAATATCGGGAGGAAGACGCCAACATCGAAAGCCTCCGCAAAATGATCTTAGCCATCAGCAAAGACCTGCGCGTCGTTTTTGTAAAGTTGGCCGACCGTCTGCACAACATGAAAACGCTTTCATTCATACCGCCTGCCAAACAGCGCCGCATCGCGCTGGAAACCAACGAAATTTACGCGCCCATCGCCGACCGCCTGGGGATGCAAAGCGTTGCCGGCGAACTGGAGGATCTGGCGTTCCCCTATATCCATCCCGAGGCCTACCAGTGGCTCAAGAACAACGTCCGCGAATCGTACGACGAACGCCAGCGGTATCTAAAAAAAATCGAACCCATCGTCCGGGAACACCTGCGCAAAGCCGGCGTGACCCCCGTGTCCATCGATTATCGCGCCAAACGATTTTTTTCGCTCTATAAAAAACTCCTGCGCTATGACATGAACCTGGAGCAAATTTACGACCTGATCGCCATGCGCATCATCGTCTCCACCATTGACGAGTGCTATCTGGTGCTGGGCGCCATCCACCAGCTCTGGCCTCCCATGCCCGGAAAAATAAAAGATTACATCGCGCTCCCCAAACCCAACGGCTACCAAAGCCTGCACACGACCGTCTTTTGTGTGGACAACCGGCCAACCGAGTTTCAGATCCGCACGCAGGAAATGCACGAGCACGCCGAAAACGGAAGCGCCGCCCACTGGTTTTATGAATCCAAAAAACACAGTGACAAAGAACGCTCGCGCGCCATCGCCGACTCAAAAGAGGTGATTTGGGTACAACAGCTCAAGGAATGGCAGAATCAATTTCCCGGATCGCAGGAATTTATCGAGGCGCTGAAAGTCGATTTCTTTTCCGACCGCGTCTTCGTGCTCACCCCCAAAGGAAAAGTCATCGACCTGCCCACTGGCGCCACGCCGGTAGATTTTGCCTACAAGGTCCACACCGACGTAGGCGACACTTGTGTGGGAGCCAAGGTAAACAATAAAATCGTTCCGCTTGATTTCCAACTCCAATCCGGCGACATCGTGCAGATCCTGACTCAAAAAGGCAAACACCCGTCCGAAGACTGGATGCGATTTGTAAAAACCAACGAAGCAAAGAAAAAAATCAAAGCCAGCGTCCACAAAAAGGAACCGCGCGCACGCAAAACCGAATACCGAATCGTGACAGCCAAGCGTATTGGCGCCGTGAAAGACATTTTGGCAATCTTTGCACGCAACAAAATCGCCATCAGCAATCTGCGCACCATTGATGAACAGAGTCCATTCCCCGTCGTAAAGGTGACCGCCGACGTTGCCACCAAGGAACGCGCCGAAGAGATCACGCTCAAAATACGCAAAGTTGAAGGCGTCCGAGAAGTAGGGTACAAAATAATCTAACGGATTCAATCAAAAATCCCCCGCCCAAGGCGGAGGGATTTTTTGATTCCAACGTTTGTGCGCGTAAAATTATTTTTTCCCCAATTTGCTGATTGTCGGGATCACCGCGTCGGGAGAGAGCGACATTGACTCAATCCCCTCATCCACAAGAAATTTTGCAAAATCAATAAATGTTGATGGCGCGTCGCCGCAGATGCCGATGTATTTTTTCTTCCGCTTGCAAGCGGCGATAACTCGCGCCACCAGTTGCGTGACCGCTTCGTTGTTTTCATTGCCGATGCCACGGATGCGTTCATTGCCGTCCCGATCCAGCGCTAGCGTAAACTGCGTCAGATCATTGGAACCGATACTCATGCCGTCGAATATTTCCAGAAACTCGTCGGCGAGCAGCACGTTGGCCGGCACCTCACACATCGTAAGAATTGTAAGACCCTTCTTCTGAGACAAGCCGCCCTTCTCCATAAGAGCGATGACTTTTTTGCCTTCGTCAACCGTGCGGCACATCGGGATCATCACCTCCACATTAGAGAGCCCCATTTCTTCGCGGACTTTTTTAATTGCCTCCACTTCCAAGGCAAACGCCGGCGCAAAGTCAGGATGATAATACCGCGCCGCGCCGCGCCAGCCGATCATCGGATTCTCCTCGTGCGGCTCGTATAAGTCGCCGCCGATTAATTGGCGATATTCATTCGTCTTAAAATCGGAAAAACGGACGATAATCGGACGCGGATAAAATGCCGCGGCGATTTTGGCAATGCCATACGACAATTGGTCAACGTAAAACTTTTTCTTGTCTTTGTAGCCGGCCGTTTTTTTCTCAATCTGCGCGATAATTTCCTGGAGATGCCGATCGCGCGTTGCTTTTTTCTTCAGCTCCGCAAACTGCACTAGCGCCATCGGATGAATGCCGATGTAGGAGGCGATGATAAACTCCTCGCGCGCCAACCCGACACCTGCCACCGGCAAAAATGATTTTTCAAACGCGCTTTCGGGCGTGCCGATATTAACCATGATTTTCGTTCCCAGCTTGGGGAGTTTGGTAACATCGTGCTCCGTTACGGAAAATGGCAATGCGCCCTCGTAGACAAACCCCTCGCTTCCTGTCGTGTCCACCGTTACCGCTTGACCGCTTTTAATAACCCGCGTGGCCGTGTCGGTTCCCACAATGCACGGGATTCCCAGCTCGCGCGACACAATTGCCGCATGCGATGTTCGCCCGCCTTTATCGGTGATAATCGCCGATGCCATTTTCATAATCGGTTCCCAGTCCGGATCGGTCATGGTCGTCACCAGCGCCTCGCCCTTTTTAAATTTGGCGATATCTTTGACGCTCAGAATAATATGCGCCGTACCGGTTGCGATCGCCGTTCCTACCGATGCGCCCTTCGTGAGCACCTTCCCCTCCTTGCCCAGTTTATACTCCTTCACTTTTGAAAAGTCCCTGCGCGCTTGTACGGTTTCGGGACGCGCCTGCACAATATATAATTTCCCCGTAACGCCGTCCTTGGCCCATTCCATATCCATTGGCGTCCATACCTTACGCACCGACGAATAATGATCTTCAATGGTCTTTGCCCACGAAGCCAACTGCAGAATCTCATCATCAGAAAGCACGAACGCGCCTCGCTCCGCATCGGCAGTCGGAATAATCTTGGTGGGTTTGGTCCCCGCCGCATAAATCATCTTGCGATCCTTTTGCCCCAATGCTTTGCTGATAATCGGCGTCACACCCTTCTTTACTAAGAACGGTTTATAAACCAGAAATTCATCGGGGATGACTTCTCCCTGCACAATCATTTCTCCCAGCCCCCACGAACCATTAATGAGCACCACATCCTTAAATCCTGACTCGGTATCAATAGAAAACATCACGCCCGAAGCTCCCTTGTCCGAACGAACCATTTTTTGTATCCCCGCCGAAAGCGCAATGGCCATGTGATCAAATCCCTGATCGTGCCGGTACGAAATAGCCCGATCGGTAAAAAGCGACGCGTAGCATTTCTTAACCGCGGTCAGTAGCGCCGGCACCCCTTCAATGTTCAGATATGTCTCTTGCTGTCCGGCAAACGACGCGCCGGGAAGATCTTCGGCGGTTGCCGATGATCGCACCGCCACGTCGACGTTTTTGAAATACTGCTTTTCCATTTCATGATAGCGCGAGACGATTTCAGCTTCTAAATCCTTGGGAAGCGCCGCCTGCACAATCGCCTTACGGATTTTTTCTCCTTTGGCATGAAGCGATGCAAGACTTCTGGTGTTAATACCCTTGAGCGTTTCGCGTATCATGCTATCAAGCCCCGTCTCTTTCATAAAATAGCGGAAAGCCGATGCGGTGGTCACAAATCCGTCCGGCACGGCAACGCCCTTGCTATGCAGGGCCTGGAGCATCTCCCCCAGCGATGCATTTTTACCTCCCACCTCAGGCACATCAGCGATACCGACCTCGATAATTTTGCGAGTCAAATTTTTCTCCATATAAAAAGATTACTTATACGAGAGGGAGTATAGCATACAAAATTCAAAATGAAAAAATGAAACATCAAAACGATCAGAGCATCCACGCCAGCCATTTTTATCTTCCCGTTGTCAGTTGTGAGTTTTTAGTTGTTGGTTTGCCTACGCAAGATCCAGCGTCCCATTGGCTTCCAACGGCCACGCAACGCCCTGCACGCTGTCCATATACGCCGCCACCGCAATCATCGCCGCGTTGTCTTGGCAATATTTGAACGGCGGGATGATGATCGGCAGTTCCAGCTTATTTTTTTCCAGCTCCTTTTTAAGCAGGCGGGGCAGCTCTTTGTTTGCCGACACACCCCCGCCGATAAAAACTGTTTTGGCGCCGTATTCCCGCGCGGCGCGAGTCGCCTTTACGGCCAGCACGCGAAAGGCGGCGTACTGAAATGACGCGGCAACATCGGCGGCAACTGTTCCCTTCTCCTCGATGCGCGCCAATTCTTTTTTTTGTGCCGACGAGAGAGAAAAGTCATTGGCGCTCGCGCCGCGATTGCGCAAATAATACAACACCGCGGTTTTCAAGCCCGAGTAACTGAAATTATAATTTTTCTGATTGATCATCGGCGCAGGGAACGGGATAGCCAGCGGATTTCCCTTTTTTGCCAATTGCTCCAGGGCCGGCCCTCCCGGATACGGCAAATTTAAAAGACGCGCCACCTTATCAAACGACTCGCCCACTGCATCGTCGTACGTTTCTCCCAGCTTCACATAGCGATGCAGATCGTTTGCCAAAACGAGAATCGTATGTCCGCCGCTGACCACCAGCCCAATTGCCGGAAATATTTTTTTCTTCTGCGCGCGCAAGCGCGCCGCGGCTGGCGACAACAGAAAACTATACAAGTGTCCCTTGATATGATTGGCGCCCACCAGCGGCACATGCCATTTTTCAGAAAGTTCTTTCGCATATTGTATCCCCGTCCAGAGCGCCGGCTCAAGCCCCGGCCCCACCGTCACCGCAATCATATCAATATTTTTTTTCAATGTTCCGCGCGGATCAATTTTTTTGAGAAGAATGGGGAGATTTTTGAGATGTTCGCGCTTAGCAAGATTGGGAACCACACCCCCAAAAGGAGCATGTATTTTTATCTGCGAGGCAACGACATTTTTAAGAACGCGAAACCGCGGCGCCATCCGCGTGCCAGAAACATCCACAACCGCAAAGGCGGTCTCATCACAACTGGTCTCAAGAGCAAGTATTTTCATGAGGACAATGTAAATAGTATAACAGCATCGTACGCAACAATGCACCTCTCGCCCCGTTATCACGCACGCGTGATTTTATGGGGTTTCAAGAGCAAGTATTTTCATCTTTTGAAAGTAAAGTGGGAAAAACCAAAGATCACAATGGCGGGACGAAATGTCAAACAACCCGACAACCCCGCAGAGCATTAACTATTTTTCATTTTGCCCGCCTACCGGCGGGCAGGATTTTTTATTTTTCAAGTTTTTTCCGTCTTTCGATGTTTGGGGGTCACCCAAAAGTCCAAACGATATTTTCCCGACAACATCAGACGCGTTTGCGCCTCCAACGCCGGAAATGATCCAAACACGATCAATGTTATCGGAATCAATACCCACGAAAGAAAATATACTACATATTGAAACCGCTTGAAATGAAGCGGACGAGGCGGCAAAAGCATAATGGAAAGCGTTGCCGAGGTCGCGATGCCAACCATCGCCAAATTCATAATCCACCGCGTGATATACGGAAGATTATAGGCCAGCATTGACGACCGGAACACTTGCCCCCCCAGAATAATCGGCAACCACCCCAACGCAAAAATAATCAGCGAATTAGTCGCCCATGAATGAAAACCTTCAATAAGATCAAACCCCCGCGTCAACTTATCGCGCAATGCGATAGCTTTATTGCCGATCATGGCCGGAAAAACATACGATATATTTTCCGCTCCCCACCCCCAGCGCCGCTGTTGTTTATACAAATTCACCATTGTCCCCCAAAATGTGGGGGCGACGTTTGAGTCCATGGAAAGCGGATAGAAGAGCGGCACCGTGCGCCAATCCCCCTTGAAATGAACCCAGCATTGCCAGAAAATGCGCGAATCTTCCGATACCACGTCGCGATGCCAAAACCCAATTTCCACCAACGGCGCAAATGACATTGAGTGCGACGAGAAACTGCGCAATTTTTCCGGACGCGACTGCTGAGTTAATTGCCAGAAAGTAGAAGAAAAACTAATAACCCGAGCCAGTGCCGGCGCATCAAAAATATTGTTAGTAAAAAGCGGCACGGGTTGGAACGTTGAACGCAGCGGCTTTTCTGCCGTTAAAAACGAATGTGCAAGCAAACCAAAGTATTCGGGAAAGACCTGCGTATCAATATCAAAAACAGACGCAATGACTTTTTCATACGCAATACCAAGCGGATCGATAATTTCTTCTTTTACTTTCCGCCCCGCCCACGCTTCGTTGGATCCCTTGCCCGGGATTTCACCGGGCAGGCCAGTCGGATGCGTCGTTATTAAAAATCTGAAAAAAGTTTTTCCGAATTCGTCGCCGATTTTCCGCGCGGTTTCTTGCGCTTCCGCGCCAGCCCGTTCCTCAAGCGCCAGCACGACAATACATTTATCCAGCGGATAGTTGGTCGCCGCCAATTGCTGGAACGTTTCACGCACCACCGCATGCGGCTCGTTATACATCGGCAAAATAACCAGATGGTACAGATCGCCCCACATATCGCGCGTCCGAGCATCTTCGTCGAGCCGTGCCCGCCAATTCACTTTCATC
>Ga0207433_10008757_pt1 | contig 16361 bp, 18 predicted proteins | sample YelNatPaOPGAMG01_FD_187559 | JGI IMG/M metagenome (GOLD analysis project Ga0207433, IMG submission 187559) | Hot spring thermophilic microbial communities from Obsidian Pool, Yellowstone National Park, USA - OP-RAMG-01 (SPAdes) (version 3) | ecosystem: Environmental > Aquatic > Thermal springs... | reverse complement strand
AACAAAAGAAAAAAAGCCAAAGCTCTCAAAGAAGGAAAGAATAGAAGAAAAAAAGAGCATTATCTCGCAATTGGCAGAAGGCGTGGGTTTTTCTTTGAAATCCTCAAAAAAATCTAAAACCAAGAGCATAAAAAAAGAAATAAATGTCCCTTTGGAATTTGAGCCTGGAAAATTAAAATACGAACCATCTTTAGAAAAGATAAGAGAGATAGAAGAGCAAGAAAGCAAAGACAAAACCGAAGCCCCTACCGAAGCATCTCTTGAAGATGCTGAAAAATTGATTGAAGAATCTGAAAAATCCGAAGAAACAAAAGAAAACTTCTTTACAAAGTTAATGAAAAAATTCTCTTCTTCTGATAAATTAACAAAAGAACAATTTGAAGAAGTTTTCCAAGAGCTTGAAATCATTCTTCTTGAAAATAATGTTGCAGTTGAAGTTGTTGAAAAGATAAAGAAAGATCTTGAAAACAGCATTGTCGGAATGGAGATAAAAAGAGATAAGTTGTATTACCAAATAATAGAGTCCCTTAAAATTTCAATATTGGATGTATTAATAGAGCCTCCTGACTTAATTCAAAAAATAAAAGAAAAGCAGGAGCCGTATGTAATCCTCTTCTTTGGCATAAATGGTTCTGGAAAAACAACATCAATAGCAAAACTCGCTTATCTCTTGAAAAAAAACAACATCTCCTCAGTTATGGCAGCAGCAGATACTTTTAGGGCAGCAAGTATAGAGCAGATAAAAGCTCATGGTTCAGCATTAGGAATAGAAGTTATTGCCCACAATTATGGCTCTGACCCTGCTTCTGTTGCATTTGATGCAATCCAATACGCAAAAAAGAATCACATAAAAGCGGTTTTAATAGACACTGCAGGAAGAATGTATACAAAGCAGAATTTAATGAAAGAAATGGAAAAAATTGTCCGCGTCTCAAAACCTGATTTGAAAATATTTGTAGGCGAATCCATAACAGGCAATGATGCAACAGAGCAGGCCAAAACCTTTAACGAGACAGCGGGCATTGATGGAATCATTCTTACAAAAGCAGATGTTGATGACAAAGCAGGAACAATCCTCTCTGTCTCTTATGTCACAAAAAAGCCGATTTTCTTTCTTGGAACCGGGCAGTCATACAGCGATTTAACCCCCTTCAACAAAAAAGATGTCCTCAAGCATCTTGGCTTGGAATAACCAAGAACCGAAATTTAATTAACCCCTAAAAATCTAATCTTTTTGATAACAATATGCTTGAAAAATTATCATCAATATTGAAGAAAACAACCGACAAGATAGCTAACGCTATTTTTCTTGACAAGAACCTTGTAGATTCAATTGTAAAAGATTTGCAAAGAGCGCTTTTGGAAGCAGATGTAAATGTCTCGCTTGTCCTTGAGCTAACAAAAAAAATAAAGCAGGCGGCATTAGATGAGAGAATAAAAGGAATAGAAAAAAAAGAGCACATAATAAAGCTCCTGCATGACGAATTAGTTGCTCTTTTAGGCACTTCAAGAGAGATAAAACTGGGAAAGCACAATGTTTTCCTTATGGTAGGATTATACGGCTCAGGAAAAACAACAACAATCTCAAAATTAGCATTATACTATGCAAAGCGCGGCGTAAAAGTTTGTGCTCTCGGCTTGGACGTTCATCGTCCGGCAGCTTCTGAACAACTAAAGCAATTATGCGACAGCCTCAATGTCAAATGTTTTATCTCTCCAGATGAAAAATCCCCAAAGAAAATCTGGAATAAATTTAAGGACGAGCTTAAAGAATATCAATTAGTGATTGTAGACACAGCAGGCAGGCATTCCTTAGACAATGATTTAATAAGCGAAATAAAAGAAATCTCAAAGTTCACGAATCCAACCGAAACAATTCTGGTCATACCAGCAGATATCGGCCAAGCAGCAAAATCTCAGGCGTCTGCATTCAAAAAAGCAACCTCTCTTTCTGGAATTATTATAACAAGAATGGACTCAACAGCAAAAGCAGGAGGCGCACTGACAGCGTGTGCAGAGGTGAAAGCCCCTGTCTTGTTCATTGGAACAGGTGAGAAACCAGCAGATTTAGAAACATTCAACCCGGAATCATTCCTCTCAAGATTGCTAGGCATGGGAGATTTGAAAGCATTAATGGAAAAAATCCATTCAGCAATGTCAAAAGAAGACATAGAAAAATCGCAGGCGAGAATAAGAGAAGGCAAATTTACGATGAAAGAATTTGAAACTCAGTTAGAAACGATGTCTGGTTTAGGCTCAATAGACAAATTAATCTCTCTTATTCCCGGCTTGAGCTCTGCAAAAATCCCTGAAGAGGCAATGGAAAAACAGCAAGACAAAATCAAGCACTGGAAAGCCGCAATCAAGTCATTCACGCCAGAAGAAATTGAAAACCCTGAAATTTTGGAAAAACAAACATCAAGGATACAAAGAATAGCAAAAGGCTCAGGCACAACAACCTCTGATGTAAGAGCATTAGTAAAGCAATATAAAATAATAAAAGAAATGATAAAATCACAATCAGGCATTGAAGAAGGAAAATTAGACCAAAAAACAATGCTAAAACTCGCAAAAAAATTCAGCAAAAAAATAAAATTCTAATCAAAGATAAATTCTCTTAATGTCTATCCTTAGCCAATTTTTTATTTTAGGACTGCAGTATTCTATATTCTCAAGAAGAGGAAACCTATTTGGATTTACAAGGCAATAAACCCCATTTCTTTCTAAAACCTTGCACGCTCTGATTACACTGCTTATATGATGGCAAATATGGCCTATCCCGTAATCATAGCCATTTACAAAAATTACTTTATCAGGAGCTAAAATCGCTCTCCCAGGAAAATCAGTTGAGAATGAATTTAAGTCATATTCCAAGAGCTCAACCCTTATTGTCTTCTCCAAATCAACAGATTTGTCTGAATTGCGCGAGCAGACAAGCCCTACTTTGTCCCAAAGATAAATCTTTCTCTGCAATTCCCATCCTTCTCCTTTTCTTCTCTCAAGCTCTTCTTGAAGCTTGTTTTCTTCAATAACTTCATTATCCAAGAGCAAAGCATTTCCAACAAATATTTTCATGAACAAATTCAAAACCTCATGTTTTTTAAATCTCACGATTATCCAAATATATGGAAAACATAGTCGCAACAGGTGCAGAAGCAGTTCTTATTCACAAAGACAGCAAGCTAATTAAAAGAAGAATCAAAAAATCTTACCGCCTCCCGATTATAGACGAAAAATTAAGAAAAACAAGAACAAAGAAAGAATCAAAGCTTCTTGAAAAAGCATCAAATCTTATCCCAGTTCCAAAAATCATAAAAGTTTCTGATGAAAGCAAAGAGATAGAAATGGAATTTATAGAAGGCAAAAAACTCTCAACACACCTAGACAATTTGCCAAATGCAATTGAAATCTGCAAAACCATAGGAAATCAAATCGCAATCCTTCATGACAATAATATAATCCACGGAGATCTAACAACATCAAACATGATTCTCTCAAACAAGGATAATAAAGTCTATTTTATTGATTTCGGTTTAGGTTTTGAATCAAAAAAAATAGAGGATAAAGCAGTTGATTTGCATTTAATAAAGCAAGCACTAGAAGCAAAGCACTACCTAAACTACCAAAAATTTTTTGAAGCGATTCTTGATGGGTATAAAGCATCAAAACATCATGCAATGGTATTAAATCGCCTTAAAAAAGTAGAGCTCCGCGGAAGATATAAACAGGCTTCCTAAATGCGCTCATTTAATTCAGGTAAAGACCCATCTTTTATTAAATTGTAAAGTCTTTCACCACGCCCCTCTCTAAAGATCTCTCCACCAAGTGAAAACAATGAAATAAGCGAGCATTTTTTGTCATCTTTCTTATCGCAATTATTATAACCTCTTATGCAACAAATAATTTGATTCCATTCCTTCGCCCCCAAAGTCAAATTTATCCTTACCCCATCGCCAATCTCAACAAAACACTTTCCTCCTTCTGAATAATATCTCACTGCCCAAAACGGCATAAGATTTGGAAACTTCTCGTTCATCTCTTGTCTTTTCTTGCTATTCTCTCCTTCTAATGATTCTACAAATAAATAGACTCTTCCATTATCCCTTTTTAAAAATCCATCTCCCTGATTAACATTTTCTCTATTATTCATAAGAAAACCCTGAATCAAGAGTTTTTAAGCATTTGTTCATTTAAAAGAAATCATCAACATTCTTATCTTAATACCGCTCTGCCTTATCAAAAACAAAAACGCCGGCGCCCGGAATCGAACCGGGAGATCCCGAAGGAAATCGCATCTCGAGTGCGACGCAGTACCATTGTGCCACGCCGGCTATCATTAATCAATAATTAATCCAATATATAAATTTCTTGTAGAATTAGAAAAATAAAAAATAAAAATTATTATCTGCTTTTAATGCCAAACCTTAGAATCTTCTTGATCTTGGGTTTTTCTTTGCATAGCAATCTTTGCAATAAACTGGTCTGTCGCCTTCAGGTTTGAAGGGAACTTCGCATTCTTTCTTGCATTCTGCGCAAATAGCCTTGTGCATCTCTCTTGGTGCATCGCTTCTCGGCCTAAATCCGCCAAATCGTCTTTCCATATTTTCCTCCTGGTTCTTATCCTAACACTCAAAAGAAATAGTTTCCTATTCTCTGGATGTTATAAGAAATCCTCACTCTATAGGTTTTTAAACCTATGCAAGAACAAATAGCCCTGCCCGGATTCGAACCGGGGTCACAGGCGCCAAAGGCCTGTATCCTTGACCGCTAGACTACAGGGCTGTTATATATGAATATTCAACCAATTGCTCTTATAAAATTATCTTTTTGCCTCGCCCATATTAGAAGATTTTATTTAGCATCTTTCAGCAAGAGACAATTTATCTTTTATACTTCTCCTAAACCTAACCTCCTGCACCATCTTGCAATTTTCAACTAAACCATAATTAAATTCAAGTTCTTTGTCCCAAACATTAATTTTCTAAAATTCTCTGCATATTCTCTTGTTTTACCATACTTATCTTAATATTCTTCACTGCCAAAGCCATCTCCAATTTCCTACGAACTTCCTGTATTATTTTCTTCTTCCAAAATCTCCATTTCTTTTGTGCTGTTTTATTGTATTTTTGCTAATCAATTAGAACCAAACAATCAAAACTGATAATATAACACAAGAGTTTATCGCCACTAATGCTTCTTGCCATGCCCAAATTTTGTTTCGTAAGCATTGTTAAGTCATATGTGTTAGCTGCAATTTGCCTTCTCACCAATAAAAAAACAAATAGGAGCCCGTTTAGTCCCTTCGAAGACAGAGAGCCTCAATTTGCCTCAGACTTTTATTTTTGCTATAAATGCAAGTACAATAAAAACGATTCCCAGCAGAATAAACCATTTTGATAAATCTGTTAAAAATGGTAAAACTACCAAACTCGCTCCAAAGAATCCAAAAATTGCAGGAAGTGTTCAATTTCCTTTCTTATTCATTTTATAATTTCTATTTCAGATTCATCGAATGTTTTTTGTGTTGAAGATAACCTTTTTTTGATTATGTCTAAATACTTTTCTTCTTTTTCTATACCTATAGAATTTCTACCTAATTTTTTGGCTACTACAGAAGTTGTTCCAGAACCCAAAAAAGGGTCCAATATTAAATCTCCTGGGTTAGTACAAGATATAATAATTCTTCTTAATAATTCTTCAGGTTTTTGTGTTGGATGTTCTCCAGCCCATTTTTCTTTTCTTGGTGTTAATGGAATACTCCAAACATTACGGGTTTGTTTTCCTTTTGGATTTAGATCATCATAAATTAGGTTTTTCGTGTCTTCATAATTGAAAGTCCATTTTTTTCCGTCCCCATTTTTTGATGCCCATATTAAATGTTCTGTACTTTCTGTAAAAAATCTACAAGTAATATTTGGCTGTGCATTAGGTTTAAACCAAACTATACTATTATTTATTTTCAAATCTGACATATGTTGAATTATATAACCTAATTGGTAGATATTATGAAATGAGCCACAAACCCACAAACTACCTCCATGCTTTAAAATTCTAAAACACTCTGTAAGCCATTGAACGTTAAATTTAAAGAAATCATCTTTGGTAAATATATCCCATTGTTCTTGCATGGTTATATGATTGCTATATTTCCAGCCCAACCCTTTTTTCTTTGACATGTTATAAGGGGGGTCTGCAAACACAAGATCAATGCTCTCACTCGGTATTTTCTTTAATTCTACTAAAGCATCGCCGATTATTATTTTGTGTTTAGTTTTCATTTTCTGTTCTTATTTTCTATCCATTCTTTCATTAAAGTATTTATTTTTGTGGATACTTTCATATCGTTATTCTCACATAACTCTTTAAATTTTTCAACGATTTCTTTATCAACAGTTATATTTAATGGTACTTTTGGCATTTTTACCTCTTATGATCATTTCTCTTTATGAATATACATAAATATACATTATATATTTAAAAATGTTTGTTTTTAAAATTTGTATGGTTGATTATCTTAAACTAATGCACACAACAAGAGAAGGCGTAAAAATATTTGTTTCTAAAGGAAGCAAACCAGAGTCTCCTTTTGATTTTAGAGTGCATTATCAAGAACCAGAAAAACGAGTCAGAACTCCTAAACATATACATCTTATTATCGATTTGTATATGAAATTAAGCCATAATAAAGAACTTACAATCAAACTTGTAGATTACCTTATTGATATGATGAAAAAACTTAAACCGGAAACAAAATTTCCTCCAACACTACAAGTTTATGATAAAAAAGATATTGCCCAATTTGAAGAATTGAATAAATATGGGGAATACTCTGTTGAATTTATTTTTGTTGTTACTGAACTGATAATGATTCAAGAAAAAACCAATTATCCGAAAGGCACAATGAATGTAAAAGTTTTTGAGAGTTTTAGAGATAAAAACGATGATATTTTTGCTGTTGTGAGTGCAGCAACTTTCAAATAAAATCTTCTTCAGAAAAAAAGCAAAATATCGCCAAAACTTCTTCTATTTATGCGCCAAGAACTTCAAACACCCTTATCTCGCAGAATGCAAGCGGATAAATCTTCTTCAACTTTAAGAACAGCTCTTTCTGTATCTTGTTTGTCATCAATTCTGAGAAAATTTCAAGATGATTTCTTGCTTTTAGATAAGTTTCAAGATGTTTCCTTGCAAGATTTCTTAATTCTCTCCTTACAGCCCTTGAAACCCTGTTCCTTGTTATTAAAAATGGTTTTACTCTTGCTTTTCCATCTTTTGTCTCTGCAACAAAAGAATCTTCAACATAATCTATACCTGGCCTCATTGCCCTCCTTATGTATGAACCAATCAACTCAAGGCTTATTGGTTTTCCTTCAAGAACCCCATTAACATTTTTTGCCCTCAACCTTAATTCAAGATTCTTTCCTTTAAGATTTCTTGTCAAATCAATCTTGATAACTTTTCCATCAATCTCTTCAACAGAATTTCCATAAACTTGCACTTTAGCGCTAGTCAATGGAACTTTTATCTCAAAAAAACTTTTTCTCGCTGATTTTTTGGTTTTTATGTCTGCCATTTTATTTTGCCACCTTTTCTCCTATTTCTACTCTTGATGACCTTATTCCTTTTCTGATGTTTTTCATTTTTCCGCAAACACTGCATTTGTATAAAATAGCAACTTTTCTTGTTGTTTTTGTTTTTCTCTTCCACGATTTTACAGCCGGCTTGCTAAATCTTCCCTTATTTCCATAACCTGAATTATAACTCCTTAATTTTGTCCTTTTAGGGCCCCATCTTGACAGAGGGTGCGCACTTGATCTTCCCTTTTGCTTTGCAACAACCAAGCTCTGCAAAGTATGCTTTCTACAATACGGACAATATCTTTTTGTTTTTTCTGGTAATTTCATGTTAGCAAGTCATAAAAAGCTCGCCATCAACCGACTATAAGTCAATGGGTCAGGGCTTATATTTTACCATAAATCAAGCGGTTTTTAAATCTTTGGCTTTTCTACTCAGATAAATATTGTCCCTAATTAGAGAACCATAATATTTAAAACTCCAAATTTCAAAAAATAAGAATGGAATCTGCATCTTCAGAATCAAAGAAGTTGGATTGGATAAAAATAAAACCAGCAGAACTTGAGAAGATAGTAATAGAATTGTATAAGCAAAATGAGACGCCAGCAAAAATAGGTATGATTCTTAGAGACAAATACGGAATCCCAAAAGCAAAACTCATCGGAAAAAGAATCACAAAAATAATAAAAGACGCAAATCTTCCTCTTAAGTCAGAAAAAGAGCAGATTCTTGCGAATATAGAACGTGTTAAGAAGCATCTTGAATTAAATAAACACGATAACTCTGCAAAGCGCCGCCTTACAAAACTTCTCTGGTCTTTAGAAAAAATTAACAAATAATTATTTGTTAAAGAGGTGTTTTATGTTAAATAAAATCAAGCAGACAATAACGGAGATAGACGTTCTTTCAAAAACAAAGCCGATTAAAGTTATCTCCCATTTCGATACAGATGGCATTACCTCGGCAGCGATTTTCTCTCGCTGTTTGCAGCGATGGCACAAAAAATTCTCTCTTAAAATTGTAAAAAATCTTAATGAGCAATTCATAAAATCTCTTCCAGATAACGAAATTCTCATTTTTCTCGATTTAGCTTCATCAAGTATTCAGTGCTTAAAGCAAAAAAATACAGATATTTTTATTTTTGACCATCATGAAATACCTGACAAGGATATTCCTCTAAATATCAGAATGATAAATCCCGTTCTTTATACTAATGAACCAATATCAAGTTCAGCAGTTTCTTATTTATTTGCAAAATCCCTCTCCATTGAAAATAAGGATCTTGCCACGCTTGCAGTGATAGGCATGGTTGGCGATATGCTTGAGAAAAACATCTCTAAAACCTACGACGAAATTCTTAAAGATGCAGAAACAATAATCAAAAAAGGTCTGCTTCTCTACCCTTCTACTCGCCCTTTAGACAAAGCGCTTGAATATTCATCAGGGTTATACATACCAGGCATAACAGGGAATCGAGAAGCAATTCTCTCAATATTGAAGGAGGCTAATATTCCGCGGATAGATAACAATTTCAAATCATTGGCTGAATTAACTGAACAAGAGATGTCAAACCTTGTTACAACAATTGCTCTAAAATCTCATGCGCATAAAGACATTTCGGAGTTTATAGGAAACCTCTATCTCGTTAAGATTTTTAATAAGCTTGAAGATGCAAGAGAATTCTCAGCATTGATTAATGCATGTTCAAGAATGGACAATCCTGAGATAGCCCTCGGTTTTTGTTTAGGAAACTCAGATTGCATAAAAGAAGCAGAAAAGAAATACATTGAATACAAACAACAATTGTCATATGCATTAAAATTTGTAGAAGAAACTGAAAAAATCTCAGGCTCAAATTATACAATAATAAATGCAAAGAATAACATCAAAGATACTATAATAGGAACAGTTGCCTCAATAATCTCTAATTCGCCATTATACCCGACCGGTTCAATCATCGTTACTCTTGCCTATGATGAAGACAAAATCAAGGCATCAGCAAGAATAGTTGGAAAAGAAGGCAGAAATGTCAGGGAAATTCTCGCCAGAGCATTGGTAAAAATAGGTGGCGAAGTCGGAGGGCATCCAAATGCAGCAGGCTGCCTTATCTCAAAGGAAAAAGAAAATCTGTTTATCCAAGAGCTCCAAAAAGTCCTTGAGCTTGAAGTAGTCAAGGTTTAAAGATAAAGCAAATCTTTAAAATATCTCTCTTTTATCAATTTAAATGGCACAATCCAACAAAACAGGCAAATTTCTTGAAATACTATGTCCAAGATGCAAAAAGCAAAAAATTGTATTCGGGAAATCATCCACGAAGGTCAAATGCGAAAAATGCAATTATCTTCTTTTAAAAACATCGGGTGGAAAATCCAAGATTCGCGCCCCGGTGAGGAGGATTATAAATGGAAATCAATGAAGATGATGTAGTTATGTGCACAGTGAAAAAAATAGAAGGCACTACTGTTTTTGTTGAAATAGAAGACAATGGCATGGGCTCAATTGTGTTCTCAGAAGTTGCAGCAGGCAGGATAAGAAACATAAGGGATTATGTCTATCCTAACAAAAAAATCGTATGCAAGGTATTGAAAATAGACCCGTCAGGAACAATCCATCTTAGTTTAAGAAGGGTTTCAGGCAAGGAAAGAGAAGAAGCAAAGGAAAAATACCAAAAAGAAACAGTTTTCAAAAAGTTATTGAAAGAAATTGTAAAATTCCCGGAGCAAGTGATAGAAAAGATAAAAAAATCTTTTTCTCTTGCGGATTTCTTTGATAAAGTAAAAGAAAATCCGAAAATTCTTGAAGAATATCTTCCCAAAAAAGAAGCAGAAGAATTAGCAAAGAAAATAATAGAAAAAAAAGAAAAAGAAAAGATAGCAAAGCGAATAATTCTCCTCAAATCTTTCTCTTCTTCAGGAATCAGTGACATAAAATCAATCCTTGTGCCATTAAAAGATGTTGATATAACCTATCTTGGTTCATCAAAATTCTCTTTATCAGCAAAAGCAAAAGATTTCAAGGAAGCCAATCATAAAATTATTCAAGCAATAGAATCAATCAAAACCAAAGCCAAAGAAAAGCGCATTATCTTTGAGCAATTAGAAGCAAATAAATAAAATGAAGTTGAAAAAATGCCCGCTATGCAAATCTTATACCTTAAAAGATGTCTGTCCAAAATGCGGCAACAAAACTTCCCCAGCCCATTATAAATTCGTCAAAATTCCTGATGTTAAGAATCCAATTGAAAAGCAGGATTAATCACCTTTTCCGCTATCTTTCTCCCTAACCCTATTAAAAACTCAATATCTTCACGAGAAGAATATTTCGTTCCTTCCTCAGTGATTCTTCTTGTTTCTTCAGTTATTTCAAAATCAAAATCTCACCCGTAATTTCTTAATCCAATACCGCCCCGAAATTAAAGCGAGGGCACAAACATTGTTTGACTTCATCGCAATAAGGTTCTATTGCCCTTTGATCAAATGAAAAAAGATTCCTTACTAACTCACATCTCTTGCTTCATATAAAATCCGGAAATCTGATCAGCCAAATCATTATCCCTATACCCAGAAGAACTTCTTGACTTAATTTTTGTCCCTGGCTCAAAAACCGACAGCATTATAGCAATAGCATAATCAGGCAACATCGGCATTGAAATTTATATCTTTAAATATTCAGCTTTGTCTGCCCGTTTCCTGCAAGCTTTGTCTTATCAATCTCGGTATATTCTATTACCCCATACTCGCCATCATAACCTGGCTTAACTCTTATTTTTCCTTCCCTGTTGGCTAAAATCATCTCAATCAGCTTTTCATCAAATCCTGCTTTTATCATTTCATCGTTTTTTACATTTAACAAAATATTAAACTCATTTTTGAATTTGCTAACCATCTCTTGATAAATAGAATCAACCTTCTTGCTTGTTATGCTTGTTCCCAAAACAAATGCAATCAATTCATGCAACGGGATTAGCTTCAAAAACATCTTCCCATTTGCCGGCTTATACCCTTCTTTTTCTTTCGCAATCTCCTCAACCCTGTATTCAACGCCTATTGTTAATGGCTTTCCGCATTTTGGGCAGATTCCGTGAAGTTTTTTTGTCTCTTCAGGCGAGCTTGAAAAATTACAAAGCCTATGCCCGTCAAAATGATATTTGCCATATTCAGGCGGAGTTTCAATAGTCCCTTTCAACCCTTCTCCTGTTCTTATTGCGTGAATAATTTTGTCATAGCTTAGTTCATCAAGCTCAAAAATAGTTGCTTCTCTTCCTAATCTCCACGGCCAAAATGAATGCGAATCAGAAAAAGAAACAATATTGACATTTTCTTTCAACCTCCATAACATAGAAGGATCCGCACTCATCCCGCTTTCAACAGCATAAATCTTTTCAACTTGACTTCCAAAACAATCTGATAAGGAATCAAATCCAGAATCACTTCCAAAAATCCCGAACCAAGGAGTCATACAATGCGCCGGAATAATCTCAATCCTATCATCAATTTTCTTGACTTCTTCCACGAATTTCTCAGCGCTTATTCCAAAAATAGGCCTCCCATCATAATCTAATCTTCCCTTGCTTCCAAGGTATTTAATAATCTCATCAGCAGTTTTTCCATTGGGTGCTAAAACAATAAGATGAACAGCCCTTCTTTTTTCTTTTGAAAACATCAAGCTTATCTCTGTCTGCCATATAAACGGAAATCCTGTCTTGCTCCATAATATCCCTTTGTCATCCTCTCTCAATTTCTCGCCAATTTCCTTTCTCCAAAGCGGATGCTGAAAATCTCCTGTTCCAAGCAAATTAAGCCCCTTTATCCTTGCATATTTTTCTAAATTTTCCAAATTCAAGTTTTTTGATGTAGCTCTTGAATACTTAGAATGAATATGCAAATCCGCAAAAACATCCATTTTTTCTCTTTTTTCCATTATCCCCTTAACAATTATCAATTTTTAAGTATTTAGATAATTATGGTTTTTCATTAATCTTTGATATTCGCTCCAGCATAAAATTCTCCCTATTCTATTTGATTGATAATCGCCATGCAAAAACTTAAAAACAGCCCATTAGCAATTATCACATGGCAATCCAACAATGCTTGGTTATAATAAAACCTGATGGTTTAGTAAAAAGCCTGACAGGAAATATAATTTCAGTGCTTTCAGAAACAAAATTAAAAATAGTTGGCGCAAAAGTCGTGAAAGTTTCAAGAGAGTTGGCTGAAAATCACTATTCAGAGCTAAAACAAAAAAAGCCAGAAATTTTTGAAGAAACAATAAATTACATAACCGGAAAATACCACACAGACAGAGTTCTTGCACTTGTCTATCATGGCGAAGATGCGATATCAAAAATTCGCGAATTAGCAGGTGCAACAAACCCTGAAATGGCAGATCCCATTTCTATCCGCGGAAAATATGGAAGGATTAACTCAAAAACAAAAGTATTTGAAAATGTTATTCACGCATCTGACTCTGAAGAAAGTGCAAAAAAAGAAATCCAGCTCTGGTTCTCTCCCTCTGAACTAACAGAAATAATATACCCTACAAAAACAGAATTCTCAAATACTTCAAAGCTTGTCTGGGCATAATGTCCCACGAGGATTCCCGCAGGTTCTTTTAGAACCGAGGGGACAGCGGAGCTTTGCTCTGCTGGATGTTCAAATCCTTTAATGTCCCCACGAGGATTTGAACCTCGGTCTCAACCTCCGCAAGGTTGCATTCTATCCAGGCTGAACTATGGGGACTTATAAACTTAAACAAATCCAGCTTTTTAGAATTAATGCTTTTTTTCCTCAGAATTATATTTGAGTTCAAATCCTTGGCAGTTAATGCTAACTATTTTTCCAAAAGTATCTACTATGATCTCTAAATTCCCTATTACCCCTGAGCCGTGTTCAGACCCTGAGGCATATTTAGAAAAATCTGCCTCGCTTCTAAAACAAGTTACAGTTATTTGATATCCATTTGAATTTTTTTCTACATCTAATTTAACACAAGAACCTCCAAAACCTCCTGCAAAAATTAAACTGGCAGAATCTCCCGGAACACCCCTGATAACATAATCGCCATTCCGTCTTATATTCCCTGTTATTTTTCCCATTATTGCTCTTCGTCCCTTATTCCTGCTTCAGTTAAATAAAACATGCACTCGTTTTCAGGCAAATGCGGCGCGTCAATTAATTTTGCAACCCTGCTCCCTCCTTTTCCCTTTCTTAAATACAACCTGACTGTTGAAGCATGCCCAACAATATTTCCCCCAATTGGAGTTGTAGGATCCCCGAACATCATTCCAGGATTAGCCATTACCTGGTTTGTTACATAAACAGCAAGATTATACTGCTCAGCCATCCTGATTAAATTGTGCAAATATCTGTTTAATTTCTGCTGCCTGTCTGCTAACTGCCCTCTTCCAGAAAACTCTGCCCTGAAATGTGCTGTCAATGAATCAATAACAACGAGCTTTATTGGCTCTCCTTCTTTTATCATCTCTCCAATCTTGTCAATCAATAGAATTTGGTGGTCTGAATTAAAAGCCCTCGCAACAAGGATATTCTTTAAAACCTTCTCCCCATTTGCTCCCAATTTTTCAGCGATCTGCTTTATTCTCTCTGCCCTGAATGTTCCTTCAGTATCTATCCAAACAGCTTTCCCAGAAAGTCCTCCCTGTTCTTTTGGCAGTTGAACATTTACGGCAAGCGTAAATCCAAGTTGTGATTTTCCGCTTCCAAAAGCCCCATATGCCTCCGTCATTGCTTTTGTTTCAAGCCCTCTTCCTCCCAAAAGATTGTTCAAATTAACGCTCCCTGTTGTAATATATCCCACACTCTCTCTTTTTTTTGCAAATTCCATCCCATCAGAGAATCCTAAATCAAGCATGTTTCTCGCAGCCTGTATCGCCTTTCTTGCTACAGCCTCTCCAACACCAGCCATCTCTGCTAATGAAGAAGGGCTCATAACAGCAAGCCCCATTAAATCATAAATGCCCGCAGCCTCAAGCTTTGCAGCAATTCCAGGCCCTATTCCAGGAATATCAGTTAGCTTTGCCTCCTCTTTTTCTCCTTTTCCACCCTTTGCTTTTTCTTCTTTCGCGTTCTCTGCTTTCCCAGATTTTTCTTCTTTTGCTTTCTCCTCTTTTTCTTCCTCGCTTTTTGCCATATTCTAAAAATCAAAGATTAATATATAAACATTATATCACTTAAATATACATTTCAAATTAGAGATTATCTTTTTAATAATTTTTATAATCATAAATACCTCTATCGGACATTACAAATTAATTTAATCATCTCGTATTGTTTTAATCAAGCAAACAATCGCAAAAACAACAAGGCATCAATTCCCAATAATGCCAAGAACACGACCATTTCTCTTTTTCCGCCTGTTCTTAAGATCCATTTTGCTTCTTTTTTCAATGGCCAAAAAGGAATTATCCCTTCTTGTGTTAAAGCATCTCCAATTAAATGCGATGAATATCCAAGAAAAAAAGGAAAAGCTAAAACAGGGATAAAAAATGCTAATCCTAATGAAACCACAAAGCAAAAAGTCAAACTATGCAACACCCCTCTATGCTTGCTTGCCCATTGCACAGGTCTCCAATACCACTTATGCCCATAAGCTGAACTCGGGCTGTCAATATCAGGAAGCAGGGCAGCAATTAAAACAACAGGCATAAATATTAGTTTTTTGTTCATGATAGGCAAAAAATAAAGCATCAGCCCAAAAGCAATTGCAAGATGTGTCCTCTTTATCATGCTAAACAATGCTCCTTATTTTAAAACACCTCGTTTTCATTACAATAAATCAACATACCTATTTTAAACTTATCTAACTCCAAGTTCATCAAATCTTAATCCGTGCTATTTATTATTTGCCTCAAGTTCCTTTATGAGGTTATCAACATTAATCTCTTCAACATTTTCAATATTGAACTCTATTGTCCCATAAAGTGCATTGCTCCTTGCGCTCCCTAAGAAAATTTTTTCCTCTCCCAGCAGATTCATTTTTTTCTCGGCAAATTTTTCAAGCGAAAAAATCTCATCATCACTTAATCCCATCTTATTTATTATATCTCCGAATAATACGCTTCTCATTGTTCCCGTCCCGTCATCAATCACAATATTCAATAATGCTCTTTTCATTCCAGCCACCTTCCCGTGAATCTTGCACTCTCCTTCAAGAACTCTTTTTTTGCACTCAGGGCAAACCTCAAAATATCTTGGCTCAAATACCTGGACAATCACAGCTCTTGTTTTAAAATTGTCCCCTGATTTAACTTCTCCTAATTTCTTCAATGGAAAAGTTTTCTCTTTCACAATCTCCCCTGAAATGATTTCATTGCTCTTCTTAATGTCAGAAAATCCTGAGAGATGTAGCTCTCCGTTTCTCACCCCTGCATTAGAAATTTCAACAACATCGCCGACATTTATCTCATTTCTTTCAATCAACCCAATATGATTAGTATCCCATAATACGACTCTTGCATTCCCGCTTTCATCCCCTATTCTTAAATTGACAACCTTGCCCTCTCTTCCATTTTTGTTATAAGTTCTTATTGGGAAAACCTCAATCACTTTTCCGATAACATTTGCTTTTCTCATTCCATTTACAATCTCAGAAATCTTCATCCTCTCCTTATCAAAATTGATGCCTAATTCTGCAGCAACAATCTGTGCAGCTCCTTCTTTTGAAATCAATCCAGAAAGTTTCGCTTTTTTAGCCTCAACTTTTCTTTCTATTTCCTCAACACTTAAATTTGCAGCCTTAGAAATCTTCTCAATCAGTTTTTCATAATT
>Ga0207433_10008740_pt1 | contig 16380 bp, 14 predicted proteins | sample YelNatPaOPGAMG01_FD_187559 | JGI IMG/M metagenome (GOLD analysis project Ga0207433, IMG submission 187559) | Hot spring thermophilic microbial communities from Obsidian Pool, Yellowstone National Park, USA - OP-RAMG-01 (SPAdes) (version 3) | ecosystem: Environmental > Aquatic > Thermal springs... | reverse complement strand
ATAAAATTAAAATAAATAAAATTACATAAGGGATAAATAACCAGTACCAACAAATGTCTTTAATATTTTTTGCCGCCCATGAAAATTGACTAAAAAATTCTACTATTTTTATCATATAGGAAAGGAAAAACCAACAAGGAAAAGAAAAAAACCAAGCAAAAAAACTCCAAATTGAACCAAAAATAACAAATAAAAAACCGGAAATCATTAACAAAGGAACAATGGGTAAAACTAAAATATTAGTTAAAGGAGCAACCAGCGATACTCTGCCAAAATTGTAAACCAAAATGGGTAGAGTAAAAATTTGAGCAGAAAGGGTTAAAGAAAGGATTTCTCTCAAATTAAAAAATTTTTCTTGAGGAATAAATTTCAACCAATTTTGAAAAAGAGGAGACAAATAAATAAGACCAAGCGTGGCCAAAAAAGAAAGTTGAAAACCAATATCATAAAATAAAAGCAATGGATTTAAAGTAAGCATTATGCCGGCAGAAAAAAACAATGCCCTACCACTAACAGATCTTCTACCAATTTTTTGACCAAAAAGAAAAATACCCGCCATAATCGCTGCCCTGACCGCTGAAGAAGGAAACCCAATTAAAATAATGTAAAAAGAAATTAAAATGATGACAAAATAAAAAGCTTGCGATCGCCAAAAACCTAGTCCCAATAAAAACGGTATTAAAATACCCGTTAAAATTGCAATATGCATTCCGGAAATCGCAACAATATGGCTTAAACCAGTAATGCTTAACTTATTTTTGAAATCAGAAAGTAAACCAGATTTATCTCCCAAAATCATTGCCGACAAAACCGAACCATGAAAGAAGGGAAGTCTTTCATAAATAATTTCTTTCACCCGATCTTTAAAAGAAAGTATTTTAAAATAAAAAAAAGTAAATAAAGAGAAATCTTGACCAATCAACTCAATTTTAGGAAAATTAGCAATAGAATAAATCCCTTCTTTTTTCAAATAATTCTGATAATTGAATTCCTCAAAAACAGGGGGGCTTTCCAGTTGTGTTATGATTTTTAATTTATCTCCATATTTGTATTCCGGATATCTATTAACAACTGCTAAAATTTTTTCTTTTCCAACCCGAATAGTCAGTTTTGTGTTATTTACTCCAATATCCGGTTCTTTTACAACAGTTCCAATTAAAGTAATTTCTTTTTTTAAATCATTAAGTTTTTTTAATTCGCTGTTTTTTACCTTTGACTCTACCACCTCATAACGCCAAAAAACCAAAATTAAAAGAATTAAACAAAAACAAAAATAAACTATTCTTAAGATTTTCATTCTAAATCTTTATTCTTTTGGTTTTTATTCTCTAATTTGGCAAATATCAAAGAATGGAGAAACAGCTCTTTGAATCTCTAACAAATATGTTAAGGGATAAGGTTTTAATTTTTCTAGTTTTGGATCAAGGGTTTTTTCCGGACGGAAATTTTGTAGATAATATCTTGTCGCTTTGCGCGAAGGAAAAGAAAAAAGCCAACGACTAATTTTTAAAATATCCTCTTTTTTTAAAAGGGTAGGGACCACTGTTGTCCGAAATTCATAATCTATTTCCTTATTTTTTAAAATAGAAATGCTTTTTTCAATATTTTTTATATTTACCTTTCCACCCGTTAAGATGTTGTATTTTTCTTTTGGCGCCTTAATATCTAAAGCAACATAATCTATTATTTTTTCATCAATTAAAAATTCCAGCATCTCAGGAAAAGAACCATTGGTGTCAACTTTCACCTTATAACCCATTTCTTTTATTTTTCTTACAAAATCTGGCAGGTCTTTGTTCATCATAGGTTCTCCACCGCAAATTACAACTCCTTCTAATAGGTCTTTTCTTTCTTCTAAAAAAGCGAAAAAATCCTTCTCTAGAATACAGGATTGATTTTTTGTTTTTTCGGGTAACACCAATTCTGAACTATAACAAAAAGGGCAACGAAAATTGCAATTTAAAAGAAAAACCGTGGCTGACAACCTCCCCGGATAGTCAATTAATGTTAGTTTTTGAATTCCTCCAATTTGAATCATTTTACTAATTCCGGACTAGAAATTTTAAAAGTTTTTCTTTCTTGAAATTCCCGCTGTTTCCCAATGTTGTATTGATTCACTGGACGATAATAACCTACTACCCGCGAATAAACTTCGCATGGTTGTTTTATAATACATTTAGGACATTCAAAATGCTCGCCCGAAAGATAACCATGATGAGGACAAATTGAAAAAGTAGGAGTAAGAGTAATATAAGGCAAATGAAACTTCTCGCAAATTTTTTTTACTAATAGTTTTGCTGTTTCAGGATTAGAAATCTTTTCGCCTAAAAATAAATGTAAAACCGTACCACCCGTATATTTTGTCTGCAACTCATCTTGCAACCTTAAAGCCTCAAAAGGATCACTGGTATAATTTACCGGCAACTGGGTAGAATTTGTATAGTAAGGTACCTCTTTTGTTCCAGCAGTAATAATGTCTGGGTATTTCTCTTTATCCATTTTTGCCTGACGATAAGAAGTTCCTTCAGCTGGCGTTGCTTCCAAATTATATAAATTACCTGTTTCTTCTTGATATTTTACTAAACGTTGACGCATAAAATCTAAAATTTCTGCCGCAAATTTCCTGCCTCTTGTTGAGCCAATATCTTCGCCCAAAAAGTTCAAAAGCGCTTCGTTTGTTCCTAATAAACCAATAGTAGAAAAATGATTGCCAAAATAAGAGTTTCGCATTTTCTTAACAGAAGACAAATAATACCGCGAATAAGGATAAAGACCCTTTTCCATAAAATTATCCAAAGCTTTTCTTTTTATTTCCAAACTTTCTTTCGCCAAATCCATTAAATAGCTTAATCTCTCAAAAAATTCTTTTTTTGTTTTAGAAAGATAACCAATGCGCGGCATATTAATAGTACAAACACCTATTGAACCAGTTAAAGGTTGGGATCCAAAAAGCCCTCCTCCTCTCATATAAAGTTCTTTGTTGTCTAACCGAAGACGACAGCACATAGAACGAAAATCTTCCGGTTTCATATCAGACTGAACAAAATTTGAAAAATAATTAATTCCATATTTTGCGGTTGCTTCCCATAAAGGAAAAAGATCAGAATTATCCCAATCAAAATCTTTGGTAATAGAAACAGTAGGAATAGGAAAAGTAAAAGGTCTTCCTTTTGCATCACCCTCCATTAAAACTTCGTAAAACGCCCTAATAAACATATTCATTTCTTCTTGAAATTCACCGTATGTTTCTTTTTGGGGTTCGCCGCCAATAATCACTGGTTGTTTTGCCAAAAAAGAGGGTGGTTTAATGTCAAGGGAAACATTAAGAAATGGTGTTTGAAAACCAACGCGGGTGGGTACCATGCAATTATATAAAAATTCCTGCATTGTTTGTTTTGTTTGAGAATAAGTCAATCTATCATAACGAATAAAGGGAGCCAAAAGCGTATCAAAATTAGAAACAGCGTTAGCTCCCGCTGTTTCACCTTGCAAGGTAAAAAGAATATTGGTTAGTTGTCCAAGAGCGGTTCGGAAATGTTTTGGCGGCCGACATTCTAATTTGCCGCTTACTCCGCCAAAACCTTTTTTTAAAAAGTCATAAAGATCCCACCCGGCGCAGTAGGGAGCCAAAATTTCCAAATTATGAATATGAAAGTCCTCGCTTGCCGCTGCTTCTCTTATTTCTTTAGGATAAATTTTGTTAAGCCAATACTTTTTAGAGATATAAGAACCCACATATTGATTTAATCCCTGTAATGAAAACGTCATATTGGCGTTTTCTTTAATCTGCCAATCCATTTCTTGTAAATAACTATCTATTTTTTCTATTGATTCGTCAATAACTTGTGTTGTTTCTCTTATCCTTCTTCTTTGTTCGCGATATAAAATATAAGCCTTCGCTGTTTCAATTAGTCCCTCTAAAATTAAAACCTCTTCTACTATATCTTGAATTTGTTCAATATTGGGAATTTCATTTTTTTTAAAACGGCGATTTAAAATTTTTACTACCATTTCAGAAAGCTGTTTTGATTTTTTTCCATCGCCCTGACCAGTGGCTGTTATTGATTTGAAAATAGCTTCGCTAATTTTTGATTGATCAAAGTCAACAATCGTGTTATCTCTTTTTTTGACTTTAGTAATTTTGTTTTCCATAAAAATAAAATTTAAATATTATTTTATTTTAACTGATAAAAAAAATGGGTCAAGCCCAAAAAACTGTTAATAACTAATTTTTTAATTCTTTATATTAAGAAATTAAAAACCAGTGGCAATTACTGTTACCTTAATTTCTCCTTTCGGTAATTTTTCATCGCAAATAGCGCCAAAAATTACCTTTGCCTCTGGCGATATTTCTTTGGTAACAATTTTTGCTATTTCATCAACCTCGTTTAGGCTGATATCTTTTCCTCCGGAAACGTTAAATAAAACTCCTTTGGCTCCTTTATAAGAAATATCTAGTAGGGGCGAATTTAGAGCCATCCGAATTGCTTCTTCCGCTCTTTTTTCTCCTTTTGCCCACCCCATTCCAAAAAGAGCAGCGCCAGAATTTTTCATAATTGCTTTAATATCAGCAAAACCAATATTAATTATTCCTGGTAAAACAATTAAATCTGAGATTCCAGAAACCGCCTGCATCAAAATTTCATCGCACTTCCAAAACGCATTTAAAACAGTAATATTAGGATCTAAAACAGAAAGAAGTTTGTCATTAGAAATTACAATTAAACTATCTACCTTTTCTTTTAATGTTTTTTCGCTATTTTTAGCAATTTCTAACCGTTTAACTCCTTCAAACGAAAAGGGTCTAGTTACTACCGCTATTGTTAAAATTCCAAGACTTTTGGCAAGCTCGGCAACAAAAGGAGAAGCGCCGGAACATGTCCCTCCTCCCAAACCGCCAGCAATAAAAAGCAAATCGCAATCTAATAATTCTTTTTTAATTTCCTCTTTTTGTTCTTCTGCTGCTGCTCTTCCGATTTCCGGATTCATTCCAGTTCCCAATCCCTTGGTTAAATTTCTACCAATTCTAATCTTTTTATGAGCTTGAATTTTATTTAAATCTTGAATGTCGGTATTAATGGCAATCAATTCTACTCCTTTTATTTTGGCTTTCATCATTCGCGAAATGGTATTCCCGCCAGAACCACCAATGCCCAATACTTTAATTTTAATATTTGGTTGCATTAATTTTTATTTGTTGTTTATTATTAATGTTTTTTAAGGAATCAAATTTTTAAAAAAACTTAACAATTTTCTCAATCCGTTTTTTTCTTTTTTATTAAAATCAGAAACAATTTCCTCCCCTTCTTCAATCTCAATCCCTTCTAAAATTAAACCGTAAAGAACCGACAAGCTTAAATCTTCCTGAAAATTAGAAGGAACCTTAGGGCCGCCCAACCGACAGGGAAGCTTTAAATTGTTTTTTGCCAATTCTTTAATTTTTGGCATTTTTGCCCCTCCTCCCGTTAAAACAATCCCAGCTGGCAACATTTTTTGTTTAGAAATTTTTTTAAGTTCTTTATTGACCAGGTCAAAAATTTCTGAAATTCTTGCTCCTATAATTTTGGTTAAGTCTTTTTTGGAAAAACTAATATTCTCTTCCTTTTCCGATTTTTTATTTTGATAACTAAGACTTATTTTCTTTTCTTCTTTTTTAGATTTAAAATGATTTAAATCAGAAGTACCAAATTCTAATTTTATTTTTTCAGCCGTATCAATATCTGTTTTTAAGCAAATGGCAATATCGTTGGTTATATGGCTAGAACCAATAGGAAAAATCGCTGTCTGAATTAAGTTTCCCTCTTCAAAAACAGCCATACTGGTAGTCGCTGTCCCAATATCCAAAACGCACACCCCCAATTCTTTCTCTCTAGAAGTTAAAACCGCCTTGGCGCTTGCCAATGGATTAACAATCAAATCATTAATTTGAAGACCGGCTCTTAAAATTGCCTGAGTAGTATTTTTTATATAAGGAGAAAAACCGCAAATAAGTAAAGTTTCTGCTTCCAATCTTACTCCAGCCATCCCTACTGGTTCTTTTACTCCGGTTTCGCCGTCCACAATAAATTCTTTGGGCAAAATTTCAATGATCTCTTTATTGGGAGAAATAGAAATTGCTTTTGCTGCTTTTAATACTCTATCCACGTCCTCTTCGGAAATTTGCTGATCTGCCCGAGAAACAGAAACCAAACCGCGGGATAAAGTGTAAAAAATATGGCCTCCTGAAATATTAGCATAAATGTTGATTATTTTTCTACCGCATTCTTGTTCAATTTTTTTTGTTAATAAAGAAATTTTTTCCGCCGCCTTTTGAACATCAACCACTACTCCTTTTCTAACTCCTGCTGATGGTTCTTTATTAAAACCCAAAATCTCAAAATCTTTTTCCCCTCTTTTTTTTGAAACAACAACCATTTTTAAAAAACCAGAACCGATATCTAGGGCGCTAATTATATAAGGTTTAGCCATATTGTTAAAAATTTAAAGGGTTAAAAAAACTTACTCAAATAATCTTTTTGTTTTTTTTCCATTTCCGGTCCATGTTCATAACCCAAAAGATGCAAAATGCCGTGAATCAAAATCAGGGCTAACTCCTTTTTTGTTTTAACTACTGCTGGACAAATAATAATTTCATTTACGCCTTCTCCGAAAGACAAAACATCAGTTACTTCGTCTTTTCCCCTAAATCTCTTATTTATTGTCTTTATCTTTTTTTTGCCAACTAAAGCAATGGATAAATTAATCTTTTTATGCTTTTCTTCTTTTAAAACTCTTTGGGCAATGCTTTTTAAAAAATTTTTATCAATTCTTTTAACAGTTAAATTGTTAATTTCTATCATACTCAAAAAAGTTTATCCTTTACTTTTCCCCTTCTTTTTTCCCTATGCTTATTTTAATCGTTCTGTTAAATAAACAGAACCATAGAACTATTTTATGACAATAATTCTTTTACAATTTTTGAAACCGTACCGCCATCGCTTCTACCTTTAACTTTTGGCATTATTTCAGCCATTACTCTACCTATATCCTTTTTTTCTTTTGCTCCAATTCTTTTAATAGTTTCTTCCACCAGATCCTTAATTTCTTTTTCTGAAAGTTGTTCGGGCAAATATCTTTTTAAAACCTCAATCTCCGCTTTTTCTCTTTCAACTAAATCTTGCCTTTTTCCTTTTTCATATTCTAAAATTGCTTCTTTTCTTTTTTTAATCTCAGATAAAATAACCTCTAAAACTTCTTCTTCGGTTAATTCCTCTTTTGAGGTTTTATATTTTTTTTCCTTCTCTTTATTTAAAATAGAAGCCAAAAGCATCCGTAAAACAGAACGCATTACTTCATTTTTTTCTTTTACGGACTTATTGAGATCGCTTTTTATTTCTTCTTTTAGCACGATTTTAATATATTTTATTTATTAAAAATTAAAAAAATAAATAATATAAACGATCGCTACTTTATCTTACCCATTTTTTTTAGTTGTTCATAATACCTTTTTAACTCTTCTCTTCGTAGAGCTGATCGTCTTTTTAATTTTTTACTTTTCTTTCTTTCAAAGAAAAAGGACTTTTTCTTTTCAAGCAAAATTCCACTTTGCTTTACTTTTTTTAAAAAGCGACGAACCAAATTTTGTGGTAACTCTTTTCCTTCTTTTTTTATTTCTAAGGGCATATTAAAATTTATTGTTAATATCTTTTGCTAAAAGATGTAGGTGAAGGTGATCAATAATTTGCCCACCTTCTCTTCCTACATTAATTAATAATTTGTAACCTTTAAGTTTTTTTTGACTAGCAACCTTTTGGCTTGTTAAAATTAATTCCCCCATTAATTCTTTGTCTTTTTCTTTAATGTCCTTTAATGAAAAAATATGAGTTTTGGGAATAACCAATAAGTGAACTGGCGCCTTGGGTTTAATATCTTTTATAACAATAAAATTCTCGTTTTCATAAACAATTTCTGCCGGTTCTTCTTTCTTTATGATTTTACAAAAAATACAATCCATAAAAAATCTTAATGATAATTAAAATAAAAACTAAATTTTGTTTTCTTAAATTATAATTGTTAATTAAAATTAATTCAACCCCTATTAACCCTTAATCTTTTTTTTACCTCACTAACCACTTTATCTATTTTTACTGTTTCCTGTGTCCCGTCTTCCATATTTCTAACTATAATTACCCCCTCCAAAGCCTCTTTTTGGCCTAAAATAAGAGCATATTTTACCCCTAACCGATCTGCCCGATTTAATTGGCTTCTTAAAGAATCTCTTCCAAAAACTTCTCCTACCCTTATTTTGGCTTTCCTAAAATCTTCTAAAATTTTTAAGCTCTTCTTTTTTGCTAAATCGCCCAATTGAGCTAAAAATACTTCTATTTTCTTTTCTTGTAATACCTTTACTTTTTCAATTTTCATTAGATCTATTATTCTTTCCACTCCCGCCGCTCCTCCGCAAGCCGGCGTATCTTTCCCCCCCAACATCTTTGATAGCTTATCATATCTTCCACCCCCCACCAAGGCTAGTGATTTCAAATTTTCTTCTTTATCGTCTTTTTTAAAATCTTCTTTTTCGTTATTATTATTTTTATTATCTTTTTTGTTATTTTCTTTTTTATCTTTATCGGTATCGGTCTCTTTTTTATTAACAGAAAAAATCTCAAAAACTGTCCGGGTATAATAATCAAGTCCCCTTACCAAACAAGAATCAAGGTTATATGGTATTTCAACCTCGTCTAAAAATTCTAAAACACTTTTTAAGTGTTTACGACAATCTTCGCAAAGATAGTCAAGAATCTGCGGAGCATCCGTTTTAATGCCTTGGCACCTCTCCTCTTTACAATCAAATATCCTTAAAATATTTTCTTTTAAACGTCTTTTGCAATTAACGCAGAGAGAAGACGCTTTCTTTGTAAAATACTTTTTTAAAAGTTTTTTATAATATGGTCGGCAATTATTATCTCCAATACTATTTATTTCTACTGTTAAATTCTTTAATTTAAGTTCTAAAAGAATATTGTAAAAAATCTGGATAATCTGAGCGTCTATTATTGGATTTTTTTCTCCTATTACCTCAAAACCAAATTGCCAAAATTGCCGACGTCGAGCGTATTGGGGCCGTTCATATCTATAACAAGGTCCAAAATACCAAAGTTTTACTGGCTGTGGCAAATTATGCATTCCGTTTTCAATATAGGCCCGCATAACAGACGATGTCCATTCTGGTCGTAACGCCAAACGATCACCGCTTTTGGTTTTAAAACTATACATTTCCTTTTTAACAATGTCTGTTCCCAAACCAACCCCCCTTGAAAAAAGTTCTTCCTCTTCTACAATGGGGGTATCAATCTTTAAAAATCCATAAAAATCGGCAATATTTGAAACCACCTCGTAAATCTTTTGATAATATATTTGGTCTTCTGGTAAAATATCATCCATTCCTGTTGGTCTTTGGAATTTTGATTTTTTCATATTTTTACTTTTTTCAAATTTTATCAAAGCCAATTTTAATTTAATTTATATCATATTTAAGACTGGCTTTTTAAAAATTTTCAAAGAATTAAAAGGCCACGCTCTTAATACTACTCTACCAATAATGTTTTCTCTAGATAGCGATCCAAATTTCCTTGAATCATAGGAAAAATAACGATTATCGCCCAAAACAAAATAATTTTTTTCTCCAAGAGTAATTTTTAGTTCTCCTTCGGTTTTTAAATTTGAAAGATAACTTGATTCATCTAAAATTTTTTTACCCTCCTCATTATAAATAAACACCTTGCCATCTTTTATCTCCACTGTCTCGCCCGGTAAACCAATTATTCTTTTAATTAACCTTTGAGAAGGATCTGATGGCGACTTAAAAATTATTACCTCTCCCCGTTCTGGAGAAGAAAAACGATAAGTAATCTCGTCAACAATCAAATAATCGCCCTCTTTAAAATTGGGCTCCATTGATTGACCAATCACAAAAAACGGCTGAAATAAAAAATACCTAATAGGAATTACTATTAAAGCAGCAGTAATAACTATTTTAGCAATTTCCCAAAAGAAAATAAGGATTTTTTTCATATTTTAAAAATAAAGAGAACTATGTAATTAATGGCTAATTAATAAAGTATAACAAAAAAATTTTTAAAATGCAAACAAAGGTAAATAAGAACCATTTTAAAAAGTTAAAAATTTTAAGGATTTCAAAGAGAGTTTGCATTTTAAAACTTTACTTTTTAAAAAATGGCAATTATAATGAAAAAATGTTTGTCATTGTAGGACTGGGAAATCCGGAAAAAAAATATAAAAATACTCGACATAATATTGGTTTTGAGGCGGTTAACAAATTTGCGGAAAAAAATAATTTTCCTGAATTTAAATTTTGTAAAGAACTGAATGCTTCTATTTCTGAAAAAATAATTGATAACGAAAAGATAATTTTAGCAAAACCACAAACCTTTATGAATAATTCTGGATTAGCAGTAAAAAAAATAATTTCTAAGTTTCAAATCCCCCTTTTAAACCTTATTGTTGTCCATGATGATATTGATTTGCCTTTGGGGAAAATTAAAGTGGTTAAAAACCGGGGTGCGGCTGGACACCAAGGCGTCAAATCAATAATCAAAGAACTTGAATCAAAGGATTTTATCCGTTTCAGAATTGGAATTATGCCTCTTTTTAAAAAACCAGAAAATATGGAAAAATTTGTGCTCCAAAATTTTAAGAAAGATGAAAAAAAAGTTTTAAAAGATGTAATAAGCAATGCTTTTTTTAATCTAAAAAAATTAAAAGATTATCTTAAAAGGTACAATATAAACATAAACACTAATGAAAAATAAATAAATATGGATTTAATTATTGTGGAAAGTCCAACCAAATCAAAAACCATTCAGGGTTTTCTTGATAAAAATAAATATCAAATTTTTGCCAGTATGGGTCATGTTCGGGATTTACCCAAAAGTAGTTTAGGCATAGATATTGAAAAGGATTTCAAACCCACCTATATTGTTCCTTTAAAGTCAAAAAAAATCATTAATATTTTAAAAAAAGAGGTTCAAAAAGCCCCAAAAACCATTTTGGCTACCGATGAGGACCGGGAGGGAGAAAGTATTGCCTGGCATTTAAGTGAGATTCTTAATCTCAAAAATCCCCAAAGAATTGTTTTTCACGAAATAACCAAAGAAGCAATTGAAAAAGCACTAAAAAATCCCCGAAAAATTGACTTAAATCTTGTTAATGCCCAACAGGCAAGGAGAATTCTGGATAGAATTGTTGGTTATAAACTATCTCCTTTCTTATGGAAAAAGGTGGTACGAGGATTATCGGCTGGAAGAGTGCAATCAGTGGCGCTAAGATTAATAGTAGAAAGGGAAAAAGAAATACAAGAATTTAAACCGGAAGAGTATTGGACAATTGAAGCATTGCTTGAAAAAAATGGAAATCCAAAAAATGGAAAACCGTTTAACGCCCTTTTAATTAAAAGAGATAAAAAAATAATTGATAAACTGGAAATTAAAAGTAAAAAAGAGGCAGACGAAATTGTTTCTGATTTAAAAAGTGCTGAATATAAAGTAGAAAATATTGAAAAAAAAGAAGTTAAGAAAAATCCCCTTCCTCCCTTTATCACCAGCACTCTCCAACAAGAAGCATGGAAAAGGTTTAGATGGCCAGCCAAAATAACAATGCAAATAGCCCAAAAACTTTATGAAACCGGAAAAATAACTTATCACAGAACAGATTCTTTAAATCTTTCCAATTTATCTCTTTTTGCCGCCAAAAAAATTATTATAGAAAACTATGACAGCAAATATTGGGTGGGTTTTTTTAAAAAATATAAAGCAAAAGGTAGGGTTCAGGAAGCCCACGAAGCCATTCGACCTACCCTTTTAAGTAATACTCCTGAAACTTTAAAATTGGAAAAAAATCAGCAAAAACTCTACGATATTATCTGGAAAAGATTTATTGCTTCTCAAATGAGTCCGGCTATTTTTGAATCAACTAGTATTAGTATTACTGCTAAAAACTATACATTTAAAGCCACGGGTCAGGTTTTAAAATTTGAAGGATTTTTAAAAGTTTATCCCTTGAAATTTGAGGAAAAAGAACTGCCCGTCCTTGAAAAAGAAGAAATTTTAAAACTTTTAAAATTGGTTTCATTAAAACATTTAACTCAGCCACCCCCAAGATATAATGAAGCCACCTTAATTAAAAAACTGGAAGAAAATGGCATTGGCCGACCATCTACCTATGCTCCTATTCTTTCTATTATCCAAGAAAGAAACTATGTGGAAAAAGACGAACAAAAAAGATTCCGTCCCACGGAAATAGGAACGACTGTTAATGATATTTTGGTAAAACACTTCCCAAATATTGTGGATATCAAATTTACCGCTGAAATGGAAAATGAATTAGATAAAGTTGCTCAGGGAAAAGAAAATTGGGTTCGGGTATGTGAAAATTTTTACGGCCCTTTTTCAAAAAACCTTGAAAAAAAATATGAAGAGGTTTCTAAAAAAGAGATAATTAATGAAACCACAAAAAAGAAGTGTCCCAAGTGCGGCAGTGCCTTAATAATCCGATGGGGTAAATACGGAAAATTTTACGCCTGTTCTAATTTTCCAAAATGCAAGTATACAGAAAATCTAAAAGAGAAAAATTTAAAAATAAAATGTCCGAAATGTAAAGAAGGAGAAATAATTGAAAAACGAACCAAAACCAAAAAAATTTTTTATGGCTGTAATCAATTTCCCAAGTGTGATTTTGCCCTCTGGGACAAACCTTTAAATAAAACCTGTCCCCTATGCAATTCCCTGCTTGTTGAAACCAAAAGCAAAAAAATAAAATGTTCAAACAAAGATTGCCAATTTAAGAAAAGTACTTTAAAATTAAAATAAGTTAATTAAAAATCTGCCCGGGTGGCGGAATGGCATACGCGTACGACTCAAAATCGTATGAGATTAATCTCGTGTGGGTTCAAATCCCACCCCGGGCACCACAACTTAATGTGGATGATTTAATTTTCTAATTTAATAAATATTAATAAATATAATAAATATGGAAAAATTTGAACCAAATCAAGAAATACGCCGTGATCTGACCGCTGAGGTGTCAAGCCGGACAAAAGAGGAAGTTTTAAAAGCCGCAGCAGAAGGCGAAGAATTTTTTACTGAAAGTGAAATACTTTCGTTATTTACGCCCGAACAACAAGCAATAATTTTAGAAAGAAAAAAGATTTTATCATCGCTTGGATACTTCATTAGCAAAAATTTTGAAATGCCAATAGAGCTTGGCATCCCCACAAAACAATGCCCCAGTGGTTGGCGACAAGGGCTAAAACAACAGGGTGAAAAAAAGTTTTTGCAAATGAACGCATATGATTTGTTAAATAAAACAATGGATGAGCTTCGTTTTCTAACGTGCCATGAAGGTGGTCACGAAAGAATATCAAGGTTAGAAGAAATCCCACTAGAAGAATGGAAACAGCCGGGTTTTTCTTTTATGATAAATGCGATTGAAGATCCGCGAGACAATAATTTTGTCGCCGAAGCCTACCCAAAATTCAAAGAACAAATGGAGTTAGTGTATCAGTATGATTTAAACCTTGAAGCCGAAGTAAAACAGAAAGCAAAACAAAAACTCGGATATCAACCGCGATTTATACAAGCGGGATTTGAGTATATCAAGCAGTGGTTCCGAGAAATTAAAGGACAAAAAACCCAATTATCAGAAGAGCTACCCGAAGAAGTTAAAACTGTGGTTATGGCTACACTTGAATCAGCTCGCGACTCGTGGTGGAGATATCCGTCACGGGAAGAAGCGGACAAGGGCGGGAAAATCGGCAGAAAAAAGGTTGACGGCGAGGCGATAATCAGAGAATACGCCCGGACTTCTTATGAAATCAATCGAGACGAAATTTGGCCTGAATTCAAAAAACTCGTTGAGGCCGATATGGAAGATCAAAAAATGCAGGAGTTTCTTAAGGATATGCAGAGCGGTAGTAAAGGGCAAAGATTACCTCAAGAACTTAAAGACAAACTTACACCAGAAGAACAAAAAGAGTTAGAAGAAGCAATTGACAGGGCTATTGAAGAAGCCAAGAAAGAAAAACAAAAAGGCAAAGAAGATAAGGATTCTCAAAATAGTGAAGAAAAAGGAGAGGAAGAAGGAGCTGAATTAGAGAAAGGCGACAAAACCAAAGAAGGACAAACAGAGAAAAAGGGAGAAGCGCAGGGCAAACTAATTGATTTGGATTCGCTTTCTGACGAATTAAAACAAAAAATAAAGGAATATATTGATTCTTTGCCAGAAGAGCAAAAAAAAGAAATTACTGAAAAAGCCGAAACTGCTCTTAAAGAGTTCGAAGACGCGCTAAATAAAGAAATCCAAGGCAAGTTATCGGACAACCCGGAAAAGAAAGCCGAAAGAGAAGAAAAAACTAAGAGAGAAGAAATTGAAGCGGAAAAAGCCGAACAACCAGAATCTAAAGAAAAAAGTTGGCAGGAAAGAGAAAAAGAACGCGAAGAAGAAGCCAGAGAAAGACGCAAAAGAATGGAATCGCTTTTTGAAGCCGGTGAAAAAGATCCCTATCATGAGGCGTTGGAAAAAGTTTCTGGTTTAATAGATGCATTAACAGCAGATCTCCGCGACGTATTCGTAAAAAGAAAGATAGAAAAATACGAGACCGGATATCGATCTGGCCAACGTTGGAATATCCGCCAAAGGATCAGAGAAAAAGTCGCCGGCATTCCCTTATTCAAAACCGAAGCGCGCGAACAAAGAGAAGCTGAGAGCGAAGAAATGGATTATACCATCACTCTACTTGTTGACTTGTCTGGATCAATGCAAGATAATGGCAAAATTCAAGAGGCATTTAAGTCCGCGGTGGTCTTGGCGGAAACATTGAGTAACCTTGGTATAAAATTTGAAATTGTCGGGTTTCAAGATATCTTGCTTGAATTCAAATCTTTTGAGGAACAAATGGATGAACCGATGCGCGAGAAATTAAATCAAATGATTTTGGAAGTATATGGCGATAATCCCGGCGGACACAATAATCCCGGGGACAACGATGACGGCGCCTGCCTTTTGGAGGCGTCAAAACATTTAAGCAAGCAAACAGCTAAAAATAAATTTCTTATTGTTATTTCTGACGGCGAGCCCGCGATGGATTCTGGTAAAAAAAGTCTAAGCCAGCTTGATCGCGAATTAAGAGAAGCCGTCGCCGAAATCACTGCCAACACCAATCAGAAAATTATCGGCCTCGGCCTCAATTCAAAAGCTGTCGCCAAATATTACGAAAACCATATCGCCGGTATCACCACCGAAGAGATGGTGGAGACTTTGGGAGAGCTGTTGCGCGAAGTTATTGAGAAATATTAATAAATGTGATAAAATTAACCCTGTGAAATAATTTCAAAAAACTATGCCAGCTCAAATACAAGAAAAAATTTACCCGTCGTCCTTCGGAACGGAACAACTGATTGCAACAACAACCGCGCTGGGCGGAGTCGGGCTTTTAATCGCGGAAAAGGAAAAGAACCGCCAGGCGGCTATTGAGAAAGCCCGCGAGAAACTTTTTAATAATAATTACAAAGAATGCTCTGATTACTTGGAAATTATGGATGTCTTGTCCGAAGGCAAAGATAAACTCTTTTATGTAGAAAAAGGAGACAAATTGGATGGGCTGGTTTTAGAAATCATTGCCGAATTTGAAGCGGGCATGGTCAGTTTGGCTGACCGTAAACACAATACCGGCTTGAAAACCGCGCAATGGAATCCGACAAAAACATCTTTTATTGTTATACTGAGCCGCAAGCAGATAGAAGCGAGTTACCCGCGGCTTTTTGAATACATCAATTTTACTGGAATCTTATGAGAAATCCAGGACAAAAATTTGAGGCAATAGTGCCGCCAAGCGAGAGCTCGGAAAAGCCCGAGAAACCAGAGGAGAAAGAAAGAGCTCCGCGCTCGGCCGAAGAACCGTACATTGTCATCGGCGATAAATCGGTCTCCTTTCTTGGCGTTGAAGTGCCAAAAGGGGAGGGCGGCTTATTGGTTCCTAGTGCAGAAGAGTTTAAAGAAGAATATTTCTATTTGGAAGGCCACTACAAGTTAATGCGCGAAGTGGCGATTGCCTTGCTTTTAAATAAACCCATTCTTTTGGAAGGCGGCACTGGCGTGTATAACAAAACTACCACCATTGCCAGAATGTGTCACCTCCTTAACATGAATTATTGCAAAGTTAATTTTGACCGCGAGACCGCCCGGGAAGACGTAATCGGTGGACAAACCATTAAAGTTGAATACGATGAACATGGTAATAAATTAGAAAAGATTGAATGGTATGATGGCGACTTAATGTATGCGATCCGAAACGGCGGCGTGGCATTTCTTGACGAATACAACCGG
>Ga0207433_10008736_pt1 | contig 16383 bp, 13 predicted proteins | sample YelNatPaOPGAMG01_FD_187559 | JGI IMG/M metagenome (GOLD analysis project Ga0207433, IMG submission 187559) | Hot spring thermophilic microbial communities from Obsidian Pool, Yellowstone National Park, USA - OP-RAMG-01 (SPAdes) (version 3) | ecosystem: Environmental > Aquatic > Thermal springs... | reverse complement strand
CGTGTGCATCGTCCTGAGCAAATCGATGGTCATGATGAAGAATCAGTTCTCGCACTAGTTGTAAGCTCCAGTCGAAGGAGCAGGACAGCAGCATTGGAGTGTTCGCGCATGCTCAGCGCCATCGGCTGCTGCTGTAGGATGCGACTTATCTGTCAGTCGCTTTCCGACTCATGAGATAGACTGGCGAACGCATGCGTCCCGCCTCCGTACAGCCTGGCCCGCAGGCGGTCCTAACGCGGTCTCGAGTGTTCGTACCGTACTTCGCCCGCATGAGTGATCTAGATACCAATGTACGCGCGTCATGAGGCGTCGAGGGGTGCTCCCTCTGTTCGATACGGTACTCAGGGCGTCTAGAAGGATCCTCACGCCGCATGCCGCTCGTCAATATGCCTCCTGCGGTCCATCATGCCCAACTCTCGATGACGCCCAGCCCCCGAACTGCTGAGCAGCCCGATCCGCTTTCCGTTCGGTTCTTTTGGTCGTTTCTTCTCATTCTCAGGTGCGGCGACCGCGAGGAGGCCCTTCAACGCGGGATCCACACGCATCCCAAAGTGCGCCTCCTGTTCCACTCTATACGAGGGACAATGAGTCTCGCGTGCCCGACTCAGGCGTAGCCATCGGAAAATCTATGCAGATTGATATTCTGTCGGCCCCCATGGTTCCTCTAAGTTTCTCTCCATTTGCTCCGTGTGGATGAGAATTCTTGGACGCGCTCGCCAGACGCTCTTCACAAAGTTGCCTGTGTGCTTCCTATTTGTGCGCAGACACCAGCAGCAGCTCACTGAAAACGCCATACACTACCGAGCTGGTTTGCGGTGATATGGTGGCCATGATCTGACTGTTGGGTACCGCATCGAACAGACGCTCAAGGTAACTGGTGCGCTCGGACTCGCGACGGGATTCGGCGCTGCTCTGGCGCGCTTCGTTCAGGGACAGGTGCTGGCGTAAGGTACACGGAACGAAGGCATCGCGCTTCCACCATTATTCGGACGCAATGTCCGTGGGTGCGAATCTGAGAGCTACGCAGTGAGCTCGGACGATCTAGACTCACTATCGCTCTGTTCATGACGTCTCCTACGAACTTGCAGCCAACTCGATGTCCTCCGACATTGGCGCCCCGTTGGCCTCCATCAACACCCCAAGAAAGCCTGCCACCAATCGTCACTTTTGCGGTCCAGCGAGCAGCTGCCAGATCGCCCCCGGGATGCGTCTCTTGAAGCGCTCGACGTTGGCCGGCAAGCTGGTTCCGTTTTTGCTTCGCGGTTCGTTTGATGCTTTTCTGTACCAGCGCTGCAGATGTCCCGATCTTCCACGTCGTGCAGCTACTCGTCAAGGTATTCTGCGAAGCGGGTGAGCAAATCTCTGCTCCTGCAATCAGGCCGCATTCCAGCTCCGGTCCCGATTATCAGTTGCTTTGCCGTGCATAGGTTCGATCGGAATTTCCAGAGGAATCAGGACAGACGGGAGCCCCGCGACCGAAAGTCGTGCGAGTAGTTGTCTGAGGGGCTGCGTCAAGCCAAGGCACGCAAGATGAGTCTTGCCCGAAACAAGCTTCGCTTTCCGAATGCCGTCCAGCATCTCGCTTATTGGGGAATACTCTCCGTTGACGTGTTTCAGTAGGGTGGCCTCGACAATGATTTCAGAGTTTGCTGTCCGCTCGCGAAGATTTTTGGCCGTGTACCTACCCGTTCTTGTTGTGGAAGGATGTTCCTCTTCTTCGTTGGATGCGCGCTCCGCCTTCTCCATTTCCTGGCGGCGTGGTATCGATGCGGTGGCCAGTATTCATACCCGTTGTACTCTTTGAGGTTCATACGCTCCGTATACTTGGTGGCACTGAAGCGTCCCTCTCATAAGTGTTTATCTACCACTCGCCAAATACCTCTTCATCACCGTCTCCATCGTGAGCACGCCCGCGCAGCCGAGAGAGCTTCTCCGATCCCGCACACACACACACACACTCGCACGAAAGGTGAATCCATGAAGTGCTCACGAGCAGGGTGAAGTGATGAACGAACTTGTCCGTTTCGCGATATGTAGGCGATCATGCAAATGAAGAGCCGCTTGGGGGATGCTACTCTCACCCTCACGTATATCTTCTACACGAACAGCGGTTTGCCGGCCTTTGAGTATCCATACACGGGTAGGCCAGCTTTCTAGAATGGCGTCTCATCGAGAGAGACGAAACCCCGTCGCTCTTGTAGCACGCGTTGGAGTTTCAATACGAAAGTGATAGTTTGTCGTTCATCACGCGATGCTCTCGCACACACGCGTGCTTTTTCTCTGCGGCAATCAAAAACTCTTCATCACCGTTCGTATCAACAGTACGGAAGCTTCAAATCCTCTGGCTTTTTTGGTAGTCTTTCTCAGAGAAGATATGGACTGGAATGGATTGGCGGAAGACAGACTCTCGTATAGATAGACTTTAATAAGATCTGTTTTTAATATATGGCGTTCACGATACGGACAATGAGAGGGATCAATCATCCACCTGCTGACCAGCATGGTGAATGAGTTGTACAAGCCAAGCCAAGTCGTTTTTCGCAAGCGAGCAGTGATTGCATATAACGCTTTTCACGACGTTCCTCTGATCTCCACGATACATTCCTTTTGTCGAGTACCCATGAGAGAAACAAGCGAAAACAAAAAGGACGTGCAGATAAATGCGTTCCAGAACTCGCAGTTCTGATTGTAATTATGGACCGAATGTGGACCTATCCGTGTGCTATGCCTCGCAGAGGCATGCGCAGCTCCCATATACGGCTCGTAATCTGTGCAGAACGTGGTGGACAGATCCGACGGGCGCGTTCCCCGTCGGTTTCAGGACATCGGTAAGCAGGCTTTGAACAGCGGCTTTGAAACTTTCTAGTGCGGCCAGATCTGCATCATGTCGAGCCTCCCGCAGCAGCGTGTAACGTCCTCTTAGCATTGAGTTGACATGTCCGGGCGAGATTGGCACGAAATCAAAAAGCGATCGGAATCGAAGGGCAAACGCAGCTTGTTCCGATTCTGATAGCTCCTCTTTCGGCGGCAGCTCGTTCTCCGAGCATGCCCCGTGGATTAACGCAGATTTGTGAGTCGCACCATCCACGTTTTCTTGAATGGAACATCTAGGGCAAGAGTTCTCGCTGACATTGCGTGCGCTGTCCTGCACCTCGACATCGCGAACATATTCTCTTCTACTTAATACTAGCCTCGCTCTCAGCAGGTGCAGGGAAACATGCTCCTCATTTGGATCATACCAAAAAGACAAGATGGAATCAATACTGCGTAGCAGAAGGAGCTCGAGCGCCTGCAGGTACCTCAACTCAATTGCGCTGTACAATTCCAGGTCGAAACCCAAATCTATGATGCGCAACACAATCCAGAGCGCCAAAGCTGCGCGTCCCATATCGATGCCGCGGAGCGTCTCCACAGCTTTGGAAAGTGCTCTGCAGCGCAAGCCCCGTCCCGTTGCCGAATTCAGCGCAGCAAGCACAGCCTGCCGTGTCCCGTTATCTCGGCCTATCTTTCGTAAAACTCTTAAGAGTCGACGCCTTTGTCTGCCACTGTTCATGCATAATACATGAATTAGGACCTCGATTATCGGCAGCAACTGCTCGGCCTCAATACTGGCGTCAGCAATAGCTGTGCTACGTTCGGCATCGAACGTTCGATGTGGCCCTTCAGTTTTCTGGTCATAAGCATGAACAAAACTCCTTGCGACGCTGATCATCTCTTTGCAGAGGCAAGCCCTTGAAACTCCAGCCAATCTTTCGCGTCCATGTAGCTCGACGCAGATGCATGCGAGGTCGAAGCAAGCCACGGTGCAGCGCTCCAAACTTGGAAAAGGCGGTGGTGCGAGTTTCCCGCGGAGAAACCTCGATGCTCGATCTAGACGAATACAAAAGGCAGCAAAATCATCAATGGAAGCGAGTGCATCCTTGTGTTTCATCCGCGGCATCCGCATCGGCGGCGATGGCGGCAGCAGGTGTCGCACCACAGCAGCGTCGAATCCCAGCGTGCTCTCATCCTGCTCCTCGTGAAACGCAACGACGGAAAGATCTGATAAAAGACGCTGCAGAATATGGGCCTGGCTGTTCAGATCTGACAGAGTTTGCCCTGTGGAGGAAGCCAAGATGCATAGGTGCCACCATATATCGATATGCGCGATAAGCTGTGCCTGCAGGCGCGGGTCCAGACCTACGGAGCCAGCCGCTTCAGCGACTTCACGGACGGCCTGATCGCGCAAAAAAGGGCATACGTTTTGGCCAATCGCTTTTGATGTAGATTCCGAATCGAAGACTGGGACGTTTCCAGATATTTTCCGTACAAGCTTGAAAGGCAGTTGCATCTTCACAGATATATCTTCCTCGAAATGCACATTTGTATGTAAGATTAGCGCCCGAATATGACGTACAAAGAAAATGCAGCACTCATTCAGAAAAGATGTAAAAGCAGTACCAGGATGTTCTTCTCGAAAAAGGGCTTTGAAGATGTAGAGATTTGGCAGCATAAGTTCCGGAAGCGAACACCGGCCATCAGCCCAGTTGATTGCAGTTGACAGTGAGGTCTTTATGAGAGACAGTGCTGGTGTGTCTTTCCAGACCTCCGTACAGAAGAGCTCATCAATTGAGTCTGGTACTATACCTTCCTGAACACTGTCTAGGTAGGTTTTCCCGAGGGGAAGGCTTGCGCCGCTGTCTAGATTCGGAGAGGTCAGCTCCACTGCAGAGATACAGCTTGCCCAGCGGAAGCTCTTGCCAGTGAATACCATTTCATCTGGAGCAAGACACTGGGTCGCGGCGAAAAACGCCTCCGTAACTTCCGCCCATTCGGCTCCGGGCTCCGGTGGACGGGACCGGCCTGAGCCGGTACGCAACGCTTCCGATGATCCAAGCGTGGCCATCGGCTCCTCCAGAAAGCAGTAATTAGCCAATAGTTTCCTTTTCAAGCACGCGTACGATCCAGCTCCGAAGGTCTTCCGTTTTCCGGGCTCCGTGGTGCAGTTCGCGCAGCATAGAGGGCACAGCTCCGAACGTGCAGCCAGCTCTTGCACATTCAGCGAAAAACAAGTATTAGGTGGGATGCTCAGACTAGGACGCTTTCGCACCTACACGTCGCGCACTAATCTCTATAGAATCCCTCAACGAACGTACAAGAACGGTGGGCGAGGTTCCATATGAAAACGTGATGAAATTTTAGATTGAAGATCTTGAGGATCGCACGAGGTTCCGGCGAAAGTCGTGCTCCTCGGGCTGCGCTCATGCAGCGCCCATTCGTGCAACGGAAAAGAGTTGGAAAAATTTCGGAATATCGGAGGAGCTAAATTTCACGGTTGCGTGAGCGAAGTTTACGCTGCGCTATTGTTTAGCATAGTCGACCTTTTGTTGAAGGCGAGCACCACCTGTCTCGAAATTAGCAGACATGCTGGATACATCAAAAACCGCCACGAATGTGGCGCATTTCTATGTCGTAGCAGTAATTGAAAAAGGCACTGCCTGACTCTGATTTGGAGATTGGCTGTTTCGGCTACTATGGGAGCGCTCGTGCTGCAGTGACATTCAATTCCAGTAACATGTACTTATGACTCTCCGTGATCGCCAACGTCGGTGTCACTCTCGGCCCCATACTCCGCCGTATAGTCCTCCAAGTTGTCCATCAGATGCATTGCGGCCAATTCCGTATTCCGATCACAACTAAGCCAAACTTGGAGACAAGTATCTCGCGAAACGCCCATCGGTTCCATCATCTGCTCCAACTGCCGCAACTGCTCCGCCTCTTCCTGCGATACCTCTATACGTATAGCATTCGTTGGCTCCATTGATGGTGCATCTGCACCCGCATACATGTTTCCACGACCCTGTTGGGCAACGAGTTCTCTTAGCTGACGCATCTCGCGCCCTGCCTCCTCGTCTGTAACAGGTTCATTCAGCATATTGATAAAATCGGCTTGATTCCTTTGGATAATGTCCAAGAGACGGGGGTTCATTCGCCGTAGCTCTGCCAGAAGGGATTGGATCTGCGAGGGATCCTGCTGAATTGCCCGTCGGAGCAGAGCGAAATGCGGCAAGCGGCGAATGATGTCCAGCTCGCTCCGACTCTGCTGCAACTCAGGATGCACAGCTTCAGCAGGACGACTTGTCTGATCCATTCCAGCCTGTGCAGGTAAAGTTTGGTGTTCGGGTCTCCTCGCTTCATCGTTCAAGGGTTCTGTCAGGGACTCTGTGTTTGCCGGGAAACCGTTACAAAGGTACTCTATGGCACGCTCCGGGTTGTAGTGCGCTGCTCGCATTGCTCTCTCGATGCTTCCGTCATCGAAACCCATATCACGCATTCGATTCATGTAAAGAGAATACTCATCGCCAACCGCAAGCCCTGAGGAGGCGATGCCACTTGTAGTGGTCCCTTCTACTTGAGGAGTTTGACTGAGAGCACCGCTTTCTGCAGGTGTGGCACCACTTGACTTCGCAGAAACGGACGCTGGCGGTGAATCTGCGGGAATGCCCCGGCTCGCCTCCGAGGCGATTGTTGCCGAATCGGTCGCCTCGGAGGCTAGTCCGGCCTGGAGAGGCGTCTTTAACTGTGCATCAGCGCTCGAAACAGAAGCCGTTTTCCGCGAGCGCTGGGTTGCCACTCTCGGCGGCATTACCACTAAGAAGTCGTCATCTTGCATGCCACAGTCCGCGAGTTTTTGTGTTGGGTCTGAAAGGACTCGCCCAGCGAAAATCAGACGAGCTTCCTGAGTGCGTGCGGGATCCCAGCGAAACTCCTCCCTGCCTCCAAGTTCACGCTTCAGCTCTTCGACCGTCGTATCCGGGCTGATTCCATCCAGGGAAAGGTTTTTGTTATCAAGAGTTTTGAAAGTGAGACGCATCAGTCACGAAAACTCTTTGCGGAAACCACAGTCTATATTCCGGTCTCGACGTCCCAGTGCGACTCCAGGACCTGTCTGGGAATGCGGTCGTCAAGATTCTGCTGCTCAAAGCAGTGCTCGGCGCAACTTTGTCGCTTTGACTCACCGTCAGATTTCTCTGAACTGAGTGTCAAGTCAGGTTTACGTGCCTGTGAGATAGTGCGTTCAGCATCTGCAAGGTGTCAAGAAACGTTTTGGAGAGCTTTGGAGTATACAATAGAAGAATTTGGCTTTCTTCATACACACAAAGTCACACTCCGGTCGTTCTCAACTGGAGCTGGTGGAGACTCCATTCTACGTTCTTTCTGAAGGTAGCGGTCCGCGTTGTGCTTTTTGAAGGCTCACACGAGAGCTTTCAGATCTACAAAACTTTGCATTGCATGGCCTGTATGTTTTGATGCTCGAGACGGCTGTTTTCAACGACACATGAGCTGTAACCTTGATACGCGTGCTCGCTGTGAGAGACCTAGCGTGGTGCAACCAGGCAGTACCACAAAGTGTATGGCGAACTCGCTGCTCTTCCTGTACAGAGTTTTATCGGTCTTTGTTTTGCTCGGTGCAGTAACGTACCTCCGCGTGTTTCAGCACGATCTTTCTTTAATAACTTTCTCATCGCAGACTTTAGTTCTCCTCGCTGTTTCATTGACAACGCTTCATTTGGTAGCGCTGCTTAACTGCCGACGATCGAGGTCGCAGCCCATCATGATAGCCTTATCAAGAGACGTTCATGCAGAGCATCATTTTCCAGAACTCGAGGCGGACGTATCGCCACAGTTCGTGTTGGACGATGTGGAAGAAGGTAGCTCTGGTACGGCGGACACGTCAATTTCGCGGGAAATGGAGCGCTCGAAGACAGTGCATTCGGTGTCGATGCATAATCGGGAAGACTCGGTTTCGATGTGGCAGCAATATCCCGCCCATACCCGGTCCGAAGCGCCTTGCTCCAAGTTACCAGCTTTCGTCGAGAGCGTGTTTCTCCTGGCATTGGCAAATTCAATTTTTCTGGATGCCGTCTGGTGGCTCATATTACGCCCGCGGGGGGAGCCTTCTGCGCCTCGACGGTTTTCGACGTATTTGCTACATGGACCGATTAACGTTATCATGGGTTCGATGGAAGTGTTGATCGGCACGATCAGAGCTCGTAGAGCAGCTCTGGTTATGGGCTCACTATATCTAGCGCTGTACTTTTTGTTCGCATTCATGTATCACCAGGCACGAGGCGAATGGTTATATTTTTTCCTGAACCCTCGCTCACGGAGGAATTGGTTCATTCTAATCGGCCTAGTGAGCTGGTACTACGCCTGCTATGCGCTGATCTTCCTCGTGGTCGCTGCACGTGACTGGATGAAGGTCCGACTCGCATTGCGCGCAAAATAGCACATCGCAAACGCCACTTGTCCAGGATGCGACTTCTGTTCACGTTGCATCGCAGCTGAAGTTTCGGAAAACGCACAACTCCGTCACGAGCGGGTTGAGCCTAACGATCGCTTTTCTGCTCAAGGAAGGAAACCGATGCGCAGAGTCCAGCAGCAAGCAGTATACCTAAAGAGCGCTCGCGTGCAAGGAAGGTGACCTTGGCACCTAAAGTAGCGCGCTCTTGAGTTGGCATCTTCCGTTACACATCGAATTTATTGTGTGTTGGTTGCTAGCTGGATCGTGCACAGCAGCGAGTCGCTGTTCCAGCACAAAATTTCCGCGGGCAATGAGTATTATAACTAGAAATCACAAAACGGGTTCTGAGTACCCGCTCATGCAAAAAGAGAGACTATTGCTTTGGTGATTCCTCTGCAGTTCTCAGGAATACTGACCAAAAGATTGATATGCCTCTCTGGCTAACCGCGCTTGTTTGTCCTGACAATATTCCCTCCAGAGCAGGAAAAGAATGATTCCCCCGAGTAGGATCATCGCTGAAGCGAGCACAATAATGACACCGATTACGCTGCGAAGATTCCGCTGGGTGTAAAACTCCAGGCGCCACGTATTCGGATTTGAAGGGTCCTGGGGATAGATAATAGCAAAAGAGTTCGGCAGCAGATTTGTCCACGAGCGCTGACTACTACCGGCACCGATCGCAATTTCCTGGACATAATTCAGCATCGTGTTCAAACCAGTGAAACACTGGCATGCCGAAATGAACTGCCGAGAACCCGACTGGGGACACTGCGTGCATGCATAGAGTTGCAACCCGTTGGTCGCTTGGAATGCAACGATCGATGTCGAACCGATGGATTCGGTGAAAGGCCGCGGATTATCGTACGGGGATACCGCCGTTTGGACTGCTGTTTCAAGGAAGTTTCGTGTCTGCGAGATCGTATTCAACCAGAGTTCAATCCCATCTGATGCACTAATCAACAGATCCTGGCGACCATCCTGATCTGTGTCGTATGCTGCGGCAACAACCGGCTCAGACACGTTGTACAAGGCACTGAAGGATTCTTGTGTTTGTAGCTGAAAAGCGAGACTGTTTTTCTGGGCAGTATTCTTGAGAATCACACCAGTGCTGCCGTTCATCACGTACAAATCTGGGAATGCATCGTAGTTGTAATCTACAAGCACCATTTGTGCGCTGGGACGGAGAGGCACATTCGAAGCACCAGACGAACTTGATATAGCAACAGCCACAGAATTCAGCAGATTCGCAGAGCCATGGAAGTTGCAACGTTGACCATAGCCACCATTACCGTGGTTGTTACTCACGAACGACAGCCCCCCATTGCTTGTCAGAGCTAGTATGCTGATTGTGCCTGATCCCGTAAAATCCGCGAACAACAGCTGCTCTACCTGAAGTGAACCTCCAAATGGCGTCCAAACCTTGCTCGGTGTCGTTGACGAGAGAATATCCCCCGTCCCCGGACTGTACCAGACTGCGATTTGTGGGCCTGATCCTGTGGCTGAGGGAGGCCCTTGTGGAGGTCCTTCACGAGAGCGCGGTGGCATCGGATTCGGCTGCAACCGGCTGCTGCCGTTGCCATCACTGCACAAAAGAACAAGATCTGGTAGACAGTCGCCATTCATGTCAACGAAAGCAGTAATGTTTTTCTCGATGGAACACAGAGCCGGAGTCCACTGCGATAATTGGAAGGTCCCTTTGGCTTTGCGTCTGTTCGTCAACACAAGGAAGCTTCCATTCCCCTCAGGAACAAGCACATCAGGAAGAAGGTCTCCGTAGCGGGAAAACAGCATTGCAGTGGAAACATTTGCGTTCACAGCAATGCTCGCGCCGGATGAAAAGTTGCTAGAGTGACTACCGAGCAATAGTGCCGCTGTACCTGCGTTTGTGAAAGCCATGACATCGCTAACGCCATCACCGTTGAAGTCTGCTGTAATGGCATGTGTCACATTCTCTGTCAATAAAACAGGACTCCCGAAACGATATAGATTGTGGTTCCAGAAAGATACGTATAGCCTGCCGGTGGTTGGCTCTATGGCGAGAACGTCGATGTACTCATCCGCGTTCAGATCAGCGAGCTTCAGAGGTTGAAGACGGCCAAGTACGTCTAAGCTCACATAAGCAGTTGCGTTTGAAAATGCAGCACCATTAGGAAAGCTCGGCGGGCCACGGCTGCCACTCGGACCAAGCAGTGAAGCAGTAGTACCCGAAGAAACCCAAAGGAAGCAGACTACCAAGAGCGCACTTGCCAACAAATAGTGTGCCGTCAGCATCAAACCGCGCTTACGTATTTTGGCGCTATGCGGGAGTTCAACACACTAGTGTGTCCCTAGGAGCTCTATGTATTCCTGATATGACGGGCGTCGATTCTCTGCGTGTCTGAACGCGCCCTCACGAACTTTTAAGATGGCCTTTCTCTGCGTGCTGAACGTCGTCGCTCGCAGACAGCCGCGGAATTTTTTGATTGACAAAACGTTTTCATGGGCCAGTTTTCGCCAGTTGTGCGCTTTTTCTTTTCTTTCTTTTTTTGTTTTCTTCTGTGCGCAGTGAAGTATCCATCGATCTGTGCCATAATTCCAAGTTACGTTACCCATCCTTCTTCTCCGATATACTGGTCTTTTCATACGTTCTATCGTGTACCGAGTGCCTGCCATGAGCTCCAGCAATAGCGCATACAGCACCGGTGCGGCCGCTGCACGGAGGCAGAACGGCGTTGCCGTACCACGGGGAGTATCAACTCGAGGCGTGATTCATTCAACGTGGAATCCGGATTCATAATCATTCTGGGAGCCTGCAAGCTCCGCAGACAGAACTACTGCCTGCGGCAGCGCGAAGCGATATGTTAGGAGAGAACTACGACCAGGGTGACGCCCAAACGCAGCATACCCGCTCCTAATCCCAGGATAAAGTGGGTTTCGGACGAGCTGCTCAGACCTCTTGACAGCAACGGGCACTGGGGAGCATGAAGCACGAGTCTTGTAGACTCTTCCGGCTCGCGGGACCTTCCGTCTATAAGGTAAACTTTCAACAATATTGAAACCTCTTCCCCCTTTCAACGTTCACCTTAGAGGAGGGAAAGAAATTATTATATCGCTGCTAGTTAGTCTAGAGTCTCTGTTCTTTGTTCTAAGTAGCGCGCTCGGTACGCGCTGCTCCATATCTGAAAGGCATGATATACAACGCGCTTTTCGCCGTTGAAGGGAAACACGATCCTGACTATTCGTTTACTTGTTGTTCTAACATAAAACTTGTATTTGCATTAAAGTCGTAGCAAACTATAGTTTCCAGTTCAATCGTGTTTCAAAGCTCGAGTTAGTGCATTCAAGTGATTTTTCGCAGATTCTACCAGAAGCGCTCAAAGTGCGTACGTTTTCAAAAAGATAAAAAAGGAAAGTTATTGAAAAGGAATTGGAGGATCCCGGAGACCCAGTATCGCCAGCTGGCGGAAATAAACGACAAACGATGCCGAGCCCGGAAGAAGAGGAGAAGATAAAGAAGGAAAAGGGGAGGCCCGACGCCAAGGGCCGCAAGAAAGACGACAGTACGATGAGACGGTGGTGGAAGCCTGTCTTCTTAAACATGTAAGGGATCCGCACAAGGAAAATTTGCAAGATGCCATAAGAATTCGTGTCCAGTTGTACCCCAGGAGTGTTCGTAAGGTTTCTCTAGGACTGATGCATTTTGTGAACGAGATGTATGGCGACGTAACGGAAATCAAAACAGTCGAGGTTCTGGGAGACTTATTCGACAAGCCCTTTATTCGTCACCTGATGGCTGGCACCGGGGAAGCGTCGAGGAGAAATGAACTAGTGCATGCCCTCCAGGAAAACTAAGCCAAACTCCGATTCGACGGTACTCGCACTAGGGTTACTCGGATATTTACATCTACAGAGCGATGAAGTACCTCATGGGCCTGAAGAACCATATGATCGTGAGCCTCAGTCGTTTCGTGATACGCGACGCCTTTGCGCTGTACCCGGGCCTGTCTCGCAAAGGAATACGGGCAATTATCAATGGCATCACTAACGATGGTCAGAACGAAGACGAGATCGAATTTGTCGACAAGAAGACATCAAGCAGGAGAAAGAATGAGGATCCTGCAATCCGTGCGGTTATTCAAGGGCATCGTGCGGTATTGGGGCCGGCGAATCCAGCAGAAAAGATATCAGAGTTGATAAAAGACGAAGAAAGATACCATCGCCTCATCCTTCGGTATTTCGCGTTTTTGGACCGAGAACTCGAACGCAAGGCAGAGATGAAGCTGAGTAGGGGAAAAATGAAGAGTCGGAGAGACGGAAGGCTGCCCTAATCGGTAAGCGCTTCACCGTCGTTTCGCTGTGCAACATCAAGTCATAATTTGTGACTATCGACTCCGGACTCCTCTACGGTATCATGAAGGAGATCAGTCCCGAGTTCAATGTTAGCAGGGAGGAGTTTACCGGTGAAAACAGGGAGACGCACTGGAAGAACATCTTCAGTTTCAAACGTCTGAACGTGAGCAAGCAGAAGTTCTTCACTGGGATGATCGAAACCGATGGAGTAGCCATGTGTGTAAACTATCGGCGCTAGAGGACAGATCATCCATTTCCGCCCCCGGTTTCGCCCGTGACGAAGGAAGAAGAAAAGAAGGAGGCGGATCCTGCGATGCAGAAAGTGCAGGATAACGACTTTTTGGTTGGCGCTCACCCCGGAAACACAAATATCATAACCATCGCTGTACCCAGGCGTGCGGAGGATAGTACTGACGGTAACTTGCTTCAGAAAGACATGCGTTTTTTGAGGTTCTCGAGAGCAAGATTCTATCTAGAATCGGGAATCATGAATGCAACGAAGAAAATTGAGACATGGAATGCAGGAATGAAGGATCACGTAGAAGCTTTGAGCGAGGTGACGAGCCGCGGAGCGGACTTTACAGCTTTTCTGAAATTCATGGAAGTTCGTGTTGCCCATTGGGATGCGCTGCCGGAGAAGTATACCAAGCCCCGGTGGGCTCGTCTGCGAATGAATCTGTATTGTGGTAAGCAGCGGGCGTTCGCGAATTTTTTCAATCAGCTGAGTGCCCTGAAGGAGTACGAGAGCCAAAGGCTCGTAGTGGCGTATGGAGCAGTGCGATGGAAGACCCAAAGAGGGTGTACACCAGTTCCAACGACAAGATCGTACAAGGAGTGCGCAAGGCGTTTCGTCACGATACCTATAGATGAGTTCCGAACATCGTACACACACCATGAACTGGGGTGCACACTTCAGAGGGTCGAGATGGAAAAGTGCCAGAGGAGTCCTGAAGATATAAAAAAGTACGGACCGCTGACGGAGGAGCTATTGGAAAGGAGAGCGAAAGTTCGAGGATTGCTTGCATTAGTAAGTACAACCATTAATGGCAAGAATCGTTTCGAGTTTGTGAATCGAGACTCTAACGCCGCTATCAATATATGGAAATGTGCTGTGATGGATACAAAACCTACGGAGTAGACAAGAGAGGACTTTATTAGACAACCTCTCAAAGTGGATATATATGAAACAAAGTTGGAATCAGTAGTGGGTGGCCGATCGAAAAAGACGGGAGGCATCTGCACCTCGGTTGCACACGTCTTGTCTAGTGCGGGTTTCTCGCCACTGCTGTGCACCGCTGGCGTCGTTCGACTTTCGAACGGCGTTGTTGGTGTACGGTTTTATAAAATTAACGTAACTGCTGTCACTACAGGGAGTTGAACTGCCCGGGAACCTTAACTTGTTGCAATGACTCCGCCGTTCTTCTGCCATACCTTCTGTTCAGCCGGGGCGTTTGTCCCGGTGAACGTAAGCCACTTTCGTGCTCAGTTGAGAAAGCAGGAGACTTGTGAGGAACTTGCTTCGAGGGACGCTTGGGGTCGCTCCAGAAGCAGGGGGAACTGTTTGCATGGTAAGAACTTGCCGAGCAGGCACCGGCAAGCGTTGCTTTTACTTGGAACGGCGACTGCAGGCTCCAGTGCAGAGGTTCGACACGGCTCGCCAAAGTCGCGAACCACCGAGGCAGTTGAGTTCCTTCTCGCTAAGAGGGCCTCCATAGACGCCGCTCTTAATGACGCCGTGCAAGCAACCTCCGTTATGAATGCCCGCCTAGCGGAGGCGATGCGTTACTCTTTGCTCGCCGGAGGGAAACGTGTACGGCCGGCACTCGTCTTAGCTGCGTGCAGAATGTTTGGAGGTGTCGATGAACAGGCGATGCCCACGGCCGTCGCAGTGGAGATGGTTCATACAATGAGCCTCATTCATGACGATCTCCCGGCGATGGATAATGATGATTTCCGGCGCGGACGTCCAACAAACCACAAGGTTTACGGTGAGGAAGTAGCCATCCTTGCTGGGGACGCGTTACTTAGCGAGGCGTTCTCGCAGATCGCAGAGAAAACTCCAGCAACCCTTGTACCACCGAGTCGCACGCTTGAGGTCATTAGACGCCTCGGAAACTGTGTCGGCTTACATGGCTTGGCAGCCGGACAAGCGCTTGATCTTGAGGCGGAGGGAAAACCAGCAGATGAGATCAGCCTACGCATGCTGGAAACGATCCATCTGTACAAAACCGCCGCATTGTTGCGCTTTTCCATCACCGCGGGAGCGATTCTAGCAGGTGCCTCAGTAGATGACATTGATTGTATGGAAAGCTTTGCGAACAAAATTGGTCTTGCTTTTCAAGTTGCGGATGATGTCCTGGATGTGACCGCGACGACCGAGACACTTGGCAAGACTGCCGGAAAAGATGTTGCGGCCGAGAAGGCGACGTTTCCGCGCATACTTGGTCTTGAAGAAAGCCGAAAGTATGCTGAAGACTTGGTCAAGGAGGCGAAGGGAGAACTCGCCAAGTACGGCGACCGGGCATCATTGCTCTTGGGTTTTGCGGATTTCATCATTCAGCGCGCGAGCTAGGTTTGTCTGCTACATGTTTCATGCAGACAAGACAGACAGTTTAGTGCTCAAAGGGAGCTGTGGAGGATAGCTTTCGTCAACACACAGGCGGGGGCGCAGGTAACCGTCGTAAAGACAACTTTCTTGTGAAAAGCACCTGTTTGGGCCGTGTGTAACATGTACGTTTCCAGTTGTTGCATAGGGAGTCGCTGTGAACTGCCCCTTGCGCCGACGAACGTCCAGGTGAGGCAAACCCGTCATGTAACTGGACGTCGAACGCCGCGGCAGCGCATCCAAAATCGCGATGAAAGTCTGGGACAGACTCGGCAAACGTAGACTTCCAGGATCTGCCTACAATCATGCATTAAAACTGGCCTAGAGCAGAAGGCATGTAGCGAAGCCCGGAGAAGAGTCGTGTTTCCTTGGATGGCTACAGAAAGCGCCAACATATTCGAGCGATTCAAGTTCCGGAAATCAATCTTCCAGCATTCCGGGTCGCGCGTACAGTTGGCATAACGCTTTTTGGGGTTTAGGGCCGTTTACACGAACCAGGATTGCTCGACTGCGTGATTAACATTGGCGCATAGGGAGGCACACATTAAATCTCACGAAGAGCGGTTAAAAATTATTTTCATGTGAGGAAATTTAAAAAAGTCTACAGGATCCAGGACACCGGCTTGCGTGATGCTTATCGGCATCTGGATCAGCATCCATCTTTCCGCTCACGGCATGGCTTTTAGCGCATCGAATGCGTCGGTAGGAATATGGAGCAGGAACGAGTCTAAGACTGTATAGAATTAAAAGGAACGAGTCATCTTAGCTTACTCGGGCGTGCACACTACACCAGTGTCAGCATAAAATGGAGCAGTGCCTAGAATGTGGGCGTAGACCGCTAAACTTTGGATCTCTTTCAATTATAATCAACAACGGCCTTGGCGGGCTATTTCTGCGGCTTATTTCAGTTTCTTTTGTTTATCCTCGGCCTTCAAAATGCTGGTCTCTCTTGATACTCGTTCTCCGTTGTCTGCAGTTATGGTCCATGGACTGGAGCTGTCGAGTTCGGATTACGCTGTTTTCGGTTGTTGTCGACGCATTCCATGTACAGGAGGAAGTCGCGATCCAACTTTTCCTTCGCATTATCATCTTCTTCATGTACAGCCTCTGTACGCCGTTTGCAACGGTATCACTTGAATTTGGCATCGTGTTCCTCTGGGTCCTT
>Ga0207433_10008723_pt1 | contig 16404 bp, 15 predicted proteins | sample YelNatPaOPGAMG01_FD_187559 | JGI IMG/M metagenome (GOLD analysis project Ga0207433, IMG submission 187559) | Hot spring thermophilic microbial communities from Obsidian Pool, Yellowstone National Park, USA - OP-RAMG-01 (SPAdes) (version 3) | ecosystem: Environmental > Aquatic > Thermal springs... | reverse complement strand
CACCATTAACTACTTTAACAGGAATATCAATATATAAACAATGGCAGAAATAGTATCGAAGAGATACCTTAATGCTGCTGGCATTATACTTTTTCTTGCAACAATACAGTTCGTAATAATGCTCTTCGTAACAGAAGCGATGTATCGTGGCTACAGCATTTCTGGAAACTACATTAGCGATCTGGGAGTTGGTCCCACTGGACTGTACTTCAATGCATCCATATCAATTCTCGGTATTGCTGTTATCGCCGATTCCTTCCTCATCTACAGAGGTTTCACTTCGACGATATTTTCCGTGCTCATCGCACTGACAGGAATAGGTGCGCTACTGGTAGGCATTTTCAACGAGAGTTTCGGCTCCATCCATTCCTATGTGTCTGATTTCACGTTCATTTTTGGCCCCCTGACAGCAATTTATGCCGCGAGGTTTGAAAATGGTGGTATGAAGATCATTTCTGTGATCCTTGGCTTGCTATCCTATGTGGCCATCATATTCTTCCTTTTACTGCATTCTCCGGTGATAGGAAGAGGGGGATGGGAGAGACTCATCGTTTACCCGTTCCTCCTCTGGGGGGTAGGATTCGGAGGATACCTGACAGGCCTTGGAGACAAACGATAGGCTATTCATCTTTCTCTTGCGGGAAGTTGAGTTCCTTTATATCCTGAAGGGTTGGACCAACTATCCCCTGTAACTCTCCGAACATCGATATAACCCCCAATTCCGCTCTTTCTATCTCCTTTTCTCTCCTTGCCCATAATCTCTCCATGGCTCTCCTCTCTGAATCGAGATCTTCCCTCATCTTCCTTATTGAGGTTACCACACTCTCAATCCTCTGCCTGAACTGCTGGCTCGTGAAATATCTGTAAAGTATTTCCTTCGACTCGTCTGTGCTTTCCCCTATCCTCTTCTGCCTAGCTATTTCTATCAGGTTTGACCGTATTATGTTGGCCAGCGGTTTCACACTCTCAAAGTTGGAGATGAATATTCCATCTTTGATACCGAATGATTTGATATCCTTTGGCAGTGCACTTGACACAATTATTCCCACTTCCACCTTGTAGTTTAGAAGGTCATCCTTGAGCTTCGATATCCACTGATCATTCCATTCCTTTGTCCTCTTTGCTTCCCAGGCTATGGATCCCGCATCAAAGCCTGCAGGTGATTTCACGCGGTGGATTATATCAGGTCCCCTGATCCCAACTGGAACCGGCTCTATAACGTCCATTGGAAAGGCATTCCTCAGGAAGCTCTCCAGCTCGATCTCCAGTGCCTCCCCCTGGAGTTGCTGTGAACCCTGCTCCAGCTTCCGTTGCAGTTCCTGAACCCTTCTGGAAAGTTCCTCGTTCCTCTCCTGTATTTCCCTGTTCTTAAGGTTGAACTCCATTTCCAGACCTTTCCTCAGCTCACTTTCAATTCTCTTCCTCTCCTCATCAACCCTTCTCTCTATCTCCAAATTCTTCTGCTTTAGAGTTTCTTCTAGTTCCATCCTCTTCCTTCTTTCCTCGCTCTCTCCCCTTATAGCTTCATCCAGCCTTCGTGACTTTACCTCCAACTGGTCTTGCATTAATCTGTATTTTTCCTCAATCTCTGCTTCCCTCCTTTCCAGCTCAATCTTCAACCTCCTTTCTATCTCATCCTTCAATCTTACACGGTACTCTTCTTCCATCCCCTTCCTTATCGATTCCCTCAGAGCATCGGTGATGGGTATCTCAGCACCACACCTGGGACACGTTATGATTCCCTGATCCATATTTAATCATCTTTCCTTCGTATTAATCCTTTTCAGAGAAATACCTGTGTTCCCACTAAGGTGGATGCTTCCCAGCTTATGCCCCTGTAAGAAATCTTGAAGGCATAAATGGCGGAAATACAGAAATTCCTATCAAAGCGGTGCCGGACCCGGGATCATACGCTTATTTATAATCCTGACTCCGGAAAATAGGGTATATATGTGGTCACCTGGTTTTGGTGGTGTTGGAGTTTACAAATAAATAAGAGGATTTCTAATAACGCCGATATTTTACCAGACCCAGTAACAATAGACTTTATTCCTGCGTGGTCATAAAACAGCATGGCAGACCCTCTGGATGAATCTATCAATGAGAAAAACAGGCAATTCATGAACGATCTACTGAGTTTCAAACCCATCATTCATAGCATCATTCGTAACAGGAGAATATCAGGGAAGAGAGATATGGTAGAATATCAATTCTCAATTGTAAACAATATTCCACTTCTCACACACCTTGGTCACGCTGTTCTAGAAGGGTGATGGTCAGATTCATGTTCTCCTGCTCTGCATATAACTAATTAGCATTGAATATTTTTATAAATAGCCACAGCTATCCCAACTGCCTGAAAAATAGATAGAAAGCAGGAGTAAGAATGTAATAAAGACTCTTTCCAAATATTTTCAATGCCACAGATCAATAGAAGATAATTCCTCAATGTGACAGGGTTACTCGAAATCCTCTCAAATCATAGGAAATATTTTAATAAATTGATTCCAATTCCCCCACCGGGGTGACCCGTCAAATGTTCATAAAGAGAAGACCTGACGATGATGATGACGATGATGATGACGATGATGACTTCTGAGGCTAAGGTAAGAAGAGGTTCGGTCTCAGATATAGAGGCTGTTGAATCAATTGAGCAGAGGGCCTTTGGTGTCCACGCCTATAGCCGGGCCGAGATCTCTGACATGCTTTCCCGTGAAAATTCCGTAACATTCATTTGCGAGATCCTGGGAAAGGCTGTCGGATATTCTTCAATTTTCTTCAGCAGAAATGGGAAAGTGGCGCATGTTGAAAGCATAGCTGTTGACCCAGCTTACCAGGGCGGTGGGATGGGAAATATGCTGATGGATGCGATGGAATCCGAAGCTGTATCTCAGGGATGCAGAAAAATCGTACTTGAAACATTCGAAAGGAATGAGAAGGCGCTTAATATGTATAAAAAAAGAGATTATATCGTCACTGCATTAGTTAAAGATTACTACACCATCCCTTATGAGGGGTCCAGAAATGCGTTAAGGCTTGAGAAATACATTAAGGTGAAATAGTTATCCTCAATAAGGAATAAATGATAAGAGTAATGGCCACAGGGGTCTTCGACATACTTCATCCAGGACATGTTCACTATCTAACTGAGTCGAAGAAACTGGGTGATGAGCTTATCGTTGTAGTTGCTAGAGACTCAGTGGCAAAGGAGATGAAGCGTCTTCCCCTCATCCCTGAGAATATAAGGGTGAAGATGGTAGAAGCACTCAAACCTGTGGACAAGGCCATTCTGGGCCTCGAGGGAAATATATATGATATTCTTTCCATCGTAAAACCGGATATAGTGGCCCTCGGGTACGATCAGGACTTTGATACGGAAGAGATAATCAGTGAGGCAAAAAAGAGAGGCTTAGATGTAAAAGTTGTAAGAATCAGTCAGTACTCTGAGACAGAATTCAACGGAACCAGGAAGATAATAAGCTACCTGAAAGGTAGATCATAGTTCAGGCCATTTTTTCATTTTAGAAAGTCTCTCAGCCATGAATTGTATGGCTTTTTTAGTGTTTTCCGCGTTATTGTAATTGCTAAATGATCCCGAAAAATCCTCATTCTTCATGGTGTTTAAATTCCTGAAAACGCGCTGCACGTCATCCACTATTGTTATGTCTCCGTATCTTGCCGTCCTGGAGAGCGGATTCAGGTCTATTGCGATGATGAACTTGCCCATCCTTTTCAGGGCTTCAGCCCTGTCACCATCCTCCAGTGGGATCAGCACAAGATCCGCGCTGAATATACCTGCAGACTCACACTTTCCCCTGTTACTTTCGAGCCCTGGAATGCTCGCATCCTGATTGAGTCCCAGAATATCAAGCCCCAGAGATTTAAAGTAATCCACAATTAATTTTATCCTTTCCTTTGACCAGTAGAATATGTTTGCCTCAACCGTGACCCCGTATTTCCTGGCAAAGGAGACTATTTCTTCCCCTGCCAGGGCAGCAACATTTCCATTCACTGATATCACGGGTTTTTTTGATGAGAGAATCCTGTCTAGGGCTGCCCTTTCCGCTGCATATCCGAAGGGCTGTGTTTTCTCTCCAAGAATGTAGTCAAAGGCTTCTCCCCGCCCATGAGAAATAAGTCCGGATGATGTAACTATTCCTCTCTCGTAGAATTCCAGGAGCCTTTCCCTCCTTACAAGGCTTTCATACCTTGGATGTCCCCTTGGCAGCTCCAACCTGCTCACCTATCACGCTGTTTACGATCCTTAGAAATTCTTCTTCCCTTCCGAATGGTATCTCTCCTCCTGCCGCTATGTCGTGCCCCCCTCCATGTCCTCCAACTTCCCTGGCGGCAACACCTATGGCCTTGGAGAGATCCACGCCTGCTGCAACCAGATCCTTGGTTGCCCTGCCGGATATCTTGTATTCCTTGTTCCTGTACATGGCTATGACAGGCTTCTTCACCCTTGCAACGTATATTGCAATGGTACTGGCGGTGATACCGGCAAGGAATGGGTTGTCCACATACGTCACCATAACGTTTCCAATATCTCTAAGGAGATTCAATGACTTCTCCACCTGCTCAAGTGCTTCCTCCCTGAATTTAGCGAATATGGATTTCATCTCTTCTAGTGCTTCCTTATTACCGAGGAACCACGATACTGGAAGCCCCATTCTGCCGTTTCTACCAGAGGCGTCCAGATATTCAAAAAGGAGATTGCTTGACAATCCAAGTTCTGGAAAATTGAATATGTCAGATACCAGTGTTTCATACCCTTCCCTGGCCACATCCTGTTCTATGAGCTTCAGTGTCAGTGCTTCAACAACCTTTTCCTTTTCATCTGTTTGAAGTTCCAGGATGGGCTTATCCGGATCTATCCCCAATCCTTCAACAAAGAACCTAGCTCCTTCGAGATTTCCACTAAGCCCTGAAAAATAAGGATCTATTGAAAGGTATATCCCCTCGTATATGGATTTTCCAACGAGTGATATTTCTTTGACAGCAGGATACCTCTGCCTCAGGCTTGAAACTATTCCCAAATTTATCCCCTGGAATCCCCCTACGTTCTGCTTGTCACCGATCACGCCTCCGATGAATGCGGGGAAGAGATCCTCATTCGTCTGGTCTATACGGGTGGAAAGTAGGAACGCCACAGTGCTTGAGCATGCTTCCTTCGTGCCATCGTATCCAAATCTCCTCGGATTCAAATTCATCAGAACGCTTTGTGAGGAAAATATGTGATGGTCAACTATTATCCCCTTTATATTCTCCAATCCGGATACGTCAGATCCGAGATCACTTAAAATGATTGTTGCATCCCCCCCTTCCCTGATAACATCATTATCCATTGACCTGAGGAACGAGAGGTGAAAATCCTTACCCAAACGTTTCAGCGTTGCTGATAATATTATGGCTGAAGCAACACCGTCTGCATCATAGTGGGAAAATATTCTGAAGAAGCTTCCTTCCTGAATTGCCCTGGCCGCTCTCTTCAGCTCATCCTCATAGTTTTCTGCTACCGCTATCATCTGGCTGTAATCTCTTGTTCTGATCTTAAATATGACCAGCCAGGTTGCAGCACCTTCTTTCTCTTGTAATAATCGGAAAGTCTCTTAATCTTTGCCTCTATGAGTTCCAGACCCCTTCTGTTTTTGAGATCCTTTGGATTGGTTGCCAAGTGCCTTGTCAGGTTCGAAGCTCTTTCCACCAGGGCTGCCAGATCTTCCGGAACCTGATCCTTTAGGTTGGATCTATCCAGAATTTTCGAGATCCTCTCCTCGGTGATTTCCTTTACCCTTGGTATACCGTACTGGTCTCTCAGGATCATCCCTATCCTTGACTTGGTATAACCTTCCTTTCTTAACTTAATAACAAGCTGCTCTACCTCTTCCTTCCCCATAGTAACCCAACTTGGTTTTGTTTCCCGCAGGGGCCTTTTTGAACCTGCCCTGCCATGTTTCCTTGTATGCATCCGAGCCATCGTTGCACCCTTTTCCGTCCATTCAATTTTAATACTTAAATTTTGATAAGGCTCCCGTGCTGGATTTTTTGGTAGTCGGGGCTGGGCCGTCAGGTTCCTATGTTTCCGCCCTACTAGCCCATATGGGATTTTCAGTCATGATTGTTGACCCTAAAGATGAGATAGGGATTCCAAACCACTGTTCAGGTCTCGTGGACAGGAGGGTTGTTGACATAGTGGGGGAGGATCTTGTTATTGATAGACCATCATCTGCAACAGTCTTCACTCCATCAGGCTCCCTTACATTGAAGTCAGAAAGGATGTACGTTCTTGACAGAATTTCCCTTGACAGAAAACTGGCAGAGAAAGCTCAGAGTGAGGGTGCCACATTACAAAAGAGGACCATGCTTATAGCACTTAAGCAGGAAAGGGGTGTGGTAGTTTCTCAGATCAAGAAAGGCAGCTCCATAGAATCGATTGAGTCACGGTATGTCATAGGCGCTGACGGCCCTACCAGCTTGGTCAGGCGCCTTCTCGGATTTCCAAGGCCAAAAGTGCTGAGATCCATTCAGTACGATGTCAGGAAGAAATCTCACTCCGTGGCTATACACCTTGACAGGAGAGTTCTTAAAGACTTTTTTGCCTGGGAAATCCCTCATGATGAAGAAACGGAGATTGGAGCCTCAGGTCAGGGCTCCCTTGAGATGATTAGTTTGCTCGCACGGAATGAAGAGATCGTCAGGAAGAGGGGAGGGGTGATACCGGTAGGAGATGTGGCGCCGGGTTCGGGGAACTGCTTTCTCGTCGGAGACGCTGCTGGAATGATCAAAGCAACTACGGGAGGAGGGCTGTATGGTTCCCTTGTCTCCGGAAACGCCTTAGCCACCGCCATCGCAAAGGAGGGGGACGCCAGGGAGTATGGAAAACTTCTCCTGAAGGGGTTCGGCAGAGAGATAAAAAGGTCAATTATTATAAGGAATGTTCTGGACTTCGCTGAAAAATACTACGGATTGTGGATTCCCATGGCAAGAAGGAATGTTCGGGGAATAAATATGGTTGGGGATGTGGATTACCCCTCTAGGGCATTCCTGTACCTGATTGCGAATGCGCCTCTGAGTTTTCCTCTCGCCCTGAGCGATATAGTCAAAAACTTCAGCCCTTGACTGTCTGGAATACCACGTGGGAAATTGTTGTTTCTACCCCGGCATAGGATCTTATTTTGTTCACTACCTTTTCTCCAAGCTCCCTTATATTCCTCGCCCTTACCTTGGTTAGAATATCGAACTCCCCTGCCATGATGTGGACCTCCTCCACACCATCTATCTTCGATATAGATGCTGCAAGCTCCTCCTGAGATACTTCTTCATTCTTTTTGTAAGCTATGAAGACGAATGCCAGTACCTGCTGACCCAGTGCCTCGTAATTTATGTTTACAGTGAAGTTCCTTATTACCCCTAGTTTCTCGAGTTTATTTATCCTCTCTGCAATTGTAACCCTGTTTATTCCCAGAGAGTTCGATATGGCGGTGACCCTCTCCCTTCCATTAGTTTTGAGGTATTCTAAAATCTGTAAATCAATTTCATCTATTTCCTTCATATTGTTAAAATTGTTACCTGTTATATAACGTTTTAACTTCATAATGAAGATTTTCTTTACGCTATATTTATACGTTCAGGCCCACTTTAGAAATATGCTACAGGAGGATGTACCGAAACCTGTTTCTGAGTTTTTCGGAAGGAATGCTGAAACACTTAAAACAGGAGTGGTGGTGAACACTATAATAAGAAGCTCCATGAAATCTTTTCTTGATAGGCGGGGATTTGTTGAGATAAATCCCGTGATCATAAGCCCGATTTCAGATCCTTTAAATCATCCTGTCCAGGATCCGATAATAGATTATTACGGTTATAAGTACAGGTTAACTAAATCAATGATATTTCACAAGCAGCTCGCATTGACTTACTTTGACAGGATATATTCTTTCTCGCCCAACATCAGAATTGAACCTGTTGATAGGGCAAGGACAGGAAGGCATCTGGCAGAATTCACCCAGCTGGATCTGGAAGTCAAGGAGAAACCCAGGGAATACGTTATGGAACTTGCTGAGAAAATGATAAACAGGGCGATTGAGGACGTGTTGAAAAAGGTAGACAGGTCCCGTCTCAACCCTCACCTCAGAGCATTCCCAACGCCCTTCAGGAAGATTAGGTATCAGGAGGCATTCGAAAAATTTGGAAAGAATTTTGAAATTGAGCTCAGCAGGAGGGCTAAGGCTCCATTCTGGATCATAGATATTCCTCTCCTCGAGAGGGAATTCTACGACAGGCAAATCGGGAATTCCGGATTTCTGAGAGACATGGACCTCATTTATCCTTATGGCTATGGGGAGGCCATAAGCGGAGGAGAGAGGGAATTCCAGTACGAGAAAATAAGGGAGAGAATAAAGAAGAAGGGTCAGAGTGAGGAAGAGTTTTCGTTACTCCTTGCTGCCTCTAAGATAGGCCTCAGCCCTTCTTCCGGATTCGGAATTGGAATTGAGAGGTTTGTGAGATTTATAGTGGGAGTCAGGGACATTGCGGAAATCTCTCTGTTCCCCAAAAAAATAGGGGAACAGGTGCTTTAACACTTTAAAAAAAACAATTATCTTTATTAGGAAGAAGCCGATTCACGACGGTCAGTGAACCCCAATGAAGATGTATGTTTACGTGATAAGAAGATTGATCCTTCTTATACCGGTGATAATTGGAGTTACGCTGATAACATTTGCACTTTCCCACGCTAACGTCTCCCTACTCATAGCAGGGTACCTCGGGAGGGTTAGGACACCACAACACATAGCTATTGTCAAGCAGGAGCTCCACCTGAACCTTCCGGTGTATGAACAATACTTTTACTACCTAGGAAATCTGTTCACGGGAAACTGGGGTTATCTTGCGCCGACAGAAGTTTTCGATCCGGGAACACCTGTTGTTGTGGAATTTCAAAGGAGATTCCCTCCAACACTGGAACTTGCGGTTTTTGCAACACTTCTCGTTTTTCTGATGGGTCTTCCGCTCGGTGTTTTTAGCGCCGTTAAGAAGGACAGGCTGACTGATCAGATTACAAGGGTCATAGCCATGACGGGCGTATCCATTCCTGTCTTCTGGTTTGGGTTATTGATACTTATAGCGGTCGGCCCCAATTCCATTCTTCCGATGCAATTGAGGTTGGTGGGGGTCGGGCAAATTCCCCCCTCCTATTATTATTATCCGCACTCAAGCATCCTCGAACCTTGGGTGAATACGAAGGTCAGCGGACTTACCCGTCCTACTGGATTTCTACTGATAGATACTCTTCTGTATGGGGACTGGCAGGCATTCCTTGCCGGACTTTACACATTGTTCTGGCCGTCCCTCTCCGTCGCATTCACATCCTTCGGCCTGATAGTGAGGTTTCTGAGGTCGAGCATGCTGGAGGTGATGAACCAGGACTTCATAAGGACAGCAAGATCGAAGGGAGTTCCAGAATATTTCGTCGTGAGAAAGCATGTCAGAAGGAACGCTCTTGGAGCGACAACAACTGTGATGGGTCTCTTCTTTGCCGGATTGTTGGGCGGGGTAGTTGTTACAGAGACAGTCTTCGGCTGGCCCGGAATGGGTAGGTGGTTGTTCTATGCTGCTATCGGGGGAGATATGGTGTCTGTAATGGCAACCACTTTCGTATTCACCATTGTTATTGTGACAGCAAACTTGATAGTTGATATAATATACTCCTATCTCGATCCGAGGGTGAGGCTCGAATGAGCACTGAACTTGCAGGAAGTTTCTCCAGGAGTTTGAGGGCGAGGTACGAATCCTTCAAGAAAACATTTTTCTTCTTCACAAGAAGCCCGATTGCCACAATAGGTCTTGCGGTGGTGATATTCTATATTCTGGTGGGTATATTCGGCCCCATGATCCTTGGAGGGAACCCGTGGAAGACCACACAGATTTTTGAATACAACGGAATATACATCTATAACGTTCCGCAGCCGCCTTCCCTTCATTTCCCCTTTGGAACTACGTTCGAGGGGTACAATCTCTTCAACGGGGTAGTAAAGGCGGCACGTATAGACCTCATGGTAGCTGCGATTGTTGTCTTCAGTGGCGCCATTGTTGGTACTCTCTTGGGGAGCATAGCCGGTTACAAGGGTGGGGCACTCGGGGACGTCATAATGAGGGTTACTGATGTCTTCCTTTCGATACCTTTCCTTGTCCTGGCCATTGCTTTCCTTGTGATACTTGGGAGGAACCTCACTGTGATGGTCGTAGCCCTGGTGCTTATATGGTGGCCAACGTATACGAGGATAGTTAGGGGACAGGTCCTTTCAGTAAGGGAGTTGAAGTATGTGGAGGCTTCAGTCGCAGCCGGAGCTTCCTCCTTCAGAACAATATTCAAACACGTTATACCGAACTCAATATACCCGATATTCGTCCAGGTTTCCCTTGATTTCGGGAATGTTATTCTTACTCTGGCCGCGCTTTTCTATCTGGGAGTTGGATTCGCAGGATACTATACACCGGAATGGGGTAATCTGATAGGGCTTGCGGCTTCCCTAGGCGGCGGCCTTCCTGCGATAACGAGATACTGGTGGACCGTCACCATTCCAGGCCTGGCCATTCTCATCCTGGTAGTAAGCCTGAACCTTCTAGGTGACGGGCTCAGGGATGTTATGGATCCTAGGTTGAGGAGGTAGTTTTATGGAAAATGCTTTAACAGTTAGGAATCTAAAGACGCAGTTCTTCATCTACGAGGGTGTGGTGAAGGCGATAGACGATGTTTCTTTCGAGCTCAAAGAGGGTGAGGTGCTCGGACTGGTAGGGGAGACAGGCTGCGGGAAATCAGTGACGGCATTCAGCATAATGAAGCTCATTCCTGATCCGCCTGGAAGGATAGTGAACGGAGAGGTTTTCCTTGGAAATCTCAACATTATGAAAAATGTGAGCAAGGAAGCCAGGATAATAGAGGGAAAAAGGGTAAAGGTAAAGCACTTCTACAGTGTGATAAAGAAGAATGAATACTTCTTCAACAAAATAAGGGGAAAGTACATATCCATGATATTCCAGGAACCAATGGCCGCCCTAAATCCAGTATACACGGTGGAAGATCAGATCGTCGAAACGCTCATCCTCCACAACAAGACAAATATGCTGAAAATAATTAAAGCAGCTTCAGAGCATATGGAAGAATTGAAAGGCATGCTTGAGAAGGGGGAGCTGAGCTATTCAGGGGATGATTATCTCGGCAAGGAAATACAAAGAATCAGGGAGGGGAACGGAGGAAAGGAATCCATAAAGAGGCATCTCGAACTGCTCATTGAGGAGGGTTCCCTGTACATAAGGCGCAAATCCAAATACGAATCCATGCTTGCTAGGTCAGAGGAGCTTGATAAACTGGAAGAAAGACTCCTTTCAAACATAACTGAAGAAGAACAGATGGAGATAATTAACATACTTTCAAAAGAAACAAGGAAGATAAACCTGATAAGGATGTCTAAGCAATTGAAAAGGAAGGTCCGTGACGCCCTCCTTCTGGAGGCCAGAAGGGAGGCGCTGTCTCTCCTGGAATCGGTGGAGATACCGAATGCATGGGGCGTGCTGAAACTCTATCCCCATGAACTGTCAGGGGGGATGCTGCAGAGGGTAATGATATCCATTGCCCTGGCAAACAACCCGAAAATATTGATAGCGGACGAACCAACCACAGCCCTGGACGTAACAGTGCAGGCTCAAATACTCCGCCTCCTTAGGAATTTGCAGGATAACCTGAGGACTTCCATAATTCTCATAACCCACGACCTTGGAGTTATTGCGGAAACTTGCAACAGGGTGGCGGTAATGTATGCGGGGAACATAGTGGAAACAGCATCTACAGAGGAACTCTTCATGAATCCCAAGCATCCCTACACAATAGGTCTCCTGCAGTCCATACCCAGGGTGGATAATCCCAATAAAGTGCTCAAATCCATAGCGGGAAATGTTCCGAACCTTCTCAATCCCCCGGCAGGCTGCAGATTCCATCCGAGGTGCCCGTTCGTATTTGACAAATGCAGGGTTGAGAAACCTGAAACCATAGAGGTTTCACCCGGTCATACCGTGGCCTGTCATCTTTTCTATGGAAAGGGGGTGAATTAACACGAAGGATGTTCTCATTCAAGGCATAGGAATAAGGAAATACTTTCCCATAAAAGGTGGAATTTCAGGCAGGACAGTCGGGTATGTGTATGCGGTGGATGATGTTAACGTGAAGATATACAAAGGGGAAACAGTAGGACTCGTGGGAGAAACAGGGTGCGGAAAGACCACCCTGGGAAGGCTACTCCTTGACCTCATCGATCCCACTGCTGGAGTGCTTTTCTTCAAACCTGACCCAGAATTAAGCAGGAAGGTGGAAGACCTCTATTCTAAGATCACAACTAACAAGATTACTGAGCTTAAGAAAGAGGAGAAGGAGATCATAAGAATTGCAAAGAGCCATGATATTTACAGAAACAAGAAGCTCAGGAAGGAGTTCAGGAAAAAAGGGCAGATAGTTTTCCAGGACCCTGTTTCATCCCTTGATCCCAGAATGCTTGTGAAGGACATAATAGCGGAACCGATCCTTATCAACGGCCTTCCATCTGACGAGGGGCAGCAAGGGAAAAAAAGAGTGAACAAGAGGAAGGTGGAAGAGTTTGTTTTGAAAACAATCTCGGAAATGGGTCTTAACCAGGATCACATGTTCCGTTTCCCGCATGAATTCAGCGGCGGGCAGAGGCAGAGAATTGCCATAGCCAGATCAATCGTGATAAGGCCGGAATTCCTCGTTCTGGATGAACCTACATCCGCACTGGATGTGTCTGTCCAGGCCCAAATCCTCAACCTTCTCAAGGAACTTCAGAAGAGATACGGTATGACATACCTTTTCATATCCCACAACCTTGCGGTCATAAGGGCAGTGAGCGACAGGATCATGGTGATGTATCTGGGGAAGATAGTTGAGGAAGCTCCTACCGACGATCTTTTTGAATATCCAGTGCACCCCTACACCCAGGCACTGCTCAGTGCAATACCGATCCCTGACCCCACGAAGAAGAGGAACAGGATAGTGCTCAGCGGAGATGTACCTTCCCCCGCAAATCCGCCATCAGGATGCAGATTCCATACCAGGTGCAGGTTCGCTAAAGAAATATGTTCCCAGAAGGAGCCAAAACTGGAAGAGATAAGGGAGGGTCACTTTGTGGCCTGCCACTTTGCAAAAGAAATAGCGGAATCAGAGAGCGAGCTGATAGCTATAAAGAAGGTTGATACCGGCGCCCTGCAGAATCTTAGCGAAATTAAAACAGAATGACCGGAGGGTTGCACATTCACGTTCATCAGGAAAATTGAAGGAGAGGAAAGGAAACGAGCCATAGATGAGCCTGGAAAGAGCTGGAAGCAGTGGGCTCGGGAGGATCTGGCAAGGTACTGGTATGTGATACTTTGCATGTTTGTTGACATAGGATTTTACCTGCAGTTTGTTCAGAACTTCTTCAGATACGGTGGAGAATTGAGCCTGGTGAACGTGATTCTTGCGACACCTGCGTTGATATCGATGATTTATGTGGAATACCTGATTTACAGAAGGTTGTTTCCGGAGAGATTCTGGTGAACAGGAAAGAGTTTGTTTAACGAGAAAAAAGCTGTTATTGGAAAATATTTAAGTACGAATTTAAAGTATGGACCCTGAGGTTTTATGACACAACAAGAGAATCCACAGCCTGCTCCTCAGCCAAAGAGGAGTTCAGCTGCTAAATGGATAGCAGTTGTTGTGGTTGTGATAATCATCATTGCAGCAGTAGTGGTCGTGGTGACATATCACCCAACCACGCCAAAGAAAACAGTGCCCACAACACTTGCACTCACAGTGACTTCATCAGGGATAACAACGCAGGCCGGAACGCCCACAACATTCACACCCAACGTTCCATCATCTTTCAAGTGGACAAAGATGGTCTGGAACTTCGGTGATGGAACAACAGAGGTAGTAACATCCGGAAGTGGAATGGTAACGCACACCTACAGCGTCCCTGGAAGCTATCTTGTGTCTGTATATGCAGTGAATTCAACTGCAACCGCATCCAGCAATTCCTCGATGCTGCAGATAACTGTAAATCCACCGCTGTCTCCGAACCCAGCAGCCATATACGGACCTATCGCAGTTCAGGGGTCCTCTTCAAACGGTAACGTCACAATAAGTCCTGGAGGATGGGTAAATCTTACCTATGCAGGCCTTTTAGCAGGAATACCTGTTACGGTAGGATCACCTGTGCCGGGTGATGTTGCCTACACCGTTAAATCCTTCGTTTGGAACATAGATAACGGAACCAAAATAATCAACAATAACAACACAGGTAAGCCTGAAACAATAAATGTAACGTTCACCACACCTGGAATACATACAGTGAATCTCACAACTACGACGGTAAGTGGTACCAGCACGGTTAAGGGTTCCTACATATTGACTGTGGCCGTCGGTAATTACACCATCGGTGCTCCACCGACAGTTTCAGCGGTCAACAAAAATGTCCTCATTAACGCGGAATACGTTCCCGGAGGGCCTAGGACTCTTGACCCTGCAATTGCTTACGATACCGTTTCCTATGAAGTTCTATACGAGATATACCAGCCACTGATCTACTACAATGGCACGTCTCTGACAGAATTTCATCCGGTAGTTGCGAAACAGGTGCCTACGGTCGCAAATGGCCTGGTAACAAGCAACTACCTGAACTGGACGTTCTATATCAATAGCTCAGCAACGTTCTCCAACGGGGATCATGCCACAGCATACGATGTCTACGAGTCAATGCTCAGGACACTTCTGTTTGCAAATGACCCCGGAACCCCTGGCTGGATTGTCGCTCATGCACTCCTTCCTGCACCAACAATATACGGACCTTTCAACCTGAGTTTCTACTGGATACACCACGCAATAACTTGGAATAACACCACGAATTCAGTTACATTCCATCTCCTTCCATCAGTCCCCACTTGGCTCCCCAACACCACTGCAATGTATGCAGGGGTGAGCTATGGGGTCCTTAACCAATCATACAAGGTACAGAACTTCGGTGCCGCGGCCTACTTCCTCCAGCTGCTGGCGGGACCTGTGTGTTCGTACGTGATGGATTACAACTGGCTCAAAGCCAACAACCACACCGCGCCGCAGCCTACCCTTCCTCAAAACAACAGTGCCTCATACGCTGCATTTGAGGCGTACGGTGTTGAGGGAAGTTTCAACACATTCCTTGAATACAACACCATGGGTAGCGGGCCATATCAGCTCTCACTATATGAAGCGGCGCAGCTCGTGGTCCTCACTGTTAACCCCTACTACAACCAGACAAGCTCTCAACTCCCGGCAAGGTCCTCCCTTATCCCCAAGGTGGAACTTGAATACCTGACAAATGAGGCAACAGCACAGGAGGATCTGGCGTCAGGCACAGCCCAGTTTGCGGCAGGTGCATATCCTCCTGACGCGACACCGGAAGCTATGGCACTAATACATAAGGGAATCATAGCATCTGTAACCGCGGCAGAAATGTCAGTCTTCTTCTGGGCATTCAACATGAACATAAATGTTACTGGAGCGAAGTCTTATGACTCTTCAATAAACATATGGCCAGGATTCTTTGACAATTTAAGCATAAGGAAGGCATTCAGCTACGCTTTCAACTACAGCTACTACATAAACGTGGCAGAGTACAGCTCCGGCATATACTTCATGTCGCAGTTAACCGGTATATTACCGCAGGGCATACAGTACTATCCTCAGGGAATACAGAATTATGCGATAAATTACAATCTTACCCTTGCAAGGTTCTATTTCAACCAATCCGGATACAACAACGGAACCTGGAACTTCCCTGCATTCAACTCCCAGGGTCAGCCACCTCAGGATGAGATGTATTCTATCTGGGAGAACGCGCTATCCGTGATGAGTGGTGGGAAGATACAGATGCAGACTGTTGATATACCATTCGCCTACACCGTTGAATACAGTACCGTCGGTCCCGGACAGAATATAATGCCCATATACTTCCTTGGCTGGATTGACGACTATCCAAATCCTACAGACTTCGTTGCGCCAATGCTTCAGGAATACGGCATCTACTCATACCCTGACGGCCTTTTCTACAACAGCACCGTGACAACGTTCAGCCCTGTAGTTCATCCACAGTATGCTGCACAGTGGGCAAACATAACGGAAATGTGGAATCTGCTGCAGCAGGCAAACGAGGCTACAAATGCAACACAGATAACCAATCTCTACTTTGAAGCAGAAAAGATCGCCGTAGGGCTCTGCTTATACGTTGGAACGGCCCAACCGATCGGAGTCCTTTACTACAGCACCGCCCTGAATCCTGCAGGTCTGGCACCCACACTCAACACTGCAGTGGGAACATC
>Ga0207433_10008722_pt1 | contig 16404 bp, 17 predicted proteins | sample YelNatPaOPGAMG01_FD_187559 | JGI IMG/M metagenome (GOLD analysis project Ga0207433, IMG submission 187559) | Hot spring thermophilic microbial communities from Obsidian Pool, Yellowstone National Park, USA - OP-RAMG-01 (SPAdes) (version 3) | ecosystem: Environmental > Aquatic > Thermal springs... | reverse complement strand
TTAGGATGATTAACTCTAACCTTAACACAATCTTCGGCGAAGAAATACTTACAAAGATAAAGCTCAAGAAGAGTGATTTAACACCTAAAGGTCCGATTTATAGTGATCTTTATGTGAAATCTCTGGCGAGCTAGATTTGACCAAACTCGATGACGTCCTCTCATATGCGCGTAAGATAGTTGAGCCTGACGAAGATGAGCGTATACATATCTCAAAAGTAGCAGAGACTATACTTCAAAAGGCAAGATCGGTTATAGGTGTGAAGAAGATCGGGGTTGAGGCTGTGTTAGGAGGATCCTACGCCAAAGACACTTGGCTCAAAGGGGAGTGTGATATAGATCTATTCATAAAGTTCCCACCCGAATTGAAGATCGATGATCTTAAAGAAATAGGTCTTGATGTTGCCAAAGAAATATTAGCCGGCTACCCGGCTCTTATGAGGTATTCTGAACACCCCTACCTAGAAGGGTTCATTGACGGCATACGCGTCAATGTCGTGCCATGCTTTAATGTTAAACCAAAGCAGTGGATCAGTGCGGCAGACCGCTCACCCTACCATACAGAGTATGTTAGGCAGCATCTTAAGGAAGAGTTGAAGAGCGAAGTTAGGATTCTTAAGAAGTTCATCAAGGCAAACGGGATTTACGGCGCCGAGGTTAAGACAAAAGGTTTCAGTGGTTACGTGTGTGAAGTTCTTATCCTCAGATACGGTAGCTTCATAAATACTTTAGCGGCTTTCTCAGACCTCAAGCGTGGTGCTGTAATAAGTTTAGGCGAAGTGCCTGCTGATGTGAAACTGAGGTTTCAAAGCCCCCTCATCATACTAGACCCCATAGACTCCGAGCGTAACCTTGGCGCAGCCATTTCAGAGGAGAGTCTGGCTACACTCATCTCCTCAGCTCGAAGCTTTCTACAGAATCCAAAGATTAAGTATTTTGAGAGATCCAATATAGATTCAAACACTCTCCCTATACTTGAGCCGATGGTTGATAGTCTGGTTCTCCTCCATTTCACACATGAGCGGAGGAGCCCGGATATACTCTGGGGGCAGCTGCATAAGACTTCAGAAGCGATAGAGAAGCAGATGAAGATTAGGGGCTTCGAGGTCCTGAAGGTCTGCGTAGGAAGCAGCGAGCTTGATGAAAGCGCTATACTCTTTCTCTTAGAGTCCCAAACTCTGCCTAAGTTTATGCTTAAAGTCGGGCCTGAGGTCTATCGTAAAGAGGATGCTCTTCGCTTCGTAGAAAAGAATCTGAAGCGCTCAACTATGCTATGGTTCTCTAAGGAGGGTCGGATAATGAGTCTTCAAGAGAGAACTGAGCGAAGTGCAGTAGATGTGCTGAGAAGGATACTGAGCAGCCCGAAGGAGATTGGTGTATCAGAAGGATTAAGAGAGGCCTTAAGATCCTCAATCAAGATATCTACTGGAAAAGAAGTCCTCGAGGCTCTTGAAAGTAGGTCTTGGCTGAAGAAGGAGGTGATGAGACTCGCCTCTACAAGAGGCCTTGCATTCGATCCCGATTGAAGCTCTAGGGGAAGAGCCATACTCAATTATACTGTGCTATCCGAACCCTACTGAAGAGCAGATCAAGGAGAGGTTGATGGAACTCAGAAGACTAGGTGTTAAAGAGGTGATCTTGAAGGGTAGAGTTGAAATTTGGGGGCTTCGTGTGCTGGGTAAAGGTTGTGTAAGCATAGTGGTTGCAGCGAAATGCGGCGTGGAAGAAGCAGCACTAAAGATCAGAAGGATAGATGCAAACCGACCGAACCTAAGCCAAGAAGCCGAGCTACAATCTCTAGCGAATAAAGTAGAAGTGGGTCCAAAGCTATACAACCATACTGATAACTTCATCTTGATGGAGCTAATAAGAGGGGTAAACCTGCCTGAGTGGGTAAAGCATCTAAAGGGTAGGGGCACAACCACGAATCTAAGGCGTGTATGTAGAGATCTGCTGGAGAAGTGCTGGAGGTTGGATCAAAGCGGCTTAGACCACGGCGAGCTCAGCAACCTCAGCAAACATGTTATCGTAGGAGATAGGGTTGAGATAATAGACTTCGAATCAGCATCGACAACACGCTCTGTCAGAAACTTGACTTCAGCTGCTCAATACCTTTTCATCGGAGGCTCGGTAGCAAACAGAATAAGAAGAATCCTTAATCTCACAAGCACTAGCGATATTATCGAAGCCATAAGATCATACAAGAAAGAAAGAGGAAGCGAGGAAGCCTTCCAATATCTCCTTATGCAGCTAAAACTCAACAAGCGAGCTAAATCTTAAGATTTAAGAATGTGTGGTCTTAGAGAGTAGAGTAAGGTTGTCGATAGAAGAAGCTGAAGTTCTGAAAGAAATGACATATTCATTCGTTAAAAACGCTATCCGCCTGTTTGAGGAGAAAGAATACGATCTGTCAGCCTTTAATTTAGATCAGTTCCGCCAACTTTTGCTGAAATATAAGTTGCTCATAGAGACAGGAACATACCCAAGAACACATTCATTAAGAATCCTAAGGGGGCTGGATGCAGCCTTTCTTCGTTTATCGACCCAGGAATACTTTTCCTGACCAAGATGGAGGATGTGCACATAGTCTACCCAGAAGGTTTGAGGAGCGTGAAGTTGAGCAGCCACTTGCCTTCGCTAAAAGATTCAAGGATGTGATCGAAAATATTTGAAAAGTACCTCAACTCTCGAAAAGAGTCTCTAAACCATTTATCGAAATACAGATCAGTAGCAAGGAGAGTCAAAGAAGTGGTGGGTAGATATGGTAAAGACGCGAGAATATATGTCTTCGGCTCGTTTTTTGAAGGTAGGTTTACAGCAGCGAGTGACATTGATCTACTCATTGCAATGAAATTGATACCGACGAAGCGGAGAACCTGAAAGCTAAGATACTGCAATCTGTAGGATAAACCCTACCAATACAGCTACACGTAACCACCACTAGGAAATTCAAAGAATGGTACCTGAAATTCATAGATAAAATCGAAGAAATATAGCAAACACTATCCAAATAAGCAAGCATCGTAGAACGAGACTGGGGCACGGGTGGTAACATTAATCTTAAAAACAGCCACCTGAATACGAAGAGCGTAGGGGCCGTCGTCTAGCTTGGTCAAGGATACCAGCCTGGGGACAAGAAGGCTAGAGCGCTGGCGGTCCTGGGTTCAAATCCCAGCGGCCCCACCATGATTAACAATGAAAACAAAAAAAGAGTGAGGGAAGAGTGTGTTATTTTAGGCTGGTTTTCTCGCCCTTAGAACGATTAACGGCGTGATTACAGCGATAATGATAGCTACTACAGCCACACCTATGGCAGCTAACGCATATGTCGAGACTTCAAGTATCCTAGTGGATAGATTGTTGATACTATCCTCCAGTGATGCTAGGGTGCTCTCGAGCCTTTGGCTTGATGTGGTTTGTGTAGTCTTTAGATCTGTAACAGCTGACTTAACTTCTGTTAGCGCTGTCTTGACATCTGATACTGCTGTGTTTGTTTTATCTATTCCTGTTGCCACAACCTTAAGAGAGTCTGTTAGGGATGCTCCCATTTTATCTACTCCAGAGGCTACTGTCTTAAGGGCGTCGGCTAAGCCTGCTTGTACGCCCTCTATCTTCTTTGATAAGCCCTCTTCTACGCTTGTTGTCTCGCTTTCAAGCTTCTTTGATATATCCTCTTTGACCCCACCAACTTCCTTAAGTATGTATTCGAGCTGCGGTACCACGTTGAGTGGTGATGTCTTAGTAGCTGCTAAAGCTGCTTCCGCACCTACACCTATTACTGTAAACTTGTGTATGCCTGCTACGAGTTTGCTTGTGGTCTCCTTTGTGAACTCTACCGTGAAAACACCTGGCGCCTTAGCCGATGCTGAGCCAGAAGCGACAACAACGCCGCTTGGATCTTCCAGAACATACTGCACGTTAACTTCGCTGTACGGTTTGCCCTCAACACTGCTTGTTATATTTATAACAGCCGGCAGCCCTGGTACGACTTCTGTTGGGACTTGAACAGTTATAGATGGTACTCTGGGGCTCCGTAGACTATCCCATCTGTCAGCTGTGAACGGGTAGTCTCTGTAAGCGGCTAATATCACTTGAGCAGCTACTGGATCAACTCTCTCTATGTAGAATGGTCCACTCATTACAAGATAGTGACCGTATTTCTCTGAGAAAGATCTCAGACTGTTCCATCTTGGACTGGGATCTTTAACAAAGTCTCTTACAGCAGGATGTATGAACGATGGCGCGAGCTTATCTAGGTACTCCTTTAGTAGCGGTAAGGTATCCCCTTTGGTTAGATCGATTTGCGTTACACCAAGTTCTCCAGCCGTGGTCTCTGAGAAGGCTGCCTTCTTATCTTGATAAAGCGAATTGACAAGCGTATAGAGCTGCCAAGGCATGAATGGAAAGACATCTGCTTGGGCTGCTATAAATGTCTCATCCGGGTGCGTATAATCTATGTATATTTCGTAAACGTTGTCACTTAGCCACTTTATCCCTTTGAATGTGTTAGCGAAGGTTTGGACAGCCGGCGCTATGGCTGCGGCATCATAGATTGGGCTTTTAGGCGTAGCTATGCCAAGTATTTCGTATATGAACATCATTATATCCTCCTTACCTACTGGTGTGCCGTCGTGCCACTTACCTAATGTTGCTGTGAAGGTGACTTTGCTCTTTGATGTAACATTCTTACCTACTTGTATCCACTTACTCTGCTCCCAAGACCACTTTAATGCATCTTCAGGCACTCTAACACCACCTGTCTGCACAGTAAATGTGGTGCGCATTGGCATATAGCGTCCAGTGTGTGGATGAACCCACACACCTGGGTCAAACAGGTTGTTGAATACCAAGCCGTCGAAGAGCCAGTTGAAGCCTATGTCTGTTCCTCCTCCTGAGCCAGGCATCGCTAGATATGCTGAGACGAACATAACCCTGCTACCTATCTTAGCTTCCCCACCAATCTTATCAACAAACTTCATGCTGCGACCGAACAGCACACCATACGGTCCAGCGTAGAGGTCTGACACTCCTGGCTGAAGTGATTTAGAGTATGGGAAGGGCTCGAGTTGATCAACTAAGAAGATTCTGACTGAGTCCTTCAAGGCAAGATCATTCGCTGACCTTACAAGTGCAGCCCTTTCATCCAAGTTAGCATATTTTCCTTCGTTGAGCTTTGTGGCAACATCAACCAGTAGCGGCGAAGGCTTGTAGACTGAGTGAACCGCATCTGTACCTGGGGAGACATAGTAGAAGTATGCATCAGTGTCTTCATAGGCAGATATTCCAGTATAAGCCCAGCCTTCCGTGTATAGGTTCCAAGCACCTTCAGCTGGGTCGCCGCTATATACTATTCTGAATGCTACCGCTGCCCTCTGGTACATTCTATCAACGGTAAACCCTACCTTTTCCAATTGTGTTGAGATGTAGTCTCCTATCGACTTCCTCAGATCCTCTACCCTAATGGAGAATTTGACTACAACAGGCTTCCCTTGATACATCCACTTACCTTCCTCAAATGTAGCGCCAGCCTTACCCATGGCTTCAAATATCATCACCTTAGCCTTCTCGAAGTCGTATGCATACTTGGTTTCAAGGTTCTTCATGAACACTATGTTCCGCACGTAATCTGGTGAGAAGGATCTGTGAAGCGTCCATCTGGGCACCGCAAACCCTTTAAGGATCTCGTTTGCCATAAAAGACCTATCTATCAGATAGTTTAGAGCCTCCCTGATCTCAGGTATAGCAAACGGATTAAAGCCTTCTCGGAATGAGACGGGGTTTACTAAGATGTCATATGCACCTGAAGGAGACTCAAGTATATTCAGTCCCGCATCTTGGGCCTTTTGAACCGCTTCAAGAGTTCGTAGCCCCCACCAACGCATATGCGCTTCACCCGTCTGAATCTTAGCTATAGCTTCCTCATCAGAGGGGAGTTGGAAGTAGATGATCTTGTCAACGTAGGGCCCTTTAGGTGCGGCTTGGGCTGCTGCAGGAAGAACGAAAGATGAAATCAGTAGAATGGCTGCTAATCCCATAATAATCTGTCTAGATGGCTTTTTAGCCATATCTCTAACATCTAACAGTTAATATTTAAGCTTTAATAAGCCCATTTTACTATGATCCAGTAATGTTATCTAAAAGCTACCTAGCAAAGAGGGCTTCTTTGCTAGCGATTACGCTAATAGTAGCCACATACCTAACAGTGGTCATTGCTAACGGTGGTGGTTTGGTAGATCAGATACTAGCGAACCAGATCAGATTCGATGTTACATCCACTTTAGTTAGAGACCCTTCCTTTAACAGGTTATCTGAAGCTGAGCGTGAGAAGCTGCTAGAGCAGAGAATAGAACTAGCTATACACGCTAAGGGCCTTGATCAACCCTTCATCGTGAGGAGCTTTATATATTTGGTTGACGCATTGACTCTGAGGCTTGGGCAAGCCCTCGTGATTAAGAGCAACACAGGGTCAAGAGCGGTAATTGACATAATAGTAGAGCGCCTTCCAGCAACTGTAGCCTTGTTTACGACTGCAACAATAATCTATAGTATTTTAGGTATTCTTGTCGGTTTGGTTATGGCTAGGAAGCCAGGAGGCTTTTTTGACAGATTTATGACTATGTTGGCCGTGATAACAGGGGTTATACCTCCTTGGTTCTTCGCTATAATCTTCCTGCTGATATTCGCTTTTTACATAAGGCTCTTTCCCTTTGGAGGCTTTGTTAGTGTACCTTCCCCAACAGATCCGCTACTCTACGCTATTGATGTTATGTTTCATATGGTTCTACCTCTAATAACCTGGATTATCGCTTCATTCCCCTTTTGGGCTTACATAACTAGAAATATAGTCATCCAAACCATCGGAGAAGACTTTGTGACTATGGCTAAGGCTAAAGGTCTTTCTCAAAGCGCGGTCCTAAGAAGATATGTGCTCAGACCCTCTCTACCCCCTATAATAACCAATGTAGCTTTAGCTTTAATCGCCTCTTGGCAAGGTGCGATAATCACTGAAGTAGTGTTCGGATGGCCTGGTATAGGTAATCTCCTCAACTTAGCGATACTATCTACTGATGCACCAGTAGTCATAGGCGCTGCTGTTGTATATGCTTACTTACTTGTTGCCACGGTGCTGATTCTAGACATCATCTACACAGTATTAGATCCGAGATTAAAGGTTGGATGATCGTTATGAGCAGTGCACCTGTTGGCATTAAATCTGTAATGCATGAGATTTTACATTCGAAGAGCGGAGTGGCTGGTGTTGTAATTTTAGCGTTAATATTATTAACCTCACTTACTGCTGTAGTCTTCCCTGATAACATTGTTGAGAGGTGGAATGATCCTCAGGCCTGGCTTGATAAACCTAGACTAGCAGCACCAGAATGGACCACATTCTTTACAGGTGAAAACCCTTCTAGGACGATCATCGTTAAGATCCAAGACTTCAAAAGAGATGTGCAAAGGATTGAGCAGCTGAATGTTACGAAAATAGAGCTTAGAGCAAGGGTAGTCTATGACTACGATACCCCTCCCTCTGAACTTAACATTATGATAAACTTGGTAAGCGAAGCAAGATCTCTCCTCTCAGTGGAATGGATTAGACCAGATGGGAGTACTGTTGAGCTTCTAAGGGAGGTTGCTGAACCGGGAACAAAGGCTGTATTTGCATACATAGATAGGACTGTTGCTTCAAATGTGAATGCATATCTTCAGAAGCTCGGTGTTTCACAATCCTTACCCATTGGGGTTGTTTTATTCTCAAGTGAAAAGTCCTTGGCTTCTGGTGTGCCCAAGCTAATCAAATCTCACGACGTTAAGCCATCAAGACCCTACGAACTGGTAGTTGTTGCTACATCGGAAAGTAAAGGATTTGATGTAGAGGCTCAGCTAAACCTTCTAGGCGTAGTCTATGGGTTATGCGGCACCGATAATCTGAGGAGAGATATATTCATAGGCATCGTTTGGGGCGCACCCATAGCATTAGCATTCGGCTTAGTAGCTGCCTTCGTAGTAACCCTTATACAAGCAATATTCGGAGCCATAAGTGGATACTACGGATCCAAAATAGATGAAATCATACAGAGGATCACAGATGTGTATCTTGTGCTGCCTTTCCTATCGCTTCTAATAACTATCCAATTCATATACAAAACTACGATATGGACACTCCTTATAGCAGTAATAGCGCTATCACTATTCGGTGGTGTCACAAAATCCGTTAGAAGCATGGCTCTTCAAGTTCGAGAAGAGCCCTACATCGAGGCTGCTAAATCCTATGGTGCAAGCAAACGTAGAATCCTATTCCTCTACATTTTACCAAGGTTACTACCATATACATTCGCTAACATAACGGTCTCTGTACCTGCTTACGTATTTTTAGAAGCGAGCTTAAGCATACTAGGATTAGGAGACCCTGCTTTACCCACATGGGGCAAACTTATCAGCGAAGCGTTTTCAGGCGGAGCCGCGTACTATGGTTACTGGTGGTGGATAATCATACCCTCGACATTCATAGTGCTTGTTAGCACGGCGTTCGCCTTGCTCTGGTACTCGCTTGACAAAGTTCTAAACCCAAGGTTGAGAGAAGAATGAGTACAATACTATCCTTAAGAGATTTGACACTCTACTATAGAACTCGTAGAGGTATTGTTAGAGCTGTTGATAACATAAGCTTCGATCTCGAAGAAGGTCGCTGCTTATCTTTGGTTGGGGAATCAGGGTGTGGAAAGAGTTCTATGGCTTATGCGATCATGAGGATCCTACCTAGGAACATCCACACGTATAGTGGTGAATTAATATTCGAAGGGAAGAATCTGATGGCTCTCTCAAACAGTGAGTTAAGTAAAGAGATTTGGTTAAAGAAGATGGCTATGGTCTTCCAAGGCGCGATGAATTCACTTAACCCCGTGCTAAGCGTAGGTGAACAGGTTTCTGAAGTCTTTACATTACACGCTGGGTTAAGTAAGATAGAGGCTGAGAAGAAGGCGGCTGAATTATTAGAGCTTGTCAGGCTTCCAAGTTCTTTGGTAAATAAGTATCCCCACGAGTTAAGTGGTGGTATGAAGCAGAGGGTTGTTATCGCCATAGCTCTAAGTATGAAACCTAAGCTACTGCTCTTGGATGAACCTACATCAGCCCTAGACGTCATAACCCAGGCAAACATAATTAATCTTCTGAAGAAGCTACAGAAAGAATTCAACCTCACATACATCTTCATAACGCATGACCTAGGTTTAGCAAGTGAACTTAGTGACTACATAGCGGTAATGTATGCTGGTAGAATCGTTGAGCTTGGTGATGCAAGATCTGTTCTCACAGACCCTAAGCACCCATATACTCAGAAGCTGCTTGCAGCAACACCACGGCTTATGGAGGAAGCGAAACTTGAATTCATTTCCGGCTCTCCTCCTGATCTAGCTTTTCCGCCGGCTGGTTGCAGGTTCCATCCGCGCTGCCCATTTGTTATGGATGCTTGTATGGTGAAGGAGCCTCAGCTTTCCAAGCTTTCGGAGCGTCGACATGTGTCGTGTCTATTATGGGAGGGGGAGTGATGTCAGATTCAAACCCGCTTATGAAGGTAAAAGATGTCAAGATTTGGTTCAATATTGGTAGGGGGCTGTTCACTAAGTCGGTTTACGTTAAAGCGGTTGACGGTGTAAGCTTAGAAATAGGCGAAGGTGAATCTGTGGCAGTCGTGGGTGAATCCGGCTCAGGTAAAACTACACTAGGCAAGACATTGCTGCGGTTATATAAGCCGATTTCAGGAGAAATCTATTATGATGGCAGAAGAATAGATGGCCTAGAGGAAGAAGAGTTAAAGTGGTATAGAAGGGAAGCTCAGATAATATATCAAGATCCTTTTGGGAGCCTAAATCCATTCTTCACAATCGAGCGCATATTGTCGGAACCCTTAACTATCCATGGCATATCTAAAGATTATAAAGAAACAAAGCGGATGATTAATCAAATATTAACAGATGTTAAACTTGAACCACCAGATATGTTCGCATCGAAGCACCCCCACATGCTCTCCGGCGGACAAAGGCAGAGAGTAGCGATAGCCAGAGCCATGATACTCAGACCCAAGCTAATAGTTGCAGACGAACCTGTAAGCATGCTTGACGCCTCTGTCAGGGTTGAAATAATGAGCTTACTGAAGAGCCTCCAAGAGAAGCACAAAACGAGCCTCCTTTATATCACACATGATCTAGCAACAATCAAATACTTCTCGCAAACCTTGTATATAATGTATGCTGGCAAGATCATTGAATCAGGTTCAACTAGAGATGTTCTAAAAGAGCCTTTGCATCCCTATACACAAGCCCTAGTCTCAGCTATACCAGACCCGAACCCGGATAATAAGAATAGATTTAGAAATGTACCTGCTGGTGAGCCGCCTAGCTCAGTAGCCCCTCCCTCCGGTTGCAGATTCCATCCTCGCTGCCCTCGTTTTATTAGTGGCAAATGCGATGTATTAGAGCCTCAGTTGCTCAGGGTTAAGAATAGAGATGTTGCTTGCCACATCTATTCTTAGCGTAAAGAACTTATGTATGTGCTGGATAAGGGATTACTGTGGTATAGTTGGCTCCACTTACAGTTAGGGTTAAGGATGCTATGGATACTAAGCTGGTTAAGATCGAGAAAGATAGACCGGCTATAGAGGCGCTTAAGCTGATGATAGGCAACGGGGTCTGGTCTGTGCTTGTAACTGACAAAGGTGTTATAGTAGGTGTGATGACTGAAAGAGACTTCATAAGACGATGCGTGCTTAAAGGCTATGATCCAAATAAGACTCCTGTGGAAAAGCTGATGAGCAGCCCTCTGATTACCATAGAAGCGGATAGACCACTCGGCGAGGCCCTTCAGCTGATGACGACTAAGGGTATTAGAAGACTTTACGTAGTCGAAGGCGGAAAGATAGTAGGGAGAATAACACAGACCGAGTTGGCTGAGAAGACTCTAGACATATTTGTGGCACTCTCATCGCTTCAGCGTCAGATGTAGCCTACATAAGTCTACGATCAACCAACCGTCTCCACGTCTTCCACGTCTTCCTAGCGAAAGGTGGTATCTCACCATGCTTTCCTAACCATTCCCTTAGAAACGCTATCGTATTTGGATCAGCAGGATAACCGCTTCCGAAGTTACCGTACCTCTCACGTAGCCTGGCGATCTCGGCATCACGCTCCACCTTAGCTACAATGGAAGCTGCTGAAACGATAGGGTAAGTCTTATCCGCGTTATGCTCTGATATAACTTCAACTCTCCGCTTGATCAAAGCAACCACATTTTTCTTGAATCTCTCAGGATCAGTATCTGAAGCATCTATATACACTAAATCCGCTTCAAGCTCCTCGACAACCTTTGCCGCAGCTTCTGCTTCAAGCAGATTGAGTTTGATATACTTCTTTCTCCGCGCAACATATTTATCAACTTCCTCAGGTGGAACCTTTACTGAAACCACTTTGTATGCTAGATCCTTGATCAGAAAGTAGAGTCTGATTCTTGCTGAAGGGGAGAGTGTCTTAGAGTCTCTAACACCTATCCCATTAAGCTTACTTATCTGACTCTCCTCCAATGCTACACCCGCCAAAACAAGCGGGCCTATTATACATCCTCTACCAGCATCATCAACCCCGCCGACTAATCTTCTACTCAAGCCTCTCACCAAGCAGATTAAGGACCGCCTCTGAAATCTTTGATGCGGTCTCATCAGAGTGGTAGATGTCTATCTCAACAATCTCCACATTAGTAGCTGTTCTGAGTTCATCAGCTAAGGGGTCACGAATATGTTTATGTATAACACCTATCATCGGCTTACCCGAAGCTACTGCCTCCTTAATCGCTCTTCGAAACTCTGGGCTAGCCATCTCCATAGGCCCTATTTCATCGCAAACGATTAGGTCACAGTGCTGGGTAGCCTCAGTAAGCGCTCTTGCCCCTATATCTGATAAAGCCTTCAGGTTGACCTTATATTTTCCTACTTTAGGTCCCATCTTCTGCTCCACCGAAGCTAAGACATCTCTACTTCCAGACAGCAGATCAACTACTTCGAAGCCCATCCTAACCCCCTTAACTCTCTTTTCTACCGCCACCACTCCACCTATAGAGTATCCTTTCGCTCTTACTGTATTCACTATCTTCATTAACGTTGTTGTCTTTCCAGAGCCGGGTTCGCCTGTTAACAGCCAGATTCTTTTGACCAAACCTATGCACCTCTAAACTAAGCAAGAACATACTATTTATTATAGGCCACGCAACATTAATTGCGTTCTGGGTAGTAGGCTTACCGTGCATAAGTATAAAACATAGAAACAGTTAATCCTGGTTGGATAAAGATGATTGGTGATGGCTGAAACCCGCCCGCTTCCTGATTTAAAGAGCTTAGATGATGAAATCTCGAGTCTAACAAAGGAGAGGAGAACGATCATAGAGGAGCTCAAAGGTATGCGAGAGGCGAGGCGAAACCTGCTGACGAACTTAAAAGAAATACGTGAACATCTCAAGATACAAAGAGATATGAGAGACGCTGCGATTAACAATCTAAGACAGTTAGTTGAAGAGAGCAAATCCGTTAAGGCTAAGATGCAAGAGAGTCTGCAAGCTCTCTCCTCAGGTAGAAGAGAGATCATGGCATCGGGCAGAGCTCGTAAGGAGGAAACTTTTGACAATATCGAGCGGGCTATAACTGAATTAGAGTGGAGACTGCAGACTGAGAGGCTAACAAGGGAGCAGGAGAAGAGCCTCCTGCAGAAGATAAAAGAGATGCATATGAAAAGAGCGGAGATTAAGCAGAGGGAAGCTGCCTTAGAAAAGCTTAAGCGGATTACATCAGAATCAACAAATCTCTCTGAAAGATTGAAGGAGATCGAAGTCAAGATCGATGAAGAGAAAAAGAAGATCGATTCCGCGAAGGAGGCTGTCTCTAAGCTGATTGTAAGGCGGACGACTCAGCAAAGTGAACTGGAGATGCTGAACAAAACGATACAAGAAAAAGAGGAGAAGCTAAATAGCTTGCAAGGTAGGCTTCAGATAAGCCTTGCCAAGCGGAGAGAGCTGCTAGAGGCCAAACGCCAAGAGGAGGCGAAGAAGGCAAAAGAGAGGATGAATCAGGAGATAAACAAGATAAAAGAAGAGATTAGAAGTAGGTTCATTGAGGGGAAGAAAATTGGGTTTGATGAACTGAAACTTCTTCTGAATCCCGAAGACGAAATCACTTAAGTATTAGGGAATAGTAAGATTTTAGGAAAAGGTTGGAGGCCAAAGCCAAACCCGCATTACTCGTCTTATGTATTGACAGAGACAACGATGTAGGTGTGAAGACTGGTTTAGCAACACCCATTGTAGGTAGGGATAAATGTCTTGTAGCAGCGACCAGATTGGCTTTGGCTGATCCCGAGGAAGCTGATGCAAACACTATCTTTGCAGCTATCAAGGAGCACGACGATTTGCTGCAGCAGGGATATTCGGTGGAGGTGGCTGTGGTTGCTGGAACACAAAAGCGAGGTATTGATGCTGATCGTAAGATAATGGAAGAGACCAAGAGCATTCTTGATACACATAAAGTGGAGGGTATAATCTTCGTATCAGATGGTGCTGAAGACGAATATGTAGTCCCTGTTGTACAGAACTTTAAGCCGATTTTGTCGGTGCGTAGAGTAGTTATTAAGCATAGTGAGAGTGTTGAGGAATCATACGCGATCTTATCGAGATATCTTAGAATGTTAGTTTATGACCCGAAGTATTCTAGGTTCTTTCTAGGTGTTCCGGGTCTTCTTCTCCTAACCTTTGGTATACTAATGGTGCTGGGTAAGACTACTGAAGCCGTTGCTGCTGCTTTAGTTATATTGGGTTTATCTTTTATCGTAAGAGGGTTTGATCTAGATCGACTAGCTTCAGCCCTTACACAGATGAGACCTTCTGGTTACTTAAGGTTCTTCTCTACCCTCGCTGCTGCTCTCATACTGATCTCATCAGTTTATGCAGGGTTCACAACGATAAGCGGTACCCCAGAATACACTAAGATAATGATTCAGCCAGAGCTCTTCTTTGAATATGGTCCATACCTCATAGGCTTATTCCTCCAAGAGACCGTGAACCTCATCTGGATTGGTGTAGGTGTGTACTTAGCGGGTTCAGCCCTCTACCATTGGATTAGGCAGAGCTATAAGGTGCTTAGAACTGCAACAAACCTACTTATCCTATTGCTACTCTACTTTCCAATGACTCAGATTTCGCTTATCCTCTTAGGTAAAGGCAGCCCCGCCTACCTTATCTCAATTCTACTAGTCGGCTTAGCCATCTTATTCTTGGTCATCTCCTTGGTCTACCAATACGTTATCATTAAGCGTCTAAGAAGGTGAAGGGCACTGCTCCAGACACTACTGAAGGTATTTGGCATCTACAAGATATATGGTAGATACCTCGAGCACCAGATTTCAGAGCACGAGAAGCCTAAACATATAGGTTTAATCTTAGATGGGAATAGGAGATGGGCTCGAGAAAAATCGCTACCTCCGAAGCTAGGGCACTATTTCGGCGCTGATAACGCGAAGAATCTGCTTGAGTGGTGTTATAGCCTTGGGATAGAGAGTGTTACGATCTTCGCTTTCTCAACTGAAAACTTTAACAGACCTAAAGAGGAGGTTGAAGAACTCTTTGCTATCATTGAGGAGAAGTTAAGGGAGCTCCTTCAAGATGAGCGTATACATAGATATAATGTTAAAGTTAAGGGAATAGGTAGGCTAGATCTACTCCCACCAAGCATTCGCTCCCTCCTCTCTGAAATTGAACAAAGCACAGCACACTATAATCAACACTATCTGAATATTGCTTTGGCTTACGGTGGTAGAAGTGAGATCGTTGATGCTGTCAGGAGGATATGTGATAAAGTGAAGGATAATATGTTAGATCCTTCGAGCATAAGCGCTGAAACGATAGAGCAACACCTCTATACCGCTCATCTCCCACATCCAGACCCTGACCTAATTATAAGAACCTCAGGTGAGGAGAGGCTTAGCGGTTTTCTCCTCTGGCAGTCAGCATATAGTGAGTTGGTCTTTCTAGATATCTTTTGGCCTGAGTTCAGAAAGATCGATCTCATGAGGGCTATAAGAATCTATCAGCAGCGTGATAGGAGGTTCGGTAGATAATCAGTTAATTATAGGTTGGGTATAAAGGGTTAGCGGTAGTATGTCTAAAGCCGTGCTGGTTGTAGGTGGGGCTTTCGGAGATGAGGGGAAAGGGAAGGTTGTCTCATACCTAGCTGTTAAAGATAAGGTTGATGTGGCTGTCAGAGGGGGTGTAGGTCCGAATGCAGGCCACACAGTGGTATCTGGTGGCAAGACCTATAAGGTAAGGTTAGTCCCAACTGCGTTCACGAATCCACAGACACGCCTCCTCATCGGGGCAGGTGTAGTAGTTAACCCTCAGATCCTATTGGAAGAGGTTGATTTAACCGGCGCAAGAGGAAGGCTAGGTATTGATTATCAATCCGGCATTATCGACGAGGAGCATATTCAGCGGGATAAGGTTGGTCATCTGAAAGAGAAGATCGGTACGACAGGCACCGGTACAGGTCCAGCGAACGCGGATAGGGTTCTTAGAAAGGGAAAGGTTGCGAGAGACATACTTGCTCTGCAAGAGTTCTTGACTGATGTAGCTGGTGAGGTGAACAGTGCGCTGGATGAAGGTAAACAAGTTTTGGTTGAAGGGACTCAAGGCACCTTCCTATCCCTCTACCACGGAACCTATCCCTTTGTGACATCTAAAGATACTACTGCTTCTGCAGCCTGCGCTGATGTTGGGCTTGGTCCTCTCAGGGTTGCTGAGGTAATCGTGGTCTTTAAAGCGTATTTAACAAGGGTGGGAGAAGGACCTTTAGAGGGTGAGATACCTACAGAGGAAGTTGTCAAAAGAGGTTGGGGTGAATTCGGAACGGTTACGGGTAGGATGAGAAGAGCAGCTCCGTTCAACTTTAAGCTAGCCAAGCGGGCTTGCATCCTTAACAGCGCAACGCAGATAGCCTTGACTAAGCTAGATGTATTATTCAAATGCGATGCTCATGTTAAGAAGTTTGAGGATCTTTCCGCTGAGGCTAAGAATTTTGTGAGGAAGATCGAGGATGAGATCGGCGTGAAGGTAACACTTATAGGAACAGGCCCAGGTGTCGATGATATGATCGATAGGAGGGGTCTGGTGTAGGTTGGAGAAGGCTAAAGAATCATTAGCAATTAAGATGAATGAACTTAAGGATCTTACTCAGAGTCTGGTGGACTTTTTAAAAGAGCGGGTGGGCGCGGATGTCACGGTGCAGAATGATACATTGATAGTTAGTAAAGGCGATGGTGAAGAGGTTAGTGCTAGAAGATTGAAGGTTTATCTTAAGAGGTTTCTCCACTTAGAGAGA
>Ga0207433_10008717_pt1 | contig 16412 bp, 18 predicted proteins | sample YelNatPaOPGAMG01_FD_187559 | JGI IMG/M metagenome (GOLD analysis project Ga0207433, IMG submission 187559) | Hot spring thermophilic microbial communities from Obsidian Pool, Yellowstone National Park, USA - OP-RAMG-01 (SPAdes) (version 3) | ecosystem: Environmental > Aquatic > Thermal springs... | reverse complement strand
GGATCGAGTACCGCCACGACAACTCGAACAGCGCGCTCTTCAACAACAGCCTCTACAGCGCGGCCAACCGGGGTCCGGCCCTCTATTCCCAGGACACCGTCGACCTCGAGCTGGTCTACACCTTCTAACCAGGACCCTGTGCACCGGAGGGACCGCCCGGATCGGGAGCGGTCCCTTCCCTTCAACCATCCCGCAAGGAGAAATGACGATGAACCGATTCGGAACAGGATCCAAAATCAAGGGGAAATGGCTTCTGTCGGCCCTTCCCTTCCTTTTGATACCCGGCGTGGCGGAGGCCGCCGCAGGTCCGACCCCCGCCGCCATCGCGGCCGACACCGTCTGGACAGTGGTGGCCGCCGTGCTGGTCATGTTCATGCAGGCGGGATTCGCCTTCCTCGAGGCGGGACTGACCCGGGCCAAGAGCGCGGGCCATATCGCCGTCAAGAACATCGTGATCTTCTCCATCGCCTCTCTGGTCTTCTGGGCGGTGGGATTTGCCGTCTGCTTCGGCACCGGAAACGCCATCTTCGGCACCTCGGGATGGGGTCTCGCGGTCTCCGACAAGGATATCAACACGGTCTTCTCCTCCCTCTCATTCTCGGACATTCCGCTGGCGGCCAAGTACCTCTTCGAGGTGGTCTTCTGCGCGGTGAGTCTCGCCATCGTCTGGGGCGGGATGGCCGAGCGGACGAAGTTCATCGTCTACCTGGTCTTCGGGGTGGTTTTCTCCGCCGCGATCTATCCGGTGGTCGGCCACTGGATCTGGGGAGGAGGCTGGCTTTCGACCCTGGGGATGCAGGACTTTGCCGGCTCGACCGTGGTCCATCTCCAGGGAGCCTCGGCAGCCCTGGCCGGAGCGATCCTTCTCGGGCCCCGTATCGGCAAGTACACAAAAGACGGAAAGTCCAACGCCATCGTGGGACACAATATTCCCTTCGTCGTCCTGGGAACGCTGATCCTGTGGCTCGGATGGTTCGGATTCAACCCCGGCTCCACCATGATGGCGACCACGCCCTCGGTCGGCTACTTCGCCTATGTGGCCATGACCACCAACCTGGCGGCGGCCGCCGGCTCCCTTGCGGCCATGTTCACCGCCTGGAAGCTTCTCGGAACCCCCGACATGAGCATGATTGCCAACGGGGCGATCGCCGCCCTTGTCGCCATCACCGCCACCTGCGCCTTCGTTGATCCCTGGGCCGCTATCGTGGTGGGGGCCATTGCTGGTATCATCGCGGTAGTCGGCGTGCTCCTGGTCGACCGTCTCCGGATCGACGATCCGGTCGGAGCGGTGGCTGTCCACGGCTTTGCCGGAATCTGGGGAACCCTCGCCAACGGCCTCTTCGCAACCCCCGACCGGGCGAAGCTTCTCGGTGTGGGCGGGCCCGGCCTTCTGTACGGGGGCGGATTCCACCAGCTCATCGTCCAGATCGAAGGGGTGTCGGCGTCTTTTGCCTATGTCTTCATCATGAGCTTCCTCGTCCTCTACGTTCTCAAGGTCACGGTCGGCATTCGTGTCTCCGAGAAGGAAGAGCTGCAGGGGCTCGATATCAGCGAACACAAGATGTGGGGATACCCGGAGATCTTCAACCCTTCCTTCGGGGGAACCGCCTCTCTGGGAACGACCATGGAGGGACCCTCCTCTGCGCGGATTGAATCGGCCCATACCGTAGGCCAGGTGACCCGACCCTAGACGCGGATCGGGATCGAGACAAACGAGAAAGGGGAATCGATGAAAAAGATCGAAGCGATCATCAAGCCGTATCGCCTGGAAGGTGTCAAGGAGGCGGTGACCGCCCTGGGCGTCTTCGGAATGACCGTCACCGAGGTCAAGGGGTACGGCCGCCAGAAGGGCCATACGGAACAGTACCGGGGAAATGAGTTCCAGGTCGATTTCATCCCCAAGGTCAAGATCGAGATCGTTGTCACCGACCCGGACGAAAACCGGGTGGTGGAGGCGATCCAGAAGGCGGCGGGCCGGGGAGCGATCGGAGACGGCAAGATCTTCATCTCCGATATCCTCGGGGCGGTCCGGATCCGGACCGGAGAAAAGGGGGAAGCCGCCCTCTGACCGGAAGGTGTGAGGCAGAAATCCAGGAAACGGGACACGAAAAAGGGGCCGATGAGGCCCCTTTTTTTGTCTTTGTCCGGGGAAAGCCGGTTTTCTGGAGGATCGTTCAGGGCTCTTTTTCCCGCCCTTTCGGGAGAGATCGGCCCTGTCCCATGATCCATCCCCTCATCGTGAAGCCGGACGGCACGGAACGCATAACATCGGCCAAAAGATCGGCCAATATATAGTGGAAAAATAAAGATTTTCTTTTATAATCAATCTCTATGAAAAAACCAACATCGGCCAGAAAACAAAACCTTGAGACAACATATAGGATTGAGCCGGCTCGTCTGGAAAGACCTTCTGAGGAGATCATCAATACCATTGCGGAACTTACGGGGGCCTCTTCCATTTTGGGAAACGCGCTCAATAAGGTCACGGCCGCAAATCTTTCAGACTTCGTTCGCATGATGAATACCTATTACAGTAACCTGATAGAAGGGCATAATACTCGCCCGCATGACATAGAGAGCGCACTTGCCGGTAAGCTCAACAACGACAAGGAGCGCCGAAACCTGCAACTTGAGGCAGTCGCCCATGCCCGTGTCCAAAGGGAGATCGACCGCATGATGGCAGAAAACCGTCTGCCAGAACCCGCCTCAGTAGATTTCATCCGCTGGCTGCATCGCGAATTTTACAAAGACCTGCCGCCTGAGATGCTCCGCATTCATGGGGCAGGGCGCGACTTCACGATGGTTCCCGGAGAATTTCGCTCACATCCGGAACATGACGTGACTGTGGGTCGTCATGTTCCGCCTTCCAGCGATCAGGTCACGGAGTTCATGGCCTATTTCGAATACCGCTATCGTCTGGCCGACCTCGGAATGGCAAGCGGTATCATGGCTATGGCAGCTTCGCATCACCGTTTCAATTACATCCACCCGTTTCCCGACGGGAACGGACGTGTGAGCCGGCTTATGAGCCACGCGATGGCTCTGAAGATCGGAATCGGCGCTCAAGGGCTGTGGTCCATTTCCAGGGGATTGGCACGCGGCCTTAAGAGCCGGAGCGAATATAAACAGATGATGGATTTGGCCGATACCCCCAGGCAAGGAGATCTGGACGGGCGAGGAAACTTGTCCGAAAGAGCGCTGGCCGACTTCGTCCTCTGGTTCGTCCGTGTCTGCATCGACCAAATCACATTCATGTCCGGTCTTTTTGAATTCGAGACTCTGAGGAAACGCTTGCTCGCTTTTGTCGAGCACCGGGACAATCTCCGGCCCGAGTCCGCCCGGCTGTTGGAAGAAGCGCTTATACGGGGCAAATTCGACCGTGGGGAGGCTGCGCGCATTATGGGACTACCGGAGCGCAGTGCACGGCGCATCGTCAAAGATGTCATTGCCACAGGCCTGCTGGCCTCTGAAACCCCAAAAGGACCACTCTCATTACGGTTTCCGGTTGATACGCTCGACCGCCTTTTTCCTCGACTCTTTTAAGAGACCTTGTCGTTTTTCAGGCGATATTCCCATGTGAGAGCCGAGAAGTCGGCGGAGGCTTTGGGTGAAAAGTCTACCCGGGAAAATGGGGCAGAATTGACAAAATTAGCGTTGGACTAAACTAAGCTTCCAGTCCGAATAATAGCGCAAGATGCTGTAAACAATGTTTTTTCGCTTTTTTTGACAATGCAGGGTCTGACTGCGCCCACCTCGGAGATTCAGGCTCACACCCAGGTGGGCCAAGGCTTTTTGTTGAAGAGGCGTGCTTTCGGGTCAACATGGAAAAGCGCTCAGCCGTGTCCTTTCCCGCCTGTATCACGTTTTTGACTAACGTTCCCAGGTCCTCGATCAGTCCCCCGAATGTCTCGACGGGAAGTCCTTCCTCGGTTACGTGACGACCGGACTTCTTCTGGGTTGTCGGTGAGATGGCAGATAGCTCACGATGTCCGCACCCGTCGGGAAGAATAGGCCAAATGGAGGCCGGAGGCGGGAGATCCTGGTTAATAACAGGGCGGTGTTCAGAGGCCTCCGGGGCGGAATCCCCGGAGCGGGAACGGTGGTCAGGCGTGAATGTAAGTGGGAATTGTAAAATCCCCCTTCCCAACCGAGGAGGGAGACATGGACCAAGAGGGTCACCTAGGAGACAAAAGGGCGATTCTTCTTTCCGGAATACCATTCGGAAAGGAGGAGCTCTTGGTTGAAAAACAGATGCACGAACGGATTGCCGAGATGTATCGCTCCGGGCGAAAGAAGAAGGAAATTGCCCGGCTTCTTGACGTGGACATCATGAGGTGCGGATGATCACGCGGGGAGAGCCCTGGAAGCCGTATGGACGGACGTCGACACCGGTGGGAGTGCTGGATCCCTGGAAAGAGTGGGTGGCGAAGCGGGCTCCGGAGGTGAACGACAATGCGCGGGTCCTGTTCCGGAAGCTACGGGAGCAAGGATATCAGGGGAGCTACGACACGGTGAAGGTTTTTGTCCGGCCGTTTCGGATTCCTTCGGCCCTGGGAGACATGACGGTGCGTTTTGAGACCGGGCCGGGAGAACAGGCCCAGGTGGATTGGGGATCAAGTAACGTTTGGTTCGGGGAGAGTCGGGTTCGGGTACATTTTTTCCTCTTGACACCGGTTCCGGGAGGAAAGACTGACCCCCTGTGCCACCGTTCCTCCCTATCGGGTGGGATTTCCCGGAACCCGAACGGTCAGCCGGGAGGGAGGAGTGTCCTGGAAGGGACATAAATACTCGGTTCCCCTCTCCTGGGGACCCCTCACGGTCCGGGTTCGGGACGAGGGCGGCGAGGTTGTCATTCAGAGTCCTGACAAAGGCGAGGTCCGCCATCCCCGTCTTCAGGGGGACTCGGGTCAGTCGTATCGCCTTCCCGAGCACCATCGGCCGGAGAGCCTTCCCCTCTCGGCTCCTCCGCGTCGGGACGAGGCTCCGCCCCAGCATGATCCCCGATGGAGAGACAAAGAGGGGAAGGTCCGAAATCTCGAGGCCTATGAGGCCCTCATGACGACGGAGGTGGCCTGATGGAGAGCCTCGAAGACTCCCTGAAGACGCTGAAGCTTCCGGTCCTGGCCGAACGATTCGACGGGTGGCTGGAAACGGCGGCCAAACAGAACTGGACCCCTCGGGAGTTTTTAGAGCGGGTCGTGGCCGAAGAGCTCTCGGAGAAGCGGGGAAAACGTACCGAGATGGGGGTGCGGAGGACCCGGTTCCCCTTGACAGAGGGAGAAAACAGAAAATCCGTCACGCATTCAGATACCCCGAAAAAACTCCTCCAGCCCATCTGGAACAGGCTCGGGGTCTACAGCTTCTCGCCTGTGATTTCCTCATACTCCCTGGCCGCCTGCCTCGTCAGGATCTTTTTCCCGTGGATCATGGAGGAGAAGAGGTCGCTTGCAAATGTCAGCTCGTACTTGACGAGTCCTCCCAGATGGAGGGCCAGGAATCCCAGGATGGCATAGAAGCCGGCGGCATGGATGTTCGAGATGACCTCTTTTGCGAGTTTCCCCGTGGCGGGAGAGAGGGTGTGGAGGAAGGGGAGGGGGTAGAATCCCCATTTCAGGGAGGCCCAGAGAATGCCGGAGAGGGCCTGGAGGGGAAGAAGGAGGACCAGGAGGGGAAGATAGAGGAAGCGGCCGAGCCGGTTGTGGCCCGGATCCGGATCGGGGATCGGCAGACCCCCGGCATCGGTCTTCGGACGAAGGTGAAGGACGATTTCCTCCTTCATGACGGCCAGGAACCCCTTTCCGTCGTGGCGGGGGTCCAGATCCTTCCACCGCGAGAAGGGCTGGCCGTGGAAGGCGAGATGGAGCCGCGCCAGCACGAGGAGGACAAAGGCGTAGCCGATATAGACGTGGATCTTTTCCACCAGGACATAGGTCGGCTTGGGAAGGCCGAGTTCCTTGTGCCAGTCGAAGAGGAGATAAGTCAGGATCAGAAGAAGGATGAGGAAGAGGTTCCCCCAGTGCCAGAGCCTGAGTCGGGCCTCCCAGACGGGAAGCTGTGCAAAGTAGCGGTCGGGATCGGAAAGACGGGCGTTTTTGATCATCTTAGTTTCTGCCTTGGCCATGGGTTGGTGTGGAAGGGGTCAATGTATGGTACAGTATCCAAATATCTGCCATCATACCACAGCACAGGTTTTCCCCGGCTCAAGAGAAAGGAGGAAGGGATCGTGAAAAGGCACGCCGCGAAAAGAGGAACAGTCCCGGTACTGGGAGCCATCACCCTGGCCCTTCTCATGGCGGTTCCGGCCCGCTCCGCCCCGCCGCCCCCTTCCGCGGCTCCTCCTGGGGTCATGAGCTATGCCACCAACGAGGCCTTAAACCGCGTCATCCTTCCCGCCCAGACCCCCTCCTTCGTCGGAGGGCAGACGCCCCCCCTTGAGGTCACCCCCGGAAACCGCTTCATGAAGATCCTGGTCTCCCACGTGGCCCTGTGGGAGAAGGCCGACACGGGGCTCGCCATCTCCTCCGACCAGAGAAAGCGCTTCCGGGAGATTCTCGAGAAGACCCGGGGAGAGATCATCCAGAGCGATGCCCTCGACCTCCGCCTGGTCCAGGACTTCGAGGCGATGCTCGTGGAGCGGCATCTCCCCGCCAAGGAGCTCGCCGCCCTGAACGCCCGGATCGGGGAGGTGGAGGGGAAGGAGGGGATGCAGTTTGTGACGGCCTTAAAGGAGCTCCAGGCGGTCCTTTCCGGCCCCCAGATCATGACGCTCAAGAGCCTCAACGAAGCCGCCCTGCCGACTCCCGACATTTCGATCACCCCCGCCTTCATGTTCGCCGACCGGATGCTCTCGATCCGGTGGCAGGAGGCCATGAAGCCCCCGACCTCCCGCAAAGTCCGGGAGTCCCTCTCTCTCCGGTACCAGAAGGCCCGGAAATGGCTTTACAGCCTGGCGGCCGAGAAGACCGTCTCCGACCGCCGGGTGGCGGATCTTCTGGCCAGCCCCTTCGTGGACATGGAGGCCTTCGGAGAGCTCGAGAAGACCGCCGGCCCCCTCGAAGGAAAGTTCTGGGGGACCTTCCTGCGGGTCGCGACCCTCCTCTCCCCTCCCGCCCGGTGATCCCGGGGCCGGATGGATAACGCCAGACCGGGACAGTTTCTCCTCACGAAGAAAAAAAGGGGAACCCTGGCCGCCTGGACCCTGGTTCTCTTCTGGGGACTCCATTATGTCGTCCTCTACCGCCCCCTCCGCCTGATCGACCCGGAACACTACCTTTTCCTGAGGTTCGGGTGGGCCGGCGCCATCGTCCTTGTCCTGGCCCTCTTCCTTCCCTTTCTCCGGGGGATTTCCCCGGGAAACTGGCTCCGGCTGGCAAGCCTCGCCCTGATCGGGGTCATCGGCTACCAGTGGGTCTTCCTCCGGGCGGCCTCCATCCTCGATCCCGTTCCCCTTGTCCTGATCCTCTCCCTGGGTCCGGTGCTGGTGGCCCTCTACAGCCACATCCGGGGCCACGAATCCTTCTCGGCCTTCCAGTGGGGGATGATGGTCCTGATCGGAGCGGGCATTACCCTGGTCGTCCGGGGGGAGCCCACTCACCAGGGCTCCCATGGCCAGGAGGGGCTGGGGCTTCTGATGGCCTTTCTCTCCCTGGTCTTCTTCACCCTCTCCACCCTGATCACCCGATCCCTTCTCACCCGGATGCGGATGGTCCAGGTGACCCTGGCCCCGATCCTTCTGGGAGGGGCCCTTCTCGTTCCCTTTCATCCCTCCTGGATCCTCCCGCCCGGGGGGGCCCATGCCGGGCTCATCGTGCTCTCCCTTGTCTACTCCATCGCCGTGGCCCTCTTTCTCTGCTATTTCCTCTGGAACCTCGCGATCTCCGACATCGGTCCCTCCCGGGCGGGGCTCTGGTCCAACGGCCAGCCCATCGTGACGGCCCTGGGGACGGCCCTATTCCTCCACCGCCCCTTGGGGCTGGGTCAGATTCTGGGGGGTGTGATTGCCGTGGCGGGGTTCTGGGGATTTTTCGGAATCGAGCTCAGAAAGATCGTGCCGGAGGATGTGCCCAAGATCCGGGGGCCATTATAGGCGGGATTTCCGCCTTTTTTTTGAGCGATCTCGTGGATCCCGACACGCTCCTTCCCGCCTCTCGAAAAAGACATCTCCCACCAACACCGGTTCTTCTCCGACATTAAGGCGGGCACGCCAGCGCACGAGCCACAGTTCAAGAAAAAAGGCCGCTTCCGTGACAGCTTCTATATTGCGGACGACAAGTTGAGTCTGAAAGATTAGGCCATTCGCCTGCCGAAGATGGGCGAAGTGGCCATGGCAGAATCTATGCGATTTTTGACGGGAAGATTCTCGGCGCGACGGTCTCGCGGAGGGGCAGAGGGCTGGCTTGTGGCCATTTTGGTTCGAGGAGATTGAAAGAAACTTAAGCTGATTCAATCTCCAGATGAACCCGGCGACCAATCGACGTGGCAATATTCACCAGCGCATCGAGCGAGAATCGCGATACGCGGCCCCGCAGAAGATCGTTTATGCGCGGTTGAGTCACTCCGCAACGATCAGCCGCTTCCAATTGCGTCCAGCCGCTTTCCTTCACGATGGCTGCAATTTTCTGCATGAGTTCAGCTCGTGCCCGCAGGTTAGCCGCTTGTTCAGGGGTGTCAGCAATCGCATCCCACACACTGGCGTAATTCTCGATCTTGCTCATTTTCGACCTCTCATGAGTTGGGCGAAACGTTCCTTCGCGGTGTCGATGTCTCGCTTCGATGCGGCTTGCGTCTTCTTCTGGAAGGCGTGAAGCACGAACACCGCATCAGTGAGGCGAGCTGTGTAAATTACCCGATAAGTCCCGGAATCGTCCCACACTCTTATTTCCTCAACACCGTTGCCAATCGAAGGCAAAGGCTTGAAATCGTCGGGCTGTCCCCCACGTTGTACCTTGTCGAGTTGATAACCCGCATCATGTCGTGCGTCCTCAGGAAAGTCTCGCAGGCACTTGAGCGAATCACCGAGAAATCGCACTGGTTTCATGTTATGAAGTATATCCGTTTGAATATGTTTTGCAAAGTCCCCAAAAACTGATATGGTGGGAGATCCTGTCTATCCCCCGCGGGGTTGATAGGTAGATATTATGAATTTTTTTTGACGAACTCCTCCTTTCGGAAGTCCCAGAACAATCCGGATCGGAACGCGAGGCTGCGACGCTTGGCAAGACTGATATCCGCGGATCAAAGTCACGCATGTCAATGAATTCGTCTTGGATGACCTCTCTCTGACCTCGAGCCTCTTCAAAAAACACCGGAAGTCTCACAGTTTTATCGAGGATTCTCCAACGGCGGCTCGCATTCCGGTCCCGATTGTCCTGGGGCTCTTCTTCTGGGATCAACGGTGGGTGAGATTCCTCTGTTTTTCCTCTTTGTCGCAGGGTGTTCTGGAGTATCGATAGGGTATCCTGGTCTGGCCATTGTTAGGCTGCGCCTTGAGTATCCGAAGAGTATCAGAGGGGTTCGATACCCTTCACTGATCTCTCCCATCAGTTCCCCTGGAAAAATTGTCATCATTTTCCCACCATCCAGCCGGAGGGCCAGCGGGCCTGTTCGACCGCTGCCGCACATTGTCTTTCGGTTCCAAACTGTTGAAGGAAGTCGGGCATCGACAAGCCGGACTCGAACCGAACACGATTAATGGGCACAGGGAGTCCTCCGAATAAAGGGTGAGGTATCGTAGGCGCCTTCCACAACCGGATTTTCGGGGCCGGGCTGACCCATCGAGCTGATCAGGAAATAGAATAAGACGGGACCGGGAAGGGGAGAAAATCTCGTCTGCTGGCCTTCCGTCAACACGAAGCCGGGGGTGCCCCGACCGATCGGGCGAACCCCCGGATCCTGAGGGAAAAACCTAGAGATGGATGCCGACCGTGAGGGGAACGATGAAGAAGGGATTGGGTTTTCCGAGGCTCCCCGAAGTCTGCGGGGCGCCTGACCCAAGCGGGTTTGTGAGAATCCCGTAGGAGGCCTCGAACTGGAGAAAGTAGAAATTGAGGCCGATCGCCACCTGGGCGTAGGGAGAGATGCCGCTTCCGGAGAAGATGTTCGAGACCTTCTCTCCGCTCAAGGCCGCCCCGCCGTCGGCGGCAAGATAGAGATAGACGCGATTTCCCCCAACGACCTTGACCTCGAGACCCAAAAGGATCGGGAGCATGCTCACGGCATATTGACCCGCCTGCGGGGGAAAGGTCCACACGTCGGTCTGGAAGCGGATCGCGAAGTTCTGGGCGAGCCAGCCGGTGATCTCGATTCCGCCTCCGTATCCGGTTTCGACCTGGTTCTGGAGGAGGGGAAGGGCCTGGGAGACGGGGATTCCGGTGGGGTTGTAAAGGGTGGTGGGGATCCAGAACCCCTGGAGGGTGACCCCCACCCCCGGAAGAAGGGCCGGGCTCTCTTCCCCGGGGGAGGGAGGGCAGGGGTGGGCAAACCAGCTCCAGACCGTCCCTTCCCGGGGGGTCACCGACTCCAGCGAATCGCAGGTGAAGCTGTCGTCATCGGCGTGGGCGGGAAGGGGCGGGACGAGGAAAAGAGCAAAGAGAAGGACTCCAAGGATCCGGGCGGAAAAAGTGGTGAGGAATCCCTCCTTCGATCTTCCCCCCCGAACGACTCTCATCGCAATTCCTCTCCTCTCTTTTGAGACTCTCCCTGTCTTATCGGAAAAGAGGCGGAGGGAGATGACCGGGGAGGAGGTGCCGCCCAAAGGGCGGGGATCCTGGACAAGGATCGAAAGACATGGGAGAGAGTATTGGACATGGGAGGAAAAGCCGGGAGTGGGGTGTTGGCTCCCCAATCGTCCCTCCAAAGGGCGGTCTTTGGGGGGAAAGACTCTATGTCTCAGTAAGGGGCGAAGGGGGGAGCGCTCCCGGGGCTGGGGTCGTAAAGGGAGAGCCCCCGTTGATCAGGCCGGATCCGGTTCCCCACAGATGCTCTTCCAGAACATCGATGGCCACATGCCGGGGAGGACGTCCCGCCTCTTTCGGGAAGCCCTGCCGTTCCCCCCTGACCTGGCCAATCACCGTGATGGGGCGCCCCGATCTCAGGTGGGAGGGATCGACCCGGTGGGAGAAGATCAGGAGGAAGGGACGGGCCCCCGGATCGGGTTTTTCTGGCCGGAAGCCGGAGTCCAGGGGGAGGGGGCCAAGAGGACATAGGCCCGGGCCGACCGGTCTCCCTCAAGGAAGGGGATAAACCTTCCTCCGGAACCTCCATGAGGCCGTTTACCTCCTCTCAGACCTTCTTCGGAGACTTGCCCAGAAGGATTTCAAACTCCACAAGGATTCCTCGGAAATGGTTGATCGTGGCTGTCCGACTTCCGAGCAGATGCTGTTTTGCTCGATGAAGGCTCTGGATGTCCTGGGCATCCTCCGACTTGACCGGAACGGTCGGGGTCGATGACCGAAGGGCGGCCTCAAAGAGATGGCCCGGGCAGCATTGACGTCGTTTTTGTTGGTCCGCAAAAACGGCTTCACCTATTGAGGCGGAATGAGAACGACCGTATGCCCCATCACCTCGATCTGTCGCCCTCAATAATGGGACGAGCCGCACGACTCCATGGCCACCTTGCAGGGAGGGAGGTTCATGAGAGTCTGTTCGAGCTGGGGTCAGCTGAGTTTTTTCTTCAAGACTTCATGCCCTTTTTCATCCAGTCCGACCATGACAAAAACCGACTTGGCGATGTCGATTCCCAGGATGCTGACCTTCGTGATATTCTTCATGACGGTTCCTCCCTTTTTTCGATGATTGGTGTTAGGTTATCCGCCACCATTCTGGCCCATCGAGAGGCCCTCAATGAAGGGGGAGGGGCCATGTCATTAATTCAGTACATTACCGAGTGAAATATCAATTTTTTAAATTATAGGCAAGGATTATTAAGTGGATTTTTATTTTTCACATGCCAGAACGGCTCTAAAATATGGATTACAAGCACTGGGGTTTGAGCCAAACAGTGAACTCCTCATTCCGGCGTTAACTTGTGATGTCATTACCCATCCATTGGCCGATTTAGGTATCATTCCAAAGTACTACAAAGTTTTGCCCTCACTTCAACCTGATTGGAGCCAACTGTCAAACCTGGTGAATAATAAAACATGTGGACTGATGGTTATCCATTATTTCGGACAACCACAGGATCTCGAAAAAAGTCAGAATTTTTGCCGAATTCACGACATTAAATTGATTGAAGACAATGCCCACGGGTTTGGTGGGACATTTGACGGCAGACCAATGGGAACGTTTGGGGATATTGGTATAAGTTCGCCAAGAAAATCATTTGGTTGGAGAAATGGGGGCCTATTGCACTGGAACGTGGAAGCTATTCCTACTTTTCCTAATATGCCCACACAACCAGGAGTTGTAATCTGGAAATCCAAAATCCTGATAAAAAGTGTGCTTTCCGGTATTAAGGGGTGTAAACGATTGCTAAAAAAGGAGCCGGATTACACCTCTCAGGAAACAGGTCGAGAGTGTCCAATCCCCTCATGGGGGATGGATCCAGAATACATTCTAAGGGTAAAAACCAAAAAAAATGAACTGGATCTTTTGACAACTGGAAGAAGAAGCCTTTGGGAGATATGGAAACGCTGGGCGACCTTGAATCGCTTATCTCCTATCTACCAGGAATTGGCTCCTGGAGCCCGCCCACTTTCCTTTCCTGTTCGAACAAAATCAGCAAAAGAGAGTCAGAAATGGTTTCACTGGGGATGGGAAATGGGTTTGTATGTCCATTCCTGGCCAACTTTGCCAAGGGATATCTTGGAACAAGATCCTTACACACTGGATCTTTGGAGAAATATGGTCTGCTTTCCCATTGAGCCTGATATGACCGTCGAAAAACTGATAAATAGGCTGAGGATCTAATCCAAAGATGCAGATAGATATTACGTCCAGAATTGATTCCCTACGCGAAGATTGGAAAAAACTCCAATCTCAGGGAAGCCCCTATCTCTTTCAAACTATTGAATGGGTGGAGCATTGGCTTCATACAGCGGGGGAACTCCAGAGAATCAAACCTTTTTTTCTCTCGATTCGCCAAAAGAAAAATTATGAACCTGTTCTGATTCTTCCCTTGGGAATTCGAACTTTTTCTGGCATTCGGATTCTTACTTTTCTTGGTGGATTTCACGCCGATTATTCCGGGATCGTAAAAAATCCGAACCTTAACTTCTCCAACATCAATTTATGGGATGTGATTGTTGATGAAGCCAAGAAAAACCATGTAGACGGGATATGGATCCGAAATATTCCCTCAGAAGTCGGAGGCAGGCCAAACCCGCTGAACACTCAGGGCTGCACCCCTTTAGAAAAAGCGCTTTCGATCAACCTTACCGGATCATGGGAAGATTTTTATAATATACGGATTAAGACAAAGGTTCGGGCCGATTCACGCCGTCAACGAAAACGGCTCTCCGAATTGGGTTCGTTAAGCTTTCGTGTTGCAAGAAACAACGACGAAGCAATGATTTTGACGAAGGTCATGGTCGACCAGAAACAGTTTCGGTATGATGAAATGGGAATCCAAAATCAGTTTAAAGATCAGGCCAATATTGATTTCTATGTAAAAAGTAGTTCAGACAGAAAAGGACCCTCACCACACATTTCTGCCCTTTTTCTCAACGACAGGGTTCTCTCAGTTCATTGGGGGGAAGTGTTTAATGGACGATTCTATTATCTCATGCCTTCCCATGATCCGGAGTGGGATAAATATTCACCCGGACGACTTCTCTTAGAACACCTGATCGAATGGAGTTTCACGAACAATCTAGATGTTTTTGATTTTACCGTTGGCGGAGAAGCCTATAAATATGATTGGGCAACCCATGAGATGCCTCTTTACGAATACAAGCAAGCCTTGACGGGAAAAGGAATGATGTTTCTCAAATTCAGTGGGGTTTACAGAGACCGCATCAGACAGAGAATTCAAATGCTCAAAAAGAAAATATTCCGATGGAAACGTTGAAAAATTTGATCCGTTCTACCTATTACAAAATAGGCGGATTTCCAGGAATGAAATCCCTAGTAAAACCTTGGAAGGGAAAGGGCGCAATCCTTTGCTATCATCGCGTTCTTCCTCGCGATCAAATGCTATCCGACAATAGTCCGAACAGATCTCTGTGTGTTTCATCGGAACGATTCGAAGAGCAGGTTAGAATCCTTTCTGAATATTATAATGTTTTTTCTATGGATGAAATGATTTCTCGGATCCATCGGAAAAGTGGTGATTTTGCTGTTACCTTAACCTTCGATGACGGGTATAAAGATAATTATATTTATGCATATCCGATTTTGAAAAAATATAATGTCCCTGCAACAATCTACATGACGACCCGGTTTCTCCAGGGGGATACCAGTATGTGGTGGCGGGAACTGTGGGAGCGCCTTGAATTGGAGGGAACCATCTCGATCTCTGTGAACAATACCAATTATTTATGGCGAACCTTATCTAGAGACCTCAAGATCAAATGCTTTAAGGAAATAAGACAGATACTTTTGGAAACGGACAGGAATACCTATCTTTCTTTGGTAAAACAGATCTCGTTGAATGGTTCTCCAAAAGCTTATCCGGAACTTTGCCTATCAAGCGATGAAATCATGCATCTTGACCATGAGGGTCTTGTGACGATCGGTTCCCATACCCATAACCATTTTTGCCTGACAAATCTCACAAAAAATGAAGTTGCCGAAGAAATGACTCGATCAAAAGAGATTCTGGAAGGTTTGCTCAAAAAACCCATTCGTCACTTGGCTTATCCCTATGGAAAGCCCAAGGAAGCTGGTGATAGGGAATTCTCCCTGGCCAAAGACTGTGGCTACGAAACCGGAGTTACAACGGTAAATTCAGGCATATCGCGTTCTTCGAATGTGTTTTCTTTGCAACGGCTGGAGATAAGAGAACACGTAAACTCCGAAAAACTTCACATTTTACTTTCCGGATTTGCCGGCATGCTCGGAAAGGCTTTATAGGATGATTTTAAAGATCCTTGCTGCCTCAAGCTATGTTCTTTTTGTTTTCCTTCTGTTCCGATCCCAATACTCCAAACGGATTGCTCCGTATTTCTTCCTGCTAAGCGTTCATGTTCTGTCTTTGATTTCACTGATTATGATCGAATCGGGATCATGGATCATGGAAGAAAAACGCCATGGATTCTCCAATGGAGCATTCTGGCTTTATTTCATATTTTGCTTAGTGACCCTGGGAGGCTACTTGCTTGGGGCAATCAATATGAAAATCCCATCCATTACGACTTCCATTCGAGTGACCAATCGAAAAGAATTTATCATCATGACTATGGGAATGGTCATTTTCATGATTTTATTAGGTTATGCAACATTCCGGGCTATCGGAGTTCCGGGATTACATAATCATAACTATTTGATTCATACCTACCCCATTTGGACCATCACATTCATGGTTTCTGCTATGAATGCTTTAGGGTGGTACGGGATCTTTAGAATTGATGAAATTCCAAAGAAATTGTTTTTTGGCCTTCTATATATGATAAACGTTAGGCTTGAAGGATCTGAATTCGGTGGCTTTATCATAGTTGGACTAGTCATATTCGTTTCAGTTGTATTAGTAAAAACTATAAAGTTATCACACTTTATTTCTACAGGGTTGATTCTCATTTCTATTGCCTCGATTGTTAAGATTTACTCAACAATAGTCCTAAATCATCCATGGACTTTTGTTATAGATAGAATGGCCGAAGAAGCTCATGTTTTTTGGTACTGCGTCAATATGTGGCTTGTCGGAAAATCCATTCATTTGGGATTTCTGGAATGGTTGGGAGAATATTTTCACTTCAATTACGTTCTAAATGACCGTTATAGTGTCGGAAAGGTAATGTCGAACATTGATGCATCGTTGGCTAAATATTTTTTTGCCAACGGAATCGCCTTCGCTAGCGACCTTCAAGGGATTATGCTTATCGGCCCCGGACTTTTTCCCGCATTTATTCTGCTCTTTCTTGGCTCTTTCTTATACTCAAAGCTCTTCTTTTTTCTGATAAAAATTGCCAAGGAATTTTCTTTTATCTTATTTTTTCTATATTTCAGAATTTTTGATTTATATAAAGAATTTTATCAAAATGGAGACTTCGGTTTTTTTAATTTAAAAATTACAGGATATATTATTCTATTTTTTATTTTATATTTTTTTGCTGGAAAATATTTTAAAAATTCAATATTGGTCAATCTAGAACCTATAAAAACTTATAAGGAAAAGAAAATATTAACAGGTTGAGTCCGTATACTGTTGTAAATTCCAAGTTGGCCTGAAATTGAAAAAGGCCATTGTCTTCCCCGAGAATGGGTGTTGTCCAAACAACCTATTCTCAACAAGGAGGAACAATGGCCGACATTAA
>Ga0207433_10008714_pt1 | contig 16418 bp, 18 predicted proteins | sample YelNatPaOPGAMG01_FD_187559 | JGI IMG/M metagenome (GOLD analysis project Ga0207433, IMG submission 187559) | Hot spring thermophilic microbial communities from Obsidian Pool, Yellowstone National Park, USA - OP-RAMG-01 (SPAdes) (version 3) | ecosystem: Environmental > Aquatic > Thermal springs... | reverse complement strand
ACCAGGAGCGCTGCCGGGTGCGCCCAATCCGCTAACACTGCCACCACCGGCCGCCGCGCCGGCCAGTTGTTTGCCTGCTCCACCGCTTGGGCCACTGCCAGAGCCACCAAGGCTTGCAGCCTTTTTCAGTAGGTTGCCAACGCCACCTGCTGCACCTGCCGCTAGCGCTACACCGCCAACCGCAACGCCTCCCATAACACCGGCTGCTGCACCTGCCGTCAGGGAAGGAGCGCCACCCAGCATCGACCCGGCCAAGCTGGGGATCGACCAGGAAATGAATACGAACAGGAGCGACCCGGCCAGAACAAAGAAGCAGTTGCGCAGGAAGTCATCGTTACCTGCTACCCCGGTTGCCAGGAGGTTCGACCAGCTATTGGCCGACGTCATGCCTACCCCGATCACCAGGTAGAGAATCAACAACTTCACGCCAACGGACACGGCATAGCCGAGTACCTTTTGCACAAAGTCAGTCGTCCAACGTGAGCCGCCGAAACCGAGAAATAGAACGCCGGCACCGATCACGATGTAGCTTTCGATCAGGGCGATTAGCAACTGACCGGCAATGATGACGAAGCACAGCGTGATCAACAGCGCGCACACGCCCGCGATGATCCCAACCACGATTGCTTCGACCAAACCCAGGTTGGTAATGCTCTCAAGAATTCGGAAGGCACAATCGAGGCCTGCTGTCACCACGTCGGACGGAGACAGCGAACCTGTACCGCCCGCTGTTTGGCCGGCTTGTACAAAGCTATCCACGATGGCCGGAATCCAAGTCCCAGCGTTCAGCAGAATCGCGTAGTACACGCCGAGCGTCATGATCTTGCGGATCAATGCGGCCGTGAACGAACTCAGGTTGTCTTTCTCGAAAGCCCACATGGCGGCTGCCCATGTGACTTCGATGGCGGCTAGAAGTCCGAAAAGGGTATTGGCGTAACCGAACAGAGGGCCAAACCAGCCGGCCGCAGCATTCTTGTAGTCCATGCCCATCTGATCGAACATGCCCGGATTGGCAGGCGCTGCGGATGCAGAGAACGCGAGCAGGAGCAAAACGAGTGCAGTTAGGTACGGAACGGCCTTGCCGAGTCCTGGCCAACGAATCGGCCCACTCTCCTTTCGAGCCTCACCTATCAGTGACCACAAGGTTTTCAGCGTGGCTTGCGCGTCATCGACGACACGGTAAAGAAGCCAGATCGAACCGCCGAAGGCAGCTAGTGCGACCAGGACATGAAGGAAAGAAGCGTTCATCACTGCCCTCCTTTCAAGTCGGCTGATCCGCCTTTGAACGTTTGGCCTTGAGCGCCTTCGCTGCCCGCCATCAGAACGGTCAAGCAGCGGGATTCGTCATCAAGGCTGGGCCGTGTACCGGCGCGGCGAGCTTGAGTGCTGATCTCTGAGCACTCTTTACGCATGACTGCGAGCTGGGCCGGATTCGCCTTGATCTGGGCTTTCAACACCTCATCGACTTGCGGCGCCTTGGGGCGTTGAGGGGGCTCAACCGTTCCAATGGTTGGGTTGTCGGCCTGTTTGCCGCAGCCCACGAGTGCCACTACAGCCAAGGCCAGGAGCAGTGCTTTACGCATGACGGCCCCCTTTCAGCAGCTCACGGAGCTTGAGCGTGCCGGCGATGGCAAGAAGGGCAACGACCGCAGCGGGGCCGGTCAACAGCTTGAAGGCAGCAGCCGCGCAGATCGCGGAGGCCGTGAGAGAAATAGCCAGAATGGCCGCTTTGGTGTGATCCAGGCGCACGCGCTGCGCTACTGGTACGACCTCGCGGAATTCGGCGTCAATGATGATCGGTTCGCGCGAGGCGGCCGACTTGGTGTGCAAGGCATTCATGGCGAGTGGTTCCTTTCCGTGTAGATCAACACGGCTTGCCATGAAGCGCAGGGGAAACAGCACAGCACGGCAAGCCCCAACGCGGTTGAGATGCCACCGCTTGGCTACCCGGCTGGGGAACCATTCAACCGGCTTTGCCGGCCACCCTGACGCGCTACCGCCAAGGTGCAGGCGCAGGACGCGCCCGGTTTAGGTTCCGAACTCTCGACGCATCGGGCCTTTCGATCCGACGCCCCGACCAGCGACGACGCCAACTAGCGCCGCTACACCGCTGGGGCTACCACCCGCAGGGATGGTGCACGTTTGCGGTTTCTCGCGAGAAACTTCTAAGGTTTCGCGCGCGAAACTTTTTTCCGACCTTTGGCCGGTTGATCCTTTGTCGCCTGCCTCAGCAAGTAGGCCGAGAGGCCGGCAACTGTGATCGTTACCCCGTTCTTAGCCAGGAACTCGACAACCTGTTCCAGCGTACAACCCGCGTCCCGCAGCTTGCGGATTTCAGCCAGGAATGGGGCGAGCCGTGACCGTTGAGAACCGGGGCGAACTTGCTGCAAGAAAGCGTCCGCATCCATGTAGAAATCCCCAACAGTAACAAGCATATTTTAACCCCTACCCCGGCTTAGATCAACACAAATTCAACACTCATTCAACAAAAGGCGCGTTGATTTCCTGCATCTTTGCGTAGGGCAGATTGACCCTCACAATGTCGTCACCCGGCAGCTTGAGGAAGCCGGCCAAGTCGGGCAGGCTCGCGATTTCAGAAGCCAACACCGTCGCCCTATGCTCACGCCGCCAGCTTTCCGAGCTGCTGCGCGAAGGGCCACCCTCGCGACTGCTCGAGGTGGACTTGCTCACCTCTTTGCGCTCGACTTCCTGCACGCCCAAGTCATCCTCGAAATACTTGGCGGTTTCCCCGTCCCCGGCCGCCATCACGAGCTTGGTAGAGAGGCAGGAAAGCAGCGTTTGCGCCTCATCATGGCCGTAGGTATCGCGTAGCTGCGCGATGGTTTGCAGGCCGCAGACACAACAGCCGCCGTACTTCCGCAACTTGGTAAGGCCGCCGCGCAGGCTGGTGACTTTGCCCAAGCTGTCTAGCTCATCCATGATGAACCACAGCCGGCGCGTGGGGTTCTCTGACAGGCTCAAGCCTTCAACGATCGCCAGTTCAAGCCACGTTGCCACCAGATAGCGCAGTAAGGCCATTTGATCGTCGCGGTAGGTCAAGAACAGCCAACCACCCCGCTCTGCCTTCACAAACTCGCGCACCGAGAACGTGCCATCGTCAGGCAGGTATTGCCACGCGGCCAGATACACCGAGGCAATGGCGCGCGTGTTCGACAACATCTTGTCGTTGCCTTTTTCCGCCAGCGGCGCAGCGGGTGTGCCTTGCAACACCTCAGCCAGTTCCTTGACTGACCCCGACATCACCAGTCGCAGCAGCTCGCGCACCGAGCGCCGGCCTTGCCGGTGCATGGACAGCAGCACGGCAGAGAACAGCGATTGAGCGTAGAAATGCCATTGTCTCGACTCGCCGTGACCGTCAGGAATGGCCGCCTGCGCGATCCGCTGGCAATCGTATTCCGCCCGGATTTCAGCGAACGGCGACCAAGGCACCGACCGACGATCAAACGGATTTAGCAAGGCATCGACCGGCCGACCGAACCGCGAGTAATAGCCCCCGGCCGGGTCAGCAATGACGGCCGATTCATTGAGGCCGCGCGCCAGGACAGTACGCAAAAGCGCATTGATGGCTTGTGATTTACCGGCCCCGGTCTTGCCTGAAACGAGCAAGTGTTGCGGCTCTTTGTCGAAGGGCCAGACGACCCCGCCGAACTGGATATTTCGCGAATAGTCCGCACCCTGATAGGCGGCCACTTTTTCGGCCGCATGGCTGACTCTCGACCCGCGCAAAATGCGCTCGATAGCTGGTGCAATGCCGCCTTTCTTGTCTTTCAAACCGGCCCCCATCGCATAGAGCATTGCCAAGGCAAACCACCACAAGCCGGCTTTGACCAGAAAGGCCAGATGCCAGAACGAATCATCGCGCCCGTAGGCATACACCATGAAAAAAGCGCCCCCAAAGAGCGCGCAGTAATAGACCGAATCCAATGGCGAAAAAGCCTGTTTAGCTGACCCCTTGAGGTAGCTAAACAGGCTTGCAACGCCATAGGCAACCGGCAACAAAGCGACCAGTAAAAGCCACGGCATACCGTCTTTCCCTCAGAACCAATGAAAGGCCAATTTCGCAATCGCAAGCATCGCAAAACAGCCTGTCACACCGCCAACAACGGCGACCAAGAACTTGTTTGCAAGATCAACGGTTGCCGCCTTTTTGGCTTCTGCCGATGCTGCTGCAAGCTGGGCAGTTAACGACTGTGCCTTGTTCAGAAGCTCGCGGAATTCCCGGCTTGCTTCTGTTGCGCCCTTCTGCATTCCGTTGGCTCCAGCCTCGAATCCAATCCGGCTTAACTCGCTCACAACGTGCTTGATAAGTCCGTCGGCCGTATTCTTTAGATTATTGGCTTGCTTAATGGCTTCTGACTCGACAACAGCCGCACCATTCTTGGCGTGACCGTTGATCGACTCCATGCCTTTCTTGATTGCGAATTCAACGCCAGCTTCAAAGTCCTTTACCGCCTTTTGATTGCTCGCATGAACGGCTTTTCCAATCTGCAAATGTTGCCGCGCAACCGCGTATTGCAGGGCCATAATTGACCACACGGCATCATCGGAAGTGATACCGTGCTTGCGCGCGAACTGTTCAAGCGCCAGTCTTTCACTGTCGTTTTCCAGATCGCGCAGGACAATATCTAGCGGCTGCAATTTCAGCTCGTTATTGTCCGCTTCCGTCATTTTTTACAGCCTATCATTGACGGAATCGAACAGCTCATAAACCGACCTCAGCCAGCGCTGAATATCCGTTTTATCGGAGATCATGAGGCGCTGACTTTCCAGCTTTTCATTATCTTCCGAGCTGATGTTGGCGGCTCCGGTAAACGTCAGTCGTGCATTGATTACCCGATCCGCCGCACGGTCGTTCAACTCTGGAAATTCCAGCGTTTCGCCGCCTTCTTTATCGAACTCAGCGCGCACCGTGCTTTCGTCCCAAAGAACGAATTTTTTGCCAAGGCCAAAGTAAAGATTCTTGACCGCGACAAACTGTGCTTTTCCAAACGTAGAGCGTGCGCGCTTGAAGGAAAGGATGCTGTCACGCTGACGGTTAAGCATCCAAAAAATTGTTACTTTCTGGCCTACTTCGCTGCAAACAGCCTCGAAAATTTCCGCCTCGTTTTTAATCATTTCGTCGATACGAGCCGGAGTATTTACGACGAAATTAGCGTCCTTGTTGTTCTCGATCAAGTCCATCATTTCCCGCCAGCCATCGGACGATCCGAGGTTGAAGCGGTGTGACTCCAAAGTGTCTTTGTAGGCCTTGAACACGTTGTCGTTACTGGTGTCACCTTCGATCAAGATGAAGGGCTTATTTTTGGCGATGGCCCAATCAATAAACGCCATGCAGCCGGTAGATTTACCGACCCCGCCCTTGTCGCCACCGAACAGAATAACTGCCATTTTTCAGGTTCCTTTCCTAGATAGTGTCATCGTCGTTGAAGTCACCAGATGTTGAGCGTTTTGGCGCTCTATCTCCTGGCTTTGTTTCCGGCTTTTGTGCCTGGCCTTTTTCAGCCGAAGGCGGAGCGGATACCGGCCCGGATGCCGGGCCTTGAACCGCAGCCGTTGCCGTTCCTTCATTGGCTGAAGAAGTCTTGCGAGTTGTCGCAGGCTTAGCGCGTTTTTTCTTTCCGCTATTCCAGTACGTCTTAAACGTGGTCAAGCTGATTTCAATGCCGACCGTTTTAAGCTGCGCGACGATCTCATCATAAGTATATCCGGCCTCTTGTGCGACTCTGATGGATTCCTCAATCTTGGCTAATCCATCCTTTGCAGTTAGACCGCGCTTTTCCTTTGGCTTCTCTGGCAAAGCGGCCAGCATTTTGCCCGCTTTCTCCCAGAGATCAGCCGTAAATTCCGCTGCTTTGCGTGCCAATTGCTGACCCCTTTCAATCTCAAGTTACCGACTTGCGGCTTGTGTGCATCGTAGATGCTTGCGCAAATGCTGTCAACATGATAGAACCGGATAAACAACATTAGCGACTTCGTAGCAACGTATGATAGGGGACAAGTCGCGTGCTGGCTACACAAAATCCGCTGACGCGGTTTTGTGTCCCCACCGGGCAGCATCCAATCCGCCTTCGGCTACTCGGATTCTGCCCTGCACGGTCTTGCTCAGGGCGAAGCCCCGAGACCCCAGCGGCCAGAGGGCCGCCATAGTGCGCAAGCGCACGGACACCGCGCCGCCCCTTGGGGCGGGAAAAAGGAAAGACATGAGCAGCAGCAAGGAAGGTAAGACAGAGCAATTCCGCGTGCGGCTGACGCCTAGCGAAAAGGCCGAGATAGCGGCCAATGCCGAAGCGGCAGGCCTCACCATGAGCGACTTTGTTTTGCGGCGCGCGCTGGGCCGGCCAGTGATGAGCATTGCCGACGACAAGACCATCAACGAGCTACGCCGCATCGGCGGCTTGCTCAAGCACACGCACAACCTAACGGGCGGCACGTTCAGCAAAGAAACCGCCCTTGCCTTGCGCGAGATTACCGACGCTATCAAGCGGGTAGGGCGTGACCGAGAGGGCGGCGACTGATGCTTGCGCCCATACCACCAAAACGGCGCGACGGCGGCAGCAGCTTTGCCGACTTGAAGCGCTATCTAGTTGAAGAAGCCGAACAGGCGCTAGACCTCGAACACGAGATCGAAGAACCCGGACGCCTGCACGCCGACCACGAGCTAACAGCACTCATCGAAAAGGAGCTAGACCATGAACGAGAACACAGCGACAGCGGGCACAGATTCGACCGTTACAGCGGAGTCGATTTTTCCGATTCTTCAAGGATTGGAACCCTACGTCAGTCCTACGCTCGCGCGCTTGCCGAAAAGCCAGAGGCCCAATCCCTCAACAGTGTGCGAAGCCTGTCCGGGATCGGTGTGGTTGGCTTCCGCAAATCAAGTGAAGTGCTATTGCCGGGTCATGCACTTGTTGACATGGAGCACGGAGGATCAAACACCGATCCAGCATTGCGACGGGGAAGTGATGGCGAACGTACAGCGGGCCACCGACGCGGGCATGTAGATCGAGACACAGGCGAGATCGTCCGCTATCGCGGCGACTACCTGCTTTCCGACAACCTGCTTTCGTTGGAAACAGCCGATGCAGAAATGAAGGCGACAGCAGCCGAAAATCCGCGCTGCAAAGACCCGGTTTATCACTACATCATTGCTTGGCAGGAAGGCGAGAAACCGAGCCGGGAGCAATGGGAGGCGGCGACCAAGAAAACGCTAGACGACCTTGGATTTTCCGAACACCAGTACCTTGCCGTAGTGCATGACGACACAGACCACTTTCACGCGCATGTGATGGTGAATCGAGTTCATCCAGAGACAGGCAAGGCCCACTATCCGCAGTTCAGCAAACGCACGCTTGACCAATCCATGCGCGAGATCGAGGCCGCCCAAGGCTGGAAAGAGTCGCGCGGCTTGTACCGTTGGGATGCCGAGGCAGGAAAGGCGGTCAAAACCGAGCCGGAATTGCTAGCGCAGTATCGCGAGGAACGCGAACAGAAGCGCCAAGAGCTTGCCACCGGCAAGGCCGCCAAGATGGAGATTTACGGCAACGCAGAGAGCTTGCAGGCTTATTGCAAGGCGCAGCCAGCCAAAGACGTTAAAGCCACTTTGCAGCGCGATGGCGCGAGCTGGGACGATCTACACGCCACCTTGAAAAAGCACGGCCTAGAGATTCAGGCGGGCGAGAAGGGCGGTTATACGATCAAGGCGATCGACCAGGATGTAGCGGTCAAAGCAAGCGATGTTTTCCGCGACATTTTCGCCGGGAAGGCGAACCGCGAGAAGCTGGCCGAGAAGCTGGGGCCGTACCACCCACCGAGCCGGTTTGTGAAGGCGATAGACACGGAGAAGGCCTATAGCCACCACCGGGAGCCAGCAAAGCGCGAAACCAAACGCGATCCCGAAAAACGCGCCATGCAGCGAGAGGCGCGCGCCCAGGCGCGGCAACAGCTCAGGGGTGAATACGACGCCTACAAAAAGGGCTTCACCAAGAAGCGAGGCCCGGACAAGGACGAGGCCAAGCGCCGCTATCAAGCCTTGTCCGCCGAGATCAAGGCGAAGCGCCAAGAAATCCGCCGCTCAACGTTGCCGCCAGAGCTGAAAAAGGCGGCGCTGTCCGTCGCCGCTATGGAGGCCGTGAAGTCTCGGGCCGAGCTGCGCGCGCAGATGGCCGCAGAGCGTGCCGAGGCCACCAAGCCACAGAGCTACCGCGAATGGGTTGCCGATCGAGCCGTAGAAGGAAACGACGCCGCAATCAGCCAGCTACGCGGCTTCGACTATGCCGACAAGCGCCGAGAGAAGGAGCGCGAGAAGGAGGAAGCCGAGCAGGCCCAGGCCAACGCGATACGACTGGCCCAGCCGGGCCAGCTCGACCCGATCGCGCGGCACATCGACGGCGTTACATGGCGAGTCGATCGACGCACCGGGGACGTTACTTACCAAGTAGCCGGCAAGGATGCTTTTACCGACCACGGAAGCCGCCTTGTGATGGCCCACAAGGCCAGCGACCACCAGAGCCTAGAAGTCGCTTTGAAGCTGGCACAGCAGAAGTACGGCAACACCCTGGCACTCACCGGCACAGATGAATTCAAGCGCCAATGCGTTGAAACAGCCGTGAAGGCCCGCATGGCCGTGACCTTCAACGATCCGGCCATGAATGCCTTGAAGCAGCAGCTCGAGCAGCAACGCACCCAGGAGAAGGCGAGGGCGCGCGAGAACGAACCAACACGAGGAAACGACGGGCCGAAGCGCGGCCGGGGCGGCCTCGGACTTTGACCAGGAGCGAACACGATGGAAAACCAGAACCAGGACAACGCACGTCAACAGCGGGAAGCACTCGAGGCCGACTTGCTCAACTTGCCCGGCGACGACCCCCGGAGGGCTGGCCTGCTAGACCAGATCGACCGCGCGCGACAGCAGGAGGCCGACACCGGCCGCGCCAGTGAGGCCAACACCATCGGGGCGGCCAGCGAAGCCACACCGGAGGCCGAGAGAAAGCCCGACAACATCCGCCGCAGCGAGAGCATGAACCGAGGCGAGGTTGGCTTGGGAGCCGTGCGGGAAACAGTCACCGTCATTGACCCGGCCATCATCGAGGCCCGCGAGGCCAGCGCCAGAACCGCCGCCATTTCCGCGCAGCTCGAGGCCGAGGCCGCAGCACAGGAGCAAGCCGCCAAAGCACAGGCGGAGCAACAGCGCCGCGACCAGGAGCGCGACGCCTTGATATTCGAGGGCGGCCCGAGCAAGGGCTTCACGGCCGAGGATTACGCGCGCATGTACGCCGAAGCAACGGCCGAGCCGCAGGCCTCCGCACCGTCGCAGGAGGCCTTGACCGCCGACGAGATCGAGCAGGCCAAGGCCGAGGCCGCCGCCTCGCACCTCTCCGCCGAACATGGAGAGCCTTACCGCGTGATGCAGCAAGGCGAGGAAATCGAAGGCGAGCTAATCGAGGCCATCGAGATCGACGGCCAAGACTATTTCACCGTGCAGGTGGAGGACGAGCACACCGGCCAGCCGCACCGCGTGCTTGTACCGAATCACCACCACCAGGCCGCGCACCAGGCGCACCAGGTACACGAGCCGGGCGACCGCGTGCACGTTGCCCGCACCCAGCACGGCCACCAGATCGAGCCTGCCGGCATGGACTACGGCATGTAGCCGAGTCGTGACAGTAGGCTTGAACCACCGGGCAAGGCCCGTTTCTCAACCACGGAAAGGAACCGTAACCATGACCACAGCAACCACCAACAGCGACAGCATGAAGGCCACCATTGACGGGCTTGTGCAGGAGATTGAACGCGAGTTCGCCAACCATCCAGCGGAAGGCGACCAGCTCGCCGCGTTTCTCGAAACCTTGCGCGTGCGCGGGCCGGGCCGCGTTGAGGCGCTGAAAGAGGCCTTGCGCAATTTCGTGCTGGACATGGCTGTGCCGGTGGACGTGCGCCAGTACGCCGCCGCCAAGCTCGACGCCATCGCCGCCCGCTAAGTGAGATCCACAGCGATCGCGGAAGTCATCCGCGATCGCCTCAGAACGAGAACAACTATGAAGAAATTGATAGCCCTTGTATCCCTCGCCACATGCGCCGCCATCGCCAACGCCGGCGAGTTTGTCACGGCCAACTATGGCCGCGTGAGCGTTAAAGACTTCCAGGACTTGGTAACGCGCGACTTCACGGCCCGTTTCCCTGTTGACGCTTGGGAGGTGTTTGTCTATTCGGACGCCTTCACCATGAACCGCAGCGGACAGGCCATTTGTCACGCGATCGTGGGTGTTGTGCCCAGGGGCGCACGTCAGTTTCCATTGCGCCAGTTCGCCACTACCAAAACCGCCACCGTCCAGCCGGGCCGATGGAACGACGCCGAGGCCTTGAGCTTTGAAACCGAATGCGTGCGCGCAGCGATCGGCAACATGATGGACACCGATCCGGCCAAGGTCTACCGGGCGAAATAGGGCGGCACCATCCGCGATAGCCGGTAGCCGACTACTCGCCAGCCTTCCCCACGCCTTCCCGGGGCGCGTACTTGTAGAAGGTGCTGCGTGACACCTTCAAGGCCTTGCAAATCTCAGTCGGAGAGCGCCCCGATTGCGCCAAGGCCTCAATCGCCGCCACCGTTGAAGCTGGCACGCCACGGCGGCCACCTTTGCGGCCACGAGCGCGCGCAGCGTCCAGGCCTGCCCGCGTGCGCTCAACGATCAAGCGCCGTTCAAATTCGGCCAGGGCCGCGAATACATGGAAAACAAGGCGGCCCGCCGCCGAGCCGGTTTCAATGCGTTCTGTCAGGCTCTCAAAGCCGACGCCGGCCGCTTCCAGCTCACCCACCACGCGCACCAGCTCAGGCAGTGAGCGCCCCAGCCGATCGAGACGCCACACCACCAGCACATCACCCTTGCGCGCGAAGGCCAGAGCCTCAGCCAAGCCGGGGCGTGCGGCCTTGGCACCGCTGGCCGTGTCGGTGAATACCTTTTCGCAGCCGGCCGACTCGAGGGCGTCCCGCTGCAAGTGCATGTGTTGATCGTCAGTCGATACCCGCGCATAGCCTATTTTCATGCTGCTGTCCGTTTTCTCGTTAGAAGGTTGCAGTATAAAGACGATGATAAAAAAACGGGAAAACAAACGGAATCCGGGCGGGATGCCGGCATCCGCGCGAAGTGCTGTTGCATGTCCGCCAAACGACCGTTAGGCGAACAAAAAACGCTTGCACGTTTTAGGTTAAAATTGCACAATGCTATCTATTGAAGCCAACAAACGGAGGCACACCATGCAGACCTTGACCCTTGAGCAGTTGCGCACCGCCACCGAGGCGGGCGGCGTGTCCGCCGTGACGCTGCAAGCGGAAGGCGGCGAATTCTTTGTGCGGATCAAGACCAAGAACAATGCCGAGGCCGTTCTATCCCGCGCGCGCAGCGCAGAGCCGCGCGGGTTCCCTAACCCGCTGCCGGCGATCGCTTTGCTTCGCAAGCTGGGCATCGTCATCGGCACCTTTGACCTGTCCCACTGGAACCCGGAGCAAAAGCCGATCGTGCGCAATCGGCCGGATCGTTCCGAGGCCATGAAGCAGGCCCATGAAGCCGTGGAGCATGACAAGTGGTTCCGCGCTCAAGTCGCCCAGGGCATCGCAGAGGCAGACGACCCGAATACCCAATGGGTGACGCACGAGGAAGCGAAAGCGAGCTGGGCGAATAAGCGCGCCGAGCTGGCAAAGCGCATTGAAGGGAGCGCAGCTTGATTCTTCGCTGGCTTCCCAGTGCAATCCGCGATCGTGATGCCCAAATCGACTACATCGCAGAGCGCAACCCGCGCGCCGCGATCGACCAGGGCGACCGCATCGAGGAGCAGGTAAGCCAGCTACTTGACCACCCCGAAATGGGCCGCCCTGGCCGCGTGGACGGCACCCGCGAACTCGTCATCAGCGGGACACCCTTCATTGTGGTTTATCGCTTCAAGCCGCGTGCAAAGCGCCTCGAGCTGATCCGCTTGTTGCACGGCGCGCAGAAGTGGCCGCCACTGGATCAACCCGCATGACGCGGGAACCCATGCAGCGCGGGTAGCGCTGCACCGCCATAGCAAACGGAGGTTTTCACATGGCACGCCTTGCAACCACCATCACCCCGACCTTTGCCCCGGCCACGGCCGAGCTGTTGCGCCAGTTCGCGCAGTACGTCGATGAGATCGACGGCATCGAGGCGACCCCCGCCGAGCTGGCCGAAAGCCTGTTCGACCAGGAGCGACACGAAGGCTTGAAGCTGGATGATTCCTTGATCGCTGCCGAGCTGGCCGAGCATGGCCGCTTCCAGGCTTGGCGAACGAACCGCAAGGCAGTGTTGCGGGCGCATGGCTGGGAGGCTTGCGCGGCCCGGAATTGCCGGAAGGCAGTAGAGGCCCGCGCAGTATGAGAGGCGGCGCTTTCGTATGCGGCAAACACACGGAAGCGCCTCACCACGACGACACGGAAAGGAACCGAAACCATCATGGCTATTTCAATTTTACGCGGCTTAGGGAGGTAACGCGAGCATGAAAGACTCATTGAATGACCGCCTCGCCGCGATTCAAAAACGTATCGAGGCCAATCGCGCGCGGGCGGCAGCGCAGGAGGCCAGCGCCGCGCCTGCCTCACCGGCCATTGACGAAGGCGTGCCACTTAGCCAGGGCGAGCTAGACCTAGGCCTATCGCCACAGCCCACGCAAACAGCGCCGGCCGTGCCGGCGTTGCCCGCACCAAAGACACGGCGCGAGCGCTCGAAGTTGTTGCCGTCATTCCATGCCGACCGCGATTTCTTCTTGTGCGACCTGTTCGATTACGCACTCAAGGACGACGGGGTGAGCATGGAAGCGCCGATCTTCACGCTTGCCACCAAGCCCGATTTGTCGGTGTGGCACTGGGAGAGCAAGGACGGCTCGCGATCAGTGACCGTTACCCCAAGCGTGAAGGGCAGGGCTACACAGTTCGACAAGGACGTGTTGATCTACGTTGTCTCGCAGATGACAGAAGCCTTGAACCGGGGCCGCGCGGACGCTCAAAACCGCACCGTGCGCTTCACCGTCTATGACTACCTGGTATCCACAAATAAGGCCATCAATGGGCGCAGCTACGAACGTCTAGACGACACGTTCGAGCGACTGCGCGGCACGACCTTAAAAACGAACATCAAGACGGGCGGCCAGAAAACACGCGAAATTTTTGGCCTCATCGAGCGGGCCAAGATCGTAGAGAAGTCGCCCGACGATGACCGCATGATTGCAGTGGAAGTCACGCTGTCCGAATGGCTTTTTAACGCCGTCCAGGCGCATGAAGTGCTGACGATCCACCCGGACTATTTCCGGCTGCGCAAGCCGCTAGAGCGACGTTTGTACGAGCTGGCCCGTAAGCATTGCGGCCATCAAACCATGTGGAGCATTGGCCTTGAGCTGTTGCAGGAGAAGGCGGGCAGCAAGTGCAGCCTGCGCGAGTTCCGGCGCATGGTGCGCGAGATCATCGACACCGACACCTTGCCCGACTATCGCCTGATCTTGGACGAGGCCGACAAAGCGACCTTCTACACCAAAAACCCGAAGCGCCTTGTCGCCGGGCTTGCCAAGACCACCGCCTAACCCCGCACCCGACCAGCGCCGCATTGTGCTATCGCCCACAAGCCACAGAAAAGCATATTGTGCTATCGCCCACGCCTGTGAATGGGCTTGTGCTATCACCCACGTTTTCCTGTGGATGGGCTTGTGCTATCACCCACAAGGCCATTGTGCTATCACCCACAAGGAAGCAAAAAAAAACCATTGAAATCAACCGCTTGCGCCACTTATCCCGCCACGTAACGCGCGCGCGCGGTTTTTTAACTTATAAAGTCTTTAACGTTCTGCGGCACAAGGCCGCGCCGCCTCTTAGGGGGCAAGCCCCCTGCCGGCTCCTGCGGGCCGCAAGCGGCCCTCCGCCCGCGCCTTCGGCGCTCCCAGCCCGGCATACCCCCGCGCCGGCTATGGCCGTCGCAATAAGTGGTTCGCTACGCTCACAGGATGATTGAGTCCCGGCGCTGATGCGCCGGGGCGCGCACCTCGACCACCTGAGCAAATCGAACCGAACGAACCCCAACACCTGACAAGTGGTTCGCTTCGCTCACAAGGCGGATTGAAGGGCGCGCAAGCGCGCCGACCGGCCAACGACCCCACCGAAACTACCGGCTATCGCGGATGATCCGCCGCCGCCCCTTGGGCGGGAGAAAGAAAACCCTAGCACGCCACCGCTTGAGCGCGGCCAGTCTAGGCCGCCGTGCCGGCAAGCCGGCCCGCCGACCAAGACCCGGACAAATCGGCCTCAACGTGTCCGCAAGCGGCCCCGCCGATGCCTCAGCCGGGCGCGTGTGCGCGCTGGCCGTGAACCGTTAGAGGTACGAAAAGGGCAAAAAGCGTCTGCAAGGAAGGGCGGGCGACCGGCTTGGCTTTGAATGGCCGCCAGAGGCCCGCAAACGGCGCAGAGGCGCACGAACGCCACCGACCCACCCCAAACCATCACCGAGGCGACAAACGCGCCCAAAGGCCGGGAATCGGCCCGCGAACCATCGACGGTCGCGCGGTGTTTGTGGTTTGGCGACAGTTGCGAGCTGGCCACAAAAGAAAAGGGCGGGTTGCCCCGCCCTTCCCTGCTGTTGATCGCCAACCCGTCAGGCCCGCGCGACCCGCTCAAACCCGCTTGCGTCGCCAAACTCCCCGGCCTGCAAGCGCGCCTCGAGCCGCCGCAACGGTGGCGACACGTCGCCATCCAGTTCGCGGGCAGTCTCGATCATCACCAAGGCCAAGCGCGGCTCACCCGCGCGAGCGACGGCTTCCAGCTCGCCAGCCTGTTGCCGCCATTCCCGGTGCGGCATGAACTCGATTACTTGACCCATAGTGAGATCCTTTTCCCCGCCCCGGGGGGCTGACGCGGTTACTTGCTGCCGCCTTTCAAACCAGGGAACGTGCCGCGTGGATTGACATACTTGGTCACAGCTTCGACCTGTGCCGTCGTTGTGTCTTTCTGTTGCTGCTGTGTTGCCAGGAAGGCGTTTTGCGCCTGCATTTGGGCCATGATGAGGCCGCGCAGCTTTTGCAATTGCGCCGCCTGTTCGATCGCGATTTGCGTGCCGACTTGCAGAGCTTGAAGCTGGCCGACCGAGCTTTGAGACATGGAGCGCAGCTGCGCCAATGTTCCCTCTTCTGTGGCGAACTGGTTGAACTGTTTGTTCGCCGCCGCTAGCGAGCCTTTGATCGAGTCCATCGAGCGCTTTGACCAGTCCTTGTACTGCGTTACGAAATCACCGGCCTTCTTGAAGCCGGGGTAGGTGTTCTCGAACTGCTGCACCACGTTTGAGGCTGCAAATGAGAGCGCTTGCCCTTGAGCAGCTACCTGCTGCAAGGCCATCAAGTCCTGCTGGATCGGCCCCCAAACCTGATTCGGAATGTTTTGCAGGTTGGTCAACATCGTTTGATACTGCTGCAACTCTGTTGCGAGCTGCTGGGCCTGCTGGGCTACTTGCGTCACCAGTTCGGCGTTGTTGGCAAGCTGGGTGATTTCCGTGGCACCGGCCACCGCGCCGCTCGCATGTGCGACCGGGGAAACAAGCGCCGAGGATGTGACCAAGGAAAGAGAAACGACAGAGGCAATCAGTTGTTTACGCATGGGATAGGTTCCTTTTTTCACTTGTGAGAATCAATCACGGCCGTGATCGAGCTTGATATGCACGGTTCCGCCGCCACCCTGATCGTTGGGAAGATGCGGAGGCTTCACGTTCTTCAGGCGTTCGATGAGGCCGGGCTTCCTTTCCTTGTCTTGGGGAGGCTGATTGGTGGTTTCGCCGCCCGCTCCGCTGATGCTGTTTTCAGCATTGCCGGGTGTCAGCATTTCTTGGCCTAGGGTGTCAGATACACCAGGCGTGGCCATCTCCTGTTCAAGTGACGCACTACCGGGTTGTGTTGTTGCACCTTGCTGCGCCGAGTCTTGCGTATTACCCACTGCTGACGTCGTAGCACTGGAGCCTGTACCTGTTGCGGTCACTGGTTTGTCTGTCGATCCTCCGGCCAAGGTTGTCCCGCTGCCATTTGTGGTTGTTGCCGGAGGTGGTGCCGCAGTGGAAGCGGATGCAGAGGAAGTAGCGCTACCGGCCGCTTTTTTGCTGCCTTGCTGTCCGCTTCCGCTGGCGCTGTCCGCTACTGCCGAACTTGTGCTGTCGCTGCTGGGTGTGCTGAGCAGGCTGGGAGGTGGAATGGCGGGCGCTGATGTTGCGGCCTTCAACGAAGCCGATCCACCAGGAGCGCTGCCGGGTGCGCCCAATCCGCTAACACTGCCACCACCGGCCGCCGCGCCGGCCAGTTGTTTGCCTGCTCCACCGCTTGGGCCACTGCCAGAGCCACCAAGGCTTGCAGCCTTTTTAAGTAGGTTG
>Ga0207433_10008713_pt1 | contig 16420 bp, 8 predicted proteins | sample YelNatPaOPGAMG01_FD_187559 | JGI IMG/M metagenome (GOLD analysis project Ga0207433, IMG submission 187559) | Hot spring thermophilic microbial communities from Obsidian Pool, Yellowstone National Park, USA - OP-RAMG-01 (SPAdes) (version 3) | ecosystem: Environmental > Aquatic > Thermal springs >... | reverse complement strand
TCCTTTGCTTTGTTTGCTTGTCTGAATCTGGTCAATTCAAGCACCGGCAGGGTGCATCCTAGCATCGGACCGGATTCTTTCGGCCGGAAGGCCTGGGGCTGAGAAACCGCTGAGACGCGAAGAGCGCAGAGATAAGCGGGCTTGAGCTTTTTTGCGTAGTTCGCGTATTTAGCGGTTTAGGGCTTGGGCGCAGATGGGTTGGTGGTTTCGGCGGGCCGCCGAAACCGACCGGCCAGCGGCCGGTGCTACCTATGGCCAGCGGGGCTGAAGGCCAGGCCGCCGCAGTCTGTTGCTCGGCAGACCGCTATGGCCTCCGATGGTGTGGTGGTTTTGAATTTTCGATGTTTCGAGCCCTTGGATTTGTTTCGGATTTCGGATTTCGTGCTTTGGATTTGCCGACTGCTACCACGGCGCTTCGGTGGGAATGTCAGCGCTTGAGTTTATCCTTCGACCCTTGGTTTGGAAGGAAATCTCCTTGGTCGGTTGTCTTGGCCGCTGGGTTCGCCCGCCAGTTGGAGGCTAAGTCGGTTGAAGAACTCGATGCACCGGGCAATCTCAGGCAGCGACTCCAGAAAGTTGTAGGAGTATTCCAAGCCCCACATGGTAGGCCACAGCCCCAGCCGGTGCATCTCCCGGATGAAGGCTTCGGTGCGGCCCACACCGGTGCCCCAGGGCACGTCGTGGCCATCAGGCCCAAGCGCGTGCAGATCGTGCATCTGCACGGTCAACAGCCGGTCCTTGAGCTGATTCACCGCCTTGATCGGGTCCACCCCGGCGCGCAACCAGTAGCCCAAATCGGCGCAGGCGCCCAGGCGCCGGGTGCGGCCCTGGCAGACTTTCAAGATGCCCTCGGGATGCCAATAGACCGGCGAGGTTTTGGGGTCGTGATTGTGGAGGGCGACCTGGATGTCGTAGGCGTCGCAGAATTTCTCGATGGTGTCGAGCGCCTCGGGCTTAGGCTCGCTCATAAACGTCTCGATGCCAATCTTGCGCCCGAACTCGAACACCTTCCGGCACTCGGCCTCGTCGCCCGGGATGTCGTGGATGTAGTAGGTCAACAGCCGCACCCCGGCGGCATCGAGCTTGAACCGGATTTGGCGCAACTCGTCCTCGGTCAGGCCCGGCTCAAAGTTTTTCGGGATGTCTTTGCTCACGCGCTGGAAGCTCAGCCCGCCCATGTAGGGCAGACCGAGTTGGGCGGTCTTTTCGATGGCCTCGAACAAGGTGAACTTATGGAACGTGTAAGCCTCGATGCCCAGCCGCCAGCCCAGCTTTTCCTGGGCGCGCAAGGCCGGGGTGAGTTTGCCGCTGGGGATGGTGGGCGCCGGCAGGTCGCCCAGGACAAACTGCGCCGCTGCCAGGTAGAACTGGAGCATCTTCGGGTCCCAAAACACGTAGGGATTGTGCGCAATGGTGCAGTAAAAGGTGCGGCCTCGGCCGTAATGCCGTAGCCAGGCCAGCGCGTAATCGTTGTCGGCCCGTTCCAGCTTGCCGTAACCCGGGCCTTGGTTGAGGTCGGTCTTGTCCGTATCGATGCTCAGCAACACTCGCACGCGCTGGCGCGAATACGGCTCATGCACCCGGAAAAACTCGTCTCGATACTCGAATCCCTGGCCTTCAAAGGCCGCGGTCACCGGATGGTCCGGCTCCTCGTTGCGAATGAAGATGTGTTCATTGCTGGCGCGGTGGTTGGCGCCCCGGGCGCCGATCATTAGGCCGAACTCGGGCCAGTCTTCGACCGCGCCAGGCCAGTGGGTGAAGGCCACCGAGCTGCCATGCACACCCATCAGGCCGCCGCCGCCATAGACGAACTCGACCAGGCTCTGCCGCAGAGCTGGATCGGTGAAACAGTTGCCCACGGTGTTGTTGAAGAAGACCGCGTCGAACTGCCGCAGACTTTCCGATCGGAACACCTGCGGGTCGCGGCTGATCACCGTGTCGAACGCGCCGGTCTTCTGGCCCATGAGCGTGAAGGCCAGGTTGGCCGTGCGGATCGAGCCGTGCCCGCCGTAATTCACGTTCAGGTCGAAGATGAGGAGCTTGCGCGGCTTGCGCGGGCGGGCTGGCGCACGGGCTGGCAACGCGGCCTCGACCTTCTGCCGCTCGGTTTCCCCGACCGCCTCAGCCGCACCGGCGCGGCCCACACAGCCCCACGCTAAGGCTCCTGTCACTGCACCGGTGTGTTGGAGGAATCGGCGACGCGTGAGAACCGGCGCGCCCTTCGAGCTAATTGGCAGCGATGCCCCGGCTGCCTCGGCTGGAGCTGCGTCATTAGGAACAAACGGACTGCGTTTCATATTCTGGATAGCGGATGCGTTAGCGGTTGGTCGGCAGAAAATCTGAGTCGCGCGCCTGGACGTGCGCCACGTTGGTCAGCACCACCACCACCGGGTCCACCCCAGCCACAGGCGAAAACCTGAACCCGTCCAAGCTCAACTGCTGCACCCCGTCGCAGAGCATCACCGGGCGTAGATCAGGTTCCGCCAGGCGCAATCGAACGTTGTCCAATATGAGGTTTTGCACTTGGCGGGCGTAGAAGCCCCAGACCGGCAGTGGCCGCGCATCGACCCCTGGGGCCTTGATCGGTCGAGCCGAAGGAGCGGGCCTGCCGCCGCCGGTGTATTCCAGGCTGACATCCCGTAGGACGACGTTGGTGAAGGGTGCCTCGGCCCAGCTTTCCACTGAGGCGGCGGCGTGATACAGGCCGGTAGCTGACAGCCGGTTAACCTGAATTGTGCCAGCGGTGTTGCCGGGCTTGAGCACACAGTGCAGCGCTGTGCTCACCCGCCGCATGGTCAGGTTCGATAGCAGCACTTCGTCGGTGTGGCCCCGGGTGGGGTCCCACGCGCCGGGCTGCAAGTTGATCCCGGCTAGCATGTTGTAGCGGTTGGACGTGCGGTGCGGCTGTTGGCCCGGGCCATAAAACAGACAGTCATGCACAATCAAACGCCGCACCGGGCCGATGATCCGCAGCCCGTTACACGAGGAGTTGATGACGCAGCCGCTGATCAACACCCCATCCCAATACCGGCCCGCAATGGCGTCGTCCCCGGTAAAAAACTCGCAGCCCACAATGCTCACGTCTCGGCAGGGCCGTTCCGGTGCGCCTCGGAAATGGATGCCGTCCCAGCCACCCACAAACCTCAGGTTCCGCAACGTTACCTGATCGCTCACTGCGAAGAAGATGGCGTAGTTGGCCGCATCCACAAAGGTCACATCCCGCACGGTCACGTTGCGGCAGTCCACAAACACAAACGCGTGCGGTCCGCGCATGCGCTCTTCGCCGCTGGGATCGAACACGCGGTTCCCATCGATGATGCCCGCGCCCACAATGGCAATGTCCTCCTGCCCCTGAGTCACCAGCAGGCCCCGATGCCACTTGCCCCAGCGCGCTTCCGGCATGAAAGCCGGTGGCGTCGGGTGCTGGTAAGCATCCAGGTTGGTGGTGCCCACAAGCCTTGCCCCGGCCTCAAGCACCAGGGTGATGTGACTCTGCAATTGCACTGTGCCAGACAGGTAGCGGCCTGGCGGCAAAACAACCTGGCCACCCCCAGCCGCCGCGCATGCAGCGATGGCCTTTTGAATAGCGGCTGTGTCCAGTGTCACCCCATCGCCCACCGCACCGTAATCGCGCACGTTATAGGTTCGGCCACCTGCACTGGCTGCCGGTGACGCAAGCCCAACACTGGCCGCTGTAGCTATGGCCAACCGGACACCCACAGCCACTGCTTTGGCCAGAGCTGCTAGGTGAGCGGTCGGACGCTGGCCGTGGACAGGCGGCTGGATGACGGATCGATTCATACGCGAAATAGACGGTGCTTGCTCTGCGGCTATTGCATCCAATCTAGCGCTGCCGGCTAGCAGCCGCTAACCAGTGCTGGGGCATGCCCACTGCCGTCGGCTGGAGTTGCAGGCTGCCGATCCGGACGCGGGCTCGATCAGGCGTTCATCGAGCGTTTCGAGCCGACGCCAGAATCAGCTCCGCCAGTTTGCGCCGGGCAGCTTGGTAAGCAGCCGGGTCTTTGTCCCAAGAAAAGAACGAAGGCACCACAGCCCGTACAATCTGCTGAGCCTGGTCGGCCTTGCCGAGCCGCTCCAGCAAGGCCAGATACTCGTAATCTTCGATCCCGTCTCGGAGCGCTTTGAGCCGCAGCGAAGGCACGATGCCGTCGTAGCCCACTGCACGGGCCGGATACACCAGGGCGCCTTCGCCATGGTAGCGGCCGCGGTAATTGGGCGCGTGGGTCCAGGGATCGTCTGTCTCCCGCCAATATGACAGCCCGCCCCAATACAGCAGCCCCCGAATGCGATCCGCCCAAGCCATCCAAGTGGGCACCCGGTAGTTCAGCAACGGATAATCAATGTGCCACCACGGTGTAGGCCGACCTTGGCAGAGGGCGGTGTAGGTCCAGATGATCTCGCCCAGGGCCTGGCGTTGTGCCGCAGCTTCAGGCCGATGCAGCGAAAATAGCGGACACCAAATGTCCACCGCACCAAACAGGTCGCCCCACGCACTGTCGGCCCCGCCCATGCCCGGCTCGGTCCACGGCTGCTCGACCACCAGCACTTTGACCACCGACCGCGCCGCACGCACCGCCTGGCCCCAGCGTTGCACATAGCGGTAATCCTCCAGCGTGTTCGGTTCGTCTCGCAGATACGTAAACCACAACACCTGTGGCCGAGCTAACTCGCGCGCCGCCTGGTCAAATGCCGCTAGCCAAGCGCGCAGCGTGTCGGCTTCAGCTTCCGGATCCTTCACCACGCTGGACGGGTGCGGGGTTTGCAGGGCGTTGACGTGGTAACGGTCCACAAACTCGCGTAACGCACGCACCTGCTCGGATGGAATCCGATACGAGCTAGCCGGCTGCCGGACCGGGCGCAGGTATTGGCTGGGCGGCGTGGCGTTGAGCCGATGCTCACTCAACAATTGGGCGCACTGGGTCTCGATGGCCGACCAATCTTTGGGCGGCGGTTCTTTGCCTTGTTTGGCCCGCTCAGCGTAGTAGCTGCGCATCCGGCCTGCAGGCGAGCCGAAGGCAGTGTGCAGCGTGGGCACCGCCGGCAACGCAAAATCCCATACCGTCAGTTCCACCGGAACAGCCACACGGCTCGACTCGGCACAGCTCAGATTGAACACACCCCGATACTGGCCCGGCTTAGCGTCGGCTGGCACCTGGATGTCCACCCAAAAACCGTGGGTCTGGTCAGCGGGTAAATCGAAAGGCACAGCGCTGAATCGGGCTCCAGTCAGCGGCTGGCCCGTGACCGGGTGCTGGAACGGAATCAACGGATCAGGATACCAGCCCGGCTTGAACTGCTCATTGCGGTAGGTGCCGTTGGTCAGGCGTAGCTGGTGTTGGCGATACAACCGCATTTGACTCGGTCCAATCACCGCTCCACCCGGCCCTTGCAAAGGAGCCGGTTCGAGAGCGATCCCGTGCATCGATTTGTCCGACCGCATCAGGACCTGGAAGCTCTCCCATTCGTTCCGTGCGGCGGCCAATTGGACCACACGATTGGTGCCGGCGGGGGCCTCGCGCGTCACGCGCACGGTGTTCGCCTCGGTCCAGACCTGCCAATCCGCTAAAGCCGCACTGGCCAGGCTTACCAGGCCAATCACAGTGATCGGAGTTTTCCAATCGGGCTTGCTCTGCGTCATGGCGTCTGCCATTGGACGGCGCCCGCAGCGCTAGATTCACTCCGGCTTCCGTTAGCCTGCTCGAACGGTTTGGTCGCCTCAACGTCCGCCAGCATGCGGAACGGGCATGGAGCTAAGGGTTGGAAGCTGGGGCCTGGCAGCTTGAAGCTCGGGGATGAGCACCCCTCGGGGCCGTTGAACCGTAGCCGCCGCCGTGAGGCGGTGGACATCAGCCCAGGGTAAGCGCAGCGTCGCTATGGGAAAAGGACCACGCCACTTTGCCTCTCAAGCTCAGCTTCGGTCTGAAAAACAGGTCCGTCTGGTCAGTGGGTGGCCCTCGGGCACCTGTAGAGCAGAATGGCATTCTGCTGGACCGCCGATTGGCAGTCGGCGGGGCGTTCGAAGTTCGGTAGGTCTGCCAATTCCCAATCCGCGCCCCACCAGACTGCCAGTCTCCGCTACCACGCGTTCGGGCCGGCTGGTGAACCTGGCGGCTGGCAGTGAGCCCGCTTGGATTCGGCGGTCGGACTGCAATCGGTCTTGACAGGTGCACTGGGGCTGGGTGCCTTGGCGGCCAGACACAGATGGACCAGAGCGTCAACTCGAGCCCGAAGACCAGTTCAGCGTATGTGACGGGCATCTGCTTGATAGCCGCTTTGGGCGGGTTGTTGTTTGGCTACGACACAGCGGTCATCAACGGGGCCATTGGTTTTCTGGAGACACACTTTAGCCTGAATGCGGTTTTGAAAGGGTGGGCCACCTCCAGCGCGCTGTTGGGTTGTGTGCTGGGCGTGTCAGTGGCCGGCGTGTTCAGCGATTGGCTAGGTCGGAAAAAGACGCTGGTGTTGGCCGGCATCCTGTTTCTTGTCTCGTCGGTTGCCACGGCTGTGCCGACGGCGTTTTGGCAGTTTGTCGTGGGCCGGATTTTGGCCGGGGTGGGCGTGGGCGTGGCCTCGATGGCTTCGCCGCTCTACATTGCCGAGGTATCTCCTGCGCGGTTTCGGGGTCGGCTGGTTTCGGTGAACCAACTGGCCATCGTCAGCGGCATGCTGGTGGTGTATTTCGTCAATTACTTCATTGCCCGACAAGGTGACCCAGCATGGCAGGTCCACACCGCCTGGCGTTGGATGTTTGCCAGTGGGATTGTTCCGTCGGCGGTGTTTTTGGGCCTGCTCCTGTTAGCGCCCGAAAGCCCGCGCTGGCTGTTGAAGCAAGGCCAGGCAGATCGTGCGCAAGGCATTCTGGCGCGGGTGGACGGGCCGGAGTATGCGGCGGCGGCACTGCGGCAAATCCAGGCTACGCTAGCCCAAGAGAGCGGGTCGGTGGCCCAACTGTTTGCGCCCGGCCTACGCCGTGCGCTGGGCATCGGGATAGCGCTGGCGATCCTCCAACAGGTCACCGGCATTAACGTGTTCCTGTATTTCGGCACGGAAATTTTCAAGAAGCTGGGCTCGGGCGTGGACGCGGCATTGCTGGAGACGGTGGTGGTGGGTGCGGTGAACATGTTGTTTACGTTGGTGGCGTTGGGCACGGTGGACCGGTTGGGGCGCAGGCCGTTGATGGTGTTGGGCGCCACCGGCATGGGCATCTGGTTGGTGGCCATGGGCTGGGTAGCGGGGCAGCCCAGCCCGGCGGTGTGGGCTTTGGCGTTTCTGCTCAGTTACATCGCCTGCTTTGCGATGTCGGTCGGCCCGGTCACCTGGGTGATCTTGTCTGAGATCTTTCCCACGCGCATCCGGGGTCGGGCCATGTCCATTGCCACGGTCTGCCTGTGGGCCGCTAACTTCGTGGTCTCGCAGACTTTCCCGATGCTGGATGAGAACCCGGTGTTGGTGGCCCGGTTTCACCACGGCTTCCCGTTTTACCTGTATGCCGTGTTCTGCGTGGTGCTGGTGCTAGTAATGTGGCGGCTTGTGCCGGAGACCAAAGGCAAATCGCTCGAAGCCATCGAAGCCGGCTGGATGCACCGCGCGCTCGGCACCGCCGCAACTAGCGCCGATCGCAAGCCCGGCCCCGACTCGGGCCAATGAACCTTCACGGTTCAGTGGCCTGCCACAGCCGCCAGCCCGACACCGGGTCAGGGACGTAACAAGCTAACCTGGCTTGAGTGGCAGTCGAGCCAACCCGGACTTGGACACCCGCAGGATTAACCACGAGCAGATACCGGCTAGTGGGTGTGCGGACCTGCACCGCACCAAACTCGGCATTCGAGCTGCCAGCCTCAAGGTTCACCCACTTGTCCGCCGCTTCGATTTGCAGTTCGTCAGGGGCGAGGCCCAGGCCCACGGCCCACGCAAACGTAGTCTGCTGGGCCTTGCGCCGCGCAATCACCAGTGGCACCCGATCTTCGGTGTGCGCGCCCACGCCGGTGCCCGTGAAATAGGTCGTGTTGGGTCCCGCTGCCATGGTCCAAGTGACTTGGAGGCCTTGGCCCAGTTCGAATTTCAACGTGAGTCCATCTGGAGTATCGAATCGCCGCAGCGCGCGCAGATAACTGTACCCTGGCCGATCCGAGACCTTGTCCAGCGGCTGCCCAGGGCCGCGGAGCCGTCCGTGGTTATGGTAAGCCAAGTCGAACTGCCGCGGGCGGTCAGCGCGCACCAGGTCAATCCCCACCAGTACCTGGGGGCCAATCAGGGCCGCAGCGCGCCGGAACTGGACGCCTTTGTAAATCGGCCCTGCTTGGGCTAGGACAGCGCTGAACCCGTCTCCGGCAACAAACCCGTCGCATTGGCCTTGAGCAGGCTGCTGCGATTCCTCGTCCACGGTGAGAGTGTTATGGGCTAGGGTGGTGCGGAACCAGCCAGCTTGGATGGGCACGCCGTAATTGGCTGTGCCAGGGTCGGGGGCCAACACTCGGCCGAACCCATACAGCACAAAACCCAGTTTGTCCGGATGCCCATGTCCACCGCCATGCGGGCCGTAATCCAGGCAGAACCATGTGGCGTTGGTGCCTTGACCTGCAGCCAACACAGCCAGGCCTGCCCCAGGGAAGTTGCGGCTTGCCGGAGTCCGATCGGGTGCAGCGGGCAGGTCGGTCACGCCGTGGAGCAAGGCCGGGTCCGACCGCCGGTTGCTTCGAGCCACAACCAGCCCATACTGCGGGTCCCGATAGCGCGCCAAGGCCGTCTCGTACAGGCTGGCGTGGGCTGGGATCCAAACCGGATGCGAATCATTGAACGCCGGCAAGTGCAAGTCTGGCATGGCCATGGCCAGGGGCGCGTCGAACATGCGCTTAAGCGTCGGGTTGTACAGGTCGATGCCACAGTGCCAGGCTGCTTCGGTCAAGTGCCGCAGGGCAGATAAGGTGTAAAAGTGGTAACCCCAGGCTCCCTCAAACCAAGTGCCCTCGGCCAACACGCCTTGGGCCAATTGTGCGTGGTAGCCCGCCGGGCCGTGTAGAGCTTCCTCCACCAATTGGCTGTCGCCCAGCAGCAGGCCGGTCAACCCTACCGCGGCGTTTTTCCAGCATTGAATGTTGTGGATGCCCATCCGATGCTGGCGAATGACCTCGGTGGCTGGCCGCAACAGGCTCTCGGTTACCACACGCTGCTGCGCCGCGCTCAAGGTGTCCCAAATGCAATCGGCGCCTTGGACCACCGTGATCAGCCAGGTTGACTCGTCTAGGGTCTGCGGGCCCACGCGTCCGCCGCCCACCTTGGCTTCACCCCGGATGGTGTGCAGGGGATAATTGGTGTAGCGTGCGGCATAGGCCAAAAGGATAGCCCGAGCTTGAGCGGCATACCGGCTGTCGCGGGTCAACTGATACACCAAACCCAACGTGCGCAGCCCAGCCGCGAACTGGTTGTGCTGCGTCATCACTACCACATCGTCGTAGGGCGGCCCACTGAATACTTCTCCATCAACGGGACAAACATGCCGCGTAGCCCCCTCAGTGCGTAGGCGGGCGCCGTGTTTGGGGCAGGAATACCAGTGGTACCACTGGCCGCCGCGTGGGGGCAGCTCGATCGACCGGTTCAGCCATTGCTCTGCCTCTCGACGCAGTGCGGCAAAGTGCGCCCGGGCCCAAGCCTGCTGCGCGATGCGCGCTTGAATAGCGGGGATGTCCTGCTGCCGAAACAACAGACGCGGATGCGAGGGCAATGAGCTCAAGGCTTGGCGCACGGACGAAGTGGGGGGTGCAGAGGCTTCCGGAGCTTGCCCGGTGGATGCGGTGTCTGCCGCCCACCCGCTGAGCACACAACCAACTATGCCGGCCCGTACCCACCGCAAGGCCGCTGCGGCTACCACATGTCGAGACCGACCTACCTGCAAGCTCCAATTCATGCCACGGCCATTGGACGGAGGCGCTCCGCCCCGAACTCAACTGGATCAGTCGGCTTTGGCCCACCGGTCTCAGATGCGCTGTCTCTGCCGCCCGAGCTTGCCGCCCCCAGACCAGCAGCCCCGGCCGAGGTTCGGAGTTCGGGACCACGAGCTGGGAACCCGAAGCTAGCAGCTCGAAGCTAGATGCTGGGATTTGGTTTCGGCGGGCTGCCGAAACCGACCGTCCGGCAGCCGGTGCTCCCCAGCGGACTTGCGGACCGGCCACGGATAATCAGCCAGGCCCAAGGCGCACGGGACCGTGTGCGAATGACCCATCCGCGATACGGCACACTTCCAGTCTGCGCTACCGGGCGTATGGTGGCGGCGCCCGATTTGTCCAACGGAGGCTGCGTGCCTCTGTAGCGCAGAATGGTATTCTGCTGACTTGCGGCGCTGGGGGAGCGCCGCAAGGGATTGGCCGAGCGCAGCTCGGGCCCTGCCGTCGCTGCGCGCCGGCAATCCCTTTCGCTGCTTCCCAAGCGGCTCAAGTGGGCAGCTTTGGAGTTTGCACCACCGCCGCTCCCCGTAGCAGTCGAATCCTCAGGACAATGGTGTCCGCCCTGTTGGCTCAGTCGCGAACTTGGTCACACAAACCCATTCAGTGGAACTGGAATCGGTGCGCTGTCTTGCCCGGGCAACAGGCCTGGCCGGAGCAGCGCCGCAGGCCCGGCCAGCCGCTGGGTCAACAAGGTCCCGCAAATCTCGCATTTGTGTTAGCCTGGAATAGCACCGGGCGACCCGTCAAACCGTATTGCCGGCCATGGGCCCATCGGCACTGCCCCGCGCCGGGGCGATGTCAGGCAAAGCCCCAACGCTGCTGCGGTGTCTGGTAGCTGTGGCCCGTACACTTTCTTGCTCATGGAGAAGACCACGCGGTCGCTTGGCCACACGAAGATCAACTGGACGGGATAGGAGCGGATGCCGGCGCAGCAAAGCTTCCACGGACAAACGTAAAGCTCTGCGGAGGTGGGCTCACGCGGTGTTGCGAGCCAACCAAGCCAAGGATCGCGCAGCGCCCCCAACAAAACTCAGGCCGGCAGCCGGCACACCGGTGGCGTGGTCACGTCGGGCTGCGCCGGAGCCAGAGCGGCGCGGGTAAGCTGCGCTACATCGACATGGCTGCTGCAGACGGCATGCGCCTCCAGAGGGTCCCGCCGAATGAGGGCGCTGACACGTAACTATGCAGGAGCGCATCGAAGCGTTCGCCGGCCAATTCCGACCAGGGAGCACACAGCGGCCCTTGTCCTGCGGGGCAGCAGTGCTGCGGGGGGCCACTTGGGCTGCGGCCCGAGGATTCAGAGCCGAAAAAGATTTTGGCCCAGGCTACTGCCCAGGCATCTTTGGGGCATGCGATGGCAAGTGACATTGACTACGGCGCTGATGCTCGGGCTGGGCATGGTGACCGAAGCAGCGCCAGCTCAACCGAACGCGGTAGCTGCAGCAGCACCGGCGGACCAGGCGAAAGCTGACCAGACCCATACCCGGGTGCAACTGGTGCTGGAGGCCGACACGGTCCGACCGGGTGATACGGTATGGGCGGGCGTACGGCTGCAGATGGACCTGGGCTGGCACACTTACTGGGAGAACCCGGGCGAATCCGGGGCTGCCACCGAAATCGAATGGCACCTGCCGGAAGGTGTCAGTGCCGGGCCCATTCAATGGCCTGTGCCGGAGAAGTTCGTTGCTGGCGGCATTGTCTCTTACGGGCTGGCGGGCGACCAGATGTTATTGGTGCCCCTGACATTTTCAGCCCGGGTGCCCAAAGGCCCTCTGACCCTGCGCGCCGCGGTCAAGTGGCTCGAATGCGCTCAGATGTGCCTGCCCGGCCAGGCCGCCGTTCAGGCGACGATTACTGTAGCTGACCAAACGACTGCCTCCGCCCAGGCTGCTTTGATTCAGGAAGCCAAGAAACGCCTGCCGCAACAAAAGCCAGCCGCTGAAGTGGTTGCCTGGTGGGAAAAAACCGGTGAGCAGTCGCGGCCCCTGCTGCTGGAATGGGCGCCGACCCCGGGCACGGTCGAGGCGGATTTCTTTCCCTTGGCCTCGACCAATTTCATGGTCCAGGGCGCTACCGATCGGTTAAGCGCCGGGCCGGGCAAGGTGCGGCTGCGCAAGCTGGTGGACCGGCTGCAAGGCCGATGGCCGAGCCGGATCAGCGGCGTGCTGGTCGAGCATGGGGCTGATGCCAAGTTGCTAGCCGCTTACCAGGTCACCGTGCCGATTCGCTCTGCTGCGCCGGGGTTGACCGTAGCCAAGCTTGGCCTGGGCGAATTATTGGGCTACCTGGGGTTGGCGTTTCTGGGTGGGCTAGTGCTGAACTTGATGCCGTGCGTGTTGCCGGTGATAGCGCTGAAGGTGCTGAGTTTCGTGCATCAGAGCAGCGGCTCGGCCGCCCAGCGGCGCAAGCTGGGTCTGGTGTATGGCCTGGGTGTAGTGGTGTCGCTGTGGGTGCTGGCTGGGGTGGTGATCGGGGTGCAACAGGCCGGGCAGATGGCCAGTTGGGGCATGCAATTTCAGCAGCCGCAATTTGTGGTCCTCATCACGACGGTGGTCACTCTAGTCGCGTTGAACCTGTTTGGCGTCTTCGAAATAAGCCTTGCGGGGCGGCTCATGGATGCAGCCGGCACACTGGCCGCGCAGCAAGGAACAGCCGGGGCATTCTTTCACGGTGTGTTGGCCGTGGTGCTGGCCACGCCTTGCACTGCCCCATTTTTGGCGGCGGCGTTAGGCGTGGCGTTTACGCAGCCGCCGGCGGTGATTGTGCTGTTTTTCACTGCCATAGCACTCGGGTTAGCTGCGCCTTATGTGGTGCTGAGTTTCTTCCCCGGGCTGCTGGGTTTGCTGCCCAAACCAGGGCCGTGGATGAACCATTTCAAGGTGGCCATGGGGTTCCCGATGTTGGGGACAGCGGTCTGGTTATTGACGCTGGCGACGCCGCACTACGGTGACCGTGGGGTATTGTGGGTTGGGCTGTTCTTGGTCTGTGTGGCGGTGGGCGCGTGGATTTGGGGCGAGTTTGTTCAACGCGGCTCCAAACGCAAAGGCTTGGCGGCGGCGACGGCCCTGGCGGTTGTGCTGGCGGGTTATGCTTACGGGTTGGAAGTGGCCCTGCAATGGCGCAAGCCGTCGGGCGCGGACAGCCCGGTTCAACCACAGCGGCACGGGCTGATCGATTGGCAACCGTGGAGCCCGGAGGCCGTCGCTCAAGCGCGTGCCCAAGGCCGACCGGTGCTGGTCGATTTCACGGCCGATTGGTGCCTCACCTGCAAGGCCAACAAGACAACCAGCATCGAGATCGAACCTGTGCGCGCCAAGCTCAAGGCGTTGAATGCGGTGGCGTTGCTGGCCGATTACACGCGAGCCAACCCAACCATTGCAGCCGAACTGCAGCGCTTCGGGCGGGCTGGGGTACCGCTGGTGGTGGTGTATCCCAAGGACCCCGCTAAACCGCCGATTGTGCTGCCCACACTGCTGACCCCATCGATAGTGTTGGAGGCACTGGATCAAGCCGCGCGGTAAGCGCTTCCGCAGCGGAAGGCTGTGACCTAGGACGCCACGCGTGCTTCAGACTGCAGTAAGGCCACCCGTCTGCCGAGGAGGGCGGGGCCGGGGCCGATTCGCTACGGCTCGTGGCAGTGAACCCTAACAAAGGGCCTGCGCCGACGGGTGAATCGTGGCGGCCGGGACCAGAATCTGGTCGGTGCCCACGCCACTCGCCAGCACCCTGGGCCACAGCTCAAAATGACTGGCCCGTTCCAGACCCTCAAGCTGGCGGCCGCGGCTGATCAACTTGACCCACGATTGCTGGGCCCCAGGCCGCGGTCGGATCACCAGCGGCGGTGCAGGCGCCCGACCCAAACAGACGACAAGTTGTTGGGTCGAATCTTGAGGAGCCAGTCGGACTTAGCTCAATTCCCCGGGTGAGGTTGAATGCGCAGCGGTTCAGACGCTCGGAATGATCCTTTAGACCCAACCCGCAGCAGCACCTAAGGGCAGCATTGGGTGCCTTATCCAAGCGCTCGGCAAACGGAGTGCCCGGCTTTCCGGTCCGTCCCCGGCTTGTTCAGCCCGCACCGGCCAGGCCCAGCCCAGCCCGTAACCGGTGCAGCCGCTTTACATTGTAGGCCGGGCACACCAAGGCCGATTCCCCACCCACTTTCTTCAGCCCCCGGAGCAGAAATTGCCAAAGCCCCAGCACCGCCGTGGGCTGACCCAGCTCTTGGGGAATGCCCTGCAAATCCGGCTCCAACTGGCCCGCATCGCGTGCCGGTGTCGCTCACCCGCTGGCCTGCAATCAACTGGCTACCGCCAGCGTCGGCCATCGGCTGCGGGTTCTAACTTAGCGCGTGGCTCGGGCGCATCAGCCGCGCGTCCGGACCCGTCAGGTTGGTCTGTTCCTCAGGCGCCGGAAGGAGCAGATGGTCTCATGATCCGGATGGGTGTTGCCGGTCAGGTAGGGCGGCGCAATGGCCCGGGTAGGTGGCCCACTCGATGGGGCGGGAGCTCAGGATGCCGTTGGCGTAGCAGTAGATCACCAATGCTGACATCATCTGGAGTGGATACTGTTCGTGTCCACAGCCTCTGTAGTTGACGGCGAAGGCTGACAACGGCAGCCGCTGGACAGCCTGGAACACGAACTGGACCAGCTCATCTTTGGTCACCCAGTCGCGCAGGTGCAGGGGCAGCAGCAAAAAGGGGTGTTGCGGTCGATTGTTTCGAGCCGTTGTGCCCTTTTGCCTGATGGGCAATCCCAGCCCTACGGTTGTTCAGTTCACACCTATCTTTTCGCGAAAAAGTCCGACCGGCGCCTAACCTGGCCCGTTACCCTGAGAAGCTGTCCAGTCCGCAACTGCCCACAGGGCCTTAGTTTGCCAACGGCACCCCGGGATGCAACCGGTTCAGACCTTGCGCCGGGCTACCCACCCTAAGCCCAGCATGCTCATCAACAGCAAGCCAGCCGTCCCACCCACATCGGGCACGCTGGGCGGTTTGTCGCCGATCCAGCCGCTGTCATTCCCGCGGATGCCTTGGATATGAGCGGCAGCGTGGTAGGAGTCACCGTCGCCCCGTACCGAGGTCAAGTTGAAATCCGTTGCGTCCAGCCCGGCCACCGGCGAGGTAACCAGGTAGGTGATGGACTCCCCGGCACCGAATCGCCTACTTCCACCGTTATTAGCCGTCTCGAACTCCAGAAGGATGTCGAAGTAACCGTCCCCGGTGGCCTTGCAGTTATCGACCGATTGCTGAATGGTGGGGTCATCGAACGTGCCCTGCTTCACCGGGCTGCCAAATTGCAGCGTTCCCACGAAGCTGTCGGCTACGTTGAGGTAGATCCCTCTCGTGAACTCGGTGCCGGTGAGGCCGGAGTTGCTGATCTTGAGTTTGACCCCAGCAGCGTCATCCGAAATCTCGATCACCACCCACGGCGGTGGGCCGCTGGGGTGGGCGCCACTGTATTCGTAGTTGAGCTCAAACGTGATGCTTGTGGCATGGGCGATCTGACTGGCTAGCAGCCCAAGCACCCATGCGACGTTGATAGTTGTTCTTTTCATCTCAGTGCTTCGTTCTGTTTTTCCTACCCCACAGAGCCGGCACGCATCGCCCATTGACGGCAGTGCGCTGACGGTCCCTCAATCTCGGCTGTGTAACCTCGTCCTTGGATCGTACCGCTGGCCTCCCGCGGTCATCGGGAGCCACACCACCGCCCCGGTCGGGCCGATTACCAGGTGGTCCGTTCATAGTTTACGCTATCTATCCGGTCCAGTCAAGTGCGGCCCTTGGGCTGCATCGGCGCAACGGGTCAAGTGAAAGGTCTCTCGGTCTCCAATCGGCGCCGGCCTTGAGCCGAGAGCGCCGCGCCTAAGCGCCTTAGGACGCAAAGGCGGGGCTTGGCTCGCAACGGTCGTGCCTGGTGCACGCAGGCTCCCTGCTCAACCCATCCAGCAGGGTGGCGTCAAGAGTTTTGTGTAAAAGGCTTGAGGGGTCTCTGGGACCAATAAGTATTGAGCCGATCAAACACGCTAAACAGGATCCGTTCACAACTGCTCCGAGTGCTAAAGGCACACATCGTGCGAATCCGCCGCCGCACCTCCACAAACACCCGCTCGATGACGTTGGTGGTCCGCAGCTTCCGACGGTGTGCCTCTGGACAGTCGTAAAAGGCCAACAGCTCCTCCAAGTCAGCCTCTAAACAGGCCACCGCCCGCGGTGCCTCCGCCTCCCAGCGGCCTTTCCATTGCCGAAAACGCCGCAGCGCCTCAGTGCGAGTAGGCGCCTGGTAGATCAGCTTGGCCTCATCTAAACAAGGCCGTTGACTGGCCTTGAGCTTGTTGTCCAGGTTCCGCAACTTGTGCGCCCAGCAGCGCTGATGCCGCACCGTCGGCCACAGCCGCCCTATGGCCTTGACCAAGCCTGCATGCCCATCGGTGACAATCTGTTCCAAGGCCTGCCCGCGCA
>Ga0207433_10008710_pt1 | contig 16423 bp, 17 predicted proteins | sample YelNatPaOPGAMG01_FD_187559 | JGI IMG/M metagenome (GOLD analysis project Ga0207433, IMG submission 187559) | Hot spring thermophilic microbial communities from Obsidian Pool, Yellowstone National Park, USA - OP-RAMG-01 (SPAdes) (version 3) | ecosystem: Environmental > Aquatic > Thermal springs... | reverse complement strand
CACGTATAATACTTGTCAACCTTATTTTTGTTATAATTATTGTTTTAAATATGGGCAATGTATGTACAAAAATGTATGTGTTTATCCTGAATATTTTGGTGATGAAGATGATGATGGGCTTTATTTTATGGGACCTAAAAAAGGGGATCCGATTTGTTCTCAGGGACAATATCCAAATTCTCAAACAGGAATGTGCGAATTTTGTCCATCTGGATATACTTATGATACGAGTCTTAAACTTTGTGTAGCAAATATTTCTTGTCCATCAGGTTCTACTTTTGATACTAATTTACAAGCTTGTGTGACTTCTCCATCCTGTATTTCAGGAGGTTCATTTAATCAAAATATAGGAAAATGTGAAGGTTCAGCATCTTGTCCTAGTGGTGCTACTTTAACAGACAATGGTTGTCTTATGGGATATTTTTGTCCTTATGGAGATTATCCATGCAAGCCTGTTAATGGAGTTATGATGTGTTCTGCCAATCAGTGTTTGACTACTTCTCAAGAACAAGCTTTAGAGGAAGATGATCCTGATGAGCCAAGTGATTATAAAGATGATGGACAAACTGATTCTGCGGGTCAATGTTTAGGTCAGATTTACATTTTTAACGGCGAAAAGCAGAGATGTAGACCTTCAGGATGGAAGACTATGTTTAAGAATTGTTGTAGTAGTAGTTTAGCAAAAGAGAAGATTTATGATTCAACAGGTTCAACTGGAGCAAATTTTGCTTTGCTTAGGTATTCTGCAGAAGCTATTAAGTATGCTTACGATATAGTAAATTTTGGTTATTGGTTTGCAAGAGGATCAACCTATGTGAAAGTAGGACAAGATGTCTTTGTTTTGTCTAAGTCTGCAGATTTTTCTAATGCTTGGATAGTTTATAAATCATCTACAGAAGGGCAAGCTTTACAAAACTTTTTGAGTCAAGAAGGTTTTTCTGTCAGTCCTGATTCTACTGTTGAAGTTTTTGGTGGAGATCAGGCTGTAGCTGATGCAATGAAAAGTTATGTTGATGTTTTAGGTCCTGCTATAACAACGACAATAGTTCATTTTGCTATAAGTGGTCTTATTAAAGATCCACAGCTACAAGCCCTTGTTAATGTGGCAGCTGATGCTGTATTTTATGCTATAGGTTGGCTTGGTCCTGGTGGATTTGCTATTGCTGTTATAGGAGCAATAATAAGTTTCCTTTTTGGTGGTGGTTGTGATAAAGAAGATATTATTACAGTCACTAAGAGAGTATCAGGAAGATGTCATTATGTTGGTGAACGTTGTATTAAAAAGTTAAGACTTGGTCCTATTAAAAAATGTATTCAAAAGGCAAAATATTATTGCTGTTTTAATAGTAAGCTTGCAAGGATAATTCATGAACAAGGAAGACCTCAACTTAATACTGATATAAGATCATGGGGTTCTGCAAAGCATCCTAATTGTAGAGGATTTACTCCTGAAGAATTTGCATCTTTAGATTTTGATAAAATTGACTTAAGTGAATACTATGCAGATATTACAAGAAATATTCCTAACAACATTGAGACCAATGTACAGGAATTCTTCTATGGTTCTATACAAAAACAAACTTCCCGTTAATAAGGTAATTTTTTCTTTTTTGCTAGTTTTCTTTTTTTTTCTTTCTAAACCGAAAGGCTTTTCAAAAGAGTTTGGAAAGACTTACGATATTGCTGAGCCTGATGCTTATGAAGAAATTTTAAATGCTGCAAAAAAAATTGACTTTGAAAAATATAAAAAAACTCTTCAAAAAAGAGTAAGAGAGCTTGCAGTTGTTAATGAATTTAACCTTCCCTATGCTAAGGAGACAAAAACAAGATATTATGAACCTCGTTATGAGCTTCCTTTTGACATAAAAGATGCTGAAGGAAAAGTTATTTATCCTCAAGGTTTTACTTTTAATCCTTTGCAGTATATGAGTTTATATGGAATTTTTGTATTTTTTGATGCAGGAAACACTTCACATTTACTCTTTCTAAAAAATGGAGGATATACAAAAAGGTTTGATGTTATGTTTATTGCGGTAAAGGGAGACATAATGAAAGCGGAGAAGCTTTTAGGAGTTCCTGTTTATAAGGCAACAAAAAGTATTTTAGAGCGTTTTGATGTTAAGAAAGTGCCTTCTATAATAAGGCAAAATGGAAAATATTTAGAAATAACGGAGGTGGGGATAAAAGATGTTGAAAAAATTGCTTATAAGCAAAAATAAATTTTTAGTTTTAGTGGTTTTGAGTGTGTTTTTTGTTTTTAAAAGTTCTTTCCTTTATGCAGAGTGTAAGGCTACTTTTTTTAATTTGTTTACTGATATTGATTGGACAGGTGTTTTTCCAGTAAAAATTGCGGGTGTTAGTATAAAAGGTGGAGCATCAAAGGATATGAGAAATCTTGATGAAATGGATGAGATGAAAAAGATAATATGTTTTTGTAAAAATAAAAGTGGAGCTATTGTAGTAGGACTTGCAACTTCCTTTTGGGAACCAGCTCGTGTTGCAGAGGTTGTAAAAGATCCCTGGTGTTTTCCACTTCTTGGAGGGCTAAAAATTGAAAGTCAGCCTGTAAAGCAAGGAGGAAATGTTCAAGAAGTAGCAGGTTCATCTACTAATCAATATTTTGCTCAAGCTCATTGGTATATGTTTTCAGCTTGGAATATACTTGATCTTTTTATGGATGTTCCTTGTATTCCTTGGGATGGGTTTGATATAGCGTATGTGACTGAACTTGATCCACTTTGGCAAAGAGATGATCTTGCAATGTTTATACATCCTGAAGTTTTACTTTTTGCAAATCCTGTTGCTCAGTTTTCTTGTATGGCAGATAGTGTTTCTTCTCAAGTGGGACAACCTATTAATCAACTTTTCTGGTGTATGGGTTCTTGGGGAAGTTCTTATCCCATGACAGGAACAACTGATGAATCAACCACTATAGAAGGTTCTGCTAATCTTGCTGGAAGAACAGTTTATAAACTTTCAAGAGAGGGATTGTCTTGGGACCCTGGTATTGACCTTTGTGGAGCAGTTGTGACTCCTATTTGGGTTAAAAGTAATTACAAAATGCATCTTATGAAGCCTGTACGATCTCGTATAGTGAATGTTGGGCAAAGTGCTTTTGTTTGGGGAGCAGGAAAGGATCCATTTTGGGGAACTAAAAAAGGTGCTGCAGAAAATTTTGATTGGATGGTTTTTAGGAGAGTAAAATGTTGCATAGGAACTACAATTTTTCCTCATTAACTGGACTTTTAATTAAACTTTTTTGTATAGGATTTTGTTTTAGTTTTGTAAGTGCTAAGGTTTTTGCAACTCCATTTGAAGTAGAAATTGAAAAGCCAGATTCTTGTTATGAGGTAGCATCTATAAAAGAAAATAAAGTGTATTTACAAAGAAAGAGTTCTTGTATAGGACCTCAAGTGATTACTCCAGAAAAAATAAAACTTAACTCCTGGTATGATGTTTTAGAAATTTATGTAGATGGACGTCTTTGGAAAGAGATTCCTTTAAAGATGATATCTCCTAGTGAGGTTTTAAAAACTGTTAAAGAAGCAGAAGATGCAGCAAAAGATTTAGGAAATTTCAGTAATATTTATGAAGATTCTGCAAAAGAGGAAGCTGAGAAAGCTTATCAAGCAACCCAAACTCCTGAATATCAAAAACTTGTCAAACAATATGAGGAAAACTTAATGAGTCTTATTTCAGAAAAAGAAGGTGTTTCTCTAAAGAATTTTTATAAAGATTATATTGAGAAAAAGAAGTCTAAAGAGAAGGTTTTAGTTCTTGATCCTGATGAGAGGCTTTATATTTTTGTGTCAAGTAGTATTCCTAAAGAGACTATACGTAGATACGTTACTTTTGTTTCTAATCATATAGAAGGTGATGTAGTTTTTGTGCTAAGAGGAGGAATTGGAGGGTTAAAGAGACTTATGCCTACTATTTCTTGGATTTATGATACGATTAAGAAAGATAGCAATTGTGAAGGGCTTAATTGTGAAGTTTATGGGGTTGAGTTTGTAATTGATCCTTTTTTATATAGGAGGTATAAGGTTGAAAAAGTGCCTGCTATAGTTTATGCAAAAGGAAAGGCTTTAACAGAGTTTGATATTTCAGAGGGTTTAGAAGAGAAGTGGCAGACTCAAGTTTGGGCAAAAACTTATGGAGATGTAGGGTTATCTTATCATTTAAAAATGCTAGCAGAGGAATTAGGAATAGAAAAGCTTAAGAAATTTGTAGATGAGTTAAATATGTGATGAAAGGGAGGCAGAGATGTTTTTAAAAAGATTTTTTTTGAGTTATTTATTGCTTTTAGGTTTAGTAGTTTCTGAAAGTTCTTTAGTTGAAAAAGTCGAACTAAAAAGTTCTCTAATAAATAAAGTTACTACTCATTCTACATATTTTAGAATGGGAGATTTTAGATATTTTCCAAATGATGTTGTGAAATATGAAGTAAAACCGATGTTTTATTTTTGTGGAGAATTTTGTCCTGTGAAAGTGGTTACTCCGTTTTTACAAAAAGAAAAAGAAAGTTTTATTAAAATAAAAACCAAATAAAGGAGGTGTAGAGCTATGAAGCATGAGACTAAACTTCTTTTAGGGGCAGCTCTTGCAGTAGGAGCTGCAGTTATTCTTACAAATCCTAATCTTTCTTTTGCAATTGAAGTTCCTGCAAGTGGTACATTTGCTTATGATCTTTATGACATTGCGGTAAACAAGATTTTGAAAGGACCTATTGGTTATGTAGGTGGTATGGCTGCTATGGTTGTTGGAGCTATTTCTCTTATTGGTGGGAGAATTCTAACAGCAGTTCCTTGTGTCCTTGGTGGAGCAGCTCTACTTAAGGCTGATACTTTAATTCAAGGTTTGGGATTACTTTTTTAATTAAGTTAATTAATTAGTAGAAGTTTAGAGCTCTAAATTTTAGTTTTTTCTCAAGCTTCTCCTGTGTTTGTATCAGGGGGAGCTTGGAGTATGTCTTTAGAAGGGTGAGGATAGAAGATGGCGACTAAAAAAGAAATTCCTCAGTATTTACATCAACCTATTAAAATTCTTTGGCTTGATCTTGATGAAGTTGTTTTAATTAATTTTTTGTTCATGTTAGCAATGATATTTGGCAATATTTTTTGGTTACTTCTTGTTGTACTTCCTTATATAGTATCAAAGATGAAAAAAAATAAGCCGAGAGGGTTTTTGAGGCATTATTTATATAAAATAGGGGTAGTAGGGTTTAAAAATACACCACCTTATTTTGAAAAAAGGTTTGCAGAGTAAAGAGTAAAAAGCCTTAGGAGGCAAAAGTGGAGCTAAAGAAATATTTAGAAGAAAGAGAAAATTTAAGGGCAAGTAACAGGCTTTTAAAGTTTTTTGTTGTTGTGATAGGAATAGCTGTGATTTTAAATTCGATAATTACTTATTTTCTTATGAAAGAACAAAAGGTTGTTATTGTTCCTCCTGTTTATTCGGATAAGCTTTTTGTTTCTGGTGATGATGCAAGTGATGAGTATTTGTATTCAATGGGAAGTTTTATTTCTTTTTTGATGTTAACTTATTCCCCAGCAACAGCAAGAATTCAGTTTAATCATTTTTTAAAGTTTTGTTCTCCTGAAGCTTTTTCTAATTTTAAACCAATGTTATATTCTCTTGCTGACAAAATTGAAACTGCACAAGTAAGTTCTGCATTTTTTCCTCAAAAAGTATCTGTTAATAGAGCTGAAAAGACAATAGAAGTTGTTGGGCTTTTAAGTCAGTGGACCCAAAATCAGCAATTTATAACAAACGAAGTAAAAAGGTATAGGATTAAATATAGAATACAGAATGGTTTTTTTATGGTTGAAAATTTTGAAGAAGTGAAAGTGTAAAGAAAAAAGTAAAAAAAGGAGAGAATAAAATGAGAGGAGGCGTAAGAAGAGGGATTATATCAATTTTAGGGATATTATTAAGTATTGTTATTTGGGTCTCGATTGTTTTTGCTCAAACCTATCAAGTAGTTGAGACTGCAAAATTATTAACTGAGCCAGATGTTGATGCTCGAGTTGTTTCTTATTTAAAGCCTGGAACTAAAGTTGTTGAAATTCATAAGTCTCCTTCTAAAAAATGGATAAAGGTTAAGACTCAGGATGGTGTTATTGGATGGGTTCATATATCAAAGGTTAAGCCTATAAAGGCAAGCTCTCAATCAGATTTAAAAGCAAAGGAGGAAAATAAATATCCTTTATATAGGGCAATAGCAAATGTGGAGTTAAAAGACAGTCCTAATCAAGAAGGAAAAACTATAGATTTTCTTAAACAGGGAACGGCTTTATTTGTAAAAGGTACTGAAAAAGGATGGGCAAAAGTTAAAACTGAAGATGGAAAAGAAGGATGGGTTCCGTCATTTTTACTTAGAGAAGTATCAAAAGAGGAATTGCAACAGTGTTCTCAGATACAAGGGATGTCTTTTATGTGTGGAAAGCCTGTTAAGCAAGAAATTAGCAAAGGAGAAGAGGTAGAACCTAAAGCTTTAGCTAAATCTCAAGTAAAAAATTTACCTGGTGTAGGGCTTAATGAGTCTTTTGTATCAGGTTCAATGTCTCAAAAAGATATGGAATCTTTTTTACAGGCGAAAGAATTTGATTCTAGCAAGGGTGAAATAAAGAAGGATGTGGAAAAAGAAGGTTTTTCACCTAGTCTTTTGAGTTCAAAGCAAGAATACAAAGAGGTTATGAGTAATATAGTTTATGTAAAGCCAAATAGGACAACAATGGTTGAGATGTCTTCTCTTGACATAAATAGAGTTTATTGTGATGGAGAAATAACAGATGTTATTTTTTCAGAAGAAAAGGGAGTAAGAGTTAAGATTGTAAAGAATAATGCTTTTGTGAAGTTTGTTGTGAAAAAGATTGAAGATAAAGAAATACCTGTAGAGAATCCTGTTGATTTGTTTTTTGTATGTAATGATCAGGTTTATAGTATAATAGCTATCCCAAAAAGAATTCCTTCAGCTTTTATTTATTTAGAATCTAAAGACAAAAAGATACAAGAAGTTGTTGAGAGAAATAAAGATATTCCTTATGAGAAGAGGCTTCTTGATATTATTAAGGCAATTTATGTCAACAAGTATGAGCCTAATTATCAGGTTGTAAAGGTAAATAAAGAGTTTTATTTGTTTAAAGATATTAAAGTGGTTTTGGAAAAAGTGATTGATATTGAGGGAGAGGGTTTAAGGGCTAAGGTTTTTAGTCTAACAACTCAATTTGATTCAAGCACTCAAGTTTTGGAGATTAAAGAAAAGGATTTTGTAAGAAAGGAGTTAACTGCTATTCCTCTTGCGATAAGTTTAGATAAAACAAAGCTTCAGGGGAAAGACAAGGCAACGCTTATTATTCTTGAAAAAAGAATAGTAGGAGAATAAGGAGGGTAATAGATGGATGAAAAGAGAGGATTTGCAGGGTTTATTGGAAAGATAAAAGAAACATGGGAGACTTTACCTACTGAACAAAAATCAAAGTTTATTAAGATTGGGATAGCTTTATTATTAGTGATGGTAGGTTTGTTAGGGTATGTATTAAGTCATAGAGGTAAAGAACTTCCGAAAGAGGTAGCACTTCAGCAAAATAAGACTCAAGAGATTGGGGTAAATGTTGATCTTTTGCAAAAAACGCAATATTATGAGGCACAAAAGCAGTTAGAAGCTTTAAAGAAGGAGTTAGAGGAATTAAAGAAGGAAAAAGAAGCTGAAAAAGAAGTAAAAGAAAAAGAAAGTCAAAAAGAAGAAAAGAGAGTAGAGAAAGTACCTTCAGTTCCACCACCTCCGCCTCCAGTTCCAGCTCAAGCCCAAGTTTCACCACCACCGCATCTTGCAGCACCACCAACACCTCCACCTCCACCTCCACCAAAACCTGAGGTAGTAGGGGATATAAAAGTTGTGTCGAAAGAAGTAAAAGAAGAAAAGAAAGAGAGTTCTCAAGAGGTTAAAGAAACTAAAAAAAAACAAGTATATTTGCCCCCTTCTTTTATGGAGGCGACCCTTCTTTCAGGGTTAGATGCACCAGCTGTAGGTAAGGGAGAGGCAAATCCAGTTCCAGTCCTTTTAAGGGTTAAGGCACCAGCAGTTTTACCAAATAAAGTTAAGGCAAATCTTAAGGGATGTTTTGTTATAGCGGAGGGTTTAGGAAATCTTGCAAGCGAAAGAGCGGATCTTAGACTTGTTAGTCTTAGTTGTATAGACAAAAAAGGACGTGCAGTTATTGATCAGAAGATAAAAGGTTTTGTAGTTGATAGTGATGGTAAAATTGGATTAAGAGGAAAGGTAGTATCTAAGATGGGTGCAATTTTAGCAAGATCTCTTATTGCAGGATTATTTAGTGGTCTTGGACAAGCTGCTATGATGCAAGGATATTATTATTATCCTACAAGTGGGGCTGAAATAATAAAGCCAGGAGAAGTTGCAAAGACTACTGTTGCATCTGGTATTTTTCAAGCTGCAGCAAATTTACAGAAATTTTATCTTGATCTTGCAAGTCAAACTATTCCTGTAGTTGAGATACAGGCAACAAGAAATGTGACTCTGGTAATCAGTGAGGGTGTTTATCTTGAAATTAAAGAATGTGATCTTTTAAACTAGGGGAAGGAGAGAGGTATGAGAACAGTTTTGGATGATGATGAAAAAATTTTATATGAGACAAGAAGACATCTGTTGTATTTAGTTGGAACGTGGGGAGTTGTTTGTGGAATAACTTATATTGCAATTTTACTTTTTAAAACAGAACTTATTCTTTTGGGAACCATATTTTTTATGTGGTATTTTTTTACGGAATGGAAAAATAATATTTGGGTCATTACAAATAAAAGGTTGATTGATGAATGGGGAGTATTTACAAAAAGCTTAAAAGAAACACCTTTAGAAAAAATTAATAATGTGTCTTACAAAAAAGATATTTTAGGGATGGTTTTTAATTATGGAACTATTTATGTACAGTCTGCAGCTGAGGATGGGGCAACTGTAATGAAGATGATACCTAATCCTGAAGAATTTTTACGAAAAATTAGTGAAGCAAAAAATGCTTTTTTATCTAGCACTTTAATGGAATGTCCAGTTTGTAGGGAAGTGATTAAAAAGGGTGCGATAATATGTAGATTCTGCGGAAGTGATTTAAGAAAGTTTTATGAAATGAATTATGATGAGGAAGATGTTTTAAGGGAGCAAAAGTCTCAAAAAGAAGTAAAAGTAGAAAGTTTTTCTGATAGCACACCTACTGTTGAAAAGGATATTTATAGAAGAAAGGTTGATTTTGATTTGTTTCAAAAAGAAATAGAAAAAATAGAAGAAAAGATAGAAGAAAAGATAGATAGTGAAGGAGGAGGAAAAAGATGAAAAATAGTAAAGCATTAATGGCTAGTTTAGCCTTGTTATTGATGGTTTTAGCTCTTTTAGGAAGCTTTCCAAAAAATGGGTTTTCTTTTTGTTCTGATTGTAGTGAAAAGAATGAAAAGAAAGCTTTTGAGATTGAATATAGTAATCCAGTTTTTTTAGATGTAGAAAACTTACATAGAAATAGAACTATTTATGTTGTGTTAGTTAATTTTAATGTAAAGGAGGGTTTAGAGGAGAGAATAAGAAAGGCTTTATTTGATGAGTTAAAAAAGGTAGAAATGGTTGTTGTATCTGATCCAAGACAAGGTGCTTATTTAATGGGGCTTTTTTTGAAAAAGATTGATAAAGATGAGGTTGAAGTTGATGTATTAATAAGGGAAAGGTATGAAATTAAAGGGTTTGAGGGAAAACCAAAAGTTTATAGTTCTGATCTTGATTCAGTTGATCATTTAACAACAGTTAAAGTTAAAAGAAAGCCCAGTGATAAAGAAGAAGATAAGGTTTTTGAAAAACTAATAGAAAACTTAGTAAACTTTTTTAAAATATCTTAAGACATGAGAGGAGGGAAGATTTATGGTGAGAAAAGGAATTAAATTTTTAGCAACTTTTTTAGCTGTTTTAGGACTTTCTGGATGTGCATCTAAAATAATGAATCCTTACAGTGAAGAATTCACTTGTCCACAGGCTGAGAAAGGAAAATGTGTTCCTATAAGGCAGGCTTATATGGAAAGTTTACAGAGTTCACAACAGGATTTATTGTTTACTCCTACTCCTCAAGTCAATAACCAAACTGCAAATGCAACTTCTTTTAGTGTACGAAGTATTTTTCCACAAGATGCTTTTATTGAGGTTTATGGTAAATATAATGAGGCGTTAATTAAAAAGCTACAGCAAATGTTAGAGAGTCCTAAAACACCAGTTTTAGTGCCACCTCAAGTTATAAGGGTATTAATTTTCCCTTATGCGGCAGATAGAGACACTTTTTATGCTGAAAGATATGCTTATATAATAGTTGAGGAACCTCAATGGGTATTTCACAATATTTTGAATGTTCAGGAAGAAAACAAGTAGCTTATTAAGATTAGATAAAGTTACTTTCTTTTTCTTTCTCTATTGAAACCCTATTGAAAAAATTAAAAACGGGGACAATCTATTTAAAAGAAAAAAGAGGTGGGGGTGAGAGAATATGTTTAAGAAGAAAGCATTAAAAATATTAGCAGTATTAATAATATGTGTTTTTTGTGTGAGTTTAACTGGAGAGGCTGGTTGGTTAGACAGTTGGTATCAGCAGGCAATTAGTTCTTCACCTGAATATGTAAGAGGTCAGCAGAGGGGTTATTTTACTTTTGGTTCATTTAGTTCAAGGGTTAATACTGAAACTTTGTATCCAGTATCGATTTCTATGCCAAGGCTTAAGGTTGGGTGTGGTGGAATAGATATATTTTGGGGTGGTCTTAGTTTTTTAAATTTCGAGTATTTAGTTCAAAAGTTGCAAAATATGATTCAAGCTGCTCCTTATGTAGCATTTCAGATAGCACTTAAAACTGTTTCTCAAAAGCTTGGAGGAATACTTGAGGCAGCAGAGAATATAGTTAACAATTTAAACAGTATGCAATTTAATGAATGTCAGTTTTTAAATGGTTTTATGGTAAAGTTGTGGGATACGGGAGACATTACATCAGCTTTAGAAGAGGGAGCTATAAAAGCTGGAGTTTATCCGTTTTGGAAAAAATCAACTGAAAATACAAGTCCTAGTGGTGTTAAAAATACAAAAGCTTCGGATTCAATTGCAGGGTGTCCAAGTGATGTGCAAGCAATTTTAAGTAATCTTGAGAACAAGGGGTTAATTGAATATATTGCAACCAGTAGAGGTTATAATGATCCAGAGTTGATAGGTTTAATAAGGGCAGCAGTAGGTGATATGTATTTAAAATATAGTTCTGATTCTAGTGTGCCAGTAATTGGTTATATTGAGCCTTGTGGTGATTTCTTTAGTGAGATGCAATCAAAAAAGGTAGTTAGAATAAGAAGATATTGGAATAGTGAATGTGAACCTTATGATCTTAATGAATTTTTCTCACAGGTAAGGCAGGATTTGCTTAATTTATATTATCAGATGCAAGGGAAAGGTGATACTTTAACAAGGCCTAACACTCGAATTTTAAATCCTAGAAAAACTCCTTTGCCAGTTTATTTGATAATAAAAACAGCAATTATGACAAAAGATCCTTCTCTTATTGAAAGTATAGTTGAGTCCATTGGTTATGGGTATTTAAGAAATGCTATGGCTGAGATGCTTTCAGTTGCTTATGCGGATGTTCAAAGAGTATTTAAGGTAATAGCAGAGTCAGAAAGGATTTCTCAAGAGGCACAAACTCAGGATCCGAGTAAAGTTTGTAAAATTTCTCAATTACCAAAAAACCTTGCTGAAATGATATTACAAAACCATTATAGAGCAATGCAAAGCATGAATAATGCTTTTATTGCAACACTTTCTCAAGTAGAGTCTCTTATTAGTGTAGTAAACAAATATCAAAATTTCTATGATATTACTGCAAGACAGCTTGCATTAAAATTTGGGATTTTCCCAACTGAGAGAGTATTAAGTGGAATTTAATTGATGAGGAGATGTTTTTTATGAAGAAAGGTGTTTATAGAAAAGCAGGGTTAGTTTTCTTTATTGTTTTGATTTTTCTATTGCTTCCTTATCAAGTTTTTGCGGATACTTGGGAGTATTATACTTATGGTGGTTATAATGCAGTTGTTGATGCGTGGAGGAAGGTAGGTTTAATTTTTAGTGACAATGCGTTTAAGGGTCTTTATTTTTCTGCAATAGTATTAGGGGCAATTGTTTTATATTTTATGGTTCTTGCGAGGGCAACTTTTGCAGGAGCTGCAAGATTTAATTTAACAAGTTGGGCTGTTCCAGTGCTTCTTGGTGCATCAATTTATGTAGCTTTTATAGTTCCTAAAGACCAAATTGTGGTTTATGACACGGTGCTAAATAGGGGACCTGAGACAATTGGTAATATTCCTAAGATAATGGCGATGACTGCAGGTTTACTTAATAAGATTGAAAAAGGGATGATAGATATAGTAAGGGTATCTTCTTCTCCAGTTGAGGACTATGCACAAAATGCAGGAGGAACAGGTTTTGTAATACTTAGTCAATTTGGAGATCCGATGACAATTTCAATGGCTGGAGTTCCGATGTATGTTCACCAGACAGCATATCAGTTTATCAAAGATTGTTTAATTTTTGAACTTGGAAGGAATGGAACAACTCTAACAGCACAAGATATAAACTCAGGGAAGGTGGATTTTGTGGCTGCTATAAAAGCAGCTGAAAATCCAGGTGTTCCTACTGTGTATTATGATGAAAGTGGAAAAGAGGTAGATACTAACCCAAACGGAAGTGAAGTCACATGTTACGATGCTGGAGAAAAGCTTATTACTTACATTAATAATAACATTAATGCAATAGTTGCTTCTACTTGTGCTATGTCTGGTTATAACATTGATGTTCCACAAGAGTGGAATGCTTGTAGAACTCTTGTAGAATCGACTTATGTGAATGGATTGTCTGGAGCAACTGGGAGTAGTGGTAATTTAAATTTACTTGCGGCTCAATCATTTTTTGCTTATTCTCTTATAAATACGTTGAATTCGCTTAATCCTGAAAGTAGTATTAAGCTTATGGCAACGAAAGAAGCAGCAAGTCAATATTTAGGGTTAGCAATTCATGCAAATACTTGGTTGCCAGTTATTAAGGAGACGTTAAGAACTGTGGCTATAGCTATTTCACCATTTGTTCTTCTTTTTGCAGCAACGCCTCTTGTTGGAAGAGCACTTGGATTTTTGCTTGGGATGATGGTTTGGGTTGTGACCTGGACGGTGATAGATGCGATACTTCATTATGCTGCGGTATCGCAGGCTATAGCTGTTTCAAAAGAGTTTACCAATGTGATAGCGAATGGAGTTCCTGGAACGATGTTTTTTGTATTGCTTCCAAGTTATTCATCTAAGGTAGCTGCTGTATTTGGGGCGATAAGGTGGGCAGGGTTAGGTTTAGCAACAGTGCTAACGGGAATGTTAATTAAGTTTGGAGGAGCAGCTCTTGCGATGGTAGCAGGAAGTATAACGGGTGCAGCACAATCAGCGGGAGCTGCAATGGGAAGAATGGTGACTGATATTACGAGTCCGATAAGGGCAGATTTAATACCTACGCGTTCTTGGACTAATGCAGCTTTTGCTGCTGGTGGAATTTCTGCGTTGGCGGAGGGATTAGCTGAATTTCAATCGGGATCACTTGTAGGGCAGTCTAGAGCTGGAGCATATTTGGGGGCTGGAAAAATAGAAAAATCTACATTTCTTTCAAATGTTGAAACAGTATCAAGAAACGTTGCATTAGGTTCTCCTGAAATAGCAGAGAAAACAGGAGAAATAGCAGGACAACAATTACTAGGGTCTACTGAAGCAATGTTAGAATTGGAAAGACTATTTGGACCGGATTTGGCAAAAAGAATAGGGAAAGTTGAAACACAAACAAGAGTTGGAAATGTTTTAGGAAAAGAAGATTTGGCACGTGAGTATAAAACTTCTCTAGTAGAAATGTTTAGGGACACAGCAAAAGGAGCTCAATATAAGGAGAAGTTTTATCAAAATCCTTTAAGAAGCATAGTACAAGCTTCTGATGGAAAGTGGTATGTTATTGATGTAAATACTAATTTACTTTCAGCTAATGTTAAACAATTGGAGGAGCAAAGTTATCAAACTTTGCATGAAAGAGTTCAGGGAGCTCTAAAAAGGATGAGTTTTGATGAATTAACTCGCTTTTTTGATGAAAATAAACATGTATTTTCTAAAGAACACAGGGAAGCTATTGAAAATCTTTTAAGAACAGTAAAAGAACAAGGTGTAGTAGAAAAACATGGTTATCAAGAAGAAACTTATGATAAAAATTATGCTGGATATGGGGGAGAATTAGGTGGAAGTGTTAGGTATGGTGATGGAGGAGGAAGAGCTATAGGACCATCCGCTTTTGGACGAACAGGAAGAGAGTCAAGTGAAGTTTTTAGAACAACTGATGGACGAGAAAATGTGACACGAGATAACATTATAAAAGCACTCTCTAAAGCTATTACAGATAGTGTGTCAAATCAAGATTCTCATGCTGTAGGAAAGGCATTTGAAAAACTTTTTAAAAACCAAGAAGAGTTTAATGAGGCGATGAAAGCAGCTGAACAATATAAAGAAATAAAATCTCTTGAAACTGCAATTTCTGTTAATGCTTTGCCAGTTGTGATACAAAGAATAGGAGATAAGTATTATTCTCAATATGATGTTATTGGACTTAATGATAGATACAGTATGGCTGTGAGAGATCTGATTCAAGCTGTCCATTCAGGGAATGCAGAAGAAATAAGGAAGTTTACACAAGAGTTTGAAAAAGTGCAAAAAGAATATGCTACGAAAGTAGCAAATGAAGTGTTTCCTGATTTAAGTGAAGGAATAAAGTTAAAAGCAGATGTAAAGGCAGAACTTAATAAAGAATTTCAAGATTTATATGCTCAGGGGCCACGTCCTAGCACGGCAAAAGGATGGGAATGGGAAGGTCCAGTGGTTGAAAAAGATGCAGAAAAAATTTCTCAAAATTTACCAAAACCTAAAGGACCAAGAGCAAGAAAAAGAAGGTAGGGCAAATAACTTTTAAAAAGGAGGGGTGAGATATGGCAGATTTTTTTCTTCCTTTTCCTATTACTGAGATAGAAAATGGAGTACTTCTTTATTATTTTGTTTATAACCCAAACTTGGTCAATAAAAAGATTAACAAAATAAAATATCAATTTGTGTCTCATAATGGTAAAGATTATTGTCTTTTTAATGATATTTGGGCAGTTCCTGTGGAGATTTTTGAAAAACTTGATTTAAAAACTCAAAAGTTTTTGTATTTTATGAAGTATGAACTGGAAAACATGTATTCTGAACTATTTTTTGCTTTTGAAATTGATGAGGAATTTATTGTGAATTACAAAGCTTACAAGACTTTTCTTGAGTATAAAAAAACGCTTGAGTTTGAAAAAAGACTTAATGATCAAGAAAGTTTAAAAGAAAGTGAGAAAGAAAAAGTTGAAAAGATAGAAAAAACTGAAGAAGAAACTAAGGTTTTGTTAAATTAAGTTATCTTTTTTCAAATCTTTAAGAAATTTAGGTATTAAAAAGCGATAAAAACGATAATTTAATATAATACCTGAAACTCCAAAAACAATAGGTGCAAGACATATTAATAAACCACCCCAAAATGTAAACTCAAACTGAGATTCATTCCAAGCCTTAAAAACAACCTCATCATTTAATAAAATCCATGATACAATTGCAATTCCTATTATTGCGACAATTATAGAGCAAATAATGTCAGTTTTAGAGAATTCTGATTCTTCTTGTCTTTTTGAATTTTCTAAAGTTCTTCTCATTTTTGTTCTCATTTTTATTATTTTGAAGTTTTATTAATCGTTAAAGCTATTAAAATCAAAACTAAAAGAACCAAAATAATCAACAGAACTACCAAACTTGTCAAAAAGTCCATGGTCATCATAATAGCTATGATGGTAAGAACTATCATCATAAGAACTATAATAGATGCTATCATGCCAGTAAGTTTCATAATCATTGAAAGATTCATTGTCAAAAATGGTATCATATATTAAGTGTTCAGAGTTTGAATGTTCAAAGTTAGAGTGTTTAAAGTTGGTAATAGGTGTGCTTGAAGAAGGATTTATTTCTAAAGTTAAAACATAAACCAAAGCTGTCCAAACTCTTTTTGCTTTCTTCATTAACTCTTTCATCATTTCCATCATTTTGTTCCTCCTTTTCATTTTTTCAAACTCAACCTCATCTATTAGTTACGTCTCTAATGTAACCATTTTAAAATTTAAAACTTCAATTTTAATTTAGCAATCAAACAAAAAAAATCAACATTTTTAGATTCCTCTTTGGTATATTTCAACAACTTATACAAAAAACCTTACAAAAATCATTTGACAAAATATACAATTTTGTCAAATTTTAGCTTCTTTT